>Ga0115566_10000441_pt1 | contig 35904 bp, 28 predicted proteins | sample COGITO_mtgs_1204_3_FD_87173 | JGI IMG/M metagenome (GOLD analysis project Ga0115566, IMG submission 87173) | Pelagic marine microbial communities from North Sea - COGITO_mtgs_120405 | ecosystem: Environmental > Aquatic > Marine > Epipelagic | place: Germany:Helgoland, sampling site Kabeltonne...
AGGGGCAACATACGCGAGCCAACCGAGACGCTGCCTCACATGTCGTCCGATGAGGAGATAGACTGACACGAGAGCGGCTGCCGTCAGTGCGAGACCATTGCCCAACAAGGGATTATCGCCATGGACCTGCTCGGCAGAGACCTGATCAGCCCAACCCAGAGCAACCGTTCCTGCTGTCGCTGTCAATATGGCGATGATCTCGATCCGACGTGGTTTTTCACCAAGGACGGCGAAGCCCATGATGGCCAGAAAAATAGGACTCAAGGAAACGAGCGTAGAGGCACTGGCCACGTTCGTGTGATAGAGAGAACTGATCCATGTGACAAAATGAAGGCCAAGAAAAATGCCTGACACAACAATCAGCATCCACTCTCGCTTGGTTATAGCCCGTATTTCCTTATCCGATTTAACGAGAGCAACCGGCAGAAGCAACAAGGACGCGAAAACTGTTCTCCAAACGGCAACAGCTTCTCCAGGTGCATCCCCAGCATAGCGTATAAGGATTGCACTCACCGAAATAGCAAGCAGTCCGGCCCCCAGTATCAGGTACTCTCGCAGACCCCGATGCGCGTCATGTGACGTCATTACCGGAGTCGATCCATCGACTTAATCAACTTAATGTCCTTGTCGATCCCTCGCCGAGCCATCAAAAACATGAGGTAGGCAATGATGGGGGCTCCAACAGAAGCCCATGTCGAAAATGATGCGTTGGCAGTCAATGAGCCCCAGCCTCCCGCGAGCGAATTAGCACCAATCAATAGAGCCAAACCCAGCAGGGTGAGGTACTGAAGGAGGACTACAAAACCACGCTGACGTGGCTGGTCCTTATACAAGAAAACAGCCGTTACGCCTCCTGCAGCAGCAAGACCTAATAGCCCCATGGTGACGGGCACAAACCATGCATACTCGGCAGCTGCAGCACCTGTCCAAATGCCGTCAAATAAGAATGCGATGGCCAGTAGTACAACGGCGAGAAGCAGATAGATTGTCTGGATACGTTGAATCATGATTTCCTCAAACGTGGTTGGCTACACGTTCAGCCAGTTTGCGTGCAAATTCATCTGTGCTTGCGGTACCACCCTGGTCACCCGTCAAGAAGCTACCATCGGTGTAAATCTCTACTAATGCAGTATGGAGGGCGTCTGCTGCGGTAGTCTCACCAAGATGTCTCAGCATCATTTCTGCTGAGCGGATGAGCGCTGTAGGATTAGCCTTGCTCTGACCTGCAATATCTGGCGCACTTCCGTGAACCGCCTCGAACACGGCGTAGTCATCACCAATGTTGGCTCCAGCCACAACACCGAGTCCACCGACAAGCCCAGCTGCGAGGTCACTCAGAATGTCACCGAACAAATTGGTGGTAACGATACAGTTGTATTCCTGAGGACGGACAACGAGTTGCATGCACATGTTGTCAATGATTCGATCATTAAACGCTAGTTCTGGGTAGGAAAGCGCCGCATCTTGGGCGAGTTTCAAGAACATCCCTGAGGTCAATTTCAGGATATTGGCCTTATGAACTACCGTAACCTTATCAAGACTATGCGTCCGAGCATACTCGAAGCAGAAGGAGATAATGCGCTTAGATCCCGCCTTGGAAATTCGAGCTACCGAGTCGGCGATATCATGCCTTTCGTCATAGGACTCGAGGCCAGAGTAAAGCCCTTCTGTATTCTCCCTAAAAATCATGAGGTCGACGTCCTTGAAGGGCGTCTCAATACCTGGCAAAGACTTGCAGGGTCGTACGTTTGCGTACAGATCGAGCTTCTGTCTAAGCTGCACATTGACTGACTTAAATCCTTTGCCTACCGGTGTCGTAACCGGGCCCTTCAGCGCAATGCGTGTTCCGCGGATGGAATCAATCACATGTTCTGGTAATGGCGTTCCATAATCATCAACGGCATTGGCGCCCAGTTTTTCATGGCGCACCCAGTCAAACTCGACGCCCGTAGCGGCGAGAACTTCAACTGTGGCTTCCGTTACTTCGGGGCCGATACCGTCTCCAGGCAACAATGTGATACGATAAGACATGCGTAGGGGAGTTCCGGGTTCTTAATGGTGGTGCCCGGAAGGTACGAGAGGCACAAAAAAAAAGGGCCCCGGTTTGCCGGAGCCCTTTCGATTTCAGTATTGATTCACGCAGTCGGACTAACCGATCACGATTTTTAATGCATCATGACGGTAATTCGCGTTTTGACGAATAGTTGATCCTGAGCGTACCTGCTTCGCGCAATTCCTGCTGTACATCCAATACCATCCCCATTTCTGATGTTTCGTCAACTTTGAGGGAGACGATCAAACGAGGCTGTTCGAGCAGCTTCCGGTACATAATGGCTCTGACATTGCCCAAGTCTTCAACAAGTGCATCGTCAATCTGAACACCAGTCTCACCTAGACGATTACCGTCCAGCTTGCGAGGACCTATGTAGATGTAGGAAACAAGACGTTTCTGATCAATCTTCGTCAGTGCTTCTGCTGACGGGAGTGCTGTACGAACTTGAACAGTCGTCTCCCTCAGCACGGTACTGACCATAAAAAAGATCAGTAGCATGAAGATGATGTCCGGAAGAGATGCTGTAGGTATATCTTCCTTCGTCTTAGTTTTCTTTTGAAAGTGACCAGCCATGAGTAGAGTTCAGTTTGCAGTGGGAGCGGTGGAAGCGGCTGTCAAGCTGCGTCTGGTTCGGCGATCGAGATAGCAGCTTTAATCTTCTCACGGATCTGATTGTCCGCATCCTGCTCTTCGATACTATCTACGTACGTCGCATAATCAGCATACCCGAGCTGGCGGGCTTCAGAGTCCCACATTTCGAAATAGGCCATCCATACTTCATCAAGGACCGACACATACGCATTGTACGGAGTCTGACGAGCGGTCTTGATAGATATCAAGGCCTTGCCAGGTTCTTCCGAGTAACGAGCGTCAACTCCCATGTTCAGAACATGCTTCTTGACCTCATCGCGAATGAGCTGCACGGCCGATGGAGTATCTTCAACCAGCACGAGACCCTGTTCGTTGACGAGAATCTTGAGAACGTTGCGCTCCTTAATCGGTGGCGGCTCAATATCGTCCTCGAGTTTCGGAGGAAGAACCATTCCGATTCCCGTGTCAACGTCAATCGTAGTGGTAACGAGGAAGAAAATGAGCAGCAAGAAGGCAATATCCGCCATCGATGATGTCGGTATTTCAGCCTCTGTCCGCGCTTTCTTTTTCAGCAATGCCATCAGAATCCTCTGTATTGTTCAGTGCAACCGGTGTTGCCTGTTTAGAATCCGAAGAGACCTTTGAGTCCGGAAAGAAGCAGCACAAGTGATGTCAATGCAAGCGAAATAAGGAACGCAAGCATGGCAGCATGTGCCCAATCTCCGAGCACGAGTCCCAAAATGCCCAATAGGGCAATTGGCACCATGGTCAGAACGATGGTCAACGGATCAACCTTGCCTTGGATAAGAGAACGGACACCAAAGATGCCGATCGCTAGGAGACTCAGTCCGGAAACGATGATTACTGCCCAGATGAGGTAGGGTACTAGTCCAGCCATTTCTATTCAGATGGTTTAGTCGGGCGGCCGGCAGCGCCGGCCGCCCTTGAATGGGTCAGCCTTCCTTCGCTCAGTTACCTGAAGGGGAACCGGCGTTAAGCAGTACTAGCGAGTCGATCAGCTCGATCGAAGCTTCTTCCATATCAATCACGATCCGGTCAATCTTGGACGTGATGTAGTTGTAGAAGAACTGCAGGATAATAGCCGTAATCAAACCGAAGACCGTCGTGAGGAGAGCGACCTTGATACCACCGGCAACAAGGCTCGGAGAGATGTCTCCAGCTGCCTCAATGGCGTCAAAAGCCTCAACCATCCCAACAACCGTTCCGAGGAATCCGAACATCGGAGCAAGCGAGATGAAGAGCGAAAGCCAAACGAGACCGCGCTCCAGGAAGCTCATTTCGATAGATCCGTAGGAAACTACGGCTTTCTCGACAGCTTCGATTCCTTCATCATGGCGAAGGAGACCTGCCTGGAAGACAGAAGCAACAGGGCCGCGTGTGTTGGCACACACTTCCTCAGCTGCTGGGATTCCACCTTCTTCAAGGCGGCCCTTTACGTTGACGATGAATTTACGCGTGTTTATATCTGCGCGGTTCAGCGTGATGATGCGCTCAAATGCGATGGCAAGGCCAACGATAAGCGAAATTAGAACCGGCCACATGTACTCGCCGCCTTCGTTGAAGCGCTGGACTAAAACATTGACCAGACCGTCTTCAGCCATCGCCTCTTGTGGCAACATCAGAAGCAGATTGTATAACGTCATGGAAGTCTTCCCTCCTATTCAGAAACAGGTTGTTATCGATGGTTTTGAAATGCTGGTGGGAGCCCGTCAACAGACGAAACAAAACCCCAATCAGTCGAACGGCCACACAACTAATTTATTAGTAAAGATGGGCGGCCTCAAAGCAGCTTGAATAATATCCACTACATAATCTTTTGTCAATGCGAAGTTGCCTCCGATTAGCAGAAGATTTGAAAGTGATCTCTCCCGACTGCCTTCATAGCGATAGACACGCCAATCAAGCTCAAGTTGCCGAACACGTTTTTGTTTGAGGAAATTAATGGTTGAATCTGCCAGAATCTAGGTGCCGAAAGCCCTCCAAAAAAAAGCTTTTCTAGCGTGTATAAAGAGATGAATATTAGTTGGCTACAGAGTAGGATTCGGCAAGTTCATTCGCCGGGGCCCATAACTTCTGAGACTCGTTAATAAGCTTGTCTACGTTGCGCCAGACGGGATACCACGCACTTCGATCATACAATCTAGTTGCCAGCCGACCCTTTAAAAGTGTGTCTAACATCTCTTGATCAGTTGCCAAATCGATGTCCGAAAAACGCGCACCTTCGTCCGCTTCTCCCGGACGATCTCCGATGACTACGCCATGCTCCGCCGCGTACGAAAGAAAGGCCTCACGCATCTCTGCTGAGACGGTAAAAGAGCTCACAAAACCGGATGGCGATTCGCCCCAAGTATTTTTGATGGATGCGCCGTAGAGATCAATCCATGACCGGATGAACTGGTTTTCAAGGCTTCGCCCAAGAACAGATCGCATAAGTGGCGAGAGACTATCAGGGGGAACGATGAAATCCGGGATGACTCCTCCTCCGGCAACCACAAGGCGTCCGGCGTCCGTATAAAAGCGTAATGAGTCTGGAGCTTCTGATAGAAGTTCAGATGCCGTGTGCGTGGCATCTGCTCGTTTGATTTCAGCCTTGCTGGCATAGTAGTCAGCCCTATCTCCATCTTCATACTCCGTCTGGATCAAGCGGCCTGAAGGCGTATAGTAGCGCGCTACAGTCAATCTAAGTGCACTGCCGTCACGCAATTGATATTGCTTCTGAACGAGTCCTTTACCAAATGTCCGCTGCCCGACGATCAATGCCCGGTCGTGATCTTGAAGGGCGCCAGCGACGATCTCACTAGCTGATGCCGATCCGCCATCAACCAGTACCATCACGGGACCTTCCTCCCACAATCCACCACTCGAGGCGTAAAACGCTTCTTTACTGTCTTCGGTAGCTCCACTCTGCGAAACTACTAGCTGGCCTTCTTTTAGAAACTCGCCAGAAATTCGGACAGCCATTTCCATGTATCCCCCGCGATTACCACGCAGGTCAAGGACCAGCCGTTGCATATCCCTCTCCTTGAGATCACGAAGGCTAGCCATGAACTCACTGTAGGTAGTCCGAGCAAAACGATTCATTCGAATGTAGCCCGTTCCGTCCTCCATCATATAGGAAGAGTCCAATGTGTAGATCGGGATCTTATCGCGAATGATATCAAACTCGATCAAGCGATCGACACCGGGACGTTGAATTGAAATCTTGACTTCGGTGCCGCGAGGACCTTTTAGGTGAGAACGCACATCGGCTTCGTCAAATCCAATAGTGGATTTCCCGTCTACCAGTAGAATCCTATCTCCAGACTGAAGACCCACACCCTCACTTGGTCCTCCCGGTAGAACGTTCAATACGGCAAGAGTATCTGCGCCTTCCACGCCCGGCAATAACTCAAATGAGATACCGATGCCTTCAAACGCGGCATCGAACGACTCATTCTCCCCTTTCAGCTTTTCTGCATTGAAGTAAACACTGTGTGGATCCAATTCCTTCAACATCCCTGCAACCGCACTCTGTGCGATTTTGGCTGGATCAACTTCTTCGACATAGCGTCGGTTGATCAGGATAAAAACATCCTCGATTTTCTGCAGGGCTTCCGCCGTATCCTGACTCAGAACCTTGCTTTCAAGTTGGACGCCCATCATCAGGGCCCCAACCATGAGCATGGTTACTATCGACACGCGACCTAATCGGCGCTTTGAATGATTTGCGTTCTTTCCTTCTGGGACTTCCCGATTGTTCATTCGGTCCATGTTCTCTCCAGTAATTTCAGTTCCGGGACATTCACACGTGCGAAAGCACGAGCGAATACGTTCTCAAGCTAGTGCGGGGAGGAAGGCTTCCTTACGGAGCCTCGAACAGGATTGATCCCACATATAATGGGGTTACTTTTTTTGACCTCTTCCATGTGAAGGTCCTTAGATTGTGGCGTCACCCCTAATCCTCTTCTGATTCATGACGAATAAAGCCATCGCTAAGCCGCTCAAGGAGACGGCAGCATTGATAGAACTGACTGGCGGTAATCCATTCCGATCAAGGGCGTTTGCTGGGGCAGCTAGAACCATCGAACGACTTGAACAGCCTGTTATTGATCTTATTGCATCTGGCGAACTCACTGGAATCAAAGGAATCGGCTCGGGGCTCGCATCTCAAATAGCCGAAATTTTGGACTATGGCTCATTTGAAGTTCGGGATAGCTTGTTGGGTGCACTTCCTCCCGGTCTGCTGGACGTCCTAGCGGTTAAGGGACTTGGAGCAAAGAAAGCACGGGCTTTATGGCAGCAACTCGGCGTTCAATCTCTTGATGACCTAGAGGCCGCAGCCCGCACGGGTCGCATAGCAGAGCTCGAAGGATTCGCCCAAAAGAGCCAAGAGTCTATCCTGCAAAACATAGCGTTGCTACGTTCTTTCGAAGGCAAACGTCGATATGCAGATGCGTGGCTCCAAGCCGAGGTGCTTCGTACAGCCTTATTAAATGTAGCAGAGATCGAAGAGGTCTGGTACACGGGTGAATTGGCTCGTGGAATGAATGAACTCAGTGTCCTTTCCATGCTGGTAGTTGGTACCCCTTCTTCAGAGGCCCTAATCGATGGCGTATCTCTTTCTGAAAAGACAGATTCGGATGGACGACGGTGGTCGGGCTCACTCGAGGATGGGTTATCTGTCGATATCCTATGCCCGCATAGCGGGACCTCAGGGCGAAAAATGGTAGAAGAAACTGGACCAGCAGGATTCGTAGAGGCTTTACGAAATCGCGTAGGTGCATTGCCCGATGCTGATACTGAAAAAGAAGTCTTTGAAAAGGTTGGCTTACCCTACATACCGGCAATCCTGCGAGACCTCCCTACTGCAGCCGATCGGCTCGATGAGCTTTCCGCCCTAACGCTTGTCTCGGACAGCGACCTGAAGGGGGTACTCCACAACCACTCCACGTATTCCGATGGGGCCCATACGCTTCGGGAAATGAGCGAGGCAGTTCGCGAGCGAGGTTTTTCCTACTTCGGAATTTGTGATCACAGCCAATCGCTGAAGATTGCTCATGGAATGGACGTCCAGACCCTTCTCAAGCAAAAAGAAGAAATCGATCTATTGAACCGGGAGTTTACCTCCGACGGCGGATCTGAATTCAGGGTTTTCTTTGGTGTCGAAAGCGACATTTTGACGGATGGTTCGCTGGACTACTCGGACGATGTGTTGAATGAATTCGACTTCCTGGTAGCCAGTGTGCATGTTGGATTTAACATGACAGAGGCACAAGCCACAGATCGGGTTATCAAGGCCATTTGTCATCCTGCCACCAGGATATTAGGTCACCCCACAGGTCGCCTAATTTTAAAAAGGGACGGTTATCCACTTGATCACGAGGCTGTCCTACAGGCGTGCGCTGCGTATGGCGTGGCTGTAGAATTGAATGCCAGTCCATATAGATTGGATCTTGACTGGACATGGGTGGAACGGGCTCGCCAACTGGGCGTGCTGGTATCCATCAATCCGGATGCTCACTCTATTGATCAACTTGATGTCATGAAGTGGGGGGTCGTTCCTGCAAGGAAGGGAGGCCTTTCTGCTAACGAGTGCTTAAATGCTCTTTCGTTGGCCGATTTTACAACATGGATCGAATCCGGAAGAGGATCCAGAGACTAAACGTATGCCCAAAAGACTGGGAATATCTGCGCTGCTGATTCTTCTTGGATTGGGGACAACTGTGACCCTGATCGTCTATCTCGCCTTTTCTGCGGGACCAGACGCTCCTTCTTCGATACGCGCAGCCGGTATGACACAACCGGGGACCGTTTCTTGGTCCGACAACGGGGGCATGCGCGTGCACGCATCTTCGTTCGATGACAGCATGATCCTTTTGGGGTACGGCCAGGGGCGTAGCCGTGCTTGGCAGAGTGTTTTATGGCGCCAAGCAGCACTGGGTCGGTTATCCGAGTGGTTTGGTCCGGATGCCTTGCCAGTCGATCGTCTGATCCTACGACTGGGCATTCCGTCCACGGCCCAGGCTATGTGGGATGATCCTTCTCTAATGGATCCAGAAACCCGTATCCGACTGGCTCATTTCGCATCGGGATTGGATCTCGCCCTTACCGCCGACGACCTCAATCGAGCCTCCCCTTTCTTGCTTCTGGGTATCAAGGCAGAGTCTTGGCAACCTTGGCATTCTCTAGCTCTCGAACGGCTCTTTGCGTGGGTTTCAACGCCCTCCATTGCGCTCGAGGATAGTCTTGTCTCGGAATGGGCCGAGGCAGACCAAATGCTTCGCCGGCTACTTCGCATGCATGGAGCAGAGTTTAATACAGCTACCGGCGCCGCAAGTGATTCTATTCGATATGCAGCGGCTCGATATGCGACGGGGAGCAGTGGAGTCCCCTTCTATGTAGAGACAGAGTTGGATTACGGAGCAGGTCGTTTTCTTGGCTTGACTGTGCCCGGAACACCTCTTGCCCCGATTGGAAGTACACACATCGACTCATGGGCTTTACTGGCGCATTCCGTATCAAACCTCAGCCAGGCTGTAGTTACATCTAACATGGTGCAAACGGATCATCATCGCCTTAGTTGGAATGGGACCGAGGAAGTTGTGCAGTCGAACCGAATCGGGCAAGGTCTGCTCATTGAGGAACCACCACGTGCAGGTGAATCGCGTTCCGTTCGACTCATGTCATGGACCGGGCTCCAGAAAGTAACAGACATGACAATGTGGTTTGAAGCACTCGCGGGACATCACCCTTCGCCTTCTCTCTTTGCCCACGATGGCGTTCGCTGGAACGGAGCTCAATGGATGACTACTGGAAGTCCATCCACGGTTATTCGCCAACATTCAGGTCTTTTGTTCGTGACAAATGCGCCCGAAGAAATGAGTCCTATCGCCACTCTCCGCAAGTTTTCGGGGCCAGTGCCAGCTGATGAATGGCTTCAAATCACGCTGAGCCGAGCAGCTGAGTCGTTCGTTCCTGGACTGCTCGCCCAACTTTCAGAGAGCGACATTACCGGCCCCATGGAAATAGAAGCCCTACGATATCTCCAGAATTGGAACTATGAGTACGATGCATCAGAAACGGGTGCCTCAATTTTTGAATCAATGCTCCTCGAAATGTCCCTATCCGGCGATTCTATGGCGGAGACGGCGCTGCGTGAAACGGTGCGCAAACTTTCCGTTAGATATAGTCCAGATATGAGCTCCTGGCGATGGGAAGCCGTTCAAGAACGGACAGTTGGTTTTCCTGGAGCAGTTGATGAAGTCGCCGACGCAGGGCGATCAGAGGAGAGATTCCGTCAAAAGTATGAGCCGGTGAGCCTGCGTTCGTCCGGCCACCCTCAAACGCTCGTCTGGGGCGTACCAACATCAATCGGTGAAATGCGCGTAACAAGCGCATGGGAGGGGGCGGTCGGTCTTCGCGACAGTCAGTTACTTTTCCGTCGTCCCGCTGTGGATTTTGATCGTTTTTTGGGCACGTTTCTAACCGGAGACCGACCGCCCGACCTCCAATCACTTCAGGGGTCTGCTATGTATGAATCAACTACCCTTTACCCGCGCAACTGAGATGGCACTATTTGACCAAGGTGATCGCCCCGCTTGCCGTGCAATTGGTGCAGACGCGGGAGGAAGCAAGCTCCTCATTCATTGGACGGATGGAGAGCGTACTCAGATTACTTCATATCCAAGTGTCAATGCTCGCACGGCCCATCCTGAGGCATTTGCCGAAGTATTGGCAGACGGTATCAGAGCCTCTCTCGATGACGGATATGTGGACGATTTGACGGCTTGTTGTGTAGGTGCAGCAGGAGCGGGTGGAAAAGAGTATGGCGCCCGCTGCGCATCGCGTCTGGCCGAGCTACTCGATCTGACTCCTTCCAGAGTTTCTGTGCAATCTGACGCCCGCATTGCTCTGAAAGCAGCTTTCCCAAGTGACGATGGTATAATCATCATCGCCGGGACTGGGTCCGGATGCTACGGACTTGATGCAAATGGTACCCTGTTACGCTCTGGCGGCTGGGGACCAGGTCTAGAAGATCCAGGAAGCGGCAATGACATCGGAAAATCAGCCATCAAACGGTTGCTCTCCGAATTGGAATCAGGCTCGTTATCCGACTTGGGGCGAGCAGTTGCTGGTGCAATGAGCCTGCCTCGAGCATCTGTGCAAAACGTACTCGATACATTCTACGATCCTGACTTTAGGCCTGCCAGTCTTGCGCCACTCATGCTGCAATTGCTGGAGTCTGGGGATGCTGCAGCCGTGAAACTCATTGAGGCGCAATGTCTTGCCTTGGCTAGACAGGCCTCCAGGTTACCTGGGATGACCTCTCAACTCTCTACACAGATCGCTCTAACAGGAGGCCTGACAGGCCATTCCGGGTATGTCGATTGCCTTCGCAAAGCACTTCTGAGCTTGCTTCCAGCATATACCATTAGCGTAAGCACACGCGCACCCGTGGAAGGGGCGATGGATTGGGCATTAAAGATTCGACAACAGGGATAGAGCCAGTTCTAACAAATTGGCCTTATATCACTGGTCCTGCATGCGCGATTGCATCGGACGATCCTTCTCGGTATTGCTCAAAATTCTGATTGAACAATGAGGCAAGCTTAGCGGCGTTAGTGTCAAAAGCTGCAGCGTCACTCCACGTGTCCCTCGGAATCAATACTTCTGAAGGGACTCCGGGAACGGAGGTTGGAATCTCGACACGGAATACAGGGTCGGTGACGGTGTCAACTTCGTCTAACGAACCATCGTGAATAGCATCAATAATGGCCCGCGTATAGGACAGCTTCATCCTAGACCCTGTACCATACCCGCCACCCGTCATCCCGGTGTTGATCAACCAAGCCTTAGCGCCATGCAGCTGCATTTTTTCAGCCAACATTTCTGCATACTGCCCTGGATGAAGAACTAAGAATGCATCGCCAAAACAAGCTGAGAACGTAGCCTGTGGCTCCGTAACACCCATTTCCGTTCCAGCAACCTTTGCCGTGTAGCCAGAAATAAAGTGATACATGGCCTGAGCTGAACTCAGCTTGGAAATTGGAGGGAGAACACCAAATGCGTCATAGGTCAGGAAGATGATGTTCTTCGGATGACCACCTATACACGGAATTTTGGCGTTGTCGATAAATTCGATCGGGTACGCAACTCGCGTGTTCTCTGTTATGCTCGAATCGTCGAAATCCACAATGTGGGTTCGCTCGTCGTACACAACATTCTCAAGGACCGAACCAAATCGGATTGCATTGTAAATCTCTGGCTCTTTCTCGGCTGACAGCCCAATGGCCTTTGCGTAGCACCCGCCTTCGATGTTGAATACGCCGTTATCTGACCAGCAGTGTTCGTCATCCCCAATCAGATGACGGCGAGGATCCGCAGAGAGGGTTGTTTTGCCAGTCCCAGACAATCCAAAAAACAGCGACACATCTCCTTCGTCTCCCTCATTCGCCGAGCAATGCATCGACAAGACACCTTGCTTCGGCATGAGATAGTGCATGATGGAGAAGACGCCTTTCTTCATTTCACCGGCGTACTCGGTACCAAGAATCGTCAATTCTTTTCGATCGAAGTTTAGGTCGATGCTGGTCTTCGACGACATCTGCTCCGTGTGGCGGTTTGCCGGAAACTTACCTGCATTCATGATGGTGAAGTCCGGTTCGCCGAACGTTTTCAACTCTTCTTCCGTGGGCCGAATCAGCATGTTCTGCATAAACAGTGCATGGTACGGGCGCGTGCAGATCACCCGAACTTTTAATCTGTACTCGGGGGCCCATCCGGCGAAGCCGTCAAAGACGTATAGCTTCGATACGGCATCGAAATAGTCTATCGCACGCTCTCGGTTGATCTCGTAATTCTTCGCGTCAAGCGGAATGTTTACTCGTCCCCACCAAACATCGTCTGTCTTTCCTTCAACATGGACTACACGTTTGTCCTTAGGACTCCGCCCTGTCTTCTCTCCACTGCGGAGCATGAGACCCCCAAGGTTCGAAATGGCCGCACCCTTATCATGGAGGATGGCCTCCTGGTAGAGCTCAGCTCGGGAAAGATTGCGGGAAAGGGAACGGTTGGAAATACCGAGATACTCTAGCGAGAATTCAGCACTCATGGGGGTTTCGGGATGCTTCCGGAATGACAATGCGGAAAACTACGCAAAGCGCTTCCGAAGATGGATGAAGATCAACCAAATATGTCTGATTGACCCCCAGGGTACTGTATAAAATGCCCTTCTCGGTCCTGTTCATGACGCTGAATGTTACGATCAGCCTCTAGGCGAGAACTTGGTTTGATTCGTGATGAAATGGACCTGTATTACCGGTTTTTTCGATCCGTAATCAGCTGTTCAACGACAGATTCATCCGCTAGCGTAGACGTATCTCCAAGATTTGAAAAATCGTTGGCAGCGATCTTGCGCAGGATGCGTCGCATGATCTTTCCAGATCGAGTCTTAGGAAGACCCGGTGTACTCTGAATGAAATCAGGCTTGGCTATGGGACCAATTACCTGGCGCACATGAGCGGTCAGCGTGGCGATGAGCTCGTCGCTAGCATCAACCCCGGCATTGAGAGTTACATACGCATAGATGCCTTGCCCCTTGATGTCGTGTGGAAACCCAACGACCGCTGCTTCAGCCACCGCTTCGTGAGCAACCAGAGCGCTTTCCACTTCAGCGGTACCCATCCGGTGGCCAGAAACATTAATTACATCATCGACGCGACCTGTAATCCAGTAATATCCGTCTTCATCACGACGGCACCCGTCCCCGGTGAAATATAAATTATCGAACGTGGAGAAATAGGTCTGAATAAACCGTTCATGGTCGCGGTACACGGTCCTAGCCTGCCCCGGCCATGAGTCTTCGATAACGAGTACGCCTTCTGCTGCTCCTTCGAGTTCTGCTCCTTCCGTAGTCAGCAACGCAGGCTTGATCCCAAAAAACGGAACGGTAGCAGAACCAGGTTTCGTGGCAATAGCGCCTGGAAGCGATGTAATCATGATGCCCCCCGTTTCGGTTTGCCACCAGGTGTCCACGATAGGGCAACGCCCCTCACCGACGACCTCGTTATACCATCTCCAGGCTTCTGGGTTGATGGGCTCCCCTACACTACCCAAGAGGCGCAGCGAAGATCGAGATGTTTTGGTTACAAAGGAATCACCTTGCTGCATCAAAGCGCGGATCGCCGTCGGTGCTGTGTAAAACTGATTTACCTGGTGCTTGTCTACCACTTCCCAGAAACGCGAGGCGTCTGGCCACGTCGGGACACCTTCAAAAAACACTTGCGTGGCGCCGTTGATCAGGGGTCCATAGACGATGTAACTATGTCCAGTTACCCATCCGACATCGGCCGTGCACCAAAACACGTCTCCATCGTGATAATCAAATACATATTTGTGCGTCATAGAGGCCCAAACCTGATAGCCCCCGGTCGTGTGTAGCAATCCTTTGGGTTTACCTGTAGATCCGCTCGTGTACAAAATGAACAAAGGATCTTCTGAATCCATATGCTCCGGCGGGCAATCGGCTGAAACAGATGCCATCGCTTCGTCCATCCAGATGTCTCGGCCAGCCATCATTGCAACATCTCTACCGCTTCGTCTCGCTACGATGGTGCACGTAACCTCAGGGCACTGCGCTAACGCCTTGTCCGCATTCACTTTCAAAGGAACGAACTTTCCTCCCCTTTTTCCTTCATCGGCCGTGATAAGAATGGTGGAATCGCAATCCAATATCCGACTTGCAAGGGCATCTGGGCTAAATCCACCAAAGACAACCGAATGAATGGCGCCGATTCGTGCGCAAGCCAACATGGCGACAGCAGCTTCAGGGATCATGGGTAGATAGATCGTTACACGATCACCCTTTTTCACACCTTGTGCCTTAAGCACGTTCCCCATTCGGCTGACTTCTTCATGCAGTTCCTTATACGAAATGTGACGAGCAGGCTCGGATGGATCATCGGGCTCAAAGATCAACGCCGTCTGATCTGCCCGCGTTGCAAGATGCCGGTCCAATGCATTGTGGGAGGCGTTCGTTCTACCTCCTTCGTACCATCGAATATGCAGATCTTCTTTGGCAAAAGATGTGTTTTTAACGGTACTAAACGGCTTGAACCATTCGATGCCCTCAGCCATCTCTGCCCAGAATCCGTCGGGGTCTTCGACAGAGCGCGCATACATCGCATCATACTCTTCTCTGGAACCAATTAGAGCACCAGCGGCAAAATCGTCGGGAACCGGGTAAAGAGCGTTCATCTGCATTCAGGTTGTTTACGTGTCAACTTCTAGGGCCGATGGCTAACGTGTTCCGTGCCCGGAAGACGTCCTTATGGAGAAGGCAAAATACACCTCACTCACCAACTTTGTCTTGAGTGCTTTCCACCATATCACGCCGATGCCACTTCATCACCCCTTACCCGACTCTCAGAAAATGTGCGTTGCACACCGGTGTATATTGATCAAAATGACTCGGAGCCGCATGAAGGTAGCTTTCCTCAACGGCCCTTGCTTTTACCTTTTAGCTATCACCATTGAGAGCATGTCAACGTCCAGACTCATCATTATCACCGGCGCAGCATGCGGCCTAGGCAGGTTACTTGCCGAACGATTTATTGCATCGGGTGATCGTGTTGCAGCTGTAGACCTTGACCAGAATACCTTGGATGCAACAGCAAAGGCCTTGGGCTCGCTCTATGTCCCTGTTTTGATTGACCTCGCAGATCCAGAAGCCATTCAGAAAGGTTTTTCTGACATCGAAGTTCAATTTGGACCGACTGATATCCTCATAAACAACGCCGGAATCGTAGCTGGACGTCATTTGCTGGAACTTACGACGGCAGACATCCGCACGACTTTTGCAGTCAATGTGGAATCACATTTTCATACAACCCGCGCCGTACTCCCTGCGATGATCGAGCGCGGAAAGGGTCATATTGTAACGATAGCTTCAGCTGGAGGCATTGCAGCAACTGCCAGAATATCTGCCTACAGCTCCAGCAAGTTTGCAGCAGTGGGTTTTGATGATGCTCTTCGCGTTGAGCTACGACGTCTGGGACATCCTATCGACACTACGCTGGTGGCCCCTTTTTTCATAGACACGGGAATGTTTGCGGGTGTTCGCACGCGTTTTCCCAGGCTGCTGCCGATTCTGACACCCGAGTATGCTGTCGGACGAATTATGAAGGCGATACAAAAGAAGAAACGCAGGCTACTTATGCCACGCCTCGTATACGCCACTTACCCCCTGCGTCTTCTACCAGTGAGTTGGTACGATGCGATTGCCGATTTACTGGGCGTCACGCGGTCGATGGATGATTTCCGCGGACGAAGCGGGCCTTCCGAGCCCCAATAATCGCGTTTGTGACAATGATTTCCTCAGCCAACTCCAGATCGGAAGGTTTCAAGACGTCTTCCCGTACCGCATTTTGCAGCATGAAAACTTGTCTCCCAACGCCGGGAAGTAGCCCGCTAGAAAGCGGCGGGGTAACCCATTTGCCACCCTTTCGAACAAAGATATTGGTGATGGCACCTTCAGTGACTTCGCCTCGCTCGTTCATTAGAAGACCGTCGTAGCAGTCCCGTGTCCGAGCCTCAGTAAAAGCACTTTCGTACGCGCCCCGGTCGGTTGTCTTGTGATGATATCTGGGATGGGATGACGAAGTGCGCACACTACTAAGGCAAATAGCCAATGGCTGCGGCTTAGCATCTGCCTCGTTTCTCCTGGAGGCTTCCGTTCCTTCCATGTTATCCATGTTCTCCATGTTCTCCATATTCTCCATGTTCAAGGAAGTCGCACTAAGAGTTACCACCCCTTGGTCGTCCATCAATAAACGAAGACGCCAGTCAGCGTTTTGATTTGAGGGTTGCCAATTAGTCACGGCTTGTGTCACAGAATCTCTGTCCCAGCTGAACCCGAGAACAGAAGCAGAATGCGCAAGCCTGTCCATGTGGTACCTAAGCAGCGGCACGTCATGGGTTGCCGCATCCCACCTCATGGTTTCGATGAGCTGTATCGGAAGGGCTGCTGCCCGATTCGAAAAAAACCTCGTTTTGAGGACCATTTCTTCGTACTCCTCTTCTGGATCCGAATCCCAGATGATGCCTCCTCCCGCACCAAGAATGAGCTCGTTCCGTCTTAGCACTGCCGTTCTGATGGCCACCGAGAAACACGCCTTTCGGTGTGCTGCAGATCCTGAGACATATCCAATCGCGCCGCAATACACGCCTCGAGGCCCAGCCTCCAATGCTTGGATTCGTCTCATCGAACGAATTTTTGGTGCTCCAGTAATGGATCCGCACGGAAATAGGGCATGAAACAGAGCAGGCACTTCGATTCCTTCGTGTAATTGACCCGTGACTCTGGATGTCATTTGATGTACGCTGGGATAGGTCGAGACCGCAAACCGCTCCGGCACAGTAACCGATCCAGGTCGACACACCATAGAGAGATCGTTTCGTAAGAGATCCACAATCATCAGGTTTTCTGCCCTGTTCTTCTCATCCCCGGCAAGCCAAGTGGAAAGACTGGTGTCCTGAGCGAGGGTTTCGCCACGGGGAGCAGTGCCTTTCATGGGCTCAGCCTCAATAGATGTCCCATCTATGGCGAAAAACAATTCGGGAGAAAACGACAGCACGAAGAGGCCGCCCAGGTTCATAAAAGCACCGTACGCGACAGGCTGGCGGCTTCGAATGGTTAGAAAAAGATCAAGCGGATCGCCGTGAAATGGAGCCTTAAAACGAGTGGTGTGGTTAACCTGATAGACATCTCCTTCACGAATCAGATGCCGAATATCACGTACCCGCTGTCTGAAATCCTCGGCCGATTCCATCGCCTCCAGATCAGGCGCAAAATCATCATCCTGCTCCAGCTTGCTGGAAGACGCCGTGGAAGCTGCGATGAGCTCTGGGCTCACTTCCTCGGGTGCATCATAAACACCAAACCAACCCAACGGCGCCTCGCCGGGTAGGTTAAATCCACCATCAAATTCTGTAAAACGGTGTCGAAGAAAAGCATACCCTGCCTCATAGGCGAGGAAACCAGCCACATGATGACCCTGCGCGGTCGCCTCTTCTACGGATGCTAGAAGCGGCTCCACTTCTTCCAGCCGATCAGCTCGCAGTATGCGAATTGGATGGGTAAAAAGAAGGCTCTTCGATCCTGGGCGACCGCCTGCGCCATCCAAGAGAATGGTACCCGGCTTTTGCAGGAGATCGTTTAGACGATTTGGATCATCCACGGACATTTCTTTTTCCAATGGCGCGATCGTCAATAATCATCCCCAAGTGCAAACACTGGCTTACGCTTCATCCACAAGCCACGAGTGAAGTCAGGAAATGCCTGAGGAGCACTACCGGCCGCAATCGAAGCTTCAGATAGCGGAGAGATCGCACTCCAAGCAGCTGCGTCGTAGGCGTCAAGAGGGGTATCAAGACCTCTTTTCACGGATTCAACAAAGGCGTGATCGACGAAATAGTCCATTCCACCGTGTCCAGCTCCCGTTGCGTCAGCCTCGTACTTCTTCCATAGAGGATGGTCATATTTTTCAAGCCACTCCTCAGCGGGTGTCCATGCATGCTGTGGCGTGAGGCCCTCGATCATGAGGGAGCGGTTGACATCCATCCAGATTCCCTTCGTTCCTTGAACACGGAAACCGAGGGAATACGGACGCGGCAGGTTGGTATCGTGACTTACGATAATGGATTCGCCGTTTTGAGTTTGAATCACAGTTGTGATTACATCACCCAGTTTGAAGTCTACGGATGCATTCGGGTGGTCGCGGCCACCATTTGCTACCACATAGTCATGCAGACCACGCCCTTTGGAGGCGGTCGACGTCAAGGAAACGAATCGATTGCCGCGATTGATGTTCGTGTATACGGCAACCGGCCCAATGCCGTGGGTGGGATATAAATCGCCGTTACGGTGGACAGAATGCAAGGTCCGCCATTTTGCTTCTGAAAAAGCATTGTCGCCGAATTCAACACCTCCACCATAGGCCTGCGTACCGTTGTTGAATTTTACAGCCCTGAGATCATGCTGGTAGCCACATTCGAGATGGACCATTTCTCCAAATAGGTTCTCTCGGACCATATTCATGATGGCCATAACGTCCCGCCTATAACAGACATTCTCCATGATCATGCATGGCTTCCCTGTCTCTTCGTAGGTGTTGACTAAGTCCCAGCATTCTTCCATCGTGTTAGCAGCTGAAACTTCCACGCCAGCATATTTGCCCGCTTTCATAGCAGCAACTGCCATCTTGGTATGCCAAAGCCACGGTGTTGCAATGATGACGCCATCAATATCATCACGCTCGAGCATGTCTTCGAATGCCCGCTCGCTTCCAGTAAACTCCGCCGCTGCAGGACGACCGGAATCCGCGATCATTTTTCGTGCGATAGCGAGATTATTAGCATCAATGTCGCAGATGGCAGGAATGATGGTGTCTTCACGGCGAAGCATGATGCGCAAATGCTCCTGCCCCCTGAGACCAACTCCAATGAACGCTATCCGGGCTGTGCGGTCATCCTTGCCGGAAACAATAGCGGCGGCCTTGCTCCGGACTTCAGCTGCAAGCGCTTCTCCTTTCGAAACGGTGGCTCCCACGCCGGCAATAGCTCCGGCTCGCAGGAAATTTCGTCTGTCCATGTCTTTCTCCTCTTTTGCTTGATGACCGGAATCGGCTCCGGAAGTACGGCCGAAACAGAACGAATGTCAAGATCAACATTGGCTTTGAGAGAATCTTAGGTGATGTTATTACATTGCGTCCGCCACATCGTGGTGCGCAGGCAGAGCCGCGCACCACGCATCGCTTAATCAGTAACTCGTCTGCGCATGCAACTCTCGACCCTGGACTGGACCATTATGGGCGGCTTTTTTGTCGTCTCTCTCATAATCGGACTGTCCGTTTCCCGCAGTAGTGGCCGGAGTTTTCGGTCATTTTTCCTAGCAGGACAATCCATGCCGTGGTGGTTTCTCGGTATCTCGATGGTTGCAACAACCTTTTCGACAGATACTCCAAACCTGGTAACGGACATCGTCCGAGGCACAGGAGCGGATGGTAACTGGACATGGTGGGCCTTCCTCCTGACAGGTATGCTAACGGTCTTCTTGTATGCCAAGCTCTGGCGTCGTTCCGGCGTACTGACCGATGTAGAGTTCTATGAAATTCGCTATTCGGGTCCTATCGCAGCATTTTTGCGTGGATTTAGGGCTGTATACCTCGGAATCGTATTCAATATCATCATCATGGCCTCTGTGACGCTTGCAGCGATCAAAATCGGAAGCATCATGATGGGCTGGACACCGCTCGAAACCGTAGTAATTGCGGCTGTGATTACCATGGCGTACTCCGCCCTAGGAGGGCTTCGTGGCGTGGTCCTCACCGATATGATCCAATTCGCCATGGCCATGATTGGTAGCATCTGGGCGACTATCTATGTCCTGAACCTGCCAGAAGTAGGCGGTTTGGCCAATATGCTCGCGCACGAAAACGTACAGCCGGCACTATCCTTTTTGCCTACATTCGACGGCAACTTCATGGAAGATCTCGTCCCGATCTTTCTGATTCCCATCGCGGTTCAGTGGTGGGCCGCCTACTACCCCGGATCTGAACCCGGCGGAGGCGGCTATCTCGCTCAGCGAATGATCTCGGCCAGAAGCGAAAAAGAAGCAGCTGGAGCCGCCCTTTTGTTCAATGTCCTGCACTATGCTCTGCGACCATGGCCTTGGATCTTGATTGCCTTTGCTTCCATGATCGTCTTTCCTGATCTGGCATCGATCGCCGAACGCTTTCCCCATGTGCCGGAACAAGTTGTGCGAAATGACCTAGCCTATCCTGCTATGTTGACGTTCCTCCCAGCTGGGCTGCTGGGACTGGTGGTTACCTCGCTTGCAGCTGCCTACATGTCTACAATGTCGTCCCAGGTGAACTGGGGGTCCTCCATCGTAGTCAATGACTTGTACCATCGGTTCATCAACCCTGAAGCATCGGAATCACAGCAGGTATGGGTAGGCCGTATAGCTACCGTTGTGTTGATGATTGTTGCCTGTACACTAGCTCTTTTCCTCGAAAATGCCCTTCAGGTATTCAACATCGTACTTCAAATCGGTGCGGGCACAGGATTGATCTTCATCCTTCGATGGTTCTGGTGGCGCGTCAATGCGGAAGCAGAACTGACGGCTATGATTGTATCCTTTGTCGTCGCATTGGTATTCACTTTCTCAGGAGGAATGGGCCTTGAAGGATGGGAACAGCTCTTGGTAGGAGTGATCATCACCACCATTGCGTGGGTCTCAGCCGCGTATATCTTCCCATCTACCGACGAAAAAACGCTTGTCTCCTTCTACAAAAAAATTCGTCCTGGAGGCCGTGGTTGGACGCGCGTCGCTGGACAGATTTCAGAAGACACAAGTGAGGACGGATCTGATTTCCCGCTCGCTATCCTCGGGATGGTCGTAGGCTCCGGCATGATTTACGGAACACTATTCGCCACCGGGTACACTCTGTACGGTCAGACGATGCCTGCATTGATCGTAGGAGCTTTCGCTCTTGCGTGCGCATTTGGACTCTGGAAAATCTGGCCCAAAATGAAGTTTGACTAAGCCGGTAGAAGTCCGCTCCCGCAAACGCCTAGTTCATCTGCCCCGAAACCACGCCCGCGACGCTGCCGGGCAAACTAACCCAGGCACCTGGGCCAGGGCTGTTGAGTAGGAAAATGCTCTGATCTCCGTGTTGGGGGTAGGCGCTTCGATATGCGGTAGCCCAATCGGACTTGAATTGCAGTGCGCTTTCTTTTTTGACCAGAGCCCAGACTGCTCCTCCGAAACCTGCGCCAAACCCATTTGCCCCGTAGGCACCCAAGCCCCTTGCCAATCGAACCAGCGCGTTCGTTTCAGGGATCTGGTTGAGGAGCCAATCAGATGCCATCTTTTGCGAGTTATCTGCCACGTGACCAAACGTATCCCAATCTGAAGCTTTGATAGCCCGGATCGCTTCAGGAATCACATAATCGACCTCACGCTCAAACTGTTGATATCGATCCCACAGATCATTGTCGGGAATCGCCCATCGCAGGCTTTCTCGGTCGAAGTATGGAGAGGCCATCATGGCACCCATTGTCGGGAAGTGTTCGTCTACATCGACCGAATACAACCGGGCAACTTCTGCAGCCATGTCGCTGGCTCGGTTATAGGCTTCGCGGGCTGAACCCGTTTTATTGGCTTTCACGCCACTTCCCCCAATGACGAATGTGCAATCGTCAGGGAAAACAATTTGCTCAAATCGCTGAACAGGATGATATCCATACAAGCCAAGAGTCTCGCTTTCGGAGAGTAGAATAGCAGTGTGGTCCTGACTTCCGCCTCGCGTTCCTACGCCGGACCTAGATTCGGCATCTGCTGAGGACGTCAAAAATGGAGCACCGGACTCAACTGCTCCTGCATATCCAGCAAAAGCTGCAACATCAGAAAATGGCAAATCGGAATATCCGCCTTCGCTGAGCAATCCCAGCAGCACAGCAACGACTAAACAACTCGACGAACTCATTCCAGAAGCCGACGGCAAATCACTCGAAATAACAAGCCGTATTCCGTGTTCTGGCATCCCGAAATCACTGATCACTCGCTTGAGCACGGTAAACGGATAAATCGTCCATGACCCGTCTTGTACTAGCTTGTTATAAGCAAATTCGGCCTCTAGACCGCGCGCAACGTCGTGGATGATGAGGCTAGCTTTTTCATGCCGCTCAACGAGCGCTGCAATTCCTTGTTCAGAGGCACAGGTCAGGCTCTCGCCACCTGCATAATCTGTGTGTTTACCAAACACTTCGATACGTCCGGGGACCCACATGGCGGTGGGCGTAGTCGTCAAGCAAGCAGCCAGCAAAGCTGATCGCCTCACATCGTCAAGTACGATAGGCGCTTGACTAAAGGGGTTGGAGTCAGAACTGATTGACACGTCAAAACACGTTTACATTGGAAGTAGTCTCGGTACTGTTTCTCGCCGTTTCTGATCCTTTTTATTTGGTGCGAAAACTACTAAAAACAGCCTATTTCGTTATCGGTCGTCTAGACGGAGATTTGCTTCCATCTTCCTCTTCGAAACAACCAAGCACTCACGATGGCAGCGACAACCTGAGCAACAGCAATTGCCCATGGAGGATATATAGTGTTAAGAGTCCTCATGCTTAGGACGCCCACCTCCCGCGCAGCAGCAGAATCAACAAAAAGAGCCACTGTATGAGCTGCAAAAATCCAAAAAATGATGACGCGTATCGAGATGGTATAGCCGGCCAGCGCATCACTCCCAAAATCCGCCATAAGACGCATGAGGGCCAGCCACCTGGCCGTACCTACCAAGTACTGCAGCATCCCCGGGCCAGAAATTTTGATCATAGTCCTCTGAACAGACGGATCGAATCACCAATGTTTTCTTTCGATTCTGATTCTCGTTCGACCCGACGTCAAGATCCATATCTGATATCCGACACCGATTGCGCGTCCTATGGCTGTCGCCACAGCAGCGCCCTTTCCCCGAAACACGGCATTGAAAAGAAACAGAAGTAAGAGGACCTGAGGCGGAGACAATGCCAAGCTTTCGCACCATTGTAAGACCGTGTCTAACGGGGTATCTGGGTAGGCCTCATTGAACGAAGTGTCAAAAAGGTGAAATCCTTCGGGTCTTTATCGGATCTTTTCTTGCCCATCGGTGAGTCGATGGCTAATTTGCGCGGCGAATTGCCCGAGGTGAATGAGTCTCTCTTCACCCTACTTTCCTGCCTCACCTACGCTCATGACCGCCTCCATTTTGTTCTTCGTGCTGGCGTCCGTTGCCATTGCTGCCGCACTCGGAATGCTCATCTCCAGGAATCCGGTCAACAGCGCTCTTTGGCTCATTCTAAATCTGTTCTGCGTGGCGGGACTTTATCTGACTGTAAACGCTGAGTTTATCGCCGTCATTCAGGTATTGGTCTACGCTGGAGCCATCATGGTGCTGTTCCTTTTTGTCATCATGCTGCTCAACCTTTCGGTCCTGCCGGATCTGAAACGCATCGAATGGCGCCGGATAATCGCTTTTATAATGGGTATGGGCCTTCTGGCTATGCTCATGTTCATTGTTGCAAATACACTGGATATGGTTCCAGACCCGGTAACTCTCCAAGTAGCTGCCGAGACTGGATCAGCCACTTCACTGGCGAAAGTCCTGTTTACTCAATACGCGATGCCGTTGGAAGTCATTGGCATCCTGCTGCTGGCTGCAACCATCGGTGCTGTTGTCATCGCTAAGAAAAAACCCGTTTAGTCCCTCACGGGTCACCCGGACTTACTCCATGGAAATTACTCTTAATTGGTATCTGACTCTGAGCGCCCTCCTCTTTTCGATGGGGGTCATCGGGTTTCTATTCCGGCGCAATGCCATCGTCATGTTGATGTGCGTCGAGTTAATGCTGAACTCTGTCAATCTTTCCTTGGTAGCTCTTAGCCAGTCCATGGGAGATACCGCAGGTCAGATCCTTGTTTTCTTTGTGATGTCTGTTGCAGCGGCAGAGGCAGCCGTCGGGCTTGCGCTCGTCATTGCCATCTTCCGTGACAAGCTGACCATCGATGTCACGCAGATCAACCTTTTCAAATACTAGTCATCACCGGAGGGTCCGCCCGTTGGGCGCCTTCCACCGATCCATCGCCCGATGCAGCCTGAAATGCTGATAAAATTGGTTGTCCTCCTCCCGCTGATTGGCGCCGCCATCAACGGGCTTGGGGGACTATTCGTACCGGCTCTTCGCAATAAAGAGGGCCTGATCGGAATGATCGGCACCATTATGGTGCTCCTTCCATTCCTGATCACCGTGTACCTATTCATTGGATTCCAAGGGGATGCGATTATCTCCAACGCGTTCACATGGATGGCAGCCGGGGATTTGACTATTGGCTTTGATTACAGAATTGACGAATTGTCGTTGTTGATGACAATGATCGTCACTGGCGTGGGAAGCCTTATCCACCTCTATTCGGCTGGCTATATGCACGGGGACGACGGGTATTGGCGCTTTTTCGCCTACCTGAACCTGTTCATCTTTGCCATGCTGAACCTGGTGCTGGGCAACAACTTGGTCGTTCTTTTCCTCGGTTGGGAAGGCGTTGGGCTATGCTCCTACCTTCTGATTGGATTCTGGTATAAGGACCGCAATAACAGCAAAGCGGCAAGTAAGGCGTTCATCATGAACCGCATCGGGGACTTCGCTTTCCTGCTAGCCATGTTCATCATCTTCCGGGAAATTGGCTCGCTGGACTTCGATGCGGTCTTGACCGACGGGCTGACGATGTCGCAAGGTTCGATCACCGCAACCGTGCTCCTTCTGTTTATTGGGGCCACGGGTAAAAGTGCTCAGATTCCTCTCTTCACGTGGCTGCCGGACGCCATGGCTGGTCCTACGCCAGTTTCCGCACTGATCCATGCTGCGACGATGGTTACGTCGGGCCTCTACCTCTTGGCTCGCCTGTCCCCACTTGTTCTGATGGCCCCGGGTGTCATGACAGTAATTGCGATCGTCGGAGCTGTCACGGCGCTGGTAGCGGCAACGATTGCCATCACGCAGAATGACATCAAAAAGGTTCTCGCCTATTCGACCGTGTCCCAACTCGGATACATGTTCTTGGCAACCGGTGTCGGCGCGTTCTATGTAGCCATCTTCCACGTTATGACGCATGCCTTCTTCAAGGGCTGTTTATTCCTCGGATCCGGTAGTGTGATTCATGGCATGCATGAGGTCGAGCACGAATTAGAGCATGATGGCCATGGGCATCATCTTGACCCTCAGGATATGCGCACGATGGGTGGACTGAAGAAGTTCATGCCGGCGACTCGCATGACCTTCCTTATCTCGACGCTGGCCATCGCAGGTATTCCAGGCTTAGCTGGGTTCTTCTCCAAAGACGAAATCCTCTTTAAAGCATTCGAGGCAGGTACCCACGGCATTGATGTAGGCTTGGTCGTTTGGGTTGTTGGACTCATTACAGCTTTTTTGACGGCCGTTTATATGACGCGCGCCTACGTCTTGACCTTCGAAGGCGAACCACGCTGGCCACATGCTGATAAAATTACGCCGCATGAATCTCCGTGGACCATGACCGTTCCTCTTTGGGTTCTTGCTGGTATGTCCGTCGTTGGTGGGTATCTCGGCATCCCTGCCGTCATTGCCCATGGAGACCTCAATTGGATCCATCATTGGTTAGCTGGCGAACAAGGTCCTGTTGCTGAAGCGGCTTTCGAGGGTCATGTGGCTCTAGCTGTAGAATGGGGACTCATCGCGCTCGGCTCTTTGATCGCCATCATGGGCGTCTGGCTTGGCTGGAGATGGTACTCGAAACGAGGTCTCTCCTTTGACGAAAAGCTTGCAGCTCGCTTCGGTGGCCTCTACAAACTCTGGCAGGGCAAGTATTTCTTCGACGAAGCCTACGACAAGACGATCGTTCGTCCGCTTATTGGCGGTTCGATTCACGGTCTGGCTCCGTTCGACAAGTATGTTATCGATGGACTGGTCAACTTCACGGGTTTCTTTACCCGCGGAGCCAGTTTCACCCTACGCTACCTGCAGACAGGACTCGTGCAGTCCTATGCTGTGGCCATTGTCTTCGGTGTTGTCCTTCTCATCTGGCTGATGCTGTTCTGATCTGGCCCCGGCGGCCTTACTGCTTCTGAATTCCATGAATATCCCCTACCTCACATCGATCGTCATCTTCCTGCCGCTGGCCGGCGCGTTGTTGACAATGCTTTCCCGAAGCGAATCGGCCATCAAGTGGTCTGCACTCGGTGTGACTTCGCTGACCTTCCTAGTTTCCATCGGACTCTGGATGGGATTCGATCCAGCCATTTCCACGTCGATGGCTCCTCAGCTCGCTGACATGACTGGAAGCTGGTTTCCGGACATGTTCGACATCAAGTACTACGTGGGGGTTGACGGACTGAACCTCCTTCTAATCATGCTCACAACGTTGTTGGGGCCGATCGTAGTGCTGTCGTCTTGGACGTACATCGGCAAATCCCACAAGCCGTATTACACCCTGCTGCTCATCCTGCAGACCGGTGTAACGGGCGTTTTTGCATCCTATGACATCTTCCTGTTCTACATCTTCTTCGAGCTGACACTCATTCCGATGTATTTCATCATCGGTATTTGGGGAGGAGAAAACAGGATTTACGCGGCTGTCAAGTTTGTGCTTTACACATTGGTTGGCTCGCTCCTAATGCTTGTTGCGCTGATCTACTTAGGCTACGCTGCCGGTGATGCCATCAATGCAGGCGTCTTCACGACTGACTGGTTCAAGCTGGTTGCTTTCCAGATGCCAGTGGACATGCAGAGCTGGCTCTTCCTTCTGTTTGCTCTCGCATTCGCTATCAAGGTGCCACTCTTCCCGCTGCACACATGGCTCCCTGACGCACACGTCCAGGCACCTACTGGTGGCTCTGTCATCCTAGCTGGTGTGTTGCTGAAAATGGGTACGTACGGACTAGTCCGCTTCTGCCTACCATTCTTCCCGAATGCTGCGCAAGAGTACGCCATGATGTTCGCCGTTTTAGCGGTAATTGGAATTATCTATGGCGCGCTCGTTTCGAGGGCGCAAAGCGATGCGAAGAAACTGGTAGCCTACTCCTCCGTGAGTCACCTTGGGTTTGTGGTCCTTGGTATTTTTGCTTTCACAGCAGAAGCCATGCAAGGCGCCATGATTCAGATGATAAACCATGGCATCTCGACTGGAGCCTTGTTCCTCATCGTCGGCATGCTGTACGAGCGTCGTCACACGCGTGAGATGTCTGACTTTGGTGGATTGGCCAAGTCCGTACCCGTGCTGACGTTCTTCATGATTCTCAGTGTACTGGCCTCGGCCGGTCTTCCTGGCTTGAACGGATTCGTCGGCGAATTCCTGATCCTGATTGGTAGCTTCAAAAGCACCGTTCTTGACAGCCTTTTCCTCGTGGCGCTTGCTACGACGGGTGTAATCCTCGCCGCCGTATATCTCCTCTACATGGTGTTCCAGATGTTCTGGGGACCACTCGACAAGGAAGAGAACGCGACGATGAAAGACCTCAACGCACGCGAACTCGTACTTCTGTTACCGTTGGCAGCCTTAATGGTCATTATGGGTTTCTTCCCTGCACCATTTTTAGCAAAGAGTGAGCCAGCAGTGCAAGACCTCTTACAGAAGATTGAAACTAAGCGAGTTGCCGCTGCGCTTGAAGCCGCTGAATCTGATGAAATGACTCAGTGGACACCGGATGCTGAATCCGTTGGTGTCATCGAAGAAATCGTTGCCAATACAGATTCCAAGTAATCTGCCACTCTCACTCTGAACTACCAGAACCGAGCCCAATCAAAACCATGCCTGACTGCCCATCGGTTCTGAGAATCGGCGCATTCAAAGCCGGCCTATTGGCGGTTTTGGCGTTCTTGGCGCTGAGCGTCCTGTTGCCAACCGATGCTGTTGCGTTCATTCAAGATGCGGGTGAAGCTACACATCAAGATGCAGGTGCGGATGGCGGACAGGCTTCAATGGACGCGGGCGAACATGCTGATGACCATGGTCCCCTCCCTCCAGTTTGGCTGGTTATCCCTTTCATCGCCATTTTGTTGATGATTGCGATGGGACCGTTGTTCTTTCCGTACCACTGGCACCATCACTACCCTAAATATGCTGTCGGACTTGGCCTGAGCGTAGCAACGTATTACATCTTTGTTATGGACTCCATCCTTCCGATGGAGCATGCCATAGCTGAATACCTCTCGTTCATCGCTTTAGTGGCGTCGCTCTTTATTGCTGCTTCTGGCGTGTTCGTAAACATCAATATCAAGGGCACGCCGAGGAATAACGTAATTCTGCTATTCGTTGCTTCCTTGATCGCCAACGTGATTGCGACGACTGGAGCAGCCATGTTATTCATTCGCTCCTATATGCGGCTGAATAGGGGACGCTTGAAAGCGTACCACATCGTCTTCTTCATTTTTCTTGTCGCGAACGTTGGTGGTGCGCTGACGCCCATCGGAGATCCCCCTCTGTTTCTGGGATTCCTTCGAGGCGTGCCATTCTTCTGGACTTTAACCCACATCTGGTATATCTGGCTGCCGGCTACAGCCATGATCTTGGGGATCTTCTGGTTCATCGATGCGCGCAACAAAGAAGAGAGCCCGGATCCTGACCCCAATGAGAAAACCGTTTCAATGATCGGAACGAAGAGTTTTATCTGGGTTGCCATTATCATCGTCTCCGTTTTCATTGATCCAAATGTCTTCGATTGGGTCCCTGATCTTAACGAGCTGTGGCACGTACCCTTCGGAATCCGGGAAATCATCATGCTTGGCGTGGCTTTCCTTGCCTATGCCACAGCAGATCGTGAAGCATTCAAGCGAAACGAGTTTCATTTTGAACCCATTCGCGAAGTTGGCTGGCTGTTCCTTGGCATTTTTGCCACCATGCAGCCCGCATTGCAACTGATCGCCAACTTCGCCCAAGAAAATGCAGACTCCCTCGGTGTCGGCACATTCTATTGGAGCACAGGAATCCTCTCGGGGATTTTGGACAACGCACCAACCTACCTCAACTTCATGGCTGCAGCCATGGGCAAGTTTGCCTTGGATGTAAACAGCCCTGAAGCAGTTGTTCTGTTTGCAAATAGTATCGAATCGACCATTTTCCTTCAGGCGATTTCGGTTGCGGCTGTGTTCTTCGGAGCCATGTCCTATATCGGAAACGCCCCGAACTTTATGGTTAAAGCGATTGCAGAAGCTAACGGAGTCGAAACACCTTCCTTTATGGGGTACATCCTGAAGTATTCGATTCCGATTCTTCTGCCGGTATACGCAGTGATTTATATCATCTTCTTTAGTGGATGGGTGTTCTGATATGAGTGAATTCAGCAGACAGGCACTTTCTCCTCAAGCTGTTCAGGATGCTCTCCCCTCTATTCAAGGGTGGGAGTATGCTGACAACGCTATCAGTCGGATGTTCGAATTCAAATCGTTTCGTGAGGCCATGAGCTTCATTATGCGGATTGCCTTCGAAGCAGAAGAACTGGATCATCATCCTGAACTGAGCAACGTATATAACAAGGTTGGCGTGACGTTGCGCACGCACGACGCCAACAATAACGTGACAAGTCTGGACATCGAACTGGCACGTCGCATCAATCATCTTTCCTGGATCTGACCAAAAGCATGGATCTTTCGCAAGCCTATTCAATGATGATGACCGACCTGGGAGCGACGCTGTTTCTCCTGATTGTGGCCGTCAGTGGACTCGTGCTGGTTGTATTTGACGCATTCAAGCCGCGTCATGTCGCCACTCCTTGGATTGCAGGACTAGCTCTTTCAGCTGGTTTCGTAATCGAAATGATGAGCATCGGAGCGCCCGAGGGCCTCGCCTGGTATGACATGATGCGAACGGGTGGTTCAGCGGCCTTCGTAAATAGCCTCGTGTTGGGAAGCGGCGCGTTGAGCATAATCCTGACAGTGCCCTATCTCAAGAAAATCGGCCATAACATCGGGGAAGTCTATGCAATGATCCTCTTTGCAACGGTCGGTATGCTTGTTCTTGGTGCCGCGAATAACCTTGTGACGGTATTTGTGGGACTCGAAACCATGTCCATCTGTCTCTACATCCTGACCGGGTTTGTACGATCGGAATCAGGATCAACAGAAAGTGCGCTTAAGTACTTCTTGCTGGGCGCCTTTTCAACAGGTTTCTTTCTGTACGGTATTGCGCTCATTTACGGCGCCACTGGCTCTATGGAATTTGGCGCGATTCGGATTGCTGCCGAGCAAAGTGCAGGCGTCATGTTTTGGGGCGGTGTTTCCCTCTTGTTGGTAGGCTTTCTGTTTAAAGTCAGCGCTGCGCCGTTTCACATGTGGACACCAGATGTCTACCAGGGCGCACCTACAACGATTACCGGATTCATGTCTACCGCCTCCAAAGCGGCTGCCTTTGCTGCGCTGGTTGTCGTGCTGTGGAAGGCTCTCCCTGCTGAACGCTGGGCTGATGTTCTTGCGGTTTTTGCAGTGATCACCATGGTCATAGGTAATGTGATCGCTCTTTCGCAGCAGAACATCAAACGCATGCTTGCCTACTCCTCGATTGCGCATGCTGGCTATGTACTGGTTGGCCTCGCTTCTGGCTCTCAAGCAGGCTACTCGGGCGCATTGTTCTATCTGATGGTCTACACCATCATGAACATTGGAGCCTTTGGTGTCCTTGCTCTGCTTGAGTGGGATGGAAAGGAAGGCAGCGAGCAGACCTTAGAATCCTTGGCAGGCGTAGGCTATCGCAAGCCATTCTTGGGATGGACCATGGCCGTTTTCATGTTCAGTCTGTCAGGATTCCCGCCGCTCGCCGGTTTCCTAGGAAAATGGGCTGTCTTCGCACCCGCCATCGATGCCGATCTTGTTTGGTTGGCCATCATCGGTGTGCTTACGAGCGCCGTTTCAGCTTACTATTATCTCCGCGTGCTCGTGGTCTTCTTTATGAAGCCTGAAGGAGAAAACAGCCCAATGGCAGAACACTCTTTCGACATTCCGCGCTCGTCTGCGGCAGTGCTGATTGCTTGCGTCGTTCTACTCGTAGTATTTGGTGTAACAACATTTGCATTGGATGTGACGAGCGGATTTTTTGCCGCAGACACAGTAACCCAGTTTCTTGGTTGAGGCTTGGTATTTTTGCGATGCTGACCTGATGCTTATCGTTAAGCCTAGGAAAATGCAGCTATTCTGATTTCCGAGTGAAATCTTTGAATGACGGGCAGTCTAAACGAACGTACCAGGTCCGTCAGCGTATAGGCACTTGAATCATCCACCTTGAATTATTGCGACCCATGGCTCACACACTTCCCGATCTCGCCTACGCTCACAACGCTCTCGAACCACACATCGATGCCCGCACCATGGAGATTCACCATGGCAAGCATCACGCTGGTTACGTAGCCAAATTGAATGCCGCTCTTGAAGGTCACGAAGCACTTACCGGCAAATCGGTAGAAGACCTTCTCGGCGACATGAACGCTGTTCCGGATGCCATTCGTGGAGCTGTTCGAAACAATGGCGGTGGTCATGCAAACCACACGCTGTTCTGGAGCATTATGTCACCAAATGGTGGCGGCACGCCTTCAGGCGATTTGGCAGCAGCTATCGATAGCGCGTTTGGATCGTTGGATGCATTCAAATCAGAATTTTCTGCTGCCGCAGGTACCCGCTTTGGATCCGGTTGGGCATGGCTCGTCGTAAAAGCTGATGGAAGTCTGGCCGTCTACTCGACCGCCAACCAGGATAGCCCGCTTATGGAGGGCCACACACCAATCCTCGGAGTGGACGTGTGGGAGCATGCCTACTACTTAAATTACCAGAACCGCCGCCCCGACTATGTATCTGCGTTCTGGAACGTTGTCGACTGGAATGCCGTCGCAACCAACTTTGCTGCGGCCAGCTAAGCTGACGCAGTAAACCTTCCGACTCTGGCCGAATTCCCAACCCTTTCGGCCGGGTCAGGAGGAGCTTTCCCGCGGGGCGGGGCTCGTAGAGCCCCGCCCCGCGCTGTTTTTAGACCATTTTTCTTACCTACCAACAGTAAAAGATCCTGTTTTGGCTGGAAGCTGATCACCTTCCGACCGAAAGGCCCTATTTTGCAGGTATGCCCCTGCCAGATATCCATATTCCGAGCGACGTTCTTTTTCGCACGCTCGTTTTCAGTGCCGAAGAAACGCGAGACTGGATGAACATCCTCACTGACGAGGAAATCTCCCGCAGGGCAGGGATGAAGAATGAGCAACGCCGTCACGGCTTCACGGCAGGAAGAGTCGCATTGCGCACACTCCTAGGCGAACGACTTGGGCAGGCCCCCGCGCACGTCAATCTTATTGTGGGGCCAACCGGACGGCTTGCATGCCCTGATTCCGGACTATACCTGTCCCTGGCGCATTCGGGAGAGGTAGCTGTTGCCGCAGCCAGCCATAGAAACGTAGGAATTGATCTGGAACACGTGCGAGATAAACCTGCCTCGTTGTTGGATTATATCCTTGCCGATGAAGAGAAGGAGCAGATGACCCTAATGCCGATCCACCCTACAGAAGCCCTCTTCATGTGCTGGACGCTTAAGGAAGCCGTTCTGAAAGCAAATGGAACGGGGCTGAGAAAGTCACCACGAAAAGTGAGACTCTCCATTGATCTTCCTTCGGCAAAAGCTGGAGCCATCGACCCCATGGAAAAGGTGTGGGATGCCTTTTTTGGAATCAATGATGAGTACGCAATTGCGCTCGCCATTGACCCAATAGGTTAACACACTTCGGTTAACACCGTTATATTTCGCTATGCGTTCGCAAACCTGCCCCCCGCAGGAGCGTATTCTATCGCTGTAACTCTCAGAAACCGTCCATTGATCGCTGATCATCGTCAATCTGCCGTATGGAAGCTTCAACAGCTAATCCCACCGTCGCATTACAAGAACCTTCTTGGCACGTCCCAGCGAACCCTATCCGCTTTGTGACAGCGGCTAGCCTGTTCGACGGTCACGACGCGGCAATCAACATCATGCGGCGTGTTTTGCAGTCGGCTGGCGCCGAAGTGATCCACCTCGGACACAACCGCTCGGTCAAGGAGATTGTGGATACCGCCATCCACGAAGATGTGCAAGGAATTGCCATTTCGTCGTACCAGGGTGGACACATGGAGTACTTCAAGTACATGGTGGATCTGCTCAAAGAGCACGGTGCTGACCACATACGAGTATTTGGCGGTGGTGGTGGAGTAATCGTGCCTGAAGAGATTACTGAGCTACAAGACTATGGTGTTACCCGGATTTTTTCGCCAGAAGATGGCCTTAAGATGGGCCTGAGGGGCATGATCGATCAGATGATGCGCGAGTGTGATTTTGATGTCACGTCCATCAAGACGGTCGAATTAAACGCCTCAGAAGGAAAACCACTTCCCTCGGACATCGCAAGGGCGCTGTCCATGATCGAAGCGTCGCACGAGGCGCTTCCGGGGCTTTCTGGAGATGGTGCAGCCGCTTCTGAACAGATGGCCCCCACGATCGGCATCACGGGAACAGGTGGAGCTGGAAAATCCACCCTCACAGACGAACTCATCCGACGTTTTGTGACGGACTTTGACGACCTCGATATCGCTGTTCTTTCTGTCGATCCAACGCGGCGTTCAACGGGCGGCGCCCTACTTGGAGACCGGATCCGGATGAACTCCATCTACGATGAGGCTGGAAAGCGGGTCTTCATGCGTTCATTTGCAACCAGGCAGGCTCACCGTGCCACGAGTCAAGCACTTCAAGACTCAATCGCTGTGTGCCGCGCAGCTGGCTTCAACCTGATCATCCTAGAAACAGCTGGCATCGGGCAGAGCGATACGGAAATTGCCGACATGACCGATATCACACTTTACGTGATGACCCAAGAGTTTGGCGCTCCAACCCAGCTAGAAAAAATAGGCATGCTGGATGTAGCTGACTTCGTTGCGCTCAACAAATTCGAGAAACGAGGTAGCGAGGATGCGCTTCGCGACGTCAGAAAGACCCTCCAGCGCAACCGTGCGGCCTTTGAAACTCCAACCGAGAATATGCCCGTCTTCCCTACCATGGCGTCGCATTTCAACGACCAGGGTGTAACCAACCTGTATCTCGGTTTACTTGGAGCCCTCAACCATCAATTTGGGTTTAGCCGCTCCTCTACGACCTACCAAGATCTACCCGTTGAACCTGGAACGTCAGCTGCTGAGGCGCTGATACCTGCCCGCCGGCAACGATACCTTGGTGACATTGCGGACGGAAGCCGCGATTATCGCAAAAACGCAGAAGAACAGATCTCGATCGCCCGAAAATGGGGCGAGGCCAAAGGTGCTCTCGACCAAGTAGCAGAATGGAACCCTGAAGATCGCGCCCACTTGGAAGAACGTCTGGAAAAAATGGCTGGCCGCTGGTGGGAGCGCCTTGACCATCGCTCAAAAGCTATCCTCGAAAACTGGGACAACCTGGCGGCTCAGTACCGCGCAGATGAGATTACTTATGAAGTGCGCGGTCGCAACTTTAACGTGCCGCTTTATACTAAGTCCCTGAGTGGTTTGAAAATCCCTCGGGTTGCCCTTCCTATGACCCAAGATCCGGGTGAGCGGCTTCGATACGCCCTGCTCGAAAATCTTCCAGGCTTCTTTCCCTTCACCGCAGGTGTCTTTCCATTTAAACGCTCCGGTGAAGACCCCACACGCATGTTTGCGGGTGAAGGAAGTCCCGAACGTACCAACCGCCGCTTTCACTTAGTATCGGAGGGCATGCCGGCTAAGCGCCTCTCAACCGCCTTCGACTCGGTCACACTCTACGGCTTCGATCCGCACGAAAGACCAGACATCTATGGGAAGGTGGGAAATGCTGGCGTGTCCATTTGCACCTTAGATGACATGAAGAAGCTGTATTCAGGCTTCGACTTGTGCAATCCATCCACATCTGTTTCGATGACGATTAATGGCCCAGCTCCAATGCTGTTAGCCATGTTTTTGAATACAGCAGTCGATCAGCAAATTGAGAAACATTTACGCGAGCTAGGTACTTGGGATGCGGTGTTTAACACCATCCGCAAGAAGCTCGGAAAGAATGCCCCAGTGTACTCCCCCACCGGCCCTATGGGCCCCGAAGACGCGCTGCCAGAGTCACATGACGGGTTGGGACTCGGACTACTTGGAACGTATGGCGCGCAGCTCGTCGACTGGGGTCTTCTTGAAGAAGAAACCTATCAGAGGATTCGGAAAGCTACGCTCAAGATTGTGCGCGGCACCGTTCAGGCCGACATCCTCAAGGAAGATCAGGCGCAGAACACCTGCATCTTCTCTACTGAATTCGCGCTCCGCATGATGGGCGATGTGCAGCAGTATTTCATTGATAACGGAGTACGCAATTTCTACTCTGTTTCGATTTCAGGGTATCACATCGCCGAAGCCGGCGCGAATCCAATCAGCCAGCTTGCCTTTACGCTATCCAACGGATTTACATTTGTCGAGTACTACCTAGCTCGAGGCATGAATATCGATGATTTTGCCCCGAACCTGTCCTTCTTCTTCTCAAACGGTATGGATCCCGAGTACTCGGTCATCGGACGCGTTGCGCGCAGGATTTGGGCCATAGCCATGAAGAATAGGTACGGTGGCAACGAGCGCAGTCAGAAACTCAAATACCATATCCAGACATCTGGACGCAGCCTGCACGCGCAAGAAATTCAGTTCAACGA
>Ga0115566_10000442_pt1 | contig 35789 bp, 22 predicted proteins | sample COGITO_mtgs_1204_3_FD_87173 | JGI IMG/M metagenome (GOLD analysis project Ga0115566, IMG submission 87173) | Pelagic marine microbial communities from North Sea - COGITO_mtgs_120405 | ecosystem: Environmental > Aquatic > Marine > Epipelagic | place: Germany:Helgoland, sampling site Kabeltonne...
GCCCAGTCCGCAGCGGCTGGTCATCTTCACGGTTTCCGCCAAGTCCGACAACTGCTCGAGATCCGCAGCCGTCGCGACGCCCGCGCGCACCTTCTGCACCAATTGCAGCAGCAGCTGATTGCCCACCCGACAGGGGGTGCAATACCCGCAGCTTTCATCGACGAAAAATTGCAGAAACGCCTCCACTACCTCCAACAGGTCACGACTCTTGGAAAACACCATCAACGAGCCTCCCGTCGCTAAGTCGTCGAAACAGATTTTTCGGTCAAGCGCATCTTCGCCGACCATCGCCCCACTGGGGCCTCCGACCTGCACAGCGCCGACATCGCTCGCACCAGCCAACGCCAGCACCTCACGCAGAGAGATGCCAAAGGGCACCTCATAAACACCTGGAAGCTTGCAATCGCCAGAGATACTCAACAGTTTCGTGCCAGCGCTCTGCGTAGAGCCCTGCGCCGCAAACCAGGCGGGTGACTCATCCATAATGCGCGCCACACAACACAGGGTTTCGACATTATTGACACTAGTCGGGCAGCCCAGATATCCCTTCTGAGCCGGGAATGGTGGCCGAGTCCGCGGGTCCCCTCGCAAGCCCTCGCACGAATTCAGCAGCGCCGACTCCTCGCCGCAGATGTAGGCACCGGCACCCAACTGAATGCGAATATCAAACGTAAACCCGGCACGGCCCAGAATATTGCTGCCCAGTAGGCCCGCGTTGCGGCGAGCCTGCAGTCGCGCCTCAAGAAATCGCGCCAAATACGCATACTCAGCGCGCAGATAAATGATCCCTTCTTCGGCGCCAATGGCAAAGCCGCCAATGGTCATGCCCTCGATCAAGGTATCGGGGTATTCCGTCAACAGCACCCGGTCCTTAAATGTGCCCGGTTCTCCTTCATCGGCATTGCAGACCAGAAACCGGCGCTCACCCGGCGCACGTGCCGTAAACTCCCACTTCATCCCGGTGGGAAACCCGGCACCGCCCCGTCCTCGCAAGCGGGCCGTCTTCACATTGCGAATCACCTCGGCCGGCGTTAAGCCCAGCGTCTTTTTCAGGCTACTGCCCGGCGTCTGCGGAGTCAGCAGCACCGGTCCAGCTTGCCGAATGTGATTCTGAACCATGGCCTGCACGAGGTCATCGGAGTTATTACCGTCGCCTAGCTCCTCCACCAAATCCGTCGGCTTGCGGCCTTCCTGCAACTCGCGAGCTAGCTTGCGTGCTGAGTCCGGGGTTAAACGCGTAAATACCGTGTCATCAATCAGCGCTGCTGGCGCTTGATCGCTCATCCCGATGCACGGCGTCGCCTGTAGGGTAATGGTCCCATCTGCTGTGGACTGCCCACACGAGATGCCCAGCGCCTGTTCGAAAGCCGCCAATACCGCATCACCGCCATGAAACCGGTCGATGATATCATCACACAGCCGAATGACAGTTCCCACTGGCTCAATTGAGAAAAAAGAGTAAAACGAAACTGTAGAAGTCACCTGCCCCGGGCTGATCTGCAGCGCCTTGGCAATGACTGCAATTGATTCTTCAGAGACGCAGCGAAATTCCTCCTGCACATCACGCAGGATATCTATCAGGCGCAAACGCGCATTGTCGTGGCGGTCGCAGATCGCCTCAACGCTTGCTCTAATACAGGTTACCATTTTTATTCCCCTCATTCATGCCGCAGGAATGGTGCTAATCCCTGTAACTCCCATGCAGATTCGATGCCAACCCGCGCCTCCCGTTCCTGTTCTGAATTTTGCTGAACGCGTACACATTCATCCGGCATAATGATCCGTAATCGGACAAATCGGGTGGGGTGAACCGCATGTGTGCGTAAGCTGAGAGTACGATCGCTGCGCTTAGCGTTTCCAGCACGCTTCTGTCCCTCTTTCCCGGCGGCTTGCGGCCAGTTAGGAGTATCCTGTTCGATAAGACAACAAAGGCGAATTGGCTCGTGCCGTGGCATCAGGATTTGATCATTACCGTGGTTGAGGAGCAGTTCGTTCCTGGATAGGGGCCATGGTCCTGCAATGACGGATATCCGCACGTTCAACCACCAATTTTCCTTCTTGAGCAGATGGTCGCGATCTGCCTGAACCTCGACAAAACGCCAGCCACTAACGGAGCGCTAAGAGTGATTCCTGCCAGCCACAAGGCTGGACGGATTGAGTTGGGGTATCTGCCCGAATACGACACGAAACGGGCAGTTGATTGCGAATGCATGGCCGGCGACGGTTTCCTGATGTCCCCTCTCCTTCTGCACGCATCTCGGCGCTCGGCATCGCCAACTCGACGCCGAGTCATCCACTTTGAGTACGCGCCCGATGAGCACTTGGATCCTGCCTTGGAGTAGTTTCGGCGCGTCGGCCAAGCAGGTCGTGTAGTGAGCGGAGGTGGCATCGCAGAAGCGAAAAAATAATCGACTCGAGTCGACTCTAGTCCATCTTTTTGTCGCAGCTCCCCCTCTCAACTTCCTCCTCCCCGGTCCCACAACTACGTCACCGCGATCGCGCTAGTGGTGATGGTAGATCTCTCCGGCGTGTGTCGGGACCAGCGTGAGCGCACGTCGGGTCATGTCATGGGTGCCGTTGAATGTGCTGCATCAGAGCAATCGGGTCCTTGAAGACCAAATGATTGATGCGCTGGAGGATATAACGAACCGACGCACCGCTTTGTGAACAGACCGCGGCGAAGGTGTCTTTAATGTGGCCACTGCCGTAGGGGCGCCCCCCTAGATGAAGTCGGCTCGCAGGTCGAATACGCCGGCAATAGCGCGAAGGTCGTGCTTCAATGGTAGGGCTGCCATTCAGGTTCGTGGTCGAAGATCCAACGGTAGTATTCTTGCTCGACAAGTTGCGCGGCAGCAGCTTCGTCTACGATCACTCGGCAGCGAGCGTGGAGTTGCAGGGCTGACGCCGAAATCATGGAGGTAACTGGGCCTTCCACTGCCCGCGCCAAGACCTGCGCCTTGCTTGCTCCAGTCACCAACAGTAGGATTTCGCGAGCATCAAGAATGGTGCCGACGCCCATGGTCAAGCCCCGATGTGGCATGTCCTCGGGCCGCGAGAAGTAGCCTGCGTTTTGGGCGATGGTGGTGGGCGTCAGGGCTTTCTCGCGCGTCCGGGACTGCAGGGCAGAAAGCGGCTCGTTGAAGCCAATGTGCCCAGACTTACCGATCCCGAGCAGTTGCAGGTCGATGCCACCGCAACGGGCGATCCGCGCCTCGTACGCGAGGCACTCAGCAGCGAGATCTTCGGCAACGCCATTCGGCAAGTAGGTGTTGCGTCGGTCGACGTTGATTTTACTGAAGAGGTGCTGGTCCATGTAGAAGCGGTAGGACTGGGGATCGTCGCCAGCCAAGCCTACGTACTCATCGAGATTGAAGGTACGGACCAGTGAGAAGTCCACTGCCTCGTCGATATGGGCGCGCGCAAGTTGAACATACACGCGCTCCATCGTGGCTCCAGTGGCAAGGCCAAGAACCAAGTCAGGTTCGGCTCGTACCTGATCGGCGATGAGCCGAGTGACAAGATGTTCGGCGTCTTCACGCGTGGGACGAATAATGACTTCCATATGGGGACTCCTGTTTACGCGAAACGCTGGATGCGGGCTTGAACTTCTTCCTGGAAGCGCTCGATATAGGACAGGGCATAGGCTTCAAGCGTGAGAGTATCGTCGACGATCAAGGACGTCAGGTCCATGCACCAGCTGAGTGCCAAACTAGCATCGACGGCGTGTGACTCGAAGAAGGTCGCATTGGCCGCCTGGCGGCCCGTAACGGCCAGGTCGTAGGACTTGCCGCCCGCGATCTGCGAGTCAAAGACACCCGATAACGCCGCGCGGAGGTTCCGGTGCGGCTCGACATCCATCGCCACCTTGTCGGCATCACAAAGCCAGTCCAAGGAGCGCCAGACCTCGCAGCCTACCACCAACTTTGGCCGGGCATCCTGCGGCAATTTGCGCAACGCGGCGATGCACCGCAGCAAGGTGGCCACATGGGTGTCATGCTTATCAGTAGGGTTGTGCAGATAGACCGTCTCAGGACAGGTCGCAAGGAGAATCTGATACAGATCTTCCGTGGTACTCTCATCCTTCGCGTCTTTTATGATCCGGCTCGGGTAGCCCAACTGAATCTGGCAGGCGTACTCACCGATAACCGCAGCTTTGCGCTGCTCGTGCTGCCGAATCGCCATCATTTCCTCATTGGTGCGCTCGGCATAGGGGCCGCAGCGGACACTCCCCCCACCATCGGTGACTACCACGCCGGTAAACCAGCGATCGGACTGCCCGAAGCACACCGCGATCCCGTGATAGGCCATAAACTCTTGGTCGTCCTGGTGCGCGCCAATGCACAGGTGCGTGGTACGCGCGAGCGCCTCAGGCAGCGACTCGCCATCCGGCACAAACACGTCATGATCGGTTCGTGAGAGATTCATCTAGCAGCTCGCTCCTTGCTTTCCATTTCTGATATCTGGTAAACTAGCGGCGGCAATGGCCTGGCCGTGTCGCTTCATCGACTCATCCGGGCTCGTGATGCCGATGCGCTCGTGCAAGTCCGGAAACTCCAAGGCCAGCACCTCGTTCGCCTTTGCCACGATAGCTTCGCCACCAGCTCCTGAGCTGACCCGGCCCAGAAGCAGCAGATTTCGCAGCTCATAATGGTCCGCATACTGCGCGATCGCGTAGCCAAAATAGGTACCGATAGTCTCATAAAGACGTTGCGCTCGCTCGTCCCCGGCGGCCATCTGCTCCTGCAGAATGACCAAGCGTTCCGGTAGTCGCATTTCGGCGGGCGTCTCGATCCCGGCTGCTGGCAACAGGCGCGCTACGCCTTGCTGGGAGAAATACTGAACGCCGCAGCCAATATCGCCCGACCACTCATCGCGTGGCGCGTCCTCACGGTAGTCGATCGGGACAAAGGCTAATTCATTGAGCCATGACGTAACCTCGCCCTGCGGGTTACAGTACCCAGCAGCCAGGCTGGTCCCCATGGCGACCCCGAGAACTGCGGTATCGCCGAGCGACATAGAGCCTGCCAGCGCCGTGACTTCGCCGTCGTTGATCACCTCGCAGGGCACGCCCCAGAGCTCCCGCAAACGCAGGAAGATGCCGCGCACATCAGTCTCGAACGCCTCTGGCGAAACACCGCGAAAAAGCGACGCAACCCGAACTTCGTTATCCACATAGATCCCGGCGGCGCTGCCGCCAATGGCGTCGACCCGTGGCAAATGCGCTGCCGCACGTTCCAAAGAATCCTGAATCCCTGCCAAGTGATAGGCCGGATCGCTCTCAAAATATGGTGACCAAGTAATTTCTTCCGAAAAGACGACCTTGCCGTCGATCACCGCGGCGCACTTGCGGTCGCTTCCGCCCAGATCAAAGCCAATTCGGCAGCCGTCCAAGTTACGCCCTAGGGATCGCCCGGTCTCGTGCGTGGTTGGGATGCTCGACTCATCGCAGCCTTCTACGCGCATGTCTTCTCCGTACACGCCCCGGCCGATAGTTTCGCTATCGAACGCGTGGGCACCGCCAGGTGCATACTGCAGGGCAAGAGCAACGGCAATCTCGGGTGCGCCAGCCACAAAGATCCGCGATCCTCCCCACTGCCAGAGCAGAAACTTCACCTCTCGTTCCACGGCTTTCGCCGTCAGCGCCGCCCACGCGGGCTCGGCGGGCAACACCATCATCTCGCGCCGAAATGTCGTGCCATCCGGGCGGCCAATACCAAGCACCACCCGCCGACTACCAGCCGTGGCGGCACACAAAGCCTGATAGCTCTGCTTCCAAAGAACGGCCGGGACAAAGCCTGGATCCAAAATTGGCGCCACCCGCGCCGAAGGAACATTCATAGGGGTACTCATCAATCGCCTCCGGTGGGTTCGATGGGCAATCATATCACATATGCAACGATTGTCTAATCATGTCGCCTTGCATTATTTCGCATCCGATCCATTATCTCGGGAAAACAAGCCCACTTCACGAGTATTATGCGCAGCGATCAGATTCGCAAACGAGCGGCGAACCGTGCCGCGATCCTAACGACCTTGCACTACGATGGTCCGCAGCAGCGGAGCAGCCTGGCCAGCGCTTGCGAAGTCCGCAAGGCGAGCGTGACAAGCATCGTCGCTAGCCTCCTGGAAGAAGATCTAGTGGACGAAGTCGAGCCTGGGCGCTATCGGAGCGCAGTGAGGCTCAGGACAAAATCAAACCTCGCCCTAGTCGCCAGCATCAGCCCCCGCGAGATTGTGGCTTCGTGCCTAGATCTGGCAGGAGAGACCGTCTGCATCGCCACACGGCCTGTCGCGGCTGACGCTGGGCCGGACACCATCCTCGCCACCTTGGCTGCGGAGTTCGCAGCGATGCAGGCGACCGTCGACGGCGCAGTGCTTGGGCTAGGCGTCTCGGTCCCGGGGATCACCGATCCTGGCACAGGAGTCGGGTCCTATGCAGCCAACTTGCCGGGCTGGCGCGACGTCCCGGTCGCCGCCTATCTCAGCGACCGCTTCGACCTGCCTATCGCTGTAGATAACGATGTCCGCTGCCAATTGCGGGCCCACATCTGGTTCGCCAGTTCTCCGCAGGAAGTCGACAGCGTTTTGTACGTGCTTGTCCACGACGGCGTAGCTTGCGCATTTGCGCAACATGGCATCGTCTCACCAGGCGCCTACTTTGCAGGCGGCGAGATTGGCCATATCCGCGCCGGGGATCGCCACCGCCCATGCGCTTGCGGCCGAGAAGATTGCCTGGAGACCTACTGCAGTGTGCCAGCGATTCTTGCCGAAGTCCGCCCACTGTGCCCGGCTCCTGCTCCTGCCACAGCCACCGATCTTGCCGCCGTTGCAGCCAAGTCGCCTGCTGTCGGCAATGTGCTCGACCGCGCAGCTGGCTATCTCGCCCACGGCATCGCCGGCGTGATAGCTGCCTTGGACCCAGCGGTCCTCGTAATCGGTGCCGCAGACCACGCCTTTGCCGAATGCCTGTGCCCCTTGCTACGCACACGCCTCGATCAGGAGCTCATGGGCCTTGCCGTCTCTGGGTTGCGCCTGATCGCCGCAGGCGATGCGGAGCGAGAGTCCCGTCGTGGCATTGCCGCCACCGTCATTCAGAATAGCTTCAACAACACTGCTGAACCATGATCGCCAATCTTCATCACGCACGGAGAATTCTCATGCCCCGCATGCTGACTGCTCTACTCATTATCGCTTGCACCCTCGCGTCATCCGGCCAAGAGCCCGGCGGTGCCGTGCACCATTCCTTCAGCGTGCGGCATTCCGTCTCTCAAAAAGAGGCAACAACCGCAGCGGACGCACGTCGATGCGAGCATGTTGGTGCGAATGGACAGCACGTTAGATTTGGATTCTAAAGGAACCGATTCGAATCCGGTACATAAGAAACGCAAAGACGTCCTCACCCAGTCACCGAAAATGGCTTAATCCCGGAGTCCCCGGACAATTCGGGCACACCGCGGCTCGCAAGGCTACGGGCGTTGACGCGACTCAGGAGGTGGACCGGGCCCGGTCCGTAAGTTGCCCGCAAGGCAGGCCTCGAGATGACCGTCGAGTAGATGATTGGGGATGGTGCGACCGGCAGCACCTAAAACTAGGCAGCCATGACCAGTGTCGTGTGCAGGCTTTGGCCTCACACGAAGGAGGTAGTCGGGAGCAGGAGCCTGCAAGCTCCCCGATAATCCGCAAGAGCTGGTTAGGGTAAGCCGTACCTCTCAGGCTTACCGCTTTTCATTTACGTCGCTTAGATCATTTCGCCAGCTTGCGGGCGGCAACGTCGCGACGCATGGCGTCGAGCAAGGTGATGGCGGCAACGCCCTCGGGGGTGGCCGCGTGCCATCGTTGGAGCTCGGACTTCAGCGTGGCAGCAGTTACGTCGGAGAGCGGGGCATCTAGGGCCGCAAGGGCGCAGCCCGGGACCAGACGGCTTGTCCGGACATTACGGAGCAGATCATTCGCTTTTTTGATCAAAGCGGGGGTTTCCGCTGGATCGAGATGACGCATCATGGTCAACCACAGTACCCCTTCGGCATGCCGCGAGGTGGGCTCACGCATTGCCTCAAGAACCGAGGACCAATGCTCGACTTTGTTGTTCTGGGCCTTCGGTTTCTTAGTCAGGTCTAAGATCTTCTTGTACATTTCGAGACGCTCGATCTTCTCCTGCTCGCGAGAGGAAAGCTGCTGCGAGTACGCGTGAATCTCGAAGCGCAGCACATCGGCATCGGCCACCAGCGCCCCAGCCACTGCCTTGAGGGGCTGGCCTGTGTGAAACTTCAGCGCAATGCCGAGAACGTTACTCAGGAATGAGACGTCATACGCAGCCGCATAGATGCTCTGGCCGATAAGTTCTGCGTAGATCTCGGTGGGGAGCTTGCGCTGCTTCAGGTAAGTCATGAGCCGGGCGCGGTCTTCGGGTGCATGGCGGTGGATGAGCAAAGACGCTACGTAGCGATTCAACAGTGACGTGGCATCTGCGGGCTTAAACAGAGAGGTGATTGTCTGGTTGACGTCGTCATCGCTCATGCTAAGGAGCCCAACAGCCTCACGGAGCAGATCGTAGCGGGTCTCATCGGCAAGTTCATCATTCTTGATGGCGGCGAAATATTGCGGGCGCAGATCCTTGTTGGCCTCGGAGAGCATGTAGCCCGCGTAGCTCTTCAGGTCCTGCTGATCTGCAGCAGCAAAGGCAGCAGCGTATGCTTCGATTGCCTTGGCGGAGGGGGCGTCCTTGAAGTGGTTGCGCAAGGCGATGTGAATCCCGGCATTCAGCTGATCTGGCACGATCATGGCGGCGAGCACGTTCTCAGCTTCGCGTTGGAGCCCCATCTGCTTCACCAATCGAATCAACATCTCGCGACCACTCGGGGTGTGATTGAGCGCAGGATTGTACGGAATGTCGTCTCCGCGATAGGCGAGGCGGCTGGTCGGCAGGGCTTTGATGACGGCGCGGCGCAGCAGCTCCGCCGTGGTACCGTTCTGGAGAATGGCGCCTGCAGCTTCGGCCTGCACGCCTGAATCTGGGTCCTGCAACAACCGAGCCATGGCCGTAAGGATAGCCTCGCTTTCTGGCATGTCGTGGAGCGCGCGCGCGGCGGCGCGGCGGACATCACGCGCGGCAGCCGTGGACGCTGCGATAACGCCGCGCTCGACATTTCGGACGTGGTAATGGGCCCGGGCACACAGCAGCCATTCAAGCTCGACGATGTTCTCAGGAGTCGGGTTGGCGACCTGGGCCTTTACCTTGGCGGTATCCAGCCCACTGCGAATGCGGGCCGCAGTCTTTTTCGGGGCGTCGCCAGTGGGGCGAATGTCCAGAGAGCGTACGAGCAATGACGCCAGCGATAGCGGAATCCCGCCGGTGGAAACGTCTGCTGGATCATACCAACGCATGCGCACATTTCTGCCCTCAATGGGGTAGATACCAACGCCAAGTGCTGGCACTCCGTAGCCGGAATAGGTCTGCACCGTAATCTGCTCCTCTACCTCAGCTGCGGACACTGTGCCCTCGCGTAGTTGAACCATGAGTTCCTTTGGCGCCATGCGGGTGCGCGTCAGATCTGAACGCCACTTCAAAAACACCAGATAGCGCTTCCTTACTTCAGGCTGCACCTTGGCGCTGCCAAGGTCGTACGGGTCATTGAACCCGCCGAACTCGATAGATGAGGTGGGCTCGCCACCTTTCAGTACAATCAGGGTCTTAGCGGATGCCAGCCAGCGACCGGCGCCTTGCATCTCCACCACAGCGATCAACGATGAACTACGAACGAGTTCAGGAAAGGCCGGCTGGCTCGAGCCGAAGCAGGAGGCTGCGATCAGTAAAACCGTGAAATATCTTAACCGACTTAACATGGTTTACTCGGACAGTATTGAGGGAACGGTCTTACACTTTATGCCCCGTTCCTCATGAAGCAAGACCGAGGACCGCCATTCAGACGTGCGTAGCGAGGGCCAAGTTCCCCGGGCCTACGGTCGTGGCCCGAAGAGTGCGGATCCGAGGCGCACGATGGTGCTGCCCTCGGCCGTGGCCTCGAGATAGTCGCTGGACATGCCCATGGACAACTCGGGAAGCGGCAACCCGGAGGCATCGGCGAGCTCATTGCGCAGTTCGCGCGTGGCCGCGAAGATGCGGCAGCGATCTGCGCCTGATGCGTCACGTGGCGTCATGCTCATCACGCCTTCAATAGCGAGGTTTGCGTACTCCGCAAACCGTGGCGCGAGGGCGCGAGCCGCCTCGGGCGAGAAGCCAGCCTTGGCCGCTTCGCCAGAGATATTCAGCTGCAACAGCACCCGCTGAGTGACGGTTTCTTCGGCGGCAATGCGATCGATGCGGTCCAACAGCGACAGCGAGTCGACAGAGTGGATGAGCTGAGCGTGCTGGATGGTCGCGCGGACTTTGTTGCGCTGGAGTCGCCCGATCATATGCCAGAGGCAGTCTTCGGGCATGAGGGGGGCCTTGGCCGTGAGCTCCTGCGGACGGCTCTCACCAAAATTGCGGAGTCCGCACGCATAGGCCTGCTGAGCCACCTCCACGGGAAACACCTTGGTCACGGCGAGAAGAATCGGGGGCTTGCCGGGGGCGGCTGCGGCAAGTTCGGCAAGGATTTTGGCGGGGTCGTGCATTAGTCGGGCAGTTGGTACCGCACTACACCACCGTTGGCAAAGAAGACGCCAAGCTCGTGCCGGGAGATGGGCAGAACAGCCAGGGCGTTCTCCTGTGGCAAGGTGATGGAATACGCAGGCTTGGTCTGGCGACGATAGTAGATGTCGATGGTCTTCTGATTGGCAACCGCGTAGTGATACTCGCTGACCGCGCCGGCTAGGGCGACGCCTTCGTTCTCAAGCAGAACGACTGGGCTCTCGCCGGGGGCACGCAGCCGGATGACACTGAAGCCGCGGCGGCAGATCACCAGTACGACGTCGTTGTGGGTGCCTCTGCGGAGTTCGCGAATACTGCTGTTAACGGAGATGGAGTCGGTGCCGATTCCCGGCCGAAAGAGCACGAGCTTGCGGCCCACGCCGATAATGGCGCAGTCTTGGACAATAATGAATGGCTCGCCGTAGGCCGGCCGTGTGAGGGTGCTGGCACCGCCTATGGAGACGTCGAATACGCCCTTTAGCACGCGATCGTGATACTGGGCAATGGCATAGCCGAAGGGGCCAGTGGTGAGGACCCACTGCAAGCCGTTGCGATCGTAGGCGATGCCAAGGACATTCGCTGGCAGCCAGTCGGGCCCGACCACGACGGAGTCAGCCAGGCGGCTAGCCCCGTAGCCAAAGGCTTGGGTCTGGGTGGCGCAATCGGGAAAATGCACCAGCGTGGGCATCTGGTTCTGCCCGTCGACAGCCACCAAAATGCGGGAACGGTGAGAAAGCACCCGCTCGAAGTCGAGAATGTCTTCCTGCCCATCCCAGCTGCAGCGGGCGATGACAGGCGCGCCTTGCGAGAAACCGGCGGCGACGAACCCGGTGGGAGCCACTTGCACGGCCATCCAGCGCGCCTCGATGCTCAAGTTGAAACTAGCCAGGGTCCGGACGGTCTCTTGGAGGGTGAATGTGCCGGCCACCTTGTCGCGCCAACGCTCAAAATGACGGGTGGCATCGCGCTGTAGGAGCGTATCTTCCGGAGCCAATTCCCGCAGGGTGCGTACGGCTAGACGCACGGTGGCAAGGTCGGAGCCACCGAGATAACGGCTAAGCAAGACTCTGGCCTGATCCGCGGCAAGCTCCCGCACCTCGCGGCCCGGGTAGCCCGATGCGATGTCCGCAAGCATTTGGGCGATGTCCGCATCTCGGAGATGTCCCGATGCCTCGAGGACGATATTCCCGACGATCTCAAAGGTCTGGGAATGACGGCCCAGCCGCCCCAACAAGGCGATGCGTTCGCGCAGTGCAGGAATCGCCTGGCGAGATTTGGGCCAGGCTGCGGCGAGGCACTCAAGGGCGGTCTCTTGGTCTTGCAGTTTGGTCTCGTAGAGGTGCGCGGCAGAGACGGTATTGCCCTGGCTCAGCTCCCTGGCGACAGCCTGCTCATAGGCGTTCGTGGCCTGTGCTTTCTGGCCCAGCTGTGCGTAAAGGTCACCAGCCTGCGCGTATTTCCCGTCGCTCTCATAGATGGGGATTGCTTCGCTGAGGTAGCCGCCAGCCACGAGGCAGCGCGCGGCCTCAAACGGTCGCTCAAGGTGGTCCCGATAGAGAGAAGCGGCTTCGCGATACTGCTTGCCGGCCTCGAGGATAGACGCAGCCTGCGCGTAGTCATGGGCAAGCTCGGCGAGAATGTAGGCGGCGCGGCGCGTGCGCCCCATGCGGATCTCGCGATTCGCCAGCTGACGATACAATTGCAGTAGCTGGTGCTGCAGATCTAGCGGGATGGTCCAGGCATCTCCGGCATCTCCGCCGCCAAGGCGGTCCAGGTCGAAATCTGGCTTTTGCTCGCTCAGATTGGCCTTGGGCTCTGAGGTGCCGCGCGAGGAACCGCCACTGAACGGGATCGCATACTTCAGGCCTTCATCTGGGTCACACTCGAGCATTGACACGAGCCGCTCGATCTCGACGCGGCGACGCATCTGCATCTTCTCGCGCATGTGACTGAGCTTTCCGTGCATCCACTTTCCCACGCCTGAGGAAGATCCGCCCTGGCCCTCATCTGGGCGCCCGGCCCGGGTTTGCATGGCTTGCTCCATAGCGCCTAGGCCGCGCTCGGCGCGTTCGCGCACCATCTTGCCGAACTTGGACTCTGTCTTTTTTCCGGGCAGCGCCTCGGGCTTTTCATTGGCAATATTCTCAGAGAGCCACGTCATGGAATCGGCGACCGCCTCGTTCGGGTCTGCTTGCACCGCCAACAGTGGGACCGACTCGCTTTCTGGGGCAACTGCGTGGAACCATTCGGTCTTAGGCTTGCAGGAAATACTTACGAGGTCTTGCAGGCCGTGGATGTCATTGTGTTCGATCGGGATCAGCCCGATCGCTGGATGCCAGCAGGCTTTCGGATAGGGAATGAGGCCCGCGAGTTCGGTTTCTGTGACGGCTGGCAAGATCTCCCGATCGATCGGGAGAAAAAGCGGCCCCATGGTCCTGTAGGCAATAGCGCGAGGGGATGGTTTGGGCGAAAGCGGCTGGGCAGCGATCAGCAACGCCCATGGCGTACGGTCTCTTACGCTGCTAGGCAGGATGTACAGGGGCATGTCCATAGTCGTAGATGGCCATTCAAGTAGGATTTCCAGCCAACGCCGAGTCCCGCTAATCGGGAGCAACCAGGCCCCGACATCATGTGGCGTGTTCGCCGGCGTGAGTTCAAGTTGCGCTTTCATTCGCAGGCCGCCAATACGGAGCGAAGCATTGGTTCGAATTCAGCACAATCTTGTTCTTCTCCATGGGTCAGTTCCTTCAGACCAAACACGCGGTTGGCCGAGGTCCACGCAGCAAGCGGTCCATCTGTGAGGGTAATGCAGATTTCTTCAGAGGCTGAGTCGTTTGCACGGATGTGAAGCATGTTGAGCGAGTCAAGAATGCAGGCTCCTCGCGGTAGTTCTGCCCGCCGCAGGGTGACGCCGAAACCGCGCGGCGAGGGGATGGCCATAAAGGTGGCGCGATTTACCACCAAGGGATCGCCGGGCAACAGACAGAGCACGCCATGGTCAAAGGTCAGGCCGAGCCAGCCTTGCTCTTCGTATTGAAGGAAGAGGTTTCCGGACTGGACCAGAGCGGCGGTGATCCCTCTGACTCCCGGACGAGTGGTCGCGGTAGCCGCGGTATTATGGCTCTCCAGCACAGCCTGCCATTCCTCGGTCTGGTCGGGGCGCAGCGTGAGCCTCTCTACGGAAGAGGACTGCAAGTCGTATTGCCAGAGCTGATTGGCGTTATCGCAGGCGATGACGAGATGCCCGTCTGGGGAGCTCTGCGCCCAGGTGACAGGCTTCACGACCAGCATATTCGTCAGGATACTACGATCGATCGAGCGATCGATAATTTCTCCGTCGGTGCCAACGGACCATGGCCCAAGGTGCCCGAAGCGGTCAAACGGATGGACGATCTCCTGCGCGTCGCCCATGCGGTCGAACTGAATGCCATTGCTCCAACTGAACTGGTACCAGCCGTTGTCTTTCTTATCCGAGCTCTTGCAGAACCGGCCATCATGATGCCGGAGCTTATGCTCCCGGCAGTCCACAGTCTGCAGTATCTCACCGGTCGCCAGATCGACCGCGTGTACTTCGGGCAGAGACACGTAGAACACGATGCCGCCGTCGACATAGGCCGGCAGCCCACGGCTGACCTGCAGTTGTACGGGCGAAGAGACGACGCGCCCAATGAGATCCGCCTGCACGGCAATCCGTGCCCGCGATTCGCCCGCACGAGCCAGAAGGATGCATTCCCCTTCTTGGAAGAAGGCGGCAGACGGCGTGGCCTCGGGTAAGCGTACGGACAGCAGGCGCGGGCAGCGCTTGGGATCGTCGAAATACAGCAGCGTCCCATCCGGCTGTAAGGCGATGGCCTGGTCCGGCCCGTTCGCGCACACGTGGCGCACGTCGACATCCGCAGGGACGCGCAGCGGAAACTCATCCAAGTCATAGATTAGCGGTCGTTCACCAGTGCTGGTAGCCTTGGTCGGCGCGCAGGCGTCACGCAGAATGCTTCGTTCCATCTCGGCATGCCGCAGGCGCAAGTTTCCACTGGAGGTGACGGAATAGATACAGAATTCACCATGGCTGTTTACTGTGGCTGCGTAGAGGTGAGCAGAATTCACCAGCCGCAAGTGCCGCCGAAAGTCCGGGTCCTGCAACGCGCGTTCATGGGTGATGAAGATGACCTCGCGGTCCCGCGGCGGTAACAGTCGCAGCAATTGGACCAGAGCCAGTCCGGGATGAGCGGTGGTCTCAAGCACCTCCAGGTGATCGATGAGATCGGCCCGCGACGAGAGACTGACGGCTTTTACCCGATCCTCATCACTGCGCCAGATCTGCACGGTGCCGTTCCCGGTGGTACTGGCGAAGGCAAGCGCAGCAGCGGTCGCCATAATGCGCGGCACGCCCCACATGCGGATTCCGCAATCCAACAGCAGAATGCGGTGACGATCCAGTGATTGCTGAGCTGGTTCGCGTCGCAGGTAGAGCGCTTCATTGTTCGCCAGCCGAGCTGCCATGGTTAATTCGTCGTATGCAAGCTCGGTAAGTAGCAGGCGATGGAGCTCTCCACGGTTCGAAATGTCCCCATAGCCGTCGCCCGTCACATCCACCGGCGAATGACACAAGCGCGGCAGATGGCTGGCGGGCACCAGCCGGTTCGCAAGATTCACCAAGGCGCCCAGCTCATCGTCCTCACGCAGTTGCTGGAGCAGGTAGCTGAACTCACGCCCCACCTCGAGTTCTTCGGGGGTGCTGGGGATGTCATCCAGTCCAGTTGCGGCCCGAACCGCGACCACGTTGAAATCGAGCTTTCTCAGTCCTTCGTGCAGCAGCTTGATTTGTCGCAACGTGTCGGCGAGCGAGTCTTCTGGCGACTGCGGCGGACGCGGCGCGAGGGACGTAGACAGATCTCGGAGAGCGCCAACGACACCTGGCGCGTCCTCTGACGAGACTTCTCGGCGGGGCAATACGAGCTCGGCCACCGTCGCCTGCCCGGTAGGGGACTGGCTAAACGGCTGCTCATTAATCTTTTCGAGGACCTCCATGGTCTCGTGCACCAACTCCTTGGCGTCGTCCCATTCCTCAGGGTAGATCGTGCAGATGCCGTTTAGAAAGGGGCTGAAGATGCCATGGCGCACCTCATCGCGAGACCAGTCGTTGGAGAAACTGACCATGAGCATGACCAAGGCAGGAAACGGCGGAAGGCCATCGTGCTCGAGGCGTTCAAGGATTCCCACGACCTGCTGCCGAAACGCGACCAGCCGACCATTGGCCAAGGCTAGCTCCACGCCGTCTTCCGACCATTGCCAGAAGCTCTGCTCGTGTGGCGCGAAATGGGCGCGTGCGATCGTTTCGCTCATAAATTTGTTCAGCGGAAATTCAATGGTTGCCTGACCGGCGCACAGTAGGGTGTTTTTGTGGCTCGACAAGTCACTGGTCCAATCTGCGATGGCTCGTATCGTTTGGCTTTGCGCGTCGGAACCATCGGCGCAAGGCGCTGTCACAAGCGCTCGCCTGCGCGCCTCGCGCATCCCGTTCAACTAATACGCACCGTGCATGAATCGTAAACTACTTGTAATTATTTCGATCGCCGCAGCCCTGCTTCTTGGGGGATTGGCTTGGTCGTATGTCGCAGGCGGGCCGCCCAAAGTCGTCTCCGTCTCGCTGAGCGAGGGACCGCATTTTTCTGGGAGCCTGATTCCATTGACTCTGGTTTTGGAGTCATCCGGCATCGGCACGCCGGATAAATACGTGGAGATGAAGCTGCCGAAAGGGCTCGAGGCACGAAAGCAGGAACTGACCGTGAAGGGGCGACCGCGGCTGGGCGGCTGGCGCTACGAGGTGCGAATTCCCCTGCAGGCGTTTGAGGTGACCACGTTTCCCGAGTCCCAGGCCAAGCTGGGCGTGGTCGCGGAAAGCGATACGAATGATGACACGCTCGCGTTCACCGTGCCGGAGATCGTGATTCAGCCGCGAGATCAGCCCGAGGCGACGAGCGCCGCTGCACTAGACAGCAGCGTACTTGGCGGACGCAGCGTCTGGTTTTACATCGGCTGTGCCCTGGCGCTGCTCGTGACAATCGCGGTGATCCGCTACTTGCTGCGCCGCGGCAACGAAGCAGATGGTGCCGTGACGCGTAAGATCGAGCCCCCATGGACCCTGGCCGAGCGCGCCCTCGGCGGCTTGCGGTCTTCACTGCCGCTGCCAGCGAACGAAGTCTATGTCGAGCTCACCGACATCGTCCGCCGCTACATCGAAGCGCTTTATCAAGTCCCCGCGACCGAACGCACCACCCCCGAATTTTTGAAAGAGATCAACCGTCCGAACAGCCAGCTCAGCACCGACCACCGCTTGCTACTCGCGGACTTTCTGAGCTCGGCCGACATGGTCAAGTTTGCCCGCATGGATGCGACCGTCCGCCAACTTGAGGAAAGCATCGACAAAGCCAAAGAATTCGTGGTCGAAACCAGCGAAGCTGTGCGTCAGGCGCAGAAAGCCGAGGAATCCGCGTGAACGGCGAGTTTCTACATTTCGCGTCCAAATGGATGGCCGTGCTGATCATTCCGCTGGCGGTGGCAGCTATCCGTGGCTGGCTGCTGAAGCGCCCATCGCTGCGAGTTTCTTCGCTCGAGCCAGCCCGGGCCGGTCGCTCGCCGGTCAGCATGCTTCTGCGCGTGCCGCTGCTGTGCGAGGTCATCGGGCTCGGCTTGTTGATCGTCGCACTTTGTCATCCGCAGGCAGGACGCAAAGAGACAATCACCCGCAAACAAGGCATTGACATCATGCTGGCGCTCGACATCTCCACCAGCATGGATATTTACGATGCCCCCGAGAATATTCGCACGGAGGCGGCGCTGGCAAACGGGATCCGCAATGCCAGCATTCCGCAGCGCATTGCTCTGGCTAAGCAGGAAGTGGCGCGTTTTATTGACCGGCGCCCGAACGACCGAATCGGGCTAGTTGCCTTTGCTGGCGTGACCTACACAGTCTGCCCACCGACGCTTGATCATGACTTCCTGAAGTCGCACCTCGCGCAGCTCAAGACCGGCATGATCGAAGATGGCACTGGCATCGCCGCACCGATCGCTGGCTGCGTCACCCGGCTGCGAGATTCCCCAGCCAAGAAGCGCGTCATGGTCCTGTTTACCGACGGCGCGGATAACCGGGCGATCAAGATCACACCGCTGCAGGCTGCAAAGATCGCAGCAGACTATGACATCACCATCCACACGGTGGGGCTGGGCGGAAACAGGGCATTTACAATCCGCAATTTCTTTGGCCGCTCGCGCATGCAGCAAGTGGATGCGAGCTATGACCGCGGCCTGCTCAAAGCAATCGCCGCCGAAACCGGTGGACGCTATTTCGCCGCCGAAAGCGACGAAGAGTTTCGCGAGGTGCTGGAGGAGATCGACCGGCTCGAAACCGTGGAACTGGAGTCGCCTGAGTTTGTCGACTACGAGGATCGCTTCTGGCCGTGGCTGATGGCCGGGGCGGCTCTTCTGCTGATCGGCTTTTGCCTAGAACATACGCTGTTGGTATCTGTCCCATGAATTTTGAAAACTCCACCATGCTCTGGCACGCGTTCTGGGTCGCACCGCTTCTGCTCGCTTTGGTCGCGCTGGCTGGCTGGTTGCGACGTCGCGCGCTGACGCGCTGGGTCAGCGGCGAAGCGCTCGCAGCCAGCCTCAGCCACTCCCTGTCCGTATCTTCCCGGCGCACCAGGCAAGTCCTGTTTGGCCTAGCCATGCTTTTGCTGGTGATCGCCCTGTCGGGACCAACCTGGGGCAAAAAGCTAGTGCAGCGTCCCATCCAATCCCGCGATGTCATGGTCGTTCTGGACACCTCCCGCAGCATGCTGGCGACGGACATTCGGCCGACCAGACTGGCCCACGCCCGCTGGCTGATCCGCGAGATCGTCCGGGGCTGTCCCGGTGACCGCTTTGGCCTGATTGCCTTTGCTGGCGATGTCTCGCTAGAATGCCCGCTAACGCGTGATCGAAATGGCTTCCTGCTGCACCTGAACAATGTCGACACCAATACCGTCGGCGTGGGCGGCAGTGACTTGGAAGGCGCGCTGCGCTTCGCCGTGGACAGCTTCGAAGCGGCCGAAAGTCGCCACCAAGCCATTCTCCTTCTTACCGACGGCGACGAGCTCAGCGGCGCAGCCCAGGAGATGGCGGACAAACTCGCACAGCAGCAAATCCGCATCTTTGCGGTTGGCATCGGAAACCCGAACGGTGAGATTATCCAGCTTTCTGACGGCAGTTTTATCGAGCACAAAGGCGAGCGAGTGAAATCCAGGATGAACGCGGCCCCACTCCAAGAGCTGGCAAAGATGACCAAAGGCGTCTTTGTGCATTCCACATCTGCTCAGACAGGCCGCGACCTGCTGGTGCGGGAAGTGCTGGCGCTGGCGCCGCGTGGTGACCGCACCGGTACTGTCTCACGCCCGATCGCGCGCTTTCAGTTTCCACTGGCGGCCGCGGTGCTTTTGCTGCTCATCCGCATCTGCATCAGCGAGCGCCGCCGCACTGCCGTCGCACTCGCGGTCATGTTGGTTCTGGTTCCAGGTGCGATCGCCCAGCAACCGGTGGATCCGGTGGACCCGCTTGATCCGCTGGACGTGGCAGCGCAGGAAACCGCCGGTTTCGTCGCGCGCACCGTGGAGACGATTCAGCAGCGTCGCCAAGATCCCATCTACCTCGGCCGTGGACGGGATGCAGACCTCGCAGAATCGGACACGCAGCGTAAACGAGAGAAGCTGGCCTTGGAGTTCTATAATGATGGCGTGAAAATGATGCAGCACGAGCCAGACGAGGCCGCGCGCTGCTTCGAGGACGCGATCAAACTTTGCGGGGAGGCCCGAGAAATCTGGGTGCGTTCGACCCAGAACCTGGCCTTTGTAAAGCTCCAAGAAGCATTGCGCAGGCCTGGCGCGCGTGACGCAGTCAAGAAGGGACAGCTGCTTACCTTTGACCAAGCTGAAGAAGACCGTGAGGACCGCCTGCGGAATGCACTTACGCTCGTGGATGAAGCCGAGCTTCTGTTCCGCAAGGCGCTCCGCGAAGCGCCGCAAGACGAAGCGCTGGCAGGCAGTCAGGAGCACGTGGTCAACACCCGCAAGGCAGTGGCCTTCCAACACCGCTACCTCCAGAGCCAAGCAGACTACGTAGAAGGATTATTGAAATCGCACGGCTCGCAGAGTCAAGCAAACCAGGCAGAGCTCACCAAGAAGCAGCCGCCCCAGGAAAGCGCCGAGGTGGCATCCACCGCAGCGTTGGATGCGCTGAAAACAATGATCGCGATGGAGAAGCTAGTCAAACAGACGGACACGCCAGAGCATAAAAAGCGAGTAGAAGATGCAAAGCGCCTGCAGGAAGTGCGCGAGACCCAGCAAGCGGCGATCGCTCTGGCACCGCATGATGCCAAGCGCGGTCCGATGGAGGATCGTGCCCTAGCGGTCCTGACCGAGTTGCTAGGTGACCTGCTTGACGAGCAACAGCAACAAGAGCAGCAAGAAGAGCAACAGCAGCAAGAGGAACAGCAACAACAAGAAGAGCAGGAAAAGCAACAGATGTCACCGGGCGAGGCACTGGCCCGCGAAGCCCGCGCCAGACAGCAGCGCACCAACGTCCAGGAACCAGCTGCCAAGCAGCCCGTGCAACAACGCGCCATTGATAAAACCACCGAAGCGCGTGATCAGGCCGCCGAGTCCGGCCAGAGAGCCGCAGAGCAGTTTTTGGATCAAGCCTTAGAGCATCAGCAGGACGCACTCACCAGTGAGGGTGAGGAGCAACGCCAGCACGAGCAAGATGCCCTGCAGGCACTTCGTGACGCGATCGACGCCTTCCAGCAACAACAGCCGGAGCAAGAGCAGCAGGAGGGTGAACAAGATGAAGGCGAGCAGGACGGCGAAGGCGAGCAGCAAGAAAATGCCGCCTCGGCGGTGAATGAAGCCCTGGCAGATCAGCAGGATGCGAACGAGGCTGAGGCTCAGGATAAGAACCAGGCCCAGCAAGAAGCGCAGCAGAGCGCTGCGGAAGCCGAGCAGCAGCTCCGTGACCTTGCCGAGGAGGCGAGGCAAAACGGCGACGAGGAATCTGCTAAGTCCGCAGAAGAGGCCGCGGACAAGATCCGCGAGGCGATGGAGCACCAGCAGAACGCATTGGCCAACCGCCCTGATTCGGAGACGCGCAAGAATGCGGAGCAGGACGCCACCGAAGCCTTGCAGGACGCACAGGAACTCGCCGGCGGCGAAGAAGGCGATGGCGAGATCCGGGATGGAAAGGAAGCCGAGAGCGCGGCCTACGATGACGCAGCCGAGCAGGATAAGCTGGATGACCTGGGTGTAAACGCGATTCTTGAAGAGCTGGCCGAGCAGGAGCAAAACGTGAAGGAAGCGTTGCGCCAGGAACGACGCAAACAAGCAGTGAACGTACGGAGGGATTGGTAGATGAGGATTGTGACTGCGATCTTTACAATTTTTTCCTCGATGGCGCTGTGGGCCTCCGTGCAGACCGCCCTGCAGCCAAGCTCCGCGCCGGTCGGCACCACGCTTAGCCTCACCCTGCAGTCCAATGAGGGCGCACCAAGGTTGATGGCGTTTCCTACCGTTCCCGGGATCACCTGGATGAATCAACAGCCGCAGAGCAGGAGCAACATCCAGATCGTAAACGGGAGACGCACGCAGACCTTTCAGGCTACCTACACCCTGCGTGCCACTCGCGTTGGCAAGATCACTCTCCCTGTCATGCGGGTGCACCTGCCGAATCGCCCCAATCAACGCTATAGCACACCGCAACTACAGGTCACCGCGACCTCCGTCGACAAGTTCGCCCAGCTCCGGCTGCTATACGATGGCAAGCCTACGCCGCCGCCATCGATTTACATCGGCCAGGAGCTCTTACTGCATGTGGAACTGCTCTACAATAAGGGTGCCAAGATCCATGGAAGCTTCTATACCGTCAACGGCCTGTTCCCAAAACTGGCGGGAGAAAACGCGGTATTTCAGGAGTTTCAGAAGGGGAACGACACGTTGCGGTGCAACCCGGACTTTACCCTGACGAAGACTAATCAAGTCCATACCCAGCATCGCCTCGTCGATGGCACCCAGTACGTGGTCATTCGCTACGAGGCGATGGTCAAGCCAATCAGCACAGGCACGATGCGGATTCAGGCGAGCCACACGATTCCGCAAGACAGCGGGCAGCAACAAAGGCGCGGCTTCTTCGGCATGGTCCAGTCCGCCCCTGGCTCGGCGGTCACAGTCGACGCCGCGACGCCGCCGATTCAGGTAAAGTCGCTGCCCGCGCCGACGGCGGCCGATGGCCATTTTCTCGGGCTCATCGGCGATTGGAAGGTGAAAGGCGCGTTGTCCGAGTCCACGGTAAAAGCAGGCGATGCGGTGGACTTGATCCTGGGCATCTCCGGCCGCGGAAGCATAGAGAGCCTGATGGCACCCAAGCTATCTCTGGCGGGTTTTCGCCAATTCGAACCCAAGGTGGAACGGAAGCAGAAGCTACAGCGCGGCACCGTCCGCTGGACCTTGGTCCCGACCAGCGAGAACTCCCAGCTGCAGGCGCTGACGCTGTCCACGTTTGACTACACCAAGCACAGCTACGTCCGCCACGTGATCGAACTGCCGCTGACCGTAGAGCCAGCAGAGCTGGTGGTGGGAAGTACGATTGGCGGGGCAGTCGTAAACGCGACCCAAGACGATGTTGGGGAAAGCTCCGGCCTGCTGAGCGATAATCCGGCTGCGCAGTCCGCATCGGGTATTCTCTACATTAAGCGCGGCCCTGGCATTGCTCTGGCGCTGCCGCTGTGGCACAATGCCCGCCTGCTCTTGATCGCCCTCATTCTGCTGGGGCCAGCACTCTATTTGGTGGCAGCGATCAGCGCCGCTCGCTACGAGCGCCTAGCCGGAAGTGACGCCTACCGGCGTAAGCACGAGGCCAGCAAGGACCGGAGTAAAGTTCTTGCAGCGATCCGCCAGGCTTCGCCCGAAACCCTTCCGCAGGTCATTCAGGACCAGGTCGCCCCGTTTCTAGGGGCACAGTTGGAACTGCCGCCAGGTGCAACGACGGAAGAGATTGCCGCTGCGCTGAATGACCCTGAGCTGGCGGAGATGCTGCGCCAGGCAGACCAAGGCAGCTTCATGCCGGGCCTCGCTGGTGGGATTGATGCGGGAAAGCTAGCCGCGCATGTCTCAAAGATCGCCGTGTTTATCCTGGCGCTTAGCTGCCTGCAAGTACGCGGTGAAGCGACGCACGATGACGCCTATCTCGCGTTTGAGCGAGGCCAGATCGAGCAGGCAGAGGTGCATTACGAGTCGCTGCTCTCGCGCCGTCGAAGCAACGCGGACATTCTTTACAACTTGGGCTGTTGTGCCTACCGCCAGGGCCGGTTCGGCCAAAGCGCTGCCTATTTCGAGCGCGCCAGGCGCTTGAATCCGCAGGATTCGGACATCGTTGAGAACCTGAATTTCGTTCGCAGCCAGCTGGGCCAGGGGCCGGTGAATCCTTCCGAGACCCCGGGCGATCTGCTGCAGACCACGCGTGACCGGTTTCGCCCCGATCAGTGGTTGGTGGGCGCTGCGTTGCTGTGGCTTTTCTGCTGGGTGCTGTTGGCCCTGCGCCGGGCGAAACGCTGGCGCCTGCTCCCATACGGCACGCTCTGCGCCGTGGCTGCCAGCTTGTGCGTGATGGCTGCGCTAGTCCAACGGCAGACTAGTTATCGGGCCAATCAGGCGCTGATCACCAGTCCGGACACAGGGTTGTACCCATCGCGGCTCCCGAGTAGCGGGGGTGTCGAAGCGACCACTACGCTCGGCGAGGGCTCAGCCGCCGAGATCCGCGAGCAAGGCATCGAATGGGTACGCGTGCGGGTGGGCAAGGACGAAGGCTGGGTAAAGGCCAACGCAATCCAAAGAATCTGGTAGCGATCTGCCGCGTCGGTGTCATTTTGCAGGCTCTACGCCTTCCCCCTTGGAGTGCCCTGTGAATCCTGATATATTTCGCGCCTACGACATTCGCGGTAAGTTCGGCGCAGACTTTTCGCCAGAGGACTTCTACTTCATCGCCCAGGCCTATGCCAAAGTTGTGCAGCCCAAGGTCGTCGCCGTAGGGCACGATGTGCGAGAAACCTCCGGCTGCCTCTGGCAGCAAATCGTATCCGGCTTGACCGATGCTGGCGTAGACGTCCTGAATATCGGTGGGATCTCTACCGACATGCTTTATTTCGCGGTGGTGAACTATCGCACCGATGGCGGCGTCGTGGTCAGCGCATCACACAATCCGCGCGAGTACAACGGCCTAAAAATGGTCCGCGAGCAGGCTATTCCAATCTCTCGCGACAGCGGGATCATGACCATCCGCGACGAGGCGCTGAAAATGAGCAAGCTAGGCCGCAAGCCAGTCGGCAAGCGTGGCGTGGTGCGTACCGTCTCACTCATGGATGACTACGTGCAGCACATGCGCTACTTCACGGACCTAGGCGAGCTGACTCCGAAGCATCTTCTGTTGAACGCAAACTGCGGCTTTGCGGGGCAGGCTGTCTCTCGGATCCTGGAAGGCACGCCGATCACCTATGATTCCATCTTCTTCGAGCCCGATGGCACCTTTGCGTCCGTGCCGCGCGGGCGGCCCGATCCCATGCAGCCGGATAATCAGGCGATCACCACGGGCAAGTTCAAGAATGCGGACTACGCATTTGCCACAGCCTGGGATGCCGACGCAGATCGTTGCTTTTTCTTTGATGAGAAAGGCGATTTCGTCGATGGCCCGTACGTCACAGCCCGCTTGGGCGAGAGCCTGGTCCGCGAAAATCATGGTGGCAGCGTAATCTGCGATCCACGCGTGATTTGGCCGGTGGAGGCCGCTGTGAATGCTGTCGGTGGTACGACGATCATCGGCCGTTGCGGCCACTCGTTCATCAAAGAGCTCATGCGCAAGACGGACTCAATTTTCGGCGGCGAGACCAGCGCCCACTACTATTTCCGTCGCTACTACTACACCGACAACGGCATGATCCCCTTCCTGCTAACCTTACGCGAACTCTGCCGCTCCGGTCGGACCTTAAGCGAGTGGCTTGGCGACCTACGTACGCAACATCCACTGTCTGGAGAGATCAATTACGCCTTCCCCGACACCGAGGCCATGCACCGTGCGACGGCGGCCTTACACGGCACCGAGAAAGAGCTTGGCGACGGCGAGATCGAGCCAGAAATGGACGGGCTGTCAATTCGCTTCAAGAATCCTACCTGGCGATTCAACGTACGCAAGTCCAACACAGAGCCGTTTATGCGGCTCAATGTCGAGGGAATTGGCGACGCCGCTGTGGTGCAGACCAATACCGAAACTCTAGGCAAGATTCTCGAAGACGAGGGCGGCCAGCGCCAGACCCCATTTCGCTGGGAATAGCCAGAGGCTGGCCAGCGGTCTATCACACGATTGCCTGGGATATTTCCTACAGGTGGCGGCCGAAGTCCTTGCTGAAGCTGCGCGGGTTACCGCGCTTGACTTCCCAAGGAACCACCAGCCGCACGTTGTCCAGAGAGCCATTAAACGGACGACTGCTAAAGGCGTTTGCGCCGACTCGGATCGGCCGCTCGTGGACGTTCATGCTTTGGCCGGGAGCGAACTGGATCTTCTTGGTCCGCCCGTTAGCACCAAACAGCACAGCGCCGGTCGTGCCGTATGAAAGTGTGACCTGGTGCCACTCCCCCACCGGACACGGCAGCGAGAGCACCGTGATCTCATCCTTGTGGTAGATGTGCGCCTCGATCTTGTTCTTGTGCCAGATCACGTCCCAAGCCTTGAACACCGAGAACACAGTCTGGCTATACTTGAGTTCCTGCTCGATATTGACCCAGAAGGTAAGCGCAAACGGACGCTTCGAGTTCCAGTTGTACATGCACCTACTGGCCTTGCTCTGCTTGCCATCAAAGTACAGGACTCTGTCGCTCGGCCCATCTTTGCCAAGTTCTTGCTTCGTCTTCGGCAGCTTCACGAGTTTCGCGGTGGATTCCAAACGCAGCTGGTTCACGGAGTAACTCTCGTTTTGCACACTCCGCACTTCCGGAATAGTGCCCTCCTGATTCATCCGCCAGTCGATGAAGACGATTGACTTGGGGTGCAGCGCCGGGGTCGTGACCTTGCTAGCTTTGCGGTCCGTGTCTGTATCGGCCTCGATGCCGTCCTCGGCTGGCATCGACAGCACAAGCCACAGGAGGATAAAAGCATAGCGAGTCATGCGTGCTCCAATGCCTCAGGATTAGTGTTGCAGGATCGTGTGAATGGCAGAAAGCTCTTTATCTGACAGCTCCAAGTTTGTCAGAGCCGCTACATTCTCTTCGAGCTGTTGCGGCAGACTGGCGCCCACCAGCACGCTGGTCACGCGCTTGTCGCGCAGTAGCCAGGCCAACGCCAGTTGGGTAAGCTGTTGCCGGCGCTGATGCGCCATCACGTTCAAGGCACCAATACGTTTGAGCACGGCTTCGGTGACATGCTCCGCCTTGAGCGTGCCATGAACCTTGGCCGCCCGAGAGTTGTTCGGAATCCCGCGCAGGTACTTGCTGGAAAGTATCCCCTGGGCCAACGGCGAGAAGGCGATACAGCCCACTCCGCTATCTCCCACCTCGTCCAGCAACCCATCCTCGGCATTGCGCTCGAGCATGTTGTAGCGTAGCTGGTGCACCAGGCATGGCGTGCCCAGATCCTTCAAAATCTTCACCGCCGTCTTCGTTTGCTCTGCAGAATACTTGGAGACGCCCACATACAGCGCTTTACCGGACCGGACGATGGCATCCAATGCCTGCATCGACTCTTCGATCGGGGTTTCTGAGTCGGGGCAGTGGTGGTAGAAAATGTCCACATAGTCCAGCCCCATGCGTTCCAGGCTCTGGTCCAGGCTCGCCATGAGATGCTTTTTCGATCCGCCCTTGCCATACGGCCCTTCCCACATCGGGTGCCCGGCCTTGGTCGAGATGATCAGTTCGTCTCTGTGGCTGGCAAGACACTCCTTGATAATCCGCCCGAATGTTTCTTCAGCAGATCCTGGCGGCGGCCCGTAGTTGTTGGCCAAATCAAAGTGCGTCACACCAAGGTCGAATGCGCGGACGATCAGGTCTCGCGCTGTCGAGCGTGAGTCCACGCTGCCAAAGTTATGCCAGAGCCCGAGCGAGACAGCAGGTAACTTCAAACCAGAGCGACCACAGCGGCGATAGGTCATAGACTTATAGCGAGACGACGAAGCTGTATGTGACATGAACGATTCCTACTGTAGTATATGTATCGAGTGGTAATAGACCGCGCTTGTGAGATATCACAAGAAGTGCGGGCAGTACTGAACCCACAAAAAACGGGAGGCCCAGCATGATAGACACCCCAGACACGCCTGCAGATCCAGAGCAGCAGCCCGATCAGGCCGCTGAGCAAATTGATCGTGCCGAGGCGGAAACCATCCCAGAAGCCCCCGCCCCTTCCGTCGATCCCGACGCGGCGACCTCTCCAAACATTCAGTCTACCCCGGACTTCCGCCCCGACACCCGGACCCTAAAGTTCCTGCTCCACCAAGACGTCTCCTTGCGCAGTATCAGAGACCTACTCAATTACGAGATCATTCCCTCCAAGCGCAGCGTCAATCCCGAAGAGCAGATCGCGTATCTCGGAGACTCGGAGGGCGATGCCCAAGTGCTCAACGAGTCCATGGGCAAGCTGATGAAAGAGCGCGGCATGATCAATGACGAGCAGCTCGCCAAAGCCCGCGAGCATCAAGAGCGCACCGGCCAGCCCTTCCTGCGCACCTTGCTGCAGACAGAAATTGCCATGCCGCAGCAGATCGATGAACTCCTCCACATGCGGATTCCCTTCCCGATCGGCAAAATGCCCGCAGATGCCTTTACCAATTGGCTAATTGAGAGCAAGGCTGCCAGCCGCGAGCAACTAGCCGCGGCCTGGGAAGACGCCCGCGCGGCCAAAACAGACTTCATCACCCATCTCCGCACTTCCGAACTGGTCAATGACACCCAGCTGGCACAGGCCATGGCCGCCGAAAGCGAGATGCCGTTCGAAGAAGTTACTGGCGTTGAATCAATCTCCCAAGACATCCTAAGTGCCGTCCCCACGACCCTGCTGATAAAGCGCAAGGCGCTGCCGCTGCGCATGGAAGATGATGAATTAGTGGTGGCATTCGCCGATGCTGTGGATGTGCATGAGTTGGATAAAATGGAGCTAACGCTGGACCATCGCGTCCGCTCTGTACTAGTGCCGCGGGATCAACTCATGGCCCTGCTTGACCGCGTCCTCGACTCCGCTGTTGACCTGCCGCCAGAACAAGTAACAGACACCAGTGCTGCCCGAATACTCGATCTCATCCTGCGCGGGCTGATTCGCTGCCGCGGCACCGATGTGCATTTCGAGCCGCAGCGCTCGAGCACCCGCGTACGCTACCGAGTGGATGGCCGCCTCCATGACATGATGACGCTGGACCCGCCCACTGCGCGCCGCCTCGCCGCGCGTGTCATGACCCTGGCGGACATGAACGTGACCGAGAAACACCGGCCGCAAGATGGCCACCTCACCTACAAGCTGGACGACACCGATTGCGATGTTCGCATTGCTTCTGTGCCGTGCAACCACGGTCAAAAACTGGCGCTGCGCCGCGTCCAAGCTCACATGGCGCATTGCTCCCTAGAGCAGCTAGGCATGGGCAAAAGCCAGCGCCAGGCCATGGACGCCGTGATGAGCGAGCCCAACGGTTTGATTCTGGTTTCCGGCCCGGTCGGCGCTGGCAAGACCACCACGTTGTATTCCTGCCTGTCCTGTTTGGACTGCCTGGCGAACAACATCATGACCATCGAAGACCCGATCGAGTATGAGCTGCCCGGTGGGGCCCAGATTCAGGTAAACGAACGGTTGGAACTAACCTTTGCCAGTGGCCTGCGCGCCATCCTCCGGCAGGACCCGGATGTCATCCTCGTGGGTGAGATTCGCGACGAAGAGACCGCACAGGTCGCCGTGCGCGCAGCCATGACCGGCCAGCTCGTGTTCTCTACGCTGCATGCGAACTCCGCAGCCACAGCGGTCACCTCGTTGCTGAACCTCGACGTCCCGCCTTATCTAGTGAGCCAGGCAGTCACCGGCGTTGTTTTTCAGGAGCTACTGCGGAAAGTCTGCCCCGAATGCCAGTATGACGTCGAGCTGACCGAATTTATGCGGCGCGAGCTTGGCTTGGCGGCCGATGATCGTCGCAAGCTCAGTCGCGGTCGCGGCTGTAAGCACTGTCTGCAAACCGGCTATTCCGGGCGGGTCGGCGCGTACGAGATTCTCCATGTAGATGAAGCGTTTCGAGACGTCATCATCCGCCAGCCCACATCCCATGAGCTAAATGATGCCGCCGAGAAGGCTGGCATCCTGTCCTTGCGGGCCCACGCGACTCAGCTGGTGCTTAACGGCGTGACCACCTTCGATGAGATGCAACGCGTACTTTGAAACCAGCCGAACAGCCTCCCGTCACCGTTGTGGTCCCCTGCTACAACGAGGCCAACCGCCTAGGCAGAATCTTCGAGCTCATCCGCCAAGCGCAATCCCGAAACTGGGAGTGGCTCTTTGTCGACGATGGCTCCAGCGACAGTACTGCCCAAGACATCCGCGATTTTGCCGAGACGGTCTCAGGCGTCAAACTCCTTAGCTTGGAGCGAAATAGCGGAAAGGGCTGTGCGGTTCGCCACGGCCTCGCCATGGGAATCGGTCGCTTGGTCGGCTATGTCGATGCAGACCTCGCAGCCGATCCGCTGCTGTTCGACCGTTACAGCGAAGACCAAACTCTCCTCGACGGCGAAGAGATCTTGCTCGGCATTCGCGTCAAGACCCACGACGGCAACGTCCAGCGCCTCCTCTACCGGCATCTGATGGGCCGCGCTTTCCAAACCTACGCCTCTCTGGCCACCGGCCTCACCGTCTACGACACCCAGTGCGGCTTCAAACTGATGTCCCGCGAGCGCGCCGCCGAATTAGCGAGCGGGATGACCTGCGATGGCTTTGCCTTCGACGTCGAGCTGTTGATGCTCGCCAAGAAGGCCGGGCTGCGCTTGCGAGAAGAAATGATCCCCTGGGAGGAGCAAGGCGACTCGCGCGTCCGCTTTCGCCACATCATCCAGATGGCCTTTGAAATCCTCAGAATTCGCCGCGCACTCGGTCCCGTACGTGATTCTTAGCTCTGACCTGCATGGATAGCCCGCTACCGGAAACACCTCACCCTTGGAAGACGCCAGAGAACTACGCGCTCGCTGGCGGCATCTTTACCGGCCTGGTCTGCGTCCTTTGCAGCTACCAGCACTTCGGTGTGACCTGGGACACAAACACGCAGCTGACCTACGCCGACCTGGTGATCGGCTACTTTGCCAGCGGTGGCACCGACACCTCCTGCAACCAATTCTATAACCTGCGCTACTATGGCGGCCTGTTCGAAGTCCTCGCGACCCGCTTTGGCCGAATCTTCAGCAGCGATGTTTTTGTCGGTCGCCACCTCTTCACCGGCCTTGTGAGTGTGGCCGCCATCCCCGCCGTAATGCAGGCTGCCCGCCAACTAGGCTGTCGCTGGATTGGCATGGCCTGCGCCGGGCTCGCCCTCTTCCTTCTACCGCGCTGGCTCGGGCACACCTGCAATAACTCCAAGGATCTGCCCTTCGCCGTCGGCTTTGCCTGGAGCATCGTGCTGATGATGAGCCTCTGGCGCGATCCAGATCTTCCCTGGCGCCATGTCATCCTCGCCGCCGGCGCCGTCGGCCTTACCATGGCCTGCCGAGCAGGCGGTATCCTGCTCTACGGCTTTGCCGGCCTCGGCCTCGCCCTGCACATCTGGGCCCATCACGACCGCTGGACGCAAGTGGACTACTGGCCGCGCGGGCTACTCAAAGGAGCAGTCTTCATCGCCATCAGCTGGCTCTTGATGATTGCCTGCTGGCCCTGGGCGCACGAGAACCCCATTCTCCATCCCATCGCCGCCATCCAGGAAGCCGGCAGCTTCAGCCAAGAAAAGACCGTCCTGCTCGCGGGCAGCGAACTCACCAGCGACGCCCTGCCCCGCAGCTACCTACTTCGCTACCTCTGGCTTAGCACCCCAACGGTCCCGCTGCTCCTCGCCCTGATCGGCCTGGGCATCGTGATATGCGAACTCCGCAAACTGCGGAGTTCGCACGCCCTCTGGCTGCTGTGGGTCGCATTCCCCCTTGCGTACTTCGCAATCCTGCGCCCACACGTCTACGATGGCCTGCGGCATTTTCTATTCCTCTTGCCTGCACTCGCAGTCGGTGCGGCGGTCGGCGCAGAGCGACTGATCGACAAGCGCCGCTGGCTTGCCCCGCTGTTGGCGGTGTTAGCCCTCGCGACGTTTGCGGAGTCCGCACGCTGGCATCCCTACCAGACCAGCTACTTCCAGCCGCTCGTAGGTGGCGAGCTACACGAGCTCTACGATGTCGACTACTGGGCGTCCTCCTATCGTGAAGCCGCCCTGTGGATCGCCGAGCAATCCGGCGACCGCCCCGTCCGCATCTTGCTGGCCGCCAACAAGCACTCGCAGGTATGTTTTACGAACTTCGCAACCCCCAACATGGAGCTGTTCACGATCTTCTCTGGCCACCAGACTGGTCCGGTCCCGCCGGGGATCGACTACTACGTCGGCATGGCGCGCTACGGGTTCGCAGACTTCTTCAGCGACTCGCCCATTGTGTATCGCATTGGCCGAAGCCGGGCGCGCCTGGCCGTGATTCGCCAAGCTGCCGGCCCTTTGAAAGCCGCGGAGTAGCGTTACCAGACCCGTCCACTCTTGCCCATGAACTAAACAGTCGGAGAAACTGAATGGCTGCCAAAAAGAGCAAATCCAAGAAGAACAAAACGAAGCCTTCCAAGAGCGACAAGGCCCTCGACAAGCAGAACAAGGCCGCGAAGAAGGCCGAAAAGGGCAAGAAAGCTAAGAAGGGTGCTGCGCCAGCCAAGGCTGGGAATCCTGCGCTGGATGCGGGACTGCTGGCTAACAAGCGCATCAAAGATCCGGTGCGCGTGGGCATTGTCGGGCTGGGGCGAATCGGCTGGGATCATCACGCCCAGGCCGTGGCGCAACACAATGGGTTTGAGCTGGCAGCTGCCTGTGACCTCATGCCGACACGCGTACGAGAAGTCGTCGACGCGACTGGCTGCAGCGGGTATGCAGACCTCGCAGAAATGCTGGCCGACGATGCTGTCGAATTGGTGATCGTCTGCACGCAGACAGTGGATCATGAGCGCATGGCGATTCAGGCGCTGAAGGCCGGCAAGCACGTGCTCTGCGAAAAGCCCGCTGTGCGGACTCCGCAAGGCGTGGACCGCATGATCAGCGCCGCCAAGGCCAACGACAAGCTGGTAACCATCCACCACAACTACCGGCGCAACCCGGAGTTTCTGGTCGCCCGCGAGATCATCGCAAGCGGAGTCATCGGCAAAGTGTTTCGGATCAAGCGGCGCGTTGCGAACTTCGCACGCCGCAATGACTGGCAAGTGCTTTTGAAGTACGGCGGCGGCATGCTCGGCAACTGGGGCGTGCACTTGGTCGACCAAGGCCTGCAGCTGGCCGGTTCCGAGCCCGGTCGGGTCTGGGGCGCAGTGGGGCACCACTTCAATCCCGGCGATGCCGAGGATGACATCAAGGCCGTCTTCGAATGCAAGAACGGCGTGGTCGTCGACATCGACATGACCTGCGTCGACGCATCCCCCGGGCCAAGCTGGGTCATTCAAGGCACACACGGTACCTTCTGGATCATGGGCAGCACGGCCACCGTCAAGTACTTCGAGCCCAAGGCGCTGCCCAAGATCCGTACGGTCGACAAGACACACGCCCTGAACCGCGCCTACGGCGTCCGGCCAGGACCAGAGAAGATTGACTGGATCGTCGATGAGTTTCCGGTGCGGCCCAAGGGCAGCTACGACAGCTTTTACGACAATCTCTATGAGGCGATCCGCAAGGGGGCAGAGCTACAGGTCACCCCGGAAAGTGCACGCACCACCTACGACGTGCTCGCACGGATCCGCCGCGGTAGCGGCTTCTAACGGAGCATCGCAGCCTCTCTGCTCTGTGCCCACCATTGCTTTGACACTCCATGCTTGGTCTTCGTGCGGCCCTTGTGTTGCGAGCTCAATTATGTTACCAACTTATCCGGCGTAGGCAAAAAGTCCTACGATTGGCAACACAACGCTTATCGTATCGTGCGGTCGAGAATGCCGAGCCCCTCGGGTTTTCCTCACTGCAGAATAAACGCCTGAGCGCCTTCGCTGACTTGGTCAAAATGAAGCCTTTCTCGTGCCGTTCGTAGTGAGCCAGAGGAGTGGCGTTTCGGCTCGGTAGAATGCCGCTGCCTGCGGCCGTCTGCATTCCATGTTGCTGTCGTCCATGTTTCTGCCAGATTCGTTGAGCGTGCCCCCGGAGTGACCGACTGGACCGGAAGCGCAGTCTCGCGAACTCTGGTGCGCACTCAGGTTGACGGATCGGCTATTTGCTGGCACCTTTCGCAGGTCGCCCTCCCTCCCGCTGGATTCTCGCATGCTCAAACGCTTTCTCCTTCCTCTGCTTCTCGGTCTCGCCCTTACTGGCTGCCAAACTCTTGATCCCGCGGTGCTCGGCGAACTCCTGCCAGCTCTCACCGGGCGAGGCGAGTTATCTGGTGCCACCATCGCAGCTGGCCTCGCCGATGCGCTGGAAGTAGGGACGCGCCAAGCTGTGGCGCAGACTTCCCGCGACGGCGGCTTCGGCCAGAACCCAGCGATTCGCATTCCCCTGCCGAGCAAGTTGCAGGGCATGGCTGATGGGCTTCGCAAAATCGGGTTCGGAGCCAGTGTCGATCGTTTCGAGAATCAGATGAATCTAGCGGCAGAGCAAGCAGCAGGGCAGGCAGCGCCACTCTTTATCGACGCCATCAAGCAGATGAGCATTGCCGATGCCCAAGGCATCCTGAGCGGCGGCGAGCACGCCGCCACAGCCTATTTCCGCAAGGTCTGTGAACCGAAGTTGCAGGCGCGCTTTCGCCCGGTTGCGGCGCGGCACATGCAGGAACTCGGCGTCGTGACCCTGTATGGCGACCTGCTGAAGAAGTACAAGCGCATCCCCTTTGCTCCGCAGCCAACCGTGTCAATCGAGGAGTACGTGGCAAATGCCGGCGTCGACGGCCTCTTCCATGTCCTGGCCCAAGAAGAAGCCAAGATTCGGCGCGACCCCGCTGCCCGCACCACCGAGTTGCTCCGCCGCGTCTTCGGCCAGTAGGCAAGCTGCTCAGACGAAAGCCGCGCCTCAAGCGCGTAAGCCAACGACGCCAATCGCGAGTCACAAAGCATCAAACAGCTCGCAAACGTGGGCCCCATACAGCCCCATATAATTCAGAAACCTTTCCTCCCCACTATTTTACTTTTTCTAGGCTATGGCTTCTGGGTCAGTCCGGACTTCAAGGAGATCGCTTCAGGGCTGGCGGTTTTCCTATTCGGCATGTACTTCCTGGAAGAGGGGGTTTCGCGGATTCACCGGTGGCACGCTGGAAGCCATCCTGCGGCACAGCACCGACCGTACCTGGAAGAGTCTTTCGTTCGGCGTGGTCACCACCACCATCATGCAATCCAGCTCGCTGGTATCGGTCATCACGATTTCCTTTCTGAGTGCAGGGCTCATCGACTTGGCCGGGGGCTTAGGAATTATTTTTGGTGCGAACCTCGGCACGACAACCGGTGCCTGGCTGGTGGCGGGCTTGGACCTGAAAGTAAAACTCTCTGCCTATGCGATGCCCGTGCTGGTCTTTGGCTGTGTGTTGTATTTCCAAAAGAAAAACACGCTCCGGAGTCTTGGGTTTATCCTGGCAGGCTTGGGCTTCCTTCTTCTGTGCATTCATTTCATGAAAGAAAGCTTCGAGGCGTCTAAGGACAATATCGATCTCGTCAAGTATGCGATGCCGGGGTACAAGGGCCTGTTTATCTTTGCGGGAATTGGCGCGGTGGCCACGGTCATCATGCAGTCAAGCCACGCTGCGCTGGTGATCATCATTACTGCATTGGCCGCGAAGTAGATCACCTATGAAAATTCGCTCGCCTTGGCCATTGGTGCGAACGTAGGCACAACTATTACCGCGATCGGCGGGGCGATGAGTGCCAGTATTGATGGGAAACGATTGGCCGGTGGCCACCTGGTGTTCAATATGACCACTGGAGCAATCGCCATCGCGACCATGCCATACCTGGCCAAGGCGGTCGATCGCATCAGCGCCGCCTGCGGCATTGCGGCAGACGACTACACCCTGAAGCTGGCGGTGTTTCATACGCTCTTTAATTCCAACGGCGTGATTGTCATCGTGCCGCTAATCGGGGTTCTCGTACGAACGCTTTGCCGGGTGATCCAGGAGAAAGAAAAGCCTTCCACCGCACCGCGCTATCTAAACGACTCGGTCATTGAATTTCCGGGTACGCTGTTGAGCGCCGTGCAGAAAGAGCTCTTTCATCCGTACGACAATGCGTCTGAGGTCTTAGCCCATGGCATCAGCTTAAGCCGGACGGACCTGCTATCGGAAAAAGAATTGGACCAGATCGTCAGGGAAAGTCGTCAGGTCATGCACATTGATATTGACGAACACTATTCACTGAACGTGAAGAGCCTGTACGCAGCGATTGTTGAATTTAACTCCCATGCCCAGTGGTCCCGAACACGAAAGCACCATCCTAGGCGACATCTTGTTCAATTCCCCTCGACAGATATCGGCTTGGTCCTCATAGTAGGGATCGATCGGCCGCATCGTCGATCCCGCGGTCTAATCCACACAATTTCCGAGCGCAACATGCCAAAACGAAAAGCGGCCCCAAAGCCTACTAAATCCTTCGAGGAATCCCTCTGGGACACCGCGACCAAGCTCCGCGGCTCCGTCGAGTCCTCGGAATACAAGCACGTCGTCCTCTCGCTGATCTTCCTCAAGTTCGTCTCCGACAAGTTCGAGGAGCGCCGGGCCGAGCTGGTGGCCGAGGGCAAGGAGGACTACCTCGACATGGTCGAGTTCTACACCATGCAGAATGTCTTCTACTTACCAGAGACCTCCCGCTGGTCCTACATCCAGCAGCATGCCAAGCAGGGCGACATCGCGATCAAGATCGACTCCGCCCTCACCGCGGTGGAGAA
>Ga0115566_10000445_pt1 | contig 35672 bp, 30 predicted proteins | sample COGITO_mtgs_1204_3_FD_87173 | JGI IMG/M metagenome (GOLD analysis project Ga0115566, IMG submission 87173) | Pelagic marine microbial communities from North Sea - COGITO_mtgs_120405 | ecosystem: Environmental > Aquatic > Marine > Epipelagic | place: Germany:Helgoland, sampling site Kabeltonne...
GCTCCAACACCAGCTCCGACACCGGCTCCTACTGAAGTCTATGAAATCACAACAGATGTGACGGTAGCATCAGCTACCCGTACTAATGCAACAACCCAAAGTAATGTGTCGTCTACAACGAATACTAACTCTGCAACTGCAACTAATACGGCTTCAGCTACTGCAGTAAACTCAAGTACCAATTCGAATACTTCAACGGTTGTATTTTCTTACACTGATACTGATCCGTCAGATGGCCAGTATAATGAAATAACTGTTCTTACAGAATATGAAGTAGACTTCATTGAACAGACAGTTATAGACGATACTCCTGTTACAGCGGAACTTGAAGAGCAAGTTCTTGTTTTAGAATTAGAAACTGAAGAAGAGAGAACCTTTACCATCGAAGTTGATTCTACTGTAGATGTTATAGAGCAAGTAGTAACGACTGCTACAAGGACAGTTGAATAATTTCTTAAAGTTCAAAAAAAACCCATCTTTCTGATGGGTTTTTTTTGCTTGCAATAAAGTACTGAGCGTTGCTAGAGTGATTAATCTTAATTTCTTTAAGGTTTATATAAAATAAAGATTACCCATCTAAGGTGATTGTTAGTTAGAGAGCATAAAGAGTTTATAGCTATTAGGGGTTATGCTCCTTGTTAGTTGGTCAACAAAGTTTCCCACATAGGATTTAGAACTTCTTAATAAACTCTTAAAGGTTAATTAAATAAGTAGGAGGTCATAAGCTGCGTGAAAACAATACTGGAATGTCACTAAATTTAAATCTTGTTACTTTAGAAGAAAAGCAAATAAAGTGAATGGTTACTTCAGATAGAACTCAATATGCATCTGATCAAGAAATGGATGAAGGTGCTGAGTTGTTTTAATTACTCTATTACTGCTATCAAGGTAATAAATATTCTCATTACTCCATCCAATATTTTCAATTGCTATATTCTCAGTGAATACATTTACAGACATATTATTCTCCAAGTAAATGAGATTAGATAATTCCTTGAATTCTATAAAGCTTAATAAGTCGGCATTTAAAAGAATGGGATGGCTAAAATTAACAACTTCAAAATACTCTCCTGATGCAAAATTATCTCTATGAATTGAGGGTTTAATATCAACGTCGTGAGGCAGGCCCATTGATTTGATGACACGGCCATTCTTAGTAATAAGTTTAACTCCATCTTGACCAACCCAAGTAAATAGGTTGTCGTCTATAGATTCTAAGATCATTATCACAGACTGCCCTTTTCCAAATCCCACTTTTGCAAAGCTGTATGGATATGAATTGAATATACCCTGTGTTACCTCAACGTTGGGATATCCAAAGGTAAGTCGATATATATCTTTAGGGAGGTCTTTGTATGAGATAGGCAGCGAAGAGCAAGAACCTAGCAAGATGGCAATAAGAAATAATCTAGTCATATATATCATCCCAGTCTCTAAGTATATTCATTGAAGAGCTTTGATCTGTGACTCCGTATAAGTGATGTCCATGTGAAAGGATTGCCGCTCCATCTCTAGTAAGAGGCCTCAAACCAAAGCCAGTATTGCCTTTTGTGTACCTTGAAAAAAATACCTCTATAGGCAAATGAAAATACCAGCCTTTATCGAAACTACCTTCACCAAATTCAGTTTTGCTAATATCAGTTTTTGCAGCAAAGACACCTAGGGTGAATCCACTTTTAAATCTTCTAGATAAATCAATGTGAATTCCTGAGTCACCAGCAAGAAATCTTCCACCTGTTAACTTAGCGGTAATCTTTGAGCGAGGCTCCCTATAATATAAGTTTACATGGCCTATAGTGGTTTTGTAGTCACGCAATGAGAATAACATCTCATAGCCCCTCTGTTGGACACGCCATAATTCAACGCCAACTGCATAATTCTTATCAAAAGGCCTCCACAGAGCTTCAGAGCCAACCCCTGCAAACATCTGCTCTATAAGTCCACCAGTAAACTTCATAAAAAGATCGGGGCGAGGAGTTATAAAGTAGTTTGCCTGAAGTCTAGTTATTCGACCCTTCCTGCTTTGCTTTAGATATTGCACAATATCAGTTCTAACATGAGGGATTAGACTATCTGAAGCAAGCTTTAGGTCATCAAAATTATTATAAACACCAGCTGACCCTGTTGCTAGAATAGACACATTTCCCTTCAAAAGAATTTCGCTATGAAATGCAATGGAAATATCACCAAAATAAAAACCATCAGGCCCACCAATTTGGCTTCTTACGTCCGGAGAAATCTTACTTATTATTTTAGGCAAGTCAGATGGCGGCTGATACTCATGCGCTGCATATTCTTGAGGTGTAATTTTGTAGATTGAACTTGTTTCCAGCAATACTGAAGGCATCCCAAATTCTTTATATTTATTAAAATCTTCTCTAACAATTTTTGTTGTGAAAACAGGCATTTCTGCATTTAGATTTGTAATTTCAAATGTTTTAACTGATTCGGGAGAAATCTGATCCAGAATTCTTGCAACTCTTCCTATTGCACGAGGATAGCTAACATGTGTATTTTGAGCAAATGCAACTGCATAGTTTGAGCCTTGGAGCTCAGCAGATTGCATATGTAATTTTGACTCTCTGAGGTACTTTAACGAGGAAAGATACAGATATCTTTTGTTTTTTGCATTAACTGATCTGAAGACTCGAGCATTAGGAACTATTTTGGGAGGGTCATTTTTTTTAATATATGGATCTTTCTTTCCGTATCTACCAGTATAAGAAAAACCAAAATTTAAAGTATTCCCTCTGATATAACCAAGTTTGACTTGGAAGTTTTTGCTTAACGGAAAAGTGACGTTAAAATTAAAATCTGATGATTGAGAGACGGGTAAATAACCTTCTTTTGTATAGTCATTAGCATCGTATTCGAACTTTAACCTCAAGCCTTTAGCTCGAGGGACAAATACTTCCATTCCAGCAAATAGACCAGCATTGGCGCCAGCAAAAAAAGAATCAATATTAAACTCTCCTCCTTGAGTATTACCAGTAGATGAGTTGACAACTCTACTATCAAAGCGACTATTAATGCTGGATAGTGGATTTGATATTGAATTATTTGACATTACGCCCCATCCCATACCTACAGTAAAATCTACATTACCTATAAACTTAGAAGCCACTAGATACTCTGATGCAAAAAGAGCAGTTCCTCCAAGGTCCCTGAAACCTACTGCGACAGATGGTATATATCTTGATTCTTTTAGCAGCCTGAGCTTTACATCTAAGCTTTTATCTTTATAAGATTGAGATCCACTAAAGTCACTATATTCGCTATACAACCAATTATTAACATCAGTATATTGATAGGATGCTTCAAACCAATTAAATGGATAGGCAATGACTGAGCCTCTCAAGTATGGGTCTAAGTGTGACCAAGTAAAGCCAATGCTGCCTTCTTCGTAAAATCTGGCAGAAGGCATTTGAATTAAGCCTGTTGTTCCATAATTAGAAAAGCTAGGAGAGTCTAAGTTAGGGTAGAGATATTCAGATATCTGAGCAACTAATTTTCCATGCAATAACAAAGAAATTGTAAATAGTACAAAGACTTTCCTCATGCAGCCAACTTCTATTTATTATTTGAGATTGCAGCAATAGAGGCAGCAGTAACCGACATGCTAGCCAAGATTGGCGAAACTGTTTCTACTAAAGCAAGTGAGTCTAGTGGGCGAGCTTTTCTTGGAACAATAATAGTAGATCCTGGCAGCAAATCTTTCTTTTTAAAAGAATTCAAACCCAAAAAACTTGAGGAATCTCTTAGCGAGGTTCCGTTGGGTAAAATGGCATAGATTTTTCGCTTATCAGCATCACCCTTAATACCGCCAGCAAGATTTAAATAATCCTGAAAGTCCAAGGATACATCAAATGGAACTGTTACTGGATTAAGAACTTGTCCGACAACCGTGACCACATTCTGCATTGGAGGCATATAGATGACATCTCCAGGCTCCAAATACAAGTCCATGCTTTTCTTTCTGCGAATCACTCCTGGGTCTAACTGTGTCACTAATCTACCCAATGGCTCAGAATTGGATATGTTAGTCATCAGGGAGATTAATCCCACTAGATCTGTGGAACTCTGTTTTAAATAGCCACTAGTTACTGCTGATGATAAAATATCTGATAGCTCAGCTTTAGCGCGTTCTAATGCCTTGCTTTCTTGATTCATGACCGACGTTCTGGTCAGGACTCCAGCAATTGGATAGGCATTTGAAGTTAGGCCTCCAGCTCTTTTATAAAGACTAGATAGGGTTTCTTGATTAGATATTGCGTAGGTTCCAGGATTAATAAATTCTCCAACCAGCGTTACATAACCTTCGTACATCGTATCAAATGAAAGTTTTGATTTAAGGTAGGTAATGTTCTTAACATTGGGTAAATCACTAGCTTTGAAGCTGCCAAAGCTCGAAGGCTGTGTACCAATTTCAAATGTTGCTTGACTACTTTGAGTGGCAAATAAAAACCCACCTGCAAGATAAAAAAGATCTAGAGCACTTAGAGAACTGTCTGTTGGGTAAAGACCTGGAAATCTTACATTCCCTAGAACAGGACTTGCCCGAACCACTACCAAGGGAAGTAATTCACTATGATCTCTAAAGAGCGGAGTGCAGCTCAGCTCACGTGTTGTTTTAAATATATTAAATTTAGATTCTAGAAAATTGATCAGCGGTTTTCTAGCCAAGGCATCAAGAGATTTTAAGCAAACCAATTTCTCATCGGAGAACACATCCTCTTTGTCAGCCTGCGCCATGCTTAAATCTATATTAGGAATTTCAGATAAGCTGGTTGAGCCCATGCCCTCTTCTGCATTAGATTGTTTATCTTGAGCAAGTCCAGAAATATAATCTTTGAGTGTATTAGATTGAAGGAACGCAATATCTTGTTTTGCAAGAACAAATATCTTATCTCTTGAAAAGACTCGCACTTGATTGATGCTTTCTTGTGAAGTGAGATCTATTGATAATAGTTCATAAGATTTAGACCTACTATTAAAGCGTTTGATGATAGCAAAACCTATATATGATGACTCCTGTAAGTCTCTTTGAAGATTGATAAACTCTCCTAAATTCTGACCTTCTTCCAATGAAAAGTCTCCAGCATTCCTAATGGCTCCAATTAAACTTACATAGTTTATTTGATCACCAAATGATGAGTTGATTGTAACTTTATCACCTTTTTTAAGAACAAAACCCTCTGGATTCGAGGGGTTTAAAACAGTTGTTTTACCTGATGCCAAAAGCCTTGTTACTGAGATGTTAGTTAAGTCACTTCTTGGGGTCGTGCCTAGCCCAAATACTATAAGATCAGCCAATGTTTCACCTTCAACAAATTCATAGATTGCAGGTCGATTTACGGCCCCTATTAGAGATACAGTGTTTTCCAACCCATTAACGATGATGGAGTCTCCATCTTGAAGACTTAGATCATCAAAGTTAAGGTTCCCATCAACCAAAACATCATAAAGATCTATATCGGCGACCACTTTATTGCCTCTTACAATTTTAATAGATCGAAGGGAGCTGCTATCTTTTATTCCTCCAGAGGAAATTACAGCATTCAAAACAGTTCCAAAGGTATTAATTACATAAGCGCCTGGTACCTGAACATTACCCAAAACAAAGATCTGGATTGCTCGAACTTTATCCATGCTAATAGCTACTTGAGTGCCAAAAAATTTATCGGCAACAATGTTCTCAATTTTTGAAAGCGCTGCATCAAAAGTAAGGCCTGCTAGCTGAATCTTGCCTATGCTTTCAATGGTAATGGCGCCAGTTCTATCAATCTTTACTGCATCATCAAATTCCACACTGCCAAATAATAAAACTTTGACAATATCCCCAACCCTTAAAACATAATTAGAAGATAGCGGCAAGCTATCATAAAAACTGAAATCATTTGCGTAACCCGAGAATATGTCTAGGCCATATAGCTCTAATTCCTCAAAAGAATCTGGTTGTATAAACTGAAAGTCTCGATACTCCTCTATTAAAAAACATGCTCTTTTGTCATTAACGCAAAGCTGGGTAGCTAGCTCCATTCTTTTTTTCTGAAGATCTGTAAAAAAAATCTCCTGTTTTTCATCAAAACTTAGATTTGATAACTGCTTTGTAATGCTCATGTATTCATTCTGAACAAATGACTTATAGCCTGCATCCTCGCTATCACCAGACGACTTACTTTTTTTATCTTTCTCAAGCAACTCTAAAATCTCAGCAGTGCCAGCATCTTGAGAGCTTAATTCTGTTGAGGAAAATGCAATGAGCAAGCAAAGGGCGAGAACGTTGAAGGTAAAGGGATTGGCAATTTTAAATTGCTTGAATTTGTTATTTAATTTCATGGACAAATTATACACTGGGTAAAGAAAAAATTAATCGTTTATGTGAATACTTGATTCGCCCAAAAGCAATATAAAATAAGATCTAATTTAAGGGTATTAAATAGCTATAACAGGCTTGGTGAATGTTTTTTGATACACTAACCGAAAATGAGCAATACACAAAAAAGAATCCTTTACATTTCTCCGGATGGAATGTTGGAACCTCTCGGAGATTCTCAGGTGCTAAAATACCTTGAGAAACTCTCTGCTAATTTTTCTATAATCTTAGTGTCTTATGAAAAAAGTTTTGATTTAAGTAATCTACGAAAGCTTGAAGAAATTAAAAGTAGATGCAAGGCAAGTAATATTGAATGGAAATACAAAAAATATAGGCAAGAAATTTTCATTGCCTCTCAAGCATTTAATATTTTAAATTTTATATTTTTTCCTTTATTCGTGATGATGCGACATAAGATTTCACTTATCCATATTAGGAGTTATATGCCCGGATTATGCATCCCTTTATTGTCAATTATTTTTAGATTTAAATTTATTTTTGATATGCGTGGTTTTTGGGCTGATGAAAAACATGACAGGCTTGGTTGGAAAAAAGAATCTGCAAAATATATTTTCTTTAAAAAACTTGAAAAATACTTACTTAAAAGAGCTGATGCGATAGTAACTCTAACACATGGCTCAAAAAAATATATCAATCAACACTTTAAAAAACCTCTGTGGCAGATCTTTGTTATTAGGACTTGTGTAGATTTTAAAGAATTCAAACTACCAAATAAGCCATTGGAGAAGAATGGTTTAGTTATTGGCTATTTGGGTACAATTGATACCGCTTATGATTTTGATAAATTTCTTTTACTGATCAAAGATCTTAGGAAATATAATGATTCAATAGAAATCCATTTTTTAACTAAGGCTTCAAGGTCTCAAATTGAGCCATACCTTATCAAAAATGGGCTCGCAGATCTTAAATACTCAAATCAGTACCTTGGAAGAGATGAGTTGTCTGAGGCGATTGTAAAGTTTGATATCCTAGCATTCTGCTTAAAAAGTAACTTCTCAATTCTTGCATCTATGCCTACAAAGATTGGTGAATCTCTTGCGTGCGGAATTCCAATACTCTGCAATCCGTTTAATGAGGACATTGTGCAGATAATTGAGCATGGGAGAGTTGGTGAAATATATGATTTTATTGAGCCCTTCTCTCAAGAAAGATATGAGAAGCTTTTGATAAAAATAAAATCGAACACCATCTCTGATCTATGCAATGAATTTTCAAGAAAAGAATTTTCTCTAGAATCTGGCGCTCTATCATATAAAGAAATTTATCAAAGTATCTAGCATGAAGAAAATTCTAATTTTAACGCCATATCCAGAAGGTATTGCTGCCGGTCAAAGGCTTAAGTATGAGCAATACTATAATTCTTGGGAAGCTGAAGGATATGAATTACGTAAATCTGCTTTTTTTAGTCTAAATACTTGGGGTATCCTTTGGAAAAAGGGATATTTTCTAAGAAAAATTATTGGAACCCTTCATGGGTATTTTAGGCGTCTAAAAGATTTATTTACCTTGCATGAATATGATGTTGTATATATTTTTATGTGGGCAACCCCAATAGGATTTCCATTTTATGAATGGTTAATATTGAAGAGTGGGAAAAAGGTGGTTTATGATTTTGATGATGCGGTCTTTAACACATCAGACTACCTCTCTAAATTAAAGGGGGGTTATAAATCTCGATTTCTTATTAAAAATTGTCACCAAGTTGTTTTAAGCTCACCATTTTTATTAGAACATTGCATTCAAACTAATAGATTTTCGAAGGCCCAGTATATTCCTTGCAGCCTTGATCTCCAAAGATTTAAATTAAAACAAACAAGCTGGACTTCAAAAATTGTATTGGGATGGACGGGCACTTTTAGCTCTAAACATTATCTTGATTCAATCAAAGAAACACTCTATGAGATTGATAAGCTTGTTGATATTAAAATTATTCTTATTACTAACTTTGACTACTCCCTAGAAGGCTTAGACTACGAGATCATCAGATGGAAAGAATCATCTGAAATTACTGATCTGCATAAGATTGACATTGGTCTTTATCCATTGATTCAAACAGACTGGTCGCTTGGGAAAGGTGGCCTTAAGGCACTACAGTATATGGCGGTTGGAATTCCAGCGATCGCCACTGATTTTGGAACTGTCAAAGATTTTATAATTCATAAAGAGAATGGGCTTCTGGTCAATACAAAAGAGGAGTGGGTTGATGCGATCAAGTTGTTAATAGAAGACCCAATGATAAGAAAAAATATTATAATAAATGCAAGGAAAACTGTTGGGAGCGGTTATTCAGTTACGAGCAATAAAGATAAATATTTATCTATCTTTAAAGACCTCTTAAAAAAGGATTAAATTGATTACTAAAAATACATGCAGCATCTGCAAAGAAAATCTCGAAGAAATCATAGATCTGGGAAAATGCCCCCCTGCAAACAACTTTGTTGACAGGAAGAGTGATCTTGTAACCTCCTATCCCTTAATTGTTGATTTCTGTAATAAGTGCTTCTGCATTCAACTGCGGCACTGCCTGTCTAAAAATGAGCTTTATTCATACTATACATATAGCACGCCCAAGATAGAGTCTCTGGATAAGCACTATGAGACCCTGTTAAACAAATTAAAGAGCCTGGGTTTTGGCTATCAAAATCAATCGTGCGTAGAAATTGGGAGTAATAACGGAAATCTACTTAAGTTTTTAGAGCCAAATTTTGAGAAGGTATTGGGAGTAGATCCAGCTAAAAATATAGCATCTATTGCAGTGCAAAATGGAATAGAAACTGTCATCGATTTTTTTTCAACCCAGGTAGCTAAACAAATATCTAAAAGGTTTAAGAAATTTGACGTCGCAATAGCCAGGCATATGTTTGCTCATAACGAAGATCCAGCAGAGCTCCTTTCAGCTATGAGTCTTATTCTTGCAGAGGATGGAGTATTTTTAATAGAGAATGCTTACGCCCTAGATACATTTCTGAATGGAGAGTTTGATCAGATATATCATGAGCATATGTTTTACTTTTCAGCGCTTAGTATTGACTCGCTCATGAAAAGATTTGATTTCGAATTAATAGATTTCGAGCATGCACCAGTCCATGGTGGCTCTGGGGTTTTTATTTGTGGAAAAAAAGGTAGGCATAATGTCCAAGAGTCAGTAATCAGTACCCTGGAGAATGAAAGGCAGGTGTTTAAGAATGGCTCGCTGTTCAGTACTTTCAAAGATAGAGTTCAATTAACAAGGTCTAAAACCTTGAAACTGTTACAGAGTGAATTGCTTTCTAAGAGAGTTATTGGTGCATATGGTGCTCCTGCCAAGGCTTTTACAGTACTTTCATATTATGGACTTAATGAAGAAACTATAAAATTTTGCGTTGACACTACTCCAACTAAAATTGGAAAAGTCTTTCCAGTCTTCAACATCCCCGTTATATCCGAGGAAGAGCTTTGCCAGATTGAATACGATACATTAATCATAAATGCTTGGAACTACAAAGAGGATATTTTAAAGAAAGCTTCATCAATTTTTAAAAAAGGAACTAAGTTAATATTTATTATTCCAGAGTTAGAAACTCATATTGTGGAATAGGAATGGCTAAAAAACTTTTAAAAGAATTTTCTGGAATTGAGCGACTGATGAGAAAAAAATTTTCATCGGAGCTGGGATCTTTTTCAGTAACATTCGAACCTGAACTTCTTTCAAATAAAGATTTTTATCAAGACTCAGTCTCTTTAATTGAAAAGACTGGAACAATCAAGGGAATGCACTTTCAAAGAGGCCCATATGCTCAGACAAAATTAGTTACTGTTTTGCAGGGAAGCATCATGGATTACTTTGTTGACCTGAGAAAGGAATCTCCAACATATTTAGACCATGGATCAATAGAACTCAGTGAGCAAAATAGCAGCATGATTTTTATTCCCGAAGGTTTTGCCCATGGGTATATTAGCCTTGAAGATAGATCAATTATTAGCTATAAACTAGGCGCTCCATATCAACCTAAACATGAGGTAACTTTGCTCTGGAGTGATCATGATATCGCCATTAAATGGCCTCAAACAGAAAATTTACACATTTCAGAAAAAGATACTTTGGGCTTAACTTTGCAGCAAATAAAGGAGCTATCATGACAACAGAATATCCATACAAAAAAATACTTGTTACCGGAGGCTGTGGGTTTATAGGTTCAAGTTATATCCAAAATATCCTGGCAAAGTACCCTGAAGTAGAAATTCAAAATATTGATTTGATGACTTACGCCACTTCAAAAAAAACATTGGGGCTATTTACTGGCTATAAGAAATTTTCGCATGCCCAGATTGATATAGCAGATTATGAGGCAGTAAAAGACATCACGGGAAGCTTTGCTCCAAATTTGATTGTTAACTTTGCAGCAGAGTCACATGTAGATAATTCAATTAATGGGGCTCAGCCATTCATAGATTCAAATATTATTGGGACATTTAATTTATTAGAAGTCTCAAAAAATCTGATGCATAACGAAAGATTCTTGTTTCATCAGATATCAACAGATGAAGTTTTTGGTGATCTTAGTGCTGATGAGCCAGCATTCAAGGAAACGACTCCATACGAACCCAGCTCTCCATACTCAGCATCTAAGGCATCTGCTGATATGTTAGTTGCAGCATGGGGTAGAACTTTTAAAATTCCATATTTGATAACAAATTGTAGTAATAACTTTGGCCCTCGCCAATACTCTGAAAAGCTTATACCAAAGATTATTTTCAATGCTGTAAATGGAATGGATATTCCAATATATGGGAATGGCTTGAACGTAAGGGATTGGATATACGTAGACGAGCATACTAATACTATTATAGAGCTGCATAAAAAATTAACTCATTCAGACAGATTTAATATTGGCGGTGATAATGAAATCACTAACCTGGACTTGGTCAATAATATTATTCAAATCCTGGAAACTAAGTATCAATTGCAGCCAAAGATTATCTTTGTGGAAGATCGTAAAGGCCACGATCAGCGCTATGCCGTGGATATGTCTAAGACAGACGAATATCTGCAAACAAATGGGCATGGGAATTTTCAACAAAACCTTGAGGAAACCATTGCTTGGTATATCGAGAACTCTGATTGGTGGGATGATTGATTTTAGTTCTAGGTAAGCATGGGCAGCTCTCGCAAGAATTTCAAGCGATTAATACTGAGGAAGCTATTTATATATCCTCAAAAGAATTAGATTTAAAAAACATTGATTCGATCTATCCTTTGCTGAAGAGATATACTCCGAAAATACTGATTAATTTTACAGCATACAATTTTGTTGATGATGCTGAGGTAGATGAAGGCAATGTTTTAATTAATTCTCTGGCTATCAGGGAAATGGCTAAATACTGTGCTGCTAATAAAATTATGCTGGTTCACATCTCTAGTGACTATGTCTTCGATGGATTTAAGGGTCAGTATGACGAGAGAGATACCCCTAACCCAATTAATGCTTATGGTAGAGCAAAACTTGATGGTGAAAATCATATAACTCAAATATGCAATCAGTACTTAATTCTAAGGACCTCATGGCTTTACAGCCTATATGGAAATAATTTCCTAACCAAGGTAATTGCGATGCAAGAAAGCACAGAGAGCCTTAAAGGTGCAGATGACCTAATTGGGTCACCAACCTCAGCAAAGTCATTAGCTCATGCTGTGCATCATGTAATTTGTCTTAGCAATGAGATGCAAATAAACTATGGCACATATCATTTCTCAAATGAAGGTGAGGTCTCAAAATATATCTTTATGAAGAAAATTCTAGAGGAATTGTGCATAATTAAAGGTGGACATCCCAGGGATATTAGCGTTGCAAAGAATGCTGATTTTAAAATGGCAGCAAAAAGGCCTTATAATACCTCCTTAAAATCTAATAAATTTTCAGAGAACTTTAAATACAAGATCCCATCATGGGATCAAGAGCTAAAGTTAATTATGGAGAAAATATGAAAGGAATAATTCTTGCTGGCGGCCATGGAACTAGACTTTTCCCAGTAACTATTTCTACATCTAAGCAATTATTACCTATTTATGACAAGCCGCTGATATTCTATCCATTAACTACTTTAATGGAGGCGGGAATACGAGATATCGCCATTATTATTAAAATCGAGGATGAGAAAAGTTTTACAGATCTACTTGGAGATGGCTCAAGATTTGGTATTAAAATTACATTTTTCTTTCAAGAGGAACCACGAGGTCTGGCAGAGGCATTTATTATTACTGAGAAGTTTATTGGTACTTCAAACACAACGCTTATATTGGGAGATAATTTATTTTATGGAGAGTCATTTGCAAAGCTCCTCAAGAAAAAATTTCATAGTGGAGCGAGAATTTTTTGTTCAAAAGTAAATGATCCAGAAAGGTATGGAGTTCTAGAAATCCAGGGTGATCAGCCAATATCTATCGTCGAAAAGCCTGAAAAATTTATCTCTCCTTGGGCAGTAACAGGCATCTATACATATGACTCTTCAGTTATCGAGAGAGCAAAACTACTAAAGCCATCTAAGCGAGGTGAGATAGAAATCACTGAACTGAATCAGGGATTTTTAGACGATACAATACTAGATTGTGAATTTTTTGATCAGAATGTTGTTTGGATGGATACTGGAACGTTCGAATCAATGAAAGAGGCCTCTGAATTCATTGCTGCGATTCAAAAAAGACAAGGTACTTTAGTAGGCTCACCAGAGCTAGCTGCTTATAAAAATCAGTGGGTAACTGAATCCGAGATAAAGAATGGCCTGACTTTCTCCAATCAATATACTGATACCTTATTGAAATTACTCTAGTTTCTTTTCAGCCTTGTGCCTCTCCCCAATATAATAAAATGCGATCAAGTAGGGAAAAAAGAAACTAAATCTATATCTTACAAATGTCCCCTCGTTCATGGCTAGGACTGAATAGACCATTAATCCAACAAAAAATGAAATAAATAAAGAATAGAAATATAGATTTCTATGAAGTTTATATTTATAAATTAAGCTGCATAAGATAAAAAATAATAATACGCTTTCTAGAAATTGAATTGGGTAGAGTGGGCTTGTCCAATTCCATGGCAAAGGCATAAACATGAAATTAGGAAGTGCAATCATACTAGCATATAAAAAATCCATCAAAGAATTTAAGTCTAAATATGTTGTATCAGTATAGTATGTAAAATCTGCATATCCTCCTATTGAATCCTCAGCAGCAAAAGCCACTCTATATAAATTAATTACCTCAAGAATCTGTTCTTGCATAATGAAAGAAAAAATAACGAAGCTTGTAAAATATAAAAAAATTCCAAGAGCACTTTTATGCGTCTGAAATATGAAATTGCCAATAAAAGCTACAAGAAAAAAAGAGAAATTCTGAACTTTTAGAATATATAAAGGTGCTAAAAACAATAAAGACAGTAGATATTTTCTATTAACTAAATTAATGAGAAAAATACTCCCAAAGACTATGATTAAATTATCTCTAAGTGATAAAGAGCTATAGAGAACGAGACTGGGTATTAAAAAAAATAAAATGAGCCTATCTTGGTTCATGAACTTCGACGCCCAAACAAAAAATAAAAATAAGATCAACTTATTGGCAAATGCCAGTGATGTAATAGTCATTAGCATTGGCAAAGGAATAAAGCTTAATATTTTACCAGTTAGCATAGTGGTACTTGTCCACCATTCCTCTTTCATACTATTTGGATTATTAGGCATATCATAATCTAATTGCATATCTACTGCCTCAAAGGTATACAAACTTTGATCTCCGAAAAAATTAGCATCGAACAAAAAATAATTAAATACTAATGGGGTGAACATTAGGCCCAGCCATGTCCAAAAAGAGGAATTATTAATTAATTGAAAATGTCTAAACAATAATGCAATGAATGCTATGAAAGAGTAATTTGCTAATTCAAAAATATAGTAAAAAATTGTGTACTTTTGATCAAAAAATACAATAAATTCATTTACCATAACTCTTCTTTATTCTTGGATACATAGGAGAAGAAAATCCCAAAAATAAAAAATATAATTAGATCTGCTAGAAATACCGCTGCTGTGTTAGGTGAAATTGGATACTCACTAGCACTTGGCATATCAACAAAATACACATAATAAGGCAAGTCATTCGAAAGAGAGGCGACTTTAAAATATTCACTGTTTAGAATCGAAGAAAGTCCATTATTTACAAGAGAATTTTTTGGATTCTGCAATTCATTCATTGCAGATTGGATTCTAGCACTGGAAATAGCCAGTGCTTTTTGTTTTGCTTGGCCATCAGCAATGATAATGATCTTAAAAATAAAATCTTCAGCCAATGCTTTGTTTCCTTCGATGAGCATTGAGACAGTAAAATCAGCTGCTCTTGGTGCCTGTCGGATTTGAACCTTTCTTAAAATATAGCTTTTTAAATCACGGTGAGAATAGTAAGGATTTAAGTCATACCCAAGCAATAATGATGAAAATTTTGTAAACATTCCATGGGGCTTCGGAATTTCATTAACATCCTCATAACGATTCCCGGGATCAAATAATTTGGAGCCCCATCCTTGAGCCCATAATTCTTTGGATGTAGCTGTAGAAAATACATTTGCTCTAAATTTTTGGAACATCTCGCTATCTTTTTGGGAAATAGACTTAAAAACCCCCTGCAAGCCACTGCTTTCTTGCTGCTCTTTATTTTCTAGCAGCGTTGCTGATACAGAGAACTGAGGATTGCTTGAAAGTAAAATTATTATAGAGAATGCAAAAGAGAGTAAGATCGACTTTAAGACAAGCCTATTGATCACATATTGCAAAGCAAAAGTCTGCACACGAGTAAATGTTTCTTTAAAATTATATTGATATTTCATATTGATAAGTATATTGAATTAAAAAATTGTCACCAGTAGAAGTTAACATTAATTAGAATTCTTCTCGAGCCAGCTTTGAAACATCAAGATGCTCCACAATCTAAATGACCAATTTCTTTTGCCTTCCAGGTGCTCCATCCAAACCTGTCGAACAATCATTGGCTCGAGATACCCCTCTTTACTAAGTCGGTCAGTACTAATCAGGCTTTCAACCCATTCCCTCATGGGACCTCTCAGCCAATCACCGATGGGTATTCCAAAGCCTGCTTTTGGCCTTTCAATCAATGACTTTGGCACTCTTTTATATAAAATTTCTCTTAAAGGCCATTTTCCTTGGCCATTGTGAATTTTCATTTGTAATGGAATTTGCCAAGCAAGCTCAGCAACTCTATGATCAAGAAATGGCACTCTAGTTTCCAAACTCACTCCCATGGCAGCTCTATCTACTTTGCACAAAATATCATCTGTCATGTAGGTCATCACATCCCAATACATCATGCGTGATTCAGGGTTCTTCATGCCCTTCAACGGCAAAGCCTCATCTAATATCTTGACAATATAATCAGAGCTGGTTGCTGAGCTATCAATTACTAGCTGCTCCGGATTCGGCCATTCCGAAACAAGATTTTTATAAAGATCATCTATAGAATATACGGTTTTTAATCTTCTTGCTGTTTTATGAACCTTATCTCCTAAATGCACAATACTTTTACCGCCTTGATTGAAATAATTGTAAATTTTTTCAAGTTGATCCCAAGAATCTATTGGCAACATGCTCAATGAATTCCCAATAGCTTTCCTTCCAAGGAATGGCATCCATTTAATCTTATTCCACAAAGCTGGAGCCCATAAATATCTATTATAGCCACCAAATAATTCATCACCGGCGTCTCCAGATAGAGATACAGTCACCTCTTGTTTAGCAGACATGGAAACAAAATGAGTAGGGATTTGAGATGAATCTGCAAACGGTTCATCGTACATATTTGGTAATTTTGGTATGAGCGATTGTGCGTCTGATGCACTCACAAACAACTCATGATGATTTGTTTTTAGATGTTTGGCTACCTTCTTTGCATAGATCGCTTCATCAAATCGTTTGTCTTCAAAGCCAATAGTAAATGTTTCAACAGGTTTAGATTGATTTTCTTGCATCAATGCCACAATAAGCGATGAGTCAACACCTCCTGATAGAAATGCACCCAATGGAACATCAGCTTCTGATTGAATCTGAATGGTCTCTTGGAGTTGCCTTTCAAGTGCATCATAAGCTACGCATTCACTCTTAAAAGATTTGCCTGCTTGAGATGAAATCCTCTCTTTTACGGAATACCACCTTTTGACGATAATATTTAAGTACTTGAAGTCAATGCCCTCAAGCGGATGAGGCGGGGCATCTGGTGAAGCTTTAGGCGGAGCACCATCAAGAATTAGAATACACCCAGCTTCTAATTTAAATATGTTCTCGTAAATACTGTATGGAGCCGGAACATACATAAAGCGAAAGTATTCCTTTAATGCCACTCTAGATACTTTATTAGAAAATCCTTTATATGCTCTAAAGCACTTTAGCTCAGAGCCAAACGCAAATACACTATCATCAGGGGTATTAATCCAGCCGAAGTATAGTGGTTTCTCTCCAAATCTATCTCTAATTAAATATAATTTTTTTTCTATTTTATCCCATAGTGAAATCGCAAACATGCCAACAAGCTTGTCCAAAGTATCCTCAACTCCCCAATGCTCAAATGCTGCAAGCAAAGTCTCAGTATCCGATGTACCTCTCCAAATTGAGTCTCGTGATAAGAGTTCAAGCTGTGCTCTTAGTTCTTTGTGATTATATATCTCTCCATTAAATGCAATGATGAATCTACTGGAGTGAGAATGCATTGGCTGGTGCCCAGCCTCAGAAATATCTACAATTGAAAGTCTCCTGTGACCTAGAGCTAATCCAATATCTTCTTCAACCCAAGCCCCAGAATCATCGGGACCTCTGTGCTCAATTGTGGCAGACATTAGATTTACTTGATTTAGTAAATCTTGCTTCTCGCAAATATTATTTAAATAAAATCCATTAAAACCGCACATGAGGTTAAGTATAAATTAGCAGGCAAATTAAGTCTGAGTTTTCGTGTAACTATTAATTTTTTTTATAAAAACTGAGCCAGGGCATTGGATGTATAAAAGAAGCAACAAGCCAGGTTAAAAAAAATCTTACAAACATTGAAATACTGAAAGCAATGCCGGCACCAATAACTCCAAAATACTTTAAAAAATATATTAATAGGATAATATTTAATACGCCAGAAAAAAGAGTTACTATGGAAAGATAGTAAGTTTTCTTTGAGAAATAAAGATAGCTATTTAACATTGCATACATTCCTGTGAATGAATGTCCTAATGCAAGCCATCCAAATATCCTTCCTGCTTGAGCATATTCAGGCCCAGCAATAAGCCCCACTAGCCCAGGCCCTATCAGAAAAAAGATTGGAGCTGAGGCTAAAATTACCAAAAACCATGAATATGTATATTTCACGATCATTTTTTTATCCTGCAATTTATTCAAAGTAAGCTTTTCAAATAACCATGGCTGAAACGCACGATTTAAAGACTCATGAAATAAAGAGACAATCATGGCAAGCTGAGCAGCCAGCATGTATATTCCTGCATTTGCGACCCCCAAATCTTTTGCTATAAAAAATCTATCAGCCATGCTGATAAGAAATACACCACCTACATGAGGAATTAAAGGGATTGCAAAGCTTAATACTTCTTTTATTTTCTTAGGACTCCACACAAAGAAATTTAATAGCTGGTCTTTATATAGGAGATAAATTGCTACTAATGCAAATATTCCACTAATCATTACTTGAGCCAAAATTCTACCTAATTCATTAAAATTAAATACTACTATTAGCAGGGTAGCCATAAGCACTATCAAGCCAGATTGAAGCACCTGAAATATCCCAAAAGAAAAAGATTGCCCGCGAGCTTGCCATTGCCCAAGCCGAATCTGAGAAATAGAAATTGATACGGAAACAAAGATAGCAAAAAATATATATTGCGGAGAAATACCAAATAAAGATGAAAATTTAGCCTGGAAAAAATAAAAGATACATGAAGTAACTAAAGTTAAACATAAGCATATTTGAAAACATACTCCAATAAAATCTGCTAAATACTTGGTATCTGAGACTTCAAAATACTTTCTATCAGAAGCACCAGCAACTGTAATGCCAACGAAAGCTGCGACTGCCCAGTACAAGGATTGAAAAAGAGCAACCTGACCATAACTCTCAACGGTTAAAAATCGAGTTAAAATAGGCAGTAAAAGGAGAGCGCTAATGCCATTGATAAGGTTAGCACCAAAATATGTTGAAACATTTTTGACGAAATACTTATTCTGCATTTAGGTTTTTAATATACCAACTCACTGTTTCTTTTATGCCCTCTGATACATCATGAGTAGGCTTATACCCCAAATGATGATTTGCTTTGGTGATATCTGCAAGAGAATGCCTAATATCTCCAGCACGGAATGGTAAGAATTCAGGTTCCGAGATCTTTATAGAAGGGTTTAACAGCTGGACATTAGTTGATATGAGATGATGGAGCTCTAGTAATGAAGTTCTCTCTCCGGCTGCAATATTGTATATTTGATTCATTGCCTTGCTTTTATTCACAGTGGCAGCAAGAATATTTGCTTGTATGACGTTATCAATATATGTAAAGTCTCTGGTGGTTTCGCCATCGCCGTTTATCTGAATGGCAGCGTTATTTAGTATTTGGCCTACCCATTTTGGAATAACAGCAGCATAGGAACTATTTATAGCTTGACGTCTTCCAAAAATATTAAAATATCTTAAACCTACAGAGTGCAAATTATATGTACTTGCAAATACTTCTGCATATAATTCATTTGCTAATTTTGTTACCGCATACGGGCTAAGAGGCTTCCCTATACTTTCTTCTAACTTGGGTAGCGCAGGATGATCGCCATAAGTTGAGCTACTCGCTGCGTATACAAATTTAGAGACTCCAGCATTTTTAGCAGCAACTAGCATATTAACAAAGCCTGCAATATTACTATTATTAGTGTTGACTGGGTCTTCGATGCTCCGAGGGACTGACCCAAGGGCAGCTTGATGCAAAATATAGTCTGCGTTTTTAGAAATCTGCTCGCATATGTTAGCGTCTAAAATATCCCCTTCAAAAAATTGAAATCTATGCCATTGCTCGTCAGAGACGCTGGTTTGAATGTTCTGAAGATTATTCTTAGAGCCTGTAGACAAATTATCTAATCCAATAACATCTTGATCAAGTCCCAAAAGTGCTTCGAGCAAGTTACTTCCAATAAATCCTGCTACTCCTGTAATAACCCATTTTTTTTTATTGGCCTGCAATTCGGATGTTATTTGAGCGAATTGATTCATTTATTTCATTACCTTCTTATAAACTAATATCAACATCTTCGTTTGGAAATTTTTTAGGCCACTGCATAACCACTATACCATCCAGACTTATCTCTTCGAATTATCCATTATATATGAAAGTCCTGTTTGTATAATCATTATTAAGGTAAGGCTAAAAATAAATTTGCAAGAAACATAATAAGTGCACTATCTAAAAAGAGACTTAGTAAAAACAAGCATAGTGCAATAAGCTGAGTAAATTTTTTAGATTTAGCTAAAGCGTTGTAAACTTTACAACAGCAGAAATGCTAAACTGTATACAATGCAAGAATATTAAGATGGAGAAACACACAAAAATAAACAATAAACTTTGTAAAGTTATTGTAAATATAGATTTGTCTATCTGAAACCATATAAGGATTGAGCATGCGAAATAAAAAAATTTTTATTAACAATAGAGAAATTTCATTAGAGGTTCCACCATATATTATTGGAGAAATATCAGCAAATCATAATGGATCAATTGAAAATGTATACAAGTTAATTGATGTCGCAAAAAAATCAGGGGCATCTGCTGTGAAAATTCAAACTTATACAGCTGATACTATTACTGCGGATTGCAGATCTAAAGATTTTATGATTGATGGTGGGCTTTGGGATGGAAGAAGTCTATACGATCTATATAGCGAAGCCTCATTGCCATGGGACTGGCATAAATCTATATTTAATTATGCAGCAAAAAAAGATTTAACAATCTTTAGCTCTCCTTTTGACGCTTCAGCTGTTGATTTGCTCGAAGATCTAAACGCACCAGCTTATAAAATAGCCTCATTCGAGGCTATAGATATACCTCTCATAAAATATACCGCATCAACAAAAAAACCTATGATCATATCTACTGGCATGACAACAACTGATGAGATTGAAGAGGCTGTAAATGCAGCTTTGGTATCAGGCTGCAAAGATCTGATATTGCTACATTGCGTTAGCAGCTATCCCGCACATTCAATTGACTACAACCTCAAGACAATTTTAGACATGCAATCTCGATATAAAGTAATGGTTGGGCTCTCTGATCATACTGTTGATAATACAACAGCAATTGCAAGTGTGGCATTGGGAGCGACTGTCATCGAAAAACACATTACACTGAACAGAGATGGGGGAGGACCAGATGACAGTTTTTCACTAGAGCCTGCAGATCTTGAAGAATTATGTCATAAGACATTAACTGCATGGGAGTCCCTTGGATCAGCAGACTATAAAAGAAGTAGCAGCGAGATCGAAAATAAACAGTTTAGACGCTCAATTTATTTTATGCAGGACAAGAAAGTTGGTCAAATAATTGAAGAAAAAGATGTTAGGGTAATTAGACCAGGCTATGGCCTAAAACCAAAATATTTAGAAGAAGTTATTGGGAAAAAAATTAGCCAAGATGTCGGCAAGTTTACTCCGGTATCCTGGGGGGTTATTGAATAATCTAAGTATGCTTAAAAAAATAAACTATTAAATTTAAATTTTTTTAGCGCTTCGAGTAGCTTAGTAAGAATTTAAATCCTTTATCAAATAATCATGTGGCAAGCAAACCATGAAAATAGTTTAAGATATTTATTATAAGATTTAACATAAAAACCTATAGCCTCAAATACTTTTAAAAATGAATATACCAGATAATATATTGATTGTGGTTCCAGCGAGAGGGGGCAGCAAAAGAATACCTAAAAAAAATATTCAAGTCATTGCGGGCCAGCCTATGATATTTTGGCCGCTAATGGAGCTATCAAAATTATTTGATGCAAGTAAAGTGATCGTGTCTACTGATGATGCTGAGATTTCCAGTATAGTTGCTAGTATTGGGCTGAGAACGCCTTTTAAAAGACCTAAAAAATTATGTGATGACTTTACTGGCTCAGTTGAGGTAACTCAGCATGCTTTAGATTGGTATGAAAAAAACCTAGGCAAGATTGACTATGTTTTAACAGTCTACCCTACAGCGGTACTTCTATCTTTAAAAGATGTAATAAGCGCAATTAATCTGCTCAAAGAAGATTTAAATTGTGACATGGTAATGTCTGCAACAACCTTCCCTGCTCCAATTGCAAGAGCTGTTTTTGCTAACAAAGATGGATATGCCGAAATGTTCCAACCTGAAAATTATTCAACTCGCTCACAAGACTTGGTTGAGGCTTTTCATGATGCTGGTCAATTTTATATGAATACGGCTGATTCTATTCGCGCTAAAAAAGCATTTACTTCTTCAAATATTAAATTGCATCACTTGCATAGAAATAATGTAATTGACATTGATACACTTGAAGACTTTGAGATTGCAGAAGAAAAGCTTAATTCTCTTTACCCGAGCAATTCTGTAAAAAAATGGTCTTTCTGAGTTATTAAAGCTTTTGCTTGAATAAATATTTTGTTATCTTCTAGTTCTCTAAGTTCAATAAAGTAAAATTTGGACGTTTATTTTTATAAAAAATTCACATAGTTTTGACAATTGTCTGAGATTCAATTTTTGCGTCGAATATATCTGGATATATCACTATCATTTTAAAGTTGGTTTATGGTGATTATGAGCGATGCCTGAAACCGGATATCAAATAATAAAAAAATCAGACTTTTTTTATGGATATCTTGGATTATATTTATACTTCATACGATAACTTCAAATAATTTTTTATGCATCGGTATGAAATAAGTCTCTAGTAAAGACCTTGTCTGCAAATGGCTCAAGCTCTTCAGAAACTCTGTTCGCAAGAATAACCTGTGCTTTTTCTGCAAAAGTATGAAAGTTTTTATAGACTTTGTATCCCAAGATTTCAGCGGTGTCTATATAGGGATCAAAGATAATAATTTCTGTCCCATCATTGTGTAAATTAGAAATAATCTCCAGTACAGCAGAATTTCTATAGTTATCAGAACCCTCTTTCATTGCAAGACTATAAACCCCAACGACCGTAGGTTTTTTACTGGCTATTTGAGAAGTTAGGTACTGCTTCCTTGTCTCATTTGAGCTCACTATGGCCTGAATTAAATTTTGTGGGATTCCTTTATTTTGGAAAGTCCTCAGAAGGTGCTGAGAATCTTTTGGCAGGCAGTAACCACCATAACCAAAAGATGGATTATTATAAAATGCCCCAATGCGAGAATCCATTGAAATGCCATTAATTACCTCTCTTGAGTCAATCTTATGCTCCATGCAGAAGGTATCTACCTCATTAAAAAAAGAAACCCTCATCGCAAGATAAGTATTAGAAAATAATTTTATACTCTCCGCAGCTTCTGGAGAAAGCATAGAAGCTTTAGAGTTATTTAAGCATCCATCTTCAAGCAATAATGCAAATTCCTTAGCTTCTGGAGTTTTATCTCCTATGATTATTCTTGAGGGAAAAAGATTGTCATAGAGTGCACTTCCTTCGCGCAGGAACTCAGGGCTAAAAATAATATTTTCTGTCTTGAATTGCTCTCTTTTCTTAGCAGTAAAACCAATGTTTATTGTGGATTTAATCAAGATTTTTGCAGATTTATTGCAAGAGAGAATCTGAGAAATTACATCATCAATTACTTGGGTATCATAGAGATGCGTGACTCGATTTAAGTTTGTAGGCAGAGCAAGAATAAAAAAATCTACCTTGGTAGAAGAGGCTTTTAAGTCAGAGGAGGCTGATATATTAAGCTTTTCTGTCTTGAAATACTCTTGACTAAATTTTTCATTTATAGGAAGAATGCCTTTATTAAAATTAATTACTTTTTGAGAATCATTATCAATCAATACTACATGATTATGTTTAGCAAGCATTAAAGCATTGGCAAGCCCCACATAGCCCATGCCTATAATACAAATTCTTTTATTCACTTGGGTTAGCTTACCTTAAGAGTGTATGAAAAAAAATAATTCAAGCTTTTGTTTCTCCGGATAGAAATGAAGTCCATGGCATAGGATGTCTTATACTTGCAGCAAACCAAGTCAAAATAAATCTGAAGAACATAGATATGGAGAATGCAATTCCAGCGCCCTCAATTCCAAACTTTGGGATCAATAAGATTAACAAAACAACATTAATTGCTCCAGAAGCAATGGTAATACCCGATAATGAGAATGTTCTCTTTGAGAAATAAATGTAACCGTTTAACATTGCATACATTCCACCAAAAGAATGGCCAAGAGCCAGCCAACCAAAAACCTTTCCAGCACTTGCATATTCTGGCCCAGCAACTAAAACCACTACATAAGGACCTATTATAAAAAATATAGGTGCTGTCAATAGAATAGTGAAAATCCAAAGATAAGTTAATTTTACAATCAAAACTTTATCACTCCATCTATTCTTCTGAAGTTTATCGAATAGCCATGGTACAAAGGCCCTATTCAATGACTCATGTCCAATAGAAACAAGAGTTGCGAGCTGAGCAGCCAACATATAAATTCCTGATTGGGCAATTCCTAGCTCGCCTGCAATAATAAATCTATCAATCATGCTTAATAAGAAAACCCCTGCAACATGAGGGATCAAAGGAAGACCAAATGTTAAGCTTTCTCTGATATGAGAAGGATTAAATTGAAAGAGATTAAACAGTCCATCTTTTTTAAGAAGAAAGATAGAGAAAAGTGCTAGAGTGATACAAACTATTAGCTGCGATAGAACTCTTCCATAGGCATCGGGTTGAATCAGAATAATATACGATACTGTGAGGGATACTATCAATGCTGATTGCGATACTTGGAGTGTTCCATATGCAAAAGACTTATTTCTAACCTGCCATTGTCCTAGCCTTATTTGAATAATAACCAGCAGAAAAGCAATCAAAATTGAATAGAAAAGGTAGGATGGGGGAATATTTAAAGCCTCAGAGATCTGCTCATAAAAAGTATAAATAATAAGGCTGGTAATGAGTGAAAGAACTATCGAGACCTGAATACAGGATCCTATGAAATCTGGTAACTGTCTAGCAGCACCTTCATCAAAAAACTTTCTACTTGCTGACTCTGCAATCGTCGAGCCTACCAAAGCTCCAAAGGCAATATATGCAGTCTGAAATATTGCAACTTCTCCAAAACTCTCAACACTTAAGACTCTCGTAAGAACAGGGAGCAGCAACAATGGTAATAAACCATTTAAAATATTTGCTCCGAAATATACACCAGTGCTTTTGAGCAAGCGATTTTCAGGCATGTGGATTAGAGAGATACCACTCCACAGTATACTCAAGACCTTGCTGCACAGTATAGAAGGGATCGTATCCGAGGAATTCTTTTGCCTTGGTAATATCTGCAAGTGAATGTCTTACATCACCTGGGCGAAAATCTCTAAATTTAGGCGCATCAATCTTTAAAGCTGGATTTTTTTCTGCAATATTATTCACGATAATGCTATGAAGCTCAAGCAAACTAGTTCTAGAACCAGCGGCAATATTATAAATTTGTTCGGGAGGCCTATTCTTGATGTGGGCAGCTAAAATATTTGCCTGTATAACATTATCTATATACGTAAAATCTCTACTTGTTGACCCATCCCCATTAATAAAAATATCTTCTCCAGCCATAATGGAACCTAACCACTCAGGTATAACGGCAGCATATGCGCTGTTAACAGCTTGCCGCCTTCCAAATACATTAAAATACCTTAAACCAATGGAATCAAAAGCATAGGTATCAAAAAAAACCCTCGAGTAAAGCTCGTTCACTAATTTTGTAACTGCATAAGGGCTCAGCGGTTTACCAATATTATCTTCTAACTTAGGCAATTCGGGGTGGTCACCGTAAGTTGAGCTGCTAGCCGCGTAGACAAATTGGTCTACAGCTGAATCTTTTGCTGCAACTAACATATTTAAATGTCCTGAAATATTAGCATTATTAGAGCTCAAAGGATCCGCAATACTTCTTGGAACCGAACCAAGCGCAGCTTGATGCAATACAAAATTTATATTTTTGCATGCTTTTTTGCAAATAGATGGATCAGCTATATCCCCTTCAATAAAATTAAATCTCTTCCACTGGTCAGAAGAAACATTTTTTTGAACATCCTGAAGGTTGACTTGAAACCCTGTAGCAAAATTATCTAGGCCAGTAACTGTTTGATTAAGTTGCAACAGTGCCTCTAGTAAGTTGCTGCCTATAAAACCAGCGACCCCAGTAATTAGCCAATGTTTTGGGTCTTTTTTGAGATCTTCTTGAATGGTTTGATATCTTGTCTTCACGTCTAGATACTATAAGCGCATGTCTAAAATTTGATCAGGAAATAATGATTTGAGATCATAGATAAAATGAGTACTTTTGCCAAAAGTTTTAATGTGCTCTATACCTAAAGTGATAAACTCATTATGGGCAACAGCTAAGATAATCAGATCATATTGAGCTGAGGCCACTTCTTTGATGAGAGAAATGTTATACAAATCCATTGCAAGATCAGCATCTACCCATGGATCAAAAGCATCTACAACTTTGCATGCATCCTTCAAAGGGTTAATGACATCAATAACTTTGGTATTTCGGATATCTGGGCAATTTTCTTTAAATGCAAGGCCCATAACCAAGATATGAGATTCAGCAACCTCTATATCTTCTCGCTCTAAAAGCGACATAGCTTCGCTTGCAATATATTGCCCCATTTTATCATTTAGCTTTCTTCCAGCCAAAATAACCTCAGGAAAATATCCTGCCATCTGAGCTTTATGCGTTAAATAATAGGGATCCACTCCAATACAATGTCCCCCAACAAGACCAGGCTGAAATGGTAAAAAATTCCACTTTGTAGCAGCTGCTTCCAAGACATCATTTGTGCTGATGCCTAGCCTATTAAAAATGATTGCAAGCTCATTAACCAAGGCGATGTTTAGATCGCGTTGAGTATTCTCAATAACCTTGGCAGCTTCTGCAACCTTTATAGAAGGAGACATATGAGTTCCAGCTGTAATTATAGATAAATACAGTTCATTAATATGAATAGCAATTTCTGGAGTAGATCCTGAGGTCACCTTTTTAATATCTGGTAGACGATGTTTCCGATCTCCAGGGTTAATTCTCTCGGGAGAATAGCCCACATAAAATTGTTTATTAAAAACTAAGCCTGAATGCTTCTCCAGTTCTGGGATACACACCTCCTCTGTAGCACCTGGATAAACAGTAGACTCATAGATAACTATATCTCCTTCATTGATTGCACCGCCGACAATTGAGCTTGCTGAGATTAAGGGGCCTAAATCAGGGTTTTTATCTATATCTATGGGCGTAGGAACTGTGACGATGTAGCAATTTGCATTTTGAATATCCTTCAAGGAGGATGTGAAAGCTACGTTTGCATTTTCTAGCTCGGATTCATTAGCCTCATTAGTTTTATCATATCCTTTTTTTAAATCGGAGACTCTACTCTCATTGATATCAAACCCTATCACTGAATATTTTTTTGAAAACTCAAGCGCCAAAGGGAGGCCAACATAACCTAGCCCTATAATAACTATTTTGGTATCTGTAAGATTCTGCATTTGCTTTAGGTGGAGATAAGTATATGGAGGGATTATTCTTGAATAAGAAAAAACTCTACGGTGAATGAATTGTATGGATCATTTCTCTTTAAGAATATTACTTTATAGTTCAAAAGCTCTGCCCTTGAAGTAAAGAAATTTATCTCCTCTTTAAAGCTTTCAAGGGTTACATGCTCACCACGCTCTACTTCCAGTAAAACACTAATAGGTATCAATTGGTTGTCCCAGGCAGAATATAAAACTTCTAATGCCATGCCTTCAATATCTAATTTTAAAAGGTCTATTTGGCTAATCATGTTTTCATTACAATAATCATTGAGAGTTGTTATTTCTGATTGGCCAATTACTGTAAAATCTAATTCTGAATCTTGATATATCTTAGGGTCCACAGAAGAGGAAAAGCCTAAAAACTGATTTCCGTAAACTGGCAAAGTTCCCTTTTGAGAGCCAAGACCCATTTCTACCATTTTAAAATTTGATCTTGCTTTATTTTCTTTAAACCATTCAATCGACCTATGGTCGACTTCAAAAAAATGAAATGAAGCTGAAGTATGCTGATCTAAAAGTTCTTCAAATTCAATATGAAATTCAACTCCACCAGTGATAATAGTGGAGCTATTATTAAGATTTTGAAGTAAAGTTGTTGGAATTTCATAATTCCCCATAGAGGTCATGCTATTTACTTTTGGGAAGATTTTGCATAGGTCGTCAACAAAGCTTAGGTGCCTCCTTCTCTCTCGAAATAGCCAAGAAAATCTATCATGATTTTTAAATGTAATAAATCTTGTATAAAGTTTTTTTAAAAAATTTTTCATGAGTTATTTTATGTCATATGTTTGCAATAAAGTTAATCTTCTTCCGTCACCTGAAGCAGGTATAGCTCCATGCACAATGCTTTGATTGCTAATTAGCACATCCCCTGGGCTAAGGTGCATAGGCTTTAATCTAGAGGCTTTATAAAATGTTGCATCGGTTACGGAACCATTTTTTTTGCCTAATATTCTTGCATTATAGACGCACATAATATAATTAAAAACCTTATTTCTATGAGTTCTTGGAATAAGTGCTAGAGGCCCGCAATCATTTGTTGTTTGGTCTGAGAGTGCAATAAATACTTTAAAGTAAGCGCGAATTGAATCTATGTGATGCGTTCTTGGAGAGAGGACACCGTTATGACAATACAAGTTCATATTTTTAGGGCGGAGACTGCTGTCAACCTCTTTAAGAATTTTATAGATAACCCCGCTAGAAAATTTTTTTAATATTAGAGTAGCTTGGCTGTCATAATCTTGGAACCAATGTTGAGGATTAAAAAAATCTAAAAAATTTTGATCGATGCCATCTGCACCCCTTTTACTTAGGATGGTTTTAGTGGATTGAGCCAAAGTATCATAGTCAGACTGATTGTCATCAATATTTAATCTATGAGATGGACCGTCTTGTGATTCATTCATAAGCTGGTGGGACAGTGAATTTAAAGTAGCACACTCATCTTTATTGAGAAAGTTTTTTAATATTAAGTAGCCTTCTTTTTTTAAATGCTTTATTTGCATCCGATCATTCATATCTTATTCTTCACCCTGTTAATATTTCAATATCTTTAATGCTGTATTTTGTACCATTTATTTTAACAGGTCTATCTATCATAGCCATTTGGAGCATCTCCAAGAGACGGTGCATGCATATATTTATTAATTTTTACAATTTTATCATCGAAGTTAGATTTATTTATTCCATTTCTCCAAATATTAAACTCCTGATATGTAATAACAGAGACCTGGGGTTTTAGAAGAATTTTCTTAATCGCATTAACAATTGTGATATTTAATAATCCTGGCTTGGAAAGCTTAGTAGCTAGAAATTTTCTTATTCCAAGGGAAATATAGCTCACACCCTGGTTGAAAAAAGGTTCTTTCAAAGAATCCCGCATATCAAGGAACTGATCTTTAATTTTTTCTCTTTCACCTAGCATCTCAAAGCCCAATAATTCTTGAGAAAGTAACTGAGACTCTAAGGCTGATTGATCTGCATATGAAAGAATAATTTTACGAGCACTTGCTCTCGAATAGTCATTAAATTGCATGGAGTTAGTTATTTCGAATACTTTAAATTTATAAGTTTCTAGAATTCTTATCTTTTTTCCAATAGAAGAACCAAACACGACGGCAGAAGAAAAAGATCCACTAATAATCTCTTTATGCATATTAATAATTTCAAATAAACGGCTGTAAAAATCATCATCTGGCTTGCCGGCTGAAAAACAACGCACTCCCTTAGATTCCCAGAAATCTATAGACCCAAGATAATTACCTCTTGCCTTGATTAAAATAGAATAATTTTGATTCTGAAGGTCAGATTTTATTAATTTGTATAACGCCTCATCATTCTCTGGGCTGGGTGGAGGTCCAATGAGCAAAGCTCCTTGACCTTCCTCGATTTGAAGATCTCTATTATGGATATTTAAAATCCAAGGATGGGGTGCAAATAGTATGGGTTTGAGGTGAGGTACTCTATTATGATTCTGTAGAGATTTGCATGTAGACCAGTGAATGGGCTCTGGACTAAGAATATCAAATGGATCTCTTGAATAATCCCAATCAACTCCGTGTGCATTAGACAAGGGAATTACAATATCAGCAGGCAGATTATAAAATGTTCTAAAAATATTTCCAGCGCCCATATATTTAGACAAGAAATATAAATGATTATATTTTGCTAAATCAGAGTTATGCATTTATTTCTTTTAGCACTATTTAGCCTGCTATATCCACTAAATTGCATTAAGAGTGTCTATTATAAATTGTTGGTCATTTTCTGAAAGTGATGGAAAAAGTGGAATTGTAATTGTGCGCCTAAAATAATCCTCGGCTGCCGGGCATAGCCCAGGAGAAAATCCCATATTAATATAAAAAGGATGCCTATATACCGGAATATAATGAAGATTTACTGCTATGCCAGCATCGCGTAAAATCTGAAATATTTTTTTTTGGGAGAGCTGTATCGAGGACTCCATAATTAAAATTGGGTATAAATGAAAGCTAGAACATGAGTCTGGATGTTGAAATGGTAATTGAAATTTCTCTTGGTCTAGTTGTTGGCTATAATTCAAAGCAAGCTTATGTCTTCCTGCTATAAAATTATCTATTTTAGAAAGCTGAGAATTGCCCAGGGCTGCTTGAATATCTGTCATTCGATAATTAAAGCCAAGTAAGATTTGTTGGTAATTCCATATTTCATCTTCAGGCATCTTGCTCATTAGGTTGGGTTGATTTGTAATACCGTGGGTACGCATCATATTCATCTTATTTGCTAAATCAGCGTTGTTTGTTAATGCAGCACCGCCCTCTCCAGAGGTAATAATTTTTACAGGATGAAAACTAAAAATAGTAATGTCACTGAACTGACATCCACCAACGGGATTATTTTTATATTTTCCACCAATAGCATGCGATGCATCCTCTATAATCTTAAAGCCATACTCTAGGCTCAAAGCATAAATTTTTTCCATGTCACAAGATTGTCCGCATAGATGCACAGGAATAATAATTTTTGGAAGCAACTTTTCAGCTTTTGCCAGAACAAGTTTCTTCTCAAGGCAACTAATACTCATATTGTAAGTATTTGGATCAATGTCTACAAAATCTATAGAGGCATTGCAATAGAGGGCGCAGTTTGCACTTGCAACAAAAGTATTTGGAGAAGTCCAGACAATGTCACCATGCTGCAGCTCCAGTGCTAAACATGCAAGATGCAAAGCTGATGTTGCGCTATTGCAAGCTAATGCATGTTTAGCGCCAGTATATTCTGTTAGAGATTTTTCGAATTCAGGCACACATGGTCCCTGAGTTAAAAAATCTGAATGTAAAACATCAACAACAGCCTGAATATCCTGGGGTGAGATTAGTTGTCTGCCATATGGAATCATAAATAAAAATTAAAGTGATTTTTTTTTGTAATTAGCAATCCAATGAGTCAAGTCAGAAATACTCATCCATTCTAAGTTTTTATCAGAGGTATATTCAAAATCTTCGGCAACTAATTTTCCATCATTAATTCTCAGTGGGTCTTTGCTCCAATTATTAATTGCTGGCAAAATTTTAAAATGATTTGGGTACTCATATGTAAATGGCGCATCCTCTATACCTATCATCTGCTCGTGCATTTTTTCACCTGGTCTAATACCAATAATTTTATGCTTTAGAGACGGGGAAACAGCCGAGGCAACATCTAAAATATTCATAGAAGGTATTTTTTTTACATAGATTTCACCACCGATCATATCTTCAGCTGCATGCCAAACCAACTCAACTCCCTGCTCAAGTGTGATCATGAATCTTGTCATGCGAGGGTCGGTAATGGGCAGCTCATGTGTATGTTCTGGACTCATAAAAAAAGGAATAACTGAGCCGCGCGACCCCATTACGTTTCCATATCTCACAACTGAAAATCTTGTCTCCCCTTCACCCGCATAGGAGTTAGCAGCAATGAATAGCTTGTCAGAAACAAGCTTTGTTGCGCCATAGAGATTAATAGGATTGCTTGCTTTGTCTGTAGACAGAGCAATAACTTTCTTGACCCCTTGATCAATGGCTGCATCAATAATATTTTCTGCTCCATTGATATTAGTCTTGACGCATTCGAAAGGATTGTATTCAGCAGTAGGTACAATCTTGGTAGCTGCAGCATGAACAACCACATCAATGCCTGCAAATGCTCTATGCAAGCGGTCTCGATCTCTCACATCTCCAATAAAAAACCTTACTCTTGAATCATTTTCAAATTTTTTAGCCATCTCCCATTGCTTCATCTCATCTCTTGAAAATATGATTACTTTCTTGGGATTAAACTTTTCAAGAGTCATTGGGATAAAGGTATCCCCGAATGATCCGGTTCCCCCAGTTACAAGAATTGAAGCATTGTTAAAAATTGAGCTCATAAAGTCTAGGTTATAAAATAATTTAAAAGAATAATTATATCTCTTCGAAAGATTGTTTTATATAAATAATCATCAGTGTCTGTTCACATGCTAGTTGTCCAACTCAACTAAATTGGAGGCTGAAGCCGGAATCGAACCGGCGTAAACGGCTTTGCAGGCCGCTGCATAACCACTCTGCCATCCAGCCCTATTTTTTTAGTGATGCCATTGTATACGAGAGACCTGTGTGAATGGTAATAATTAAAGCAAGAAATAAATGAATATGGGCTATAAAAAGAAGAAAGCTACTATGAAAAATAAAAGAGATTAGATAGAGGCTTAGTGCAAATAGTTGAATTGCTGTCTTGATCTTAGCAAGAAAAGTAACTTTAGTTGCTTCTTGTCGATGATTGCGAGCATTTAAATCTCTTAACGCAGAAACCCAGAACTCTCTGGAGAGAAGGATACATGAGAGAAAACCAACATAAAAACTTTGTAGCTGCAGAGCAATGGCCATAGATATAAAAACTACTAAGATTTTGTCAGCAATGGGATCCAGGACTTCGCCCAAGGTAGATTCTAAGTGATACTTACGAGCTAAGAATCCATCAAAATAGTCTGAAAGACTAGCAAAGCAAAATAAAATGAATGCAAGCTCAGATTTGTCAGAGAGAATTAAGCCAAAGATTATAGGACCAAGTAAAATCCTAGATAGCGTTAAAGAATGAATAAAATAAGACATTAATTAAGGGTATCCTTTACCAATTGTAATATACCTATTTCCATGTTTATGGCCTAGCTTCCCATTAACAATAAATTTAGACTGAGCATCTAGTTTGGCAGAGGCTTTTTGAGAGCTATCTAGGTCCCTTATGGAGGACCAGCCATGAAACTTTGATTTATTTTCGTAGGTATGATCCCAATATTTTAAATTTTTAAAAGTATTGAGAATGAAATTTAGAGATTTTTCATTTACTCCAAGCCAAGAGCAAAATAGATTGCTGAACTCTGCAGCCTGATGCTCGTGCTTAAGAACTAATTTATGTCCTTGATTTCTAGAAAGTCTTTTATGCCTGATCTCTCTAGACACATGGTCGGTGACCTTGGAATAGCCATGTTTGTATAATTTCAATAAATCATGCAGATTCATATAATTAAAACAATCAACGAAATCGTAAGCATCAATGGTTCTAGAAAACTTTGATGTTCTAAAATCATATTTTTTGATCATGCTCTCATGCTGGGCCTTTGGATCCCATCTAATGTAATTACTCAAATAAATTCCCCTAACACCCACCTCAGCAAGAGATTGGTCATCAGGATATCGGAATTGGCTCACATCTTTTTCCTGGATAGTACCAAAATTACTTAATAAGTCATCGGCCTCTACGCCAAATAGATCATGATCCTTTCTGTACCTCCTAGACATTTCTACTTCGTGCAGATGTGAGAACATTCCAACTTGTTCTGTGCCTTGATGCGCGCCCCAAATAATTAAGGGTATTTTGTAGTGGCATGCTATTTGAACGGGAAATACAGTTTGCCCAGCAATACAATGCCAATAAATGTTCCCATAGTTTTGCAATGTATGTCGAGTAATTTTCTTTACGCTCAAGGGATTGGTATTTTGCTGGATAATATCGCAATCAAATTTAATACGAAGATTAGCTAAATTACGAATACCCAGAGGAGTATTGAAATATTTATTATAAGTTACTAACAAAGGATTTAATTTCAACTTATTTTTTACAACATCTACAATAAAATATGAATCCATTCCTCCAGATACTGGGATAATACAATCATAGTTTTTTTTATTTACTTGTTTGTATGGTTGGATGATTTTTTCTAATAGCTCATATCGGTCTTTCCAGTTCAACGTATCTTTTTCTTCATGTATTCTGCATCCAGAGCATATCCCGGACTCATCTATAATTAACCCGAGGGGATGGTCATCTCCATAGAGACATCTTTGGCAGAATTTAGTTAACTTATTAGTCATCATGATCTAAACCACTCTTTTGGAAGAGAAGATTTCAGCTCCTTGATAGCTAACTCTTTGTAGCTTAGAGAATTTCCTATACCAACTGCTGAAACATTTTTGATGTTAAAGATTTTTTTTATTTGGGAAGCACTAGAGATTCCTCCAAAGAGAATGAGAGGAATGGGAGTGAGTGGTATTATTTTATCCATGATACTCATATCAAATGAATTTCTAATACCTTCATTATCAGAATCTACAAGCATAAGCTCGGAAAAAATATCCATTTCAATAGTCTTAATTAAATCATTGATAGAGTTCAATTTACATCCAATATGATCAAGCCAAAAATGATCCTGATGAGATCTTGTAAATGGGGCTGTTAAGATGATGGCCTGTCTCCCTAGCGTTTTAGAGATTTCAACAGCCATATGAATATCAGTGGATACAATAGCATCTAGACAGATTCGATCTGCCCCAGCCTTCACAACACTCACTGCATCCTCAGGGCTCTGAACACCACCAGAATAAATTAAAGGAGTTGAAATAGCCTTTGATACAGATGTAATAAGATTTAGATCTATGCTTTTAGACTGACTGGAAACATCAATGCAATTTAATAAAATTTCGTCAGCGCCCCATCGATCAAGATTTTCTGCCAATACCGCGGGCTTTCCAAGAGGAAGATAAGTCTTATAACCAAAAGACTGAACTGCCAATGAATCTTTTACAGTAATTACTCCTACCATTCGTTTTTTAATCATCAGTTACTCAAGGTGGTCTATTAGCAAACATTCTAATAGATGCAAGCCTCGGGCTTGACTTTTTTCTGGATGAAACTGAATACCTAAAATATTATTCTTTTTGATAATGCTAGGCACCTCAATGTCTAGATTGTCTAGACGCGAGGAGGCTAAAATATATTTCTTTGGGATATCTAAATAATAAGAATGATTAAAATAAAAATGTTTTTGATCATGCTCATAAAAATTTTTACTATTAAAGCTAACATTATTCCAGCCCACATGAGTGTAATTTTTTGGTAGCTGAATAGTTTTAGCATTGATTAAACCTAAACCCTTATTTGATTCTATTTCCTCAGAGGATTTTCCAAGCAGCTGCATTCCGAGACATACTCCAATTAAAGATTGGGCCTTGCTGAGAGATTGAATGAAAATATCTAATTTTTTCTCACGGAGAGATTTTATTGCAGGTGGAAATGCTCCAACACCAGGAAGAACGAGAATATCACATTTTTTTAAGATTTTAATTTCTTGAGAAAATACACAAATATATCCCAGCTTTTTAAAGCAATTTCTTAGAGATTGAACATTGCCAAGATCATAATCAATTATTCCTATGGTAGTTCGCTTCATATGCCAAAACCCACTTTAAATTTTGGCTTAATTCTTTGGTTGCTATCAATATAAAAAAGATCCTTGTTAAGTTGAGTTGTAATTTTCTTCCAAAAATATTCTGGTGATATCTTTAAATAATCACAGTATCTTTTTATGTATTTATCAGAACATTTATGATCATATCTAGAAACTACTGAGATGCCCTCCTTCCTAGTCATGCGACCAAGACGAATCTCTTCATTCACATAATCAGTCGTCCTTCCAAAGCC
>Ga0115566_10000446_pt1 | contig 35618 bp, 36 predicted proteins | sample COGITO_mtgs_1204_3_FD_87173 | JGI IMG/M metagenome (GOLD analysis project Ga0115566, IMG submission 87173) | Pelagic marine microbial communities from North Sea - COGITO_mtgs_120405 | ecosystem: Environmental > Aquatic > Marine > Epipelagic | place: Germany:Helgoland, sampling site Kabeltonne...
AGGCAACTAATACAGCTTTATTAGCATCATTACCATACATTGTCATAATAGGATTATCTTGGACTTCATAGATTTCATTTGAATAATAACCATTAAACTGAGTTCTAAAAGTTAGTCCGTATGCACCAAGCTGACCAAGTTCTATGTAATCATTTTCTTTTATATTATTTGGTAGTAAGAAAGGACCTTTCATATAATCCATACTATCACAAGTTGGACCATAAAAGTCAAACGCAGTTAATTTTTTTGAAATCATTTTTCCACGTTTAATTAATCGTGATGGATAAACTATATTGGGTGTTCCTGCGTCAAAAAGAGTTCCATATGTACCATCATTAATATAAAGTTTTTGTTTTTTTCTTAGATTTACTCTTACGATTGTGGAGCCACTTTCAGCAACTAGTGCTCTTCCAGGTTCACATATTATCTCTGGAAGTTTTTCTAATTTTAAATTTTCTAATCCTTTTTTTATTTCTGTAAAATAATTATCTAAAGATTGAGGAATTAGATCTGGATATATTGCAGGAAAACCACCACCAATATTAATGTAATCAGGTATAATTTTTGTTTTTTTTATTATATTTCCAACTTCTGTTATTCCTTTTGCGTATGAAATAGGATGCATGCATTGAGATCCAACATGAAAACTTAAACCAATTTTTTTTGCATATTGTTTTGTTAATCTTAAAAGCGCAGATGCCTCAGATCCTAGTGCTCCAAATTTTTTTGATAAATCTATTTCTGCATGTTCATTTGATACTGCTACTCTAACAAATAGTTTTAGATCTTTTGCATGGTTTGTAGATTCTAAGATTTTTACTAATTCATCTTTTGTATCTAGTGAAAATGTTTTAACATCATAATTAAAATATGCTTTTTTTATACTTTCTCTACTTTTAACTGTATGCATAAATGAGCATTTAGCCAGAGGATGTACTTTTTTTATATCTTCTATTTCTTTAATTGATGCTACATCAAAATTTTCAATTCCACTTTCAACAATTGTTTTCAACACCTCAGGGTGTGGGTTAGTTTTAACAGCATACAAAATTTTTCCAGTAAATTTATTTTGAAAAGTTTTTGACGCAATATGTATCGATTTTTTTCTGATACAATAAACAGGTCTCTCTGGTTTAAGTTGATTAATTAGATCATCAACCGTTTTAAATTTTTGCATTTTATATGTCTCCAAAAAAAATTTAATAAAAAAAAGTTTTTAAAGATAAAAACTTTCATATAATTTATGCAATTAAGGCAATAGTTTATTAATGTAAAGTAAATAATGGGCATTGAATTTATTAAATTAAGCACCATATAAATTCTATGACAGAACAAATTAATTTAAAAAAAATAACCGATTTTGATAATAAAACCTTATTAATTGTCGATGATGATAATCCTTTTAGAGATAGACTTTCAAGAGCAATGGAAAAAAAAGGATTTGAGGTTTTTCAAGCTGAGAGTGTAAAAATAGGAATTCAAGCGGTTAAAGAAAAAAAGCCTGGTTTTGCAGTAGTAGATCTAAGACTAGCAGACGGCAATGGGCTTGAGGTAGTTAAGCAGATACAGATCACAAATCCAACGAGTAGAATCATCATGCTAACTGGTTATGGCAATATACCAACTGCTGTGGCAGCAATTAAAGAAGGAGCTATCGACTATCTTGCAAAACCAGCTGATGCAGATGATGTTGAAAAAGCACTATTAGCAGATCCTGAAAAAAAAGCTGAACCCCCTGAAAACCCAATGTCAGCAGATAGAGTTAAGTGGGAACACATTCATAGAGTTTTTGAATTATGCAACAGAAATGTCTCTGAAACAGCTAGAAGACTTAAGATGCATAGAAGAACTTTACAAAGAATTTTATCTAAAAGATCACCTAGATAAATTTATTTAACTTAATAATTTTTTTTGCCAACAAAGTTAAAAGAGATATTTTAAATAGTTCAGCTAATAAGAATGGAGTAACACCTAATTCGAGTATTGGTTTATCCCATCCAATTAAAGTTCCAAGCCAGATAACTCCAAATAAATAAATTATAGAAACAGCAAAAATTAGTTTAAAGAAAATTATAAAAATATTTTTTTTCAAATTTAAATATCCTGCAAAAAATACAGCAAACAAAAAACCTATTAAATAACCCATAGTGGGACCAGTAAAGTAAACTAAACCAATACCTTTTTCTGGTGAATTAGAAAATACAGGAACTCCAAGGATGCCCTCAAAAAGATAAACAGCGACTGATGCAAGACCAATTTTATAACCAAAAGCAATACCTAAAAAAAGAACCACAAAAGTTTGCATTGTCATGGGCACAGGATAAAATGGAATTTTTAGTTTAGCTGAAACTGTTAAAGCAATTGATCCTAAAAAAATTAGTAAAAATGTTTTTAATGCTTTTTGAATTGAATTAGTTTTTAGTAAATCCATAATATTAATTTACTATTTATTAATATAATAATCTAGTTTTTTATTAATCTTAAAAAAACATCCTCTAAATCACCATCATCAGTGGATATGTCTAAAATTTCAGCATTATTTTTCTTAACTAAATCTATTAATTTTTCCATCTTAATTTTACTTTTTTCATAAGAAACACAAATTTCTGTATTTGTTTTTGACAGTATTTTTAAAGACTCTAAGTCTTCATCATTGATTTCTATTTTTTTATCTGTTTTAAACGTTACTCTTTTTGTTTGAATTCTATCTAATAGGTTCTTAGTACTATCCAGGGCAACGATATTTCCTTTATTAAGAACAGCTATTCGTTCACACATTTCTTCAGCTTCCTCAAGATAATGTGTTGTTAAAATAATAGTTACACCAAGTTCATTAAGTAGTCTTACATTTTTCCATAAGTTTTTTCTTAATTCAACATCAACACCAGCAGTAGGTTCATCCAAAAAAACTATTGGAGGTTGATGAACTAGAGCTTTGGCCACTAATAATCTTCTTTTCATCCCACCTGATAAACTTCTAGCATAGCTATTGGCCTGTTTTTCTAGAGAGACTAAATTTAGAATAGTATCTGTGATTCTATTATTTTTTTTAATACCGTAGAGTCCTGCTTGCAACTCTAGTAACTTTCTTGGACTAAAAAAAGGATCAAGATTAACCTCTTGGGGAACTATTCCAACCGAAGCTCTAATTTGTCTTGGATCTTTATCTAAATCAAAACCCCAAACATTCACTTCTCCAGCTGTTTTAATTACTGTGCCAGCAAGAATATTAATAAATGTTGTTTTACCAGCACCATTGGGCCCAAGAAGACCAAATATTTCCCCTTCTTTCACGTTCAAGTTTAAATTATTCAAAGCACACAACTCACCAGTCAACTTATTAGTGTAAATTTTTTTTAGATTTTTTACTGAAAGTATATTTTTTTTGTCCATGCGTGTTAATACATTTATAATATTTAAATTAATTAAGATAACATTATTTAATGGATAAAATAAAAAAAACAGATCATTTTTATTTGATAGATGGTTCGGGTTATATTTTTAGAGCTTACTATGCCTTACCACCCTTGACTAGAAAAAGTGATGGGTTACATGTGGGAGCGGTAAGTGGTTTTTGTGCTATGTTATTTAAATTGCTAGAAGACTCTAAGTCCAATGAAAATTTGCAAAAACCAACACATTTTGCTGTAATATTTGACTCAGCAAGAAAAACTTTTAGAAATGAAATTTATTCAGAATATAAAGCGAATAGATCAGAAGCACCAGATGATTTAGCGCCCCAATTTGAATATATAAGAAAATCAGTTAGTGCATTCAATTTACCATCGGTTGATCTTCCAAATTATGAGGCAGACGATTTACTAGCTACTTACGTAGAACAAATATTAGCTAAGGGAGCGAAGGTAACAATAGTTTCCTCAGATAAAGATTTGATGCAATTATATAAAAAAGATGTCCGTTTATTTGATCCGATGAAAAATAAATTTATAACACCAGAAGATATAGTAACTAAATTCGGAGTAGGCCCTGAAAAAGTAATTGATGTTCAATCTTTAGCTGGAGATAGTAGCGATAATGTTCCTGGTGTGCCTGGTATTGGTGTCAAGACTGCTGCTGAGCTGATTAATAAATATGGCACTTTAGAAAACTTACTAAATAATGCACAAGAAATAAAACAAAATAAAAGAAGAGAAACACTTATAGAAAATAAAGATAAGGCAATTATTAGTAAAAAATTAGTGACATTAATGAAGGATGCCCCTGTTGAAAGAAAGATAGAGGAATTTCAATTAAAAGAAATTGATAAAGATAAATTATATAAATTTTTAAGAGAGATGGAATTTAATAGGCTTCTTAGCTCTGCCATTTCTACGTATGGAGAACTTGAATTAAGAGATAATTTTATAGAAAAAAAAAATAAAAAACAAAATATAAATAAAAAAAATTACCACCTGATTACTAGTGAAAAAGAAATAGATGGATGGATTAATGAAGCAGAAGAGGCTGGAGAATTGGCAATTGATACTGAAACTAGCTCATTAGATGCACATCAAACAGATTTAGTTGGCATCTCATTAAGTACAAAAATCGGTAAAGCTTGCTATATCCCAATAGGTCATAAGTTTAAAGGATGCATAAAAAAAGAAACTGTAATAAAAAAATTAAAGCCACTTTTGGAGGATGAAAGTGTAAAAAAAATAGGTCAAAATATTAAATTTGATTTCATTGTCTTATATAGGCATGGCATAAAAATGAATTCAATGGAAGATACTATGTTGATGTCTTATGTGTTGGATGCTGGAAAAAATAGGCACAACATGGATACCTTATCTGAAATTCATCTACAGCATAAAACAATTTTATTTAAGGAAATTGTTGGTACTGGAAAAAAAGAAATAAATTTTAGTGATGTAGAGTTAGATAAGGCAATGGAATATGCCGCAGAGGATGCTGATATCACTTATAGATTATACAAAATATTTTACAAAAATTTAAAATTAGAAAAATTAACAAATATTTATGAAATTTTTGAAAAACCTTTAATTAAGATATTAGCATCTATGGAAATTGCAGGAATTAAAGTTGATAACGTTTTTTTAAAAAAATTGTCAGAAAAATTTCAAAAAAAAATTGGTAAATTAGAAAAAGATATTTTTAAAATTTCAAAAAAAGAATTTAATATTGCTTCACCAAAACAGCTAGGAGAAATCATTTATAATGACTTAAAAATTGCAGTTCTTAAAAAAACTAAAAAAGGAAGTTTTGCGACAAATGCAAGTGTTCTTGAAGACTTAGCATTTAAAGGAAATCAATTTCCTCAATTAATTTTAGATTGGCGTCAGGTTTCTAAACTGAAAAATACATACTCAGATGCTTTACCTGGTCATATTAATCCAAATACAAGCAGAGTGCATACTTCATTCTTATTAGCAGCAACTACAACAGGTAGACTTGCCTCCAGCGATCCAAATTTGCAAAATATTCCAATAAAATCAGAGGATGGCAAAGACATAAGAAAGGCATTTATAGCTGAAAAAGGATTTACTTTAATTTCTGCTGATTATAACCAAATTGAAATGAGAATTTTAGCAGATCTTGCAAATGTTAAAGAATTAAAAAAAGCTTTTAAGAACAATGAGGACATACACTCACTAACAGCAAGCCAGGTATTTAATATTGACATAAAAAAGGTCGACCAAGATATGAGACGAAAAGCAAAAGCGATTAATTTTGGCATTATCTATGGAATCTCTCAATATGGGCTCGCAAAACAGATTAATGTTTCAAATCATGAGGCAGATGAGTTTTTAAATTCCTACTTTTTAAAGTTTCCAGAAATAAAAACGTATATGAATGACACTATTAAATTTTGCAGAAAAAGTGGCTATGTAAATAATATTTTTGGTCGTAGATCCCACTTTAATGGAATTAACGATAAGAATTTTAATGTGAGAAATTTTCAAGAAAGAGCCGCAATAAATGCACCAATACAAGGCTCCGCTTCAGAAATAATGAGACTTGCAATGATTAGACTTGATAAAAAGTTTGAAAGTTTAAAAAATATTAAATCAAAAATATTATTACAAATACATGATGAATTAATTTTTGAAGTTCCAGAAAAAGAAACTAAAGCTATAATCAAAATTATTACTGAGGAAATGACCAGCGTCAAAGAAAGCGAATTACACTCATTTTCTACCCCCCTAACTATCGATATAAATGTAGGTAATAATTGGGGAATACTTCATTAATTTAACAGCATTGCCTAAATTAGAACAATTTAGTACTTTTATATCAACTTATGCATACACAAACAATTGCGCTCATTGATGATGATAGAAATATACTAACAAGTATAAGCATAGCTCTTGAAAAAGAAGGTTTTAAAGTTCAAACATATATTGATGGAGAAAGTGCATTAATTGGTCTTACTAGAAACCCTCCTGATTTGGCAATAATTGATATTAAGATGCCCAAAATGGATGGAGAAGAACTTTTGAAAAAATTGAGAAAAAAAACATCTTTACCAGTAATTTTTTTAACATCAAAAGACGATGAAATAGATGAGTTACTAGGATTGAAATTGGGTGCAGATGATTTTGTTAAAAAATCTGGAGGATTTTCAATTAAAGTATTGATTGAAAGAATTCGTGTGCAACTTAGAAAAAAAGATATCAATAACAATCCAGAAGAATCAAAAAATATAATTTTACATGGAAAACTAAAACTTGATCCTTCTCAACTTGAGTGTGAGTGGAACGGTAAACAATTACCTGATAAACTTACAACTACGGAATTCTTGATAGTTAAAGAATTGGCTAAAAGACCTGGAATAATTAAAGAAAGAGCACAACTAATGGACATTGCTTATCGAGAAGATACAGACATAGAAGACAGAACTATTGATAGTCATGTAAAAAGAATAAGAAAAAAATTTAAAAAAGTTGATCCAGAATTTTCAGCAATTGAAACTAGATATGGCAGTGGATACAGATGGAACGTTAGTTAATGTTCAATAATTTTCTTAAAGATCTATCTATTTTAAAAAAATTTTTATTTATTAATTCAATAATTTTTTTATTTATTGGTAGTTTAACTATACTTTATTTAAAAAATGTTCGACCGAATTTAATACAAAAAAAAACAGCTAATCATATTCAGGTAATAAATAATACAATAGATCATATTCTTAGATTAGAAATAAAATTTGAGGAAGAAGATATAAGAAGATTTTTATTTTCGACAAGATTTCTATTTCAAAATTTAGATAGAGTCATTTTATTTGATAACCAATTTAATTTGGTTGGTGATACAGACACACTGGACTTAGATCCCAGATCGTTTTCCACAAGAATGGATATTGTTCAGCAAGAAATTTTAGATGAAGAAATAAGTAAAAACATTATTGAAAAAAAAAATTTAAATGAGAAAAAAACTATTTCATTGAAAGATATTTTATCTCATTATTCATGGTCAAAAGATTTTGGCAGACCATATACTTTTACTCAAGAAGGATATAATCAATTTTTATTGACAACAATTAAAAATGTAACACTAGATGGGAAAAATATTGGATATTTAGCTATTTCAGAAAATGCAAATGATATTAAATCAGCAATAAATGAGAGAAAAACTTTTATTATTAGAACAGCAATTTTTGTTGCAATTGTAATTTTTATTTTTTCATTTGTATTAAATAGATACTTTTTGAAACCAATAAAAAATTTAGTTGCTTACACAAAAACAATCAGAGAAAAAAGTAGAAAAAAAACAAATATAAATGAATTAAAAAATAGAAATGATGAACTTGGAATACTTTCAATTTCACTCGATGATATGACAAATGAGCTTCAAAAAAGGATTTCTCACGCAGAAAATTTTTCAACAGATTTGGTTCATGAAATAAGAAATCCCTTAACATCCCTTAAGAGCGCTTCAGAAATATTACAAGAAACTGAAGATCAGACTCAAAGACGTAAATTAATTGATATTCTTGAAAATGATGTTCAAAGAATTGAAAGATTAATCACAGACTATTCTCAGATGTTAAAAGATGAAGTTGCTCTTAGTAAGGAAAAAATGAAAAAAATAAATTTAAAACTAATTATAAAATCAGTAGTAGATGATTTTAATAGTATCTATGAAACTAAAAGAGGAATTAAAATTACCTTATCAGATCTTAATAATTTAGATGAGTATAATATTAATGGAATAGAAAATAGGATTGAACAAATTATTGCAAATTTACTTGATAATTCGATTTCATTTAGCGATGATAATAAAAAAATATTAGTTCAAATTTCAAAAAATGAAAATAAGGATACCATATTAAAAGTCATTGATGAAGGTAAAGGCTTTAAAGAAAAAAATACAAAAAAAATATTTAATAGATTTTATAGCAACAGACCAGATAACTTTGGTAAACATTCTGGCTTAGGTCTAAATATCGTAAAAAACCTGGTAGATTTGCATGGTGGCACCATTAATGCTTATAATAATACTACTCATAAAGGTGCGAATGTAGAAATTACATTCCCAAAATCTTAATCATAAGTTGATTAATCAATTTTATATTGTATAAAACCGTTCAATGGACGATTTTAAAGTAAAAGATATATCACTCGCAGAATTTGGTAGAAAAGAAATTTCTATAGCCGAAAGTGAGATGCCAGGATTAATGGCATTAAGAGAAGAATATTCTGGAAAAAAACCACTTAAGGGTGCAAAGATTCTAGGCTGTCTTCATATGACGATTCAAACAGCAGTGTTGATAGAAACTTTAGTAGATCTAGGAGCTGAAGTTAGATGGTCTTCTTGTAACATTTTTTCAACACAAGACCATGCTGCCTCAGCAATCGCTAAAGCAGGAATACCTGTTTTTGCCTGGAAAGGTGAGACTGAGGAAGAGTATTTATGGTGCATAAAACAAACAATCGAAGGTAAAAAAGACTGGAAAGCTAATATGCTATTAGACGATGGAGGAGACCTAACAGCAATCATGCATAATGAATACAAAGATTTATTAAAAGAGATAAAAGGTGTTTCAGAGGAAACAACAACTGGAATTAAAGCATTAAACAAAATGGAAAAAGATGGCTCTTTAATGATACCAGCTATTAATGTGAATGATTCAGTTACAAAATCAAAATTTGATAACTTATATGGCTGTAGAGAAAGTTTAGTTGATGGAATAAGAAGAGCTACGGATGTTATGATGTCAGGTAAAGTAGCAATTGTTGCAGGCTTTGGTGATGTAGGTAAAGGTAGTGCTGCTTCTTTACGACAAAGTGGAGCAAGAGTTATGGTAACAGAGGCTGATCCAATATGCGCACTGCAAGCAGCCATGGAGGGTTATGAGGTCGTCCTAATGGATGAGGTAATTAGTAAAGCAGACATAGTTGTAACAGCTACAGGTAATAAAGATATTGTTACAGCAGACCATATGAGAAATATGAAGGATAGAGCTATATTGTGCAATATTGGTCACTTTGATAATGAGATTCAAGTAGATGCTTTAAAAAATTATAAGTGGACAGAAGTCAAACCACAAGTCCATGAAATTGAATTAAATAGTGGTAAAAGAATTATTCTTTTAGCAGAAGGTAGATTAGTTAACTTAGGCTGTGCAACAGGACATCCAAGCTTTGTGATGAGCGCATCATTTACCAATCAAGTTATTGCTCAAATAGAACTTTGGGAAAATCATAAAAATTATGAAAATAAAGTTTATGTACTGCCAAAAAATTTAGATGAAAAAGTAGCAACGCTTCATTTAAAAAAAGTGGGTGCAAAACTTACAAAACTATCAAAGGATCAAGCAGACTATATAAGTGTTGGAACAGAGGGTCCATTTAAACCTAATGCCTATCGCTACTAATAGCGACAGGATAGATATTTCTTTAGAAGTTAAGACAGCTGAATTAGCTAAAAAATTTTCTCAAATATTAAAAAAAGGTGATGTGGTTTTTTTATATGGCGAAATAGGGGTTGGAAAAACAACATTCATAAGACATTTAATAAATCATTTTCAAAAGAATAATCATTTAAATCTAACAGAAGTTACAAGTCCAACATTTAATTTAGTAAATGAATACGATGTAGCAAGTTTTATAATTCAACATTATGATCTTTATAGGTTAACAAATAGTGCTGAAATAGATAATATTGGACTATTAGAAAATCAAAAAGAAATACTTACATTAGTTGAATGGCCAGAAAAAATAGAAAAAATAATTGACAATAAAATTGATTTATTTTTTGAATATGGAGAGCATTTAAACAAAAGATTTTTATCAATTAAAGGATTAAATAATAAAGAATTAAATGCTACCAAATAAATTTAAATTGAAAAAAATTAAGGGAGATGCTTCATTTAGAACATTTTATAGAAAAAAAATAGGAAATAAAAATTCAATTATAGTTTTTGCAACTAAAGAAAAAAAAATGAATTTGCTTATATATGATGCAATAAATAGTTTGTTAATTAAAAACAAAATCTTAGCACCGAAATTATACAGTGAAAATTATAAAAATAATTTTATAGAGATTCAAGATTTTGGAAATGATACAGTTTTTAATTTATTAAGAAAAAATAGTATTCACAAAATAAGTTTATATAAAAAATCAATTGATTTACTTATTAAAATTCAAAAAATAAAGCAAAATAAAGTCAAAAATTTTAAAGGAAAAAATTATAAAATTCCTATTTATAATAATGCTAAATTATTTAGTGAGACAAAATTATTTTTAGATTGGTATGCTAAGAAATACATATCTAGAAATAAAAGATTAAACATTAACATTGCAATAAAAAAACAAATAAAGTTTTTATTGTCTAAACTTAAATTAAAAAATAATATTTTTGTTCATCGTGATTTTCATGTTTCAAATTTAATGAAATATAAAAAACAATTAGCAATAATTGACACACAAGACGCTTTAATAGGAAATAGAGCTTACGATTTAGCTTCTTTAATTGATGATGTTAGGTTTAAATCAAGTAAAGAATTTAAAGACCAAATTTATGACTATTATTTAAAACTAAATAAAAAAAAAATTAATGAAAATATTTTTCGAAATGATTTTGAAATACTGTCAGTCCTTAGAAATATGAAGATAATAGGAATTTTTACAAGATTAGCAAATAGGGATAAAAAAAAAATATACTTAAAGCTTATACCGTATACTTGGAAATTAATTGAATTGAGAATTGAAAATAATAAAATCTTTAAAAGTCTTAAAAAAATATTAGATTCGAATTTTTCTAAAGAAATAAGGAATATTAAATGAAAATTAATACTGCATTAATTTTATGTGCTGGTTATGGTAAGAGATTAAATCCATTAACTTTAAATCAACCAAAGCCGCTTTTAAAAATTAATGAAGTTACATTACTTGAAAATTGTATTAATTTAATAGAATCGTTAGGAATAAAAAAAATAATAATAAATACATTTTATTTAAAAGATAAAATTGAAGATTTCCTCAGGATAAAAAAATTTAATGTAGACATTAAAATAATTAATGATGGAAAAGTTATTTTAAATACTGGAGGAGGGGTTTTGAATATGATAAATTTTTCAGATGAATCACATTTTTTAATCTTCAATCCAGACACAATTTGGAATAAAAATTATATAAAGTATATTAAAGATATGGAAAAATTTTATTTCACAAGAAAAATTAAGAATATACTTTTACTTGTTAGTCAAAATTTGAGCTTTGATAAGGGGCTAAAAGGTGATTTCAATTTAAATAAAAATAAAATTAAAAAAGATGATCAGAATGATTTAATTTATACTGGTTGCCAAATAATTAGTAGAGATTTATTTAGAAATCATTTAATTAGTAATTTTTCAATATCAGAAATTTGGAATCAATTAATTTTTAAAAAAGAATTGTATGGTTATGAGAGTTTAGAAAGTTTTTATCATCTCACTAATCTAGATGTGTATAAAGAACTATTAAAAAATAGGTAAATCTCTAGCTCTTTCTTGGTTTAAATATTTACATGCAGTGACTTCTTGTTTTAAATTAAGATTAACTAGAAGTGGATTTCCTGTTGGTATTTCTAGCAAAGTGATTTTTTTATTATCTAATTTGAATAAGAATTTACATAATGCTCTTATTGAATTTCCATGGGCAGAAATGACAATATTTTTATTTTTTAATAATTTATTTTGAATATTTGAGTTATAGTACTCTATTACTCTTTCATAAGTATCTTTAAGTGACTCAGTATCTGGAATTCTTTCTTTAGGAATTTTTTTATAGGTCTCAATGTTTAATGGATGGTATGGATTATTTCTATTTAATGGTTCAGGTTTTATATTCCAGGATCTTCTAAATTCATAAATTTTATCTTCACCTAATTTTTTCTTCATTTCATCTTTATTTAAGCCTGTTAATGCACCGTAGTGTCTTTCATTTAGTTGCCATGCCTTTATAGGTTGTTTGTTGTCTCTCAATGTATCTTGAATAAGTTTTAGAGTATTAATGGCTCTTAGTTGAAAAGATGAAAAAAAATAATCAATATTTATATTTAATTTTTTAATATCTTCACCAGATTTACATGCCTCCAATTTTCCTTGACCAGTAAGATCAATATCAACCCAGCCTGTAAATCTTTTTTCAAGATTCCATTCACTTTGACCATGTCTAACTAAAATTAAATTTGGCATTTGATATATTTTGATAACTGATAAAACTAATAAAATAAATAAAATTATTATGAAAAAAATTAACAATATTTTAATTAAAAGCTTTCATTGTATTAATCTAATACTGATAGCACTTTATCTGTATCCTGGAAGTATATTTGGTTATGTTTTATATAAAAATTTTTCTATCCAACCTCAAATTACAAGAGATTTTTTAATTTCTTCTAATCATTTTTATGTATTTATAATTTTGTCTATAGTTGGAATTTTAGCCTTTATAAATACAAAAAAAATTAATTTTTTAATAAAATATCTATTTGTAATATCTATTTTATTAGAATTTTTACATATGTTTATTCCAAATAGAAGTTTTGAATTGAGTGATTTATTTGGAAATATTGTTGGAGTTATTGTAGTGGTTGTTGTTTATAAAATTAAACAAAAAATATGAGTAAAATAATCAATCCTTTTCTAGTTTTTTCAATCTTATTTATCTCAGCCTGTTCTTCAGTACCTAAAAATACATCTAGCAGCTGCTCAATTTTTAACGAAAGATATTTATGGTATAAGCATGCCAAAAAAACAGAAGAGAAGTGGGGAACTCCAATCTATGTTCAGTTAGCAATAATCAAAATGGAATCAGACTTTGATTGGTTAGCAAAACCAGCAAGACAAAAAATATTTAAAGTTATACCCTTTAAAAGACCATCAAGTTCATTTGGTTATTCACAAGCCGTTAAAGGAACATGGGGGCAGTATAAAAAAGAAACTGGAAATAAGTTCGCAACAAGAACAAGATTTAAAGATAGTGTTGATTTTATTGGGTGGTATACAAATAAGACAGAGTCAATTTTAAAGATATCCAAGAAAGATACTTATCGACAATACTTAGCCTACCATGAAGGGTGGGGTGCTTACAAAAATTATAAAGATAATCAAAAAGTGATTATTTTAGCAAAAAAAGTTGAAAAACAGGCTGATAAGTACAAGGCTCAATTGAAAAAATGTCAGAAAAGGCTAAATAAAAATAAGTATATTATTTTTTAACGAAGTTGTTTTTTTAGTTCGATATCTACTGCATCAATTCTTTGGGTATTTTTAGCAAGGGTTAAATACATTGTCGGAGTCACATATAATGTAAAGAATGTGGAAATAATCATTCCACCTAGAATAGTTGCACCTACAGCCAACCTAGATGTTTCCCCTGCACCAGGTCCAATATTACCTATTACCAGAGGTAACATTGCAATCATTGTACTTATAGAAGTCATCATAATTGGTCTGAATCTAAGATCGCAGGCTTCTTTAATTGATGACTCTATATTTTTTCCTGTTGCTCTTAATTGATTTGCATAATCAACAATTAGGATACTGTTTTTAGTGGAAATTCCAATTAGTATTACAAGTGCAATTTGTGAAAAAATATTTATTGAACTGTTTAAAAATAAAATGAATATCAAACCACCAAACAAAGCAAGCGGAACAGTCAACACTATTATAAATGGGTGTATAAATGAGTTAAAGGTTGCTGCCATTACCAAATAGGCAGTCAATAGTGCCAACCCAAAAATAATGAATAACTCATTACTAGTTTCTTTTAATTCCTCAGACTTTCCTTTCCATGCAATTTGATTATTTATTTGTGAGTCAAATAAAGTTTGCTCTAAGTAACTAATGGCTTCAGAAAGGGTATAATCTTCAGATATATTTGCAGATATAGTTACAGCTCTTTGTCTATTATACCTTGCTAACTTTTTTGCCGATCCTTCCTCTTTAAATTCAACTAAATTTGCTAATGAAATTAGCTTACCTGTAGTATTTGACCTTACAAAAATTTTAGTTAAACCTTCATTATTTCTTCTATCTGCCAAATATTGTTGAAGAATAATAGGATATTCTTTTCCTAATTTGTTAAATTTAGTTACAGTTTTACCCCCATAAAGAGTTTCTAAAGTTTTTCCAATTGACTCAGTTGAAACTCCTAAATCTTTGGCTCTATTTTTGTTAATAGATAATTTTATTTCTGGTTTATTTCTCGAGTAATCTGACTCTATTCTAGATAATTTTTTATTTTTTCTTAATTTTGATATAATCTCATTTTGTTTTTCTTCTAACTCTTCATAACTATTTCCTAATATCACCATTTGAACAGGTTTATTATAACTTGATACTCTTATTGATTGAGGGGATATGGGAAATGCAACAGTTTCTGGTACTGTAACAATTTTGCCAATTGCCTGCCTCATTACAGTTTGTGAGTTTTGTTTTCTATTCTCCCAATCATCCAGTAAGGCAATAATTATAAAACTATTAAAAGAGTTTTTATTGCTTCCAAATCCAGGAACTCTCATGATAAATCTTTTATAAGGACTGTTTTCGGCTTTAAGCAAAGGAATTAATCTCTTCTCCACGTCCTCGGCTCTCTTTTCTGTATACTCAAATGAACTACCCTCATCAGTGAAACCAAGCACAAGATAGACACCTCTATCTTCTATTGGTAATAGTTCTTTTTTAGTAAAGTTATATAAAATACTAGATCCAACAATTGTTAAGATTAAAAATAAAATAACAATCTTTTTTTTGTTTAGCCAAAACAAAAGAGTTTCTTGATAGAACTTTGAAAAGGATTTAAAAAATTTATCGAATTTTACAACAATAAAATTTTGCTTTGGTTTTTTGACTAAAAATTTACTTCCCAACATTGGTGATAAAGTTAATGCCACAAAAGAGGACACTACAATAGAAAAAGATAATGCTATTGCAGTTTCTCTAAATAAAGTACCTGCAATACCATCGATAAAAATTAAAGGCATAAAGACTGCAACTAAAATTAAAGTTGTAGCTATGATTGCAAAACTAATTTGTTTTGATCCCTTATATGCTGCAACTAAAGGGGTTTCTCCATTTTCAATTCTTCTATATATTGCATCAGTCATGATTACAGAGTCGTCAGTGATAATTCCTATCGCTAAAATAAAACTTAGAAGAACAAATATATTTATTGATAGTCCAAATAGATAAAGGCCCAAGAAAGATGCTATTAAACTTACTGGTAAAGCGATTGCTGGAACAATTACAGCTTTAAGATTGCCTAAAAACAAATAAATAATTGCAACAACCAATATAAATGCAATTATTAGAGTTTTGTATACCTCTTGTATTGCAGTACCCACATATGTCGCTCGGTCAAAAGCAACCTCAATATCAATACCATTTGGCAATGTTTTTTTTGTATCAATTATTTTTTTTCTAATTTCTTTAGACAATTCAACAGTTGATGCACCACTTTTTGCATAAATACCAATACCGACAGTTTTTTGATTTAAAGCATTTTTTGTTTGAGCTTTAAAAAGAGTTTTTTCAGACACTGGTCCAAATTCAACATTTGCAATATCTGAGAGTCTTATAATGCTATTTTTAATTTTTTTGATAGGTAGTTGTTTTAATTTACCAATATCATCATAAGATTTATCTAAATTTAGTGTTAAATCTATATTATTGGCCTCAAGAGTACCTGCGGGTAGGCTAATATTTTCTTTTCTTAAAGCTGCTTCAACTTCTTGAATGGTTAAGTTATTAGCTGCCAATTTAATTGGATCAATCCATACTCTTACGCTTAAGTGCCTTAAACCACCTGTCATAATTCTTCCAACATTCTTAACACTTGAAAATTGGTCGACCAAATATCTTTCAGTATAATCTCCTAGATCTAAGTCATTCCAAGTCGATGAAGTTACTGACAACCACATAGTAGTTGTAAATCCGGCTGCTTGTTTTAATATTTGAGGTGCATCAGCTTCACTTGGTAATCTGTCCACAATTCTTGCAATTCTTTCTCTTATATCATTGGCGGCATTATCTAGAACAATATCTGTGTTAAACTCAATATCTATTGTACTACTACCATTTTCAGATGTTGAGTTTATATTTTTAATTCCTTCAGCTCCACCCACTACATCTTCAATAACTTGAGTTATTTCTTGGTCAATAATTGGAGCTGATGCTGATTTATAATTTACTTTAACCTGAACTACTGGTGGCTGCAAACCATCAGGTAATTCTCTTACTGGTAATTCTGAAAAAACAAATATACCAAAAACGATTAATATAAGTGACATTACCCAAGCAACAACTGGTCTTCTTATGCTTACGTCAGTAATATACATTATTTTTTAATGGGTTTAATTTTGCCTTTAGAACGAACTTTTTTGAGACCTTCTGCAACAATGTTTTCTCCTTCATTTAATCCAGATAGAACTTCAACATAACCACCACCTCTTATGCCAGTCTTAATTTCAGTTTTGTATGTGATATTTTTTTCTGAAACTTTGTAGACATAAATTTTATCCCCCTCCAGCATTATACTTGTGTCAGGGATCCCAAGAGAATTTCTCTCGTTATAATTAACTGTTACTTCCAAAAGTGATCCTGGAATTAATTCAGCATCTTCATTATCAATCTTTACTCTTATTAAAAGACTTCTTGTTTCAGCATTTATTCTGCTTGAAACAGCTGAAACAATTCCATTATAAATTTTGTTTTTATTACCAGAGAATTTAGCAGTTACAACCAATCCTTTTTTAATTTCATTTGCAAAGATTTCTGGAATTTTTAGATCAGAATAAATAATTGAATTGTCATCCAAAGTAATGATAATTGAATTATTAGAGTCGAGAATATCACCCGTAAGACCTCTGTAACCTAAAACACCATTGAATGGAGCAATAATATTTCTATCTTTCAGTTCTACTATTAAATCTCCTTTTTTAACATATTCTTTAAGGTCTAATTCTTTAATCAAGTTACTTCTTTTAATTCTAAAGGAGTCATTTTTTTTTGAGATAGCTGTACCAAAACTTTCAATTTTTTCAGAAAAATTAATTTTCAAAACTTCGGTTACGATAATTCCTGGAGGAGGTCTTTTGCTGAATTTTTTTGCAAAATGATTCCCAATTATTATTCTACCAATTACAACAATAGAAATGATTAAAAAAAATGTTATTATTATAGATATAATTTTAGTTGATCTTTTCATAATTAAAATTTTCCGTATTCACTCCATGAACCATCATAAATTGTAGGAGTATATTTATTATCTATTAGGGAATAAGCAAGGGCTAAAACAGATGCAGTTACACCTGAACCACAAGAAAATACAAGATTTTTATTAAGGTCACATTTGACAGACTTAAATTTTTCTAAAATTTTTTCTTTGTCAATAAAAGTTCTATCATTATTTATCAGATCTGAAAATGGCAAACAAAATGAGTGTTGTATTGAGCCACTTCGCAATCCTTTTCTTGGTTCAGCAATTTCACCTTCAAATCTTTTTTTGCTTCTAGCATCAATAACTGTGAATTCTTTTGTAGAAATATTTTTATTTATTTCTAGCATGTTTTTTACTAGGTTTTTTTTTTCATTTGCTTTGTAATTACTTCTTACAATCAAAGTTAAATTGCTTGTTGTGGGTTTATTTTCCATAATCCATTTTTTTAAGCCTCCATCCAATACATGAATTAGTTTTGGGTTATGACCAAAGTAAATAAAATTATACCAACATCTACAAGAACTGATTACATCTGAATTATCATAAATAACTATTTTATCATCATTTTTTATACCCATCTCCGAAACAATATTTTCCCACGAATTTTTATCAGTTAGCATATGTGGTAAGTCAGTATTTTTTTTAGAATTTTTATCCAAATCAAAAAAAATAGCATTTTTAATGTGTTGTTTTTTATATTCTTCAAAACCATTTCTATTTTTTTGAGGCATGTGCCAAGAACAGTCAATAATTTTTATTTTATCTAGGTTATCTTCCAGCCATTTTGTAGTTACTAATGACATATTATTTTTTTTCTAAATATTTTTGATGATATTCTTCTGCAGGACAATAGTTTTTTACTAAAGAAATATTTGTAACTACCTTGTTTGATAGTTTTTTATTGAATTTTTTTTTAATTTCTTCAGCAATAGTCTTTTGTTTATCATTTAAATAGAATATTTCACTTCTATATTGAGTTCCAAAATCTGGACCTTGTGAATTCAAAGTTGTTGAGTCGTGAATTTCAAAAAAAAAATCTAAAATTTTTTCATATGAAATAATTTTTGGATCAAAATCTAATTTAACAACCTCAGCATGATTCGTCGTTCCAGAGCAAACCTCTCTGTAATTTGTTTGCTTGTTATTTCCACCACAGTAGCCAACCTCGGTTTTGATGATCCCATCAAGTTTACTAAATTCAATTTCAGGTCCCCAAAAGCATCCTAATGCTAAAATTGCTATTTCCATTGATTATCCTTTAATTTAAACTACAAATTATTCTTATGCTCACTAAAAATCAATTAGGCTTTTTGTACATGTTTATGTCTGTAGTGGCATTTTCTATTATGGATTTAATTGTTAAATGGTCAGAATATTACCCTTTGGGACAGGTACTATTTTTCAGAGGTTTTTTTGGGTTAGTTCTTTATTTTTTTATAATGCCAAGAGAAAGAATTAAAAATTTTTACTATACCCAAAGAGCAGGGTTACATTTTTTGAGGTGTTTCTTCGGTTTGATTGCTTTAATTGCAATATTTATTGCTCTAAGAAATTTACCGCTAGCTACTGTTGTTAGTATTTCTTTTGCTGCCCCAATCTTCACCACTATATTTTCAATTTTTTTTTTAAGTGAAAAAGTAGGCTTTTATAGATGGCTTGCTGTATTAATTGGTTTTGTGGGAATAATTGTTATAACTGAACCCGGTTTTAATTCTTTGAACATATATTATATTTATCCAATTATTTTTTGTTTAGGCTTATCTTATGTTGCAATCGCAATTAGGCAGTTATCGACCACAGAACCTGTCTGGCTTATTTCTTTAAATTTTTCACTGGTTATTACCCTGGTAAGTTTATTTACAATTCCTTTGGGATGGATAATGCCTCAAATTAAAGATTTAATTTTATTATGCATGATTGGACTCTTGGGAGGAATAGCAAATTTATGGCTTAGTCAATCTTTCAAATTATCTGAGGTTTCACTTGTATCTCCATTAAAATATTTAGCATTAGTTTTTGGAATAATTTTTGGATATCTAATTTGGGACGAAATACCATCAATAAAAACATTATTAGGGGCATTATTGGTGATTACTTCTTCCTTAATTATTCTTAGAAGAGAGATTTACCATAAAAAAAAAAATACCCTCCAATACCAGACATGAATAAAATGCCAAAATATTGGACTAAAGCAAAAAAATATTTATCTAAAAAAGATAAAGTTATGTCTATTTTAATTGAGAAGTATAAATCACCCTCAGAGACAGTTCTTACATCAAGGAAAGACATCTTCTTTTCATTATGTAAAAGTATTATTGGTCAACAAATAAGTGTTGCGGCAGCAAATTCTGTTTTCTTAAAATTTGAAAAAAGATGCAAAAATAGAATTAATGCAAAAGTAGTATCTAAACTTTCTTTTACACAACTTAAAGAATGTGGATTAAGTAAACAAAAAGTTAAAGGAATACAAAGTTTAGCAAAACAAACTTTAGATAAATCATTTAATCCTAATTTAATTTCTAAAATGTCAGATGAAGAAGCAATTATTTATTTATCCAAATTAAGACAAATTGGAAGATGGTCTGCTGAAATGATTTTGTTATTCACTTATAATCGCTCAAATATTTGGCCTGTTCAAGATATTGGACTCTTAAGGGGAATTTCAAAGAATTATAAAAAAAAATATTTACCACCAGAAACATTTGTAAAGTTATTAAACAAAAGATTTACTCCATATTGTTCAGTTGCAACATGGTATATATGGAGAAGTATAGATCCTGAACCTATTCAGTACTAAAACCTTCTATGACAATACCGTTAAAATCTGCCTTTCCATCTCTAAAAGATTTAGCTTCTTGGTATTCTTTAGAATTATAAAACTCTTTAGCAATATTAAATGAAGGAAATTCAGCCACAATATTCCTTTCATATTTATCTTTACCTTCAAGAATCTCAAATCTTCCACCTCTAACTAAAAATTTCCCTTTGTATTTTGCAATAGCTACTTCAGCACGCTTTGCATATTCTGCATAAGCTTTTTTTTCATTAATGTTTACTTTTGCAATCCAGTATGCCTTCATATCAATCTATCCAGTCTTTTAAATCATGTAAATTATTTTGAATATAAAGTGGAAGATTATTAATTTCAAATTTTTTTAATTTTTCCCCTTTTCCGATTTTACCTACAGATTTATCAACATTCAAATTGTAGATTGCTTCTTTATTATCTATAATTTCATTTATTTGATCTACTGTTAAAGGGTTCACATCAAATTCTCTATGATGTAAATAAGACTTTAATTTGTGTTCAATTTCCTTAGCTGTTTTGATGTTTGTAAAGTGCCAGCCTCCATTATCAATAATTTTTACACTTATATATTTTTTATTTGAAAATAATGCATCTATTCTTAGGAAAGAATATTTTCGATTTTTTACATTTCTAAGCCATTGAGAATTGACTAGATTTTTTTTCTTACACGCTTTTGTACCTGTCCATATAAAACTAGGTAAATGTAGATTAAATTTATAATAGAACATATTCTGTTTAAATAGAATAATTTTTTCGTTAAACTTTTCAAAATTTATATTAGACAAATTAGGAATTTCATCTACATCAGATATTAAAATAATATCATTATCCTTTGCTTTTATTAATCCATTCTTAATATAATTTCTTTGACCATTTTCTCTACAAATAGCATTAAAAATATATTTTTTTGTTTTTTCATAAACATCATCATTGTCATTTATTGTTTTTATTTCTTTCGACTCTTCTTCATAAATTAAATAGATAATTTTTTTTTTAAATTTTTCAAATTTTTTATGATTAAATTTTAAATCCCTAGCGCCCCCTTTATGAGTGAATCTGCTTTCTACTATTACAAAATAGTCAACAAATGGATCTAACGTATTTAGCCTTACATCAAGGACGACTTCTTCATCAAAATACATAAAGCAGTCATATATTTTCATAATTTTTATTCTTTTTTATTTATATTTATATGATAAAAAATTTTATGGCAGATAAATTAATTATCACTTTTGAAGAATATACAAAAATAGTTGAGAAACTAGCAATAGAAATTCACAAAAATTATAAACCAACAGTATTAGTAGGTATTATGAGGGGCGCAGCACCTATACTTGACATACTTTCTAGAATTTTAAAACTACCTATCGCTTATATTGTAATCCAAAGTTATTCGGGTAGAGAAATGGAAGACAAACAAGGTCAACTTATGTTTGCTAGAGAAATAAGTTCTTTAGCTGAAAATAAGGATTTTGATAGAGTACTTTTGATTGATGATCTATCTGACACTGGTCTTACATTAAACAAAAGTATTGAATGGTTAAAAAGATATGAGCCTACAAAAAATTTTATTAAAGAGGTTAAAACAGCCTGTTTGTGGAAAAAAAAATCATCTTCGTTTGAACCAGACTTTTGTCCAGTAAAACTGGAAACTGACCCGTGGATAGTTCAGCCAACAGAACATTATGAAGAGTTGTCTATAAAAGAAATAATAGAGAGAAATAGATAGGGCTGGAATATTGACCAGCCCTAAAATTAATTGTTAAGCAACTGCGAAACTAATTACACTAAGTATTGCAATAACCCATATTGCAGGTGATGTCTTTGAAGACTTACCAGTAAACAATCTTATTAAAGCATAAGATATAAAAGCTAAAGCAATACCATTGCTTATACTGTAAGTTAAAGGCATGGCGATCATAGCAAGTACTGCCGGTGCAGACTCGCCAATATCATCCCATTCAATATCAGTAATGTTTCTTACAAATAGAACTGAGACATATAACAATGCAGCTCCATCTATCTCTTTTGGTAGACTTGTTGCAAGAGGCGAAAGAAATAAGCAAGCTAGAAATAAAATTCCAATAGTTAAAGATGTCATCCCTGTTCTACCACCAGCTTTTACTCCAGCGCCTGATTCTACGTAGCTTGTTACTGTTGTAGTACCCATTAACGCACCAGCTACTGTTCCAACACTATCAGCCATCATTGCTTTTTCAATGTCTTGAACTTTTCCTTTACTGTCTACTTTACCTGCAACGTTAGCCACTGAAGTTAAAGTTCCAGCAGTATCAAAAAAATCAATAAATAATAATGTAAATATCACAGTAGACATTCCAGCTGTAAATGCAGCCGTAAGATCAAAATCAAGTAGATAAGTCATTGGAGGAACACTTCCCACAACACCATTGAATTTTGCAAGCCCACTTACCCAAGCAATAATACTAAAAGCAAGAATTCCAATAATAATATTTCCTTTGATATTAAGTTTTTCCATTACAATCATTGATACAAATGCCAAACAACCAAGTAAGATTAAAGGATTTTTAATATCACCAAGAGTTACCAATGTGACTGGGTGATCAGCCACAACTCCCATAATTTCTAATCCAATAATTGCTAGGAACAAACCAATACCTGCGCCAATCCCAAGTTTTAAACTTTTGGGTATTGAATTAATTAACCAAGCTCTTATGGGTGTTAATGATATTATTAAGAATAGTATACCTGCTACTAAAACCGCTCCAAGTGCTGCTTGGGGCGTATAACCCATACCAGCCACAACACCAAATGCTACAAAGGCATTAATTCCCATACCTGGCGCTAATCCTATTGGCCAAGTCTTTCCGTAAAATGCCATTATGAAACAAGCAAGTGCAGTTGCTACAATTGTTGCTGTAAATACAGCACCAAAATCAAAGAAACCTTTTTCTGCGCCTGCAAATTCCCCTGATAATATAAATGGATTTAAAAACATTATATAAGCCATTGTTAAAAAAGTAGTTACACCAGCTATTACTTCTGTTTTGAAATCTGTCTTATGTTTTTTATAGTTAAAATATTTTTCTAACATTGAACCTCCTCAGATTAGATAGATTAATATTAGATATTTTAAAAAAATACCCTAAAAAATCTGAGCTTATTCACATAATTCAACTAATAAGTTTATATTTGTGGCAGATTACACATGCTAAAGTTAAATATGAATAAATTTAAATTTATTTTTATAAATTTGTTTTTACTAGCATTACTTTCAGGCTGTCAGACAATTAAGCAAAAAACAGATAATATTATTGAAAAAGAAAATAATAAATTAACTCAATATATTGGAAAAACATCAGACAATTTAAAATTTGATTTAGGTAAACCAGATGAAGACTTTAAAAATGTTAAAGGTAACACAATATTAATTTACAATTCTAAAAAATATTTAGTACCATGTGAGAGAAGATTTGAATTAGATTCAAGATCTATTGTAATTGGCTTTATATCTAATGGATGTTTTTAATATTCGTGGGGAATAATCCCCACAAATAAGATTTATACTTATTTAATTTCAATAAGTTTTTTCTTTTTATATTCAGGTATGACTCTTTCACAAGAGATTGTCAAAAGACCATCTTTAAGCTCTGCACCATTTACTTTTACATCGTCCGCAATAGTGAAGGATCTTGCAAATTGTCTTTGAGAAATTCCCTTATGAATAATTTCACCATTTTCAATATGTTTTTCAGATTGGTTCTTATTTTCTGAGATATTGATCTTTTTAGTTTTTACGGTTAATAAATTGTCTTCAAACTCAACTTCAACATCTTTTTTGTTAAAACCAGCTAGAGCAACTTCAATTGCATAATTATCTTTTCCAGTTTTTCTAATATTGTAAGGTGGGTAATTAGACTGTGTAGCCAATCCTCCATTTCCTAACATATTTTCAAATTGATCAAACATATCGTCAAACCCAATTGAAAATGGTCTTAAAGTATTAAATATAGATAGATCTCTACTTGTCATAGTTTCCTCCATTGTTAGCAAGGTTAATTTAGTAAGTCCCATTAGGCGACTTACTAGTATTATTTAAGAATTTAAATTAAAATTTCAAGATACAGACACTAAATTTTTTTTGTAATTTTTAATGCAAACGCATAATCTAAAGCAACTTCTTCAATAGCTCCATCTCTTCCAGATTTCCCCCCATGGCCCGCGTTCATCTCGGTTTTTAAAAGTAATAAGTTATTATCCGTTTTATATTCTCTTAGTTTTGCAGTAAATTTTGCAGGTTCATCAAATAAAACTCGGTTATCACTTAGACTAGTTGTTATAAGTATATGCGGATAATCCATTTTTTTTATGTTGTTATATGGCGCATATGAAAAAATATAATCAAAATGTTCTTTAAAATCTTTTGCATTGCCAAATTCATCAAATTCACCAATAGTTAAAGGTAAGGTGTGATCTAAATTAGTTGTTAAAGAGTCTACAAATGGAACTGCCATTATAATACCTAAAAATAATTCTGGTGATTGATTCACGACAGCACCCATAAGAAGACCGCCAGCAGAGCCACCCATTCCTATTATTTTCTTTTTTGAGGTATATTTATTTTCAATTAAATATTTTGCTGATGCTATATAATCTTCAAAAGTATTTTTTTTATTAAGAAGTTTTCCTTCTTTCCACCACTTCATGCCTCTTTCCATTCCACCTCTAATATGAGCTGTAACCCAAATAATATTTCTATTAATTAGACTGAGTCTTGTAAGTGAAAAACTTGGACTCATTGAACTACCATATGAACCATAGCCATAAAGTAATAAATTTGCTGATCCATCTAGTTTGGTATCCTTATGTCTTATTATTGTAAGAGGAATCATTCTTTCATCGTGTGATTTGCAATCGACTCTTTCAACGATGTAATCTTTTGAATTATGTCCTGATGGAATTTCTTGTTCTTTGACTAATTTTTTTTCTTTAGTGCTTAAGTTATACAAATATACTCTTGATTGTGTTTTTGGTGATGAATAACCCAAATAAATTTTGTCAGTTTTTCTATCCTTCTGAACTAAAGATACACCAGGAACATAGACTTTTTCATCAGAAAAAATAAGCTCATCTTCCACACCAGTTTTAATGTTTTTTACAAATAATTTATCTAAAGCATTAGATGTTTCAGATCTTATTATCCAATTATTTAAAAAAGTGAGTCCACCAATTAAAACCTCATCTTTTGCAGGTATTAATATTTTCCATTCAGGTTTTTCTAAACTGCTACTAATATCTATTTTAAAATCTTCAGCATCTTCATTTGTGTGTTTATAAAATTTTCCATTCCAAGAGTTAACTGAATAAAGTATTCCTTTTTTCCGTTTTTCAATTAATTTAGGTTTTGGTTCATTTTCATTAGAATTAAAATAATATTGTTCAGAAGTATTGTGGTCTGAAGCGGTTATAAAAAAATATTTTTCATCTGAACTTAGGCTAATTCCAACAGTGAAGGCTTCACTTTTTTCTTCAAAAATTAATTGATCATCTTTGGTATTTGTTCCTAATTTATGTCTATAAATTTTTCTTGGTCTATGATTGCTATCTAGTTTTGAATAAAATATATGTTCATCGCTTAAGCTAAAAGTTATAGTTCCCGATGTTTCTTCAATTTTTTCTGTAACTAATTTTTTGCTTTTTATATCTCTTACGTAAATTGTATAATATTCAGAACCTTTAGTATCTAATGAATATCCAAGATACTTATCATTATTACTAACCTCTAAATCTCCAACCCCAAAATATTCTACATCTAATTTTTTTTTCTCAAAATCTCCGTCCCAAATTTCTTCAATATTATTACTTCCAATTTTTTTTCTCAATTTTATAGAATAATTACCTTTTTTGGTTGTTTTTTCCCAATATTCATAATTAACATCTTTGAATGGTAAAGACTCGTCATCTAATTTTATTCTACCTTTAATTTCATCAAATAATTCTTTTTGAATATCTTTAGTATCTGACAAATGAAAATCAGTATAAGAGTTCTCTTCTTCAAGATATTTTTTTACTTCAGGATTTAATTTTTTGCTATCTTTTAAAACTTCCAAGATATCATTTTGATGTATCCAACTATAATTGTCTTCCAAAACGATATCATGATACGTTTTTATCTCTGGTTTTTTTTTAAGTTGTGGTATTTTCATATTAGAAATTTAAATATATGAATATAATATTTTATACACTAATTTTTTTACTAATTGCTTATTTTTTGTTGAAATCAATAGCAAATATACCGTCTAAGAAAATATCAAAAAATCTTAGAACGTTAATTTTTTTGGGGTCAATAGTACTTGCGATTTTATTTGCAGTCGGAGGAAAGTTTTTACTTAGTTTGCCATTAACATTACTGAGTTTAGCTCTAGTTAAATTAAAAGGACTATCTATATTTCAGTTAATTAGCCTATTTAGACTTATTCAAACATTGAGAAAGTCTGGTAGATTTACATTTAATAAAAATTTAAATTTCAAAAATTCTTCAATTTTATCTATTGAGGAATCTTACAAAATTTTAAATTTGGATATAAATAAAAAAAATACAAAAGAAGATGTTAATAAAGCCTATATAAAAATTCAAAAAAAAATTCATCCAGATATTTCACCTGAGACTGCGAGATTGTCCACTTTAGTAAATGAGGCAAAAGAAATAATTTTAAAACAATTATAAAATTACTTTAAATAAATTTTTTAATTTTATTAAATACCATGTCAATGGTAATTTTATTAGGAGAGATATTGGAGTCATGAGATACATAATTTTCATCAATATCATCTGGTAAAATTCTGAATTGGTTTTTACTGTAATCAGTGTAAGCTTTGGGCGTATCGAGAATTATTATAAAACTAGGTACTGAACTTTGAGAGGCAACATGATGACCAAAAGAGTCATTTCCAATATACATGTGACTCATAGAAATTAATGGTATTATTTCTGAAATATTTTTATTGTCTAATGAAGAGCAACATTCATTTCCAATTTCATTTAAAATCTTGTCTGCAATTTCTTTTTCATTAGGACCACACAAAAGATAAAAAAAGTGATCTTTATTTATATTTATTTTTTTGATTAAAGAAATAAAATTTTCAGCACCCCACCTCGTTGTTGGACCAGAGGAACCAACACCAAGAATGATTTTTTTTTTTATGTTACTTATTTTATTTTTTAAATTAATCTTTTTAACCGGGTCAATATACAAAAGAGTTTCAGTCGGACAATTTAAAATATTTAGACTTTGTTCTGTAAATTTTTTTGCTGCTTGCACTAAGTGTAAGTTTTTTTTTTTAAAAATTGAATAAGATTTAACATTTTTTATACCAGCAATTTTACTTGCAATCACATATCTAAAACTTGGATAAAAAATAAAAATATTATCTAATTTTAAATCTTTTAAGAAATTGCTTAATTTAAAAACATCAGTAAATTTTTTATGATATTTGTTAAGATATATTATTTCTTTTATTAATGGATCGTCTGATAAAGCTTGTTCCAAATTTTTACATAGAGTGACTATTGTGATTGGTCCATACTTTTTTGCAAATTCATGGCAATAACTTAAATGAAGTAAATTTGAACCAAGTCCTTTGTAGCTTAACAGAATAGCAGTTTTCATAATTTTAGAAAAAATATAGTCTTAATATAGTCATTTTAAGTTCCATTTTAAAAACATTTGATGTATTTTTATACAAGCAATTATTATGACCAAGATAAAGGGAATTTATGCGGCTGGAATGTCAGTATTAAATAATGATCTAAGTTTAAATATCTCAAAAACAATAGAACATGCAGAAAAACTCATAGACAGAGGTTGTCATGGAGTGGCAATCTTTGGTAGCACAGGGCAAGCCCAATTAATCTCGGTAAGTGAAAAAATTAGCTTATTGAACATGTTATCTAAAAGCCGGTATGGAAAAAAATTTTTAATAGGTACTGGACTCAATTCTTTGAGCGAAACTATTAATTTAATGAAAGTAGCTTCATCTTTAAATTTTAATAATTTTTTAATAATGCCCCCAGCTTATTATAATTATGGTGACAAGGAAGTAATCGAATTTTATTCAAGAGTGATTGGAGCGAATCCGAATAGTAAAATTATTTTATATAATTTTGAAAAATTATGTGGCTATAAATTTAGCGTTGATTGTGTTGAAAAACTTGTAAAAAAATTTCCTGAACAAATTGTTGGAGTAAAAGATAGTTCATATAACCTTTTTGAAAAGTTAAAAATAAAAAATTTTTCTATTATGCCAGGATCAGAGTCAAAACTTTTAAAAGGTTTAGAATTAGGAGCAGTTGGAATTATTACAGCAACTTGTAATGTGACAGCATATTTGTCAAGAAAGGTTTATGATGATTTTTTTGAAAAAAAAAAACAAACAAAAAATAAAATACTGTGTGATGTTAGAAATGTATTCGAAAAATTTAATTTAATATCAGGATTGCATACTTTTATGTCTGATGAAGATGAAATATATCAAAATGTTCTACCTCCGGTCAGTCTTTTAAACAAAAAAGATAAACAACAATTAATAAATGATCTGAATAAACTTAATTTTAAGATAGGATCCTTAGGGGAAGCTTAATGCAGCTCGCAAGATTTTTAAATAAATTATTTAAAGAAGATGGCTTTATATTGTTGGATGCAAATTTAAAAAAATATATCATAGGCAATCCCAAAAGAAAAAACCCAATTGTTTTAAAAATTTTAAATAAGAAACTTCATTATAAATTATTGTTTAGACCAGACTTATATTTCGGCGAGGCCTATTCAGAGGGAGAAATTGAAATTGAAAATGGAACTCTTACTGAATTTTTGGATCTAGCACTTATGAATATAGGAAGAGGAGAGTTGAATTTTTTTAGCCAACTGATTAATAAACTTAGTGGTTCGTATAGATATTTAACAAATTTCAATTTTATAAAAAAATCAAAAATGAATGTAGCACATCACTATGACCTTTCTGATGAATTATATGACTTATTTTTAGATCCAAAAAGACAATATTCGTGTGGATATTTTAAAAATGAAAGTGATTCTTTAGAAACGGCTCAAAATAATAAGATACAGCACATAATAAAAAAACTTAATATTAAGCCTAACCAAAAGGTTTTGGACATAGGTTGTGGTTGGGGATCATTAGCAATAGACATAGCTAAAAGTATTAATTGTGAAGTTACAGGAATAACATTATCAAAAAAGCAATTTGAGTATTGTGTTAAGAAAGCTAAAGAACTTAACTTAGAAAATCAAGTTACATTTAGATTAATTGACTATCGAGAGTTAAATGAAAAATTTGATAGAATTGTGAGTGTTGGCATGTTTGAACATGTGGGTAGAAAATTTTATAAGAAATTTTTCAAAAAAATAGAAAAACTACTTAATAATAACGGGATATCATTGATTCACACAATAGGTTCAGTTAATCCACCGAGAGACCCGCATCCGTGGATTACCAAATATATCTTTCCAGGAGGATACACACCAAGCTTAAGTGAAGTGACTACTCCAATAGAAAAAGCAGGCTTGATCGTATCAGATATTGAAGTTTTAAAACTTCATTATTCTCATACTTTGAGACATTGGAAGGAAAATTGCTTGAAAAATAAGGCTCAAATAGTTGAAATGTTCGATGAAAAATTTTTTAGAATGTGGGAGTTTTATTTGGCTGGCTGTGAAATTGCATTTAAGTGGGGTGATCAGGTTGTGTATCAATTTCAATTAAGCAAGAATTATACATCTACACCCACTACAAGAGACTATATTTATCAATAATAAATTGATAAATCATAAACTCTTATCTTATGAAAAAAATAAAAAAAAAAAATTTAAAAAAGAAAAAAAAAAAAAATTTAAAAAAAAAAAAAAAAAAACAAAAAAAAAAAAAAAAAAAAAAAATAAAAAAAAAAAAAAAAAAAAAAAAAAAAATTAAAAAAAAAAAAAAAAAAATAATTTTAGCTCTAAAAAAAAAGCGCCCAAAAAGAAAAAAATAAATAATCTTAACTTTAAAAAAAAAGCATTCAAAAAGAAAAAAAGAAATAATTTTAACCTAAAAAAAAAAGCGTCAAAAAAGGTAAAAAGTAAAAATACGTACTCAAAAAAAAAATTTTCTATTAAAAAAAAGGAAAGCCTTATAATTAGAATAATTCAACTTCAAGCTTCATTTAATTCAATATTAAGATTTAGAATAAATTTTAATATTGAAAAATATATAAAGAATTTTTTTGATATAATTGCCAACACAATTTCTGATTACCATATATTAAAAGCAGAAGAAAAAAGGAAAATAAAATTAGAAGAAGTAGAAAAAAAAGAAAGAGAAAGAATTTTTTTACAAAAGAAAAAATTAATTGAAGAAGAATTTAAGACCAAGCAAAAACAAAAAGCCTTAAAAGAAGAATATAAATTAGAAAAAGAAAGAAAAAAAGATTTAAAAACTTTCTTACGTAAAGAGCAAGCACTTTTAAGAATTGAACAAGCAGAAAGACAAAAACAATTTCTAAAACAATTACAATTAGAAAAACAAATCGAAAAATTTAGAATAAGAGAAGTCAAAGAATTAGAAAAGATAGAAAGAATTTCTTTAAGAGAAAAAAGAGAAGATTATGTTGGATTACAAGAGAGAATTGAAAAACTTAAAGATAAATATAGAATTATTAGAGATCAAAAAATCAGAGAAAGAGTTGAGGCTTTAGGAGTAAAAATTCAAGGTGATGAAGATAGAGAAACATTATTAAAAAAAGAAAAAGATTATACAATTGCAAGACAAAAAATTGAACTTTCACTAGAAAGTTTTTATAGAAGTGCAAGTAGTTTAGTTTTTCAACTGAATAAAAGGCACGTGACTAGACACATGTCTATATTAAGATGTATTGATAGAAGATTTGAAACTGGAGAAATATTTATTAAATGGGATGAGACAGTAGATGAAGATTGGTTACTTTTAATTTATATAAAAGACAACTCACCAGATGAAGGAATAGTGATTGAAGATAAAACAAATGTAGAAAAAAATTCATCATTTGAGTTCAAATCAAATGAAATATTTAAAGCATCTGATTTAATGGTTGACTCGTTGACCCAATTAATTGCAAGTAAAAGAGCAAAAAATAATAATTAAATACTCTCTTCTTTTATTAATTTTTCAATTTCAGGAATTAAGTCGCCACTCTTAAATGTGGGATAAAATTTAAGTGTTTTTTTGAGACTTATTATTGCTTTTTCATATTCTTTAAGTTTTATAAAGATTCTTGCTTGTCCTGATAATGCTCCAAAATGTCGAGACTCGATTTTTAGAACTTTTTCAATATCATTTAATGATTTGTTATATTTGTGCATTAAAAAAAATACTGTTGCTCTTTTATTCCAGGCTTCAGACCAGTTAGGGTCAGTTTTAATAATATTGTCAAAAACTTTTAGTGCATAATCATAGCTTCCATATTGCATAAGCTCTGTACCAAGTCTGAGTTTTTCAGTTAATTTAAGATTATCAGGGTGCTTATGCCAAATAGCCCAAATTTGTTTTTCTAAAAGTGCTGCTGTTTTAGGGTTATTAACTTTTTCTAATTGATCAAAAAGTTTATTTAATTTAGTTTTTTGCTCAAAGTTCTCAGAGATCAGAGAAGTACAAAAAATAAAAAAAAAAAATATTAAAATTTTCATATAATTAATATAATTTATTATAAATATGTTCTCAAGCTCACTTACTTTAATTATATTATATTTAGTTTTTAAATATATCGTAGCGTGGATAGAGTATTATAATAATACTGATGATCGCTTACAAAAATCAATATGGAGATATTCATATGATTACCCTGTTATTGGAAAAAGAGATATATCTGATCTAGATGATAAAAAATTTGTAAAACTAAGAAGATTTAGAAATTTAATTGTAACACTAATGTATTGTACGGTATTTACATTTTTTATTGTATTTATGTCTTTTACAAGTCATTTACTGATATTAATTTTAAATTAACTTTCTTTAATTTGTCTTTTATTTTTTTGGTATAGGAAAAAAGCTATAATTTCATAAAAGAATGAAAATATAGTGAAAATTATTGGTGATTTAAAAAAAGTATATAAAAATTTATATTTTGGAATTTTTTTCCAAATAAGTAAAAAGGCCTCTGCACCGCTATATATTTTTCCATCTTCCTCAACATGCAGTCTTCTTATAAGAGTTTTATTATTCTTTGATGTATTTTTTTCTGCGACTGCATTATTTGTGATATCGACCCATTCAATTTCATTAATATTTTGCTTTTTGTAGAGATTTATTTCAGCTCTGCAAATACTGCACGACTCATTGTAATAAACTTTCATAATTATATTATATGAAATTATTAAAAATCTATTAGTTTGTACATGTGCCAATTACAACAATTGATAAAAATTATATACATAATATATTGATATTTAATGACTAATTTTTTTTCCAAGACTGATCTTAGTAGAAAGGACGCTGAGAACATTATATCAGAAACTTTAAGTAAGTGTGATGATGGAGAATTATATTTAGAAAATTCTAAGAGTGAGTCCATAGTCTTAGATGATAATAAGATTAAAAGCTCTAATTACAGTTCAGATCTGGGTTATGGTTTGAGAGCAGTGACAGGTGAGGTTGTTGCATATTCGCATTCGAATGAAATTTCAAAAAATTCTTTAAAACAATCTGCTGACAATTTAAGCTCTACACTTAAATCAAAAAAGGGGATTTATAATAATGAAATTCCAAAAACAAATAAAAAGTTTTATAAAGATATAAACCCAATTGAAGAAAAATCACTAAATTCAAAATTAGAGCTTTTAAAAGAGGTCAACAACTATACAAGAGCCAAGGGAGGTATCGTCCACCAAGTCACAGCAAGTTTTTCTGGAGAACATAAATCTATTGAAATTATTAGATCAGGAGGTGAGGTGTTAACAGATGTGAGACCTTTAATTCGATTTAATGTTTCTGTAATGCTTGAGAAAAATGGTAAAAAGGAAACAGGCGTTTATGGAATCGGTGGAAGACAATCTTATGATGAATATCTTAAGGGGGATAGTTGGAAAAAAGTATGTGATGAGGCTTTTAGAATTGCTTCAGTTAATCTAGAGAGCAAACCGGCTCCAGCAGGAGAAATGAAAGTAGTTTTAGGTCCAGGCTGGCCTGCAATACTTATTCATGAAGCGATTGGTCATGGTTTAGAGGGAGATTTTAATAGAAAAAAAACTTCAGCGTTTCACAATCTTATGGGACAAAAAGTAGCTAGTGAGGGAGTAACAATTATTGATGATGGTACATTACACAATAGAAGAGGTAGTTTAACGATTGATGATGAGGGAACACCTACAGAAAAGACAGTTTTAATTGAAAACGGTATTTTAAAAAACTTTATGCAAGATCGTTTAAACGCTAGGTTAATGAACACGAGATCTACTGGAAGTGGAAGACGAGAAAGTTACAAACATGTGGTTCTTCCAAGAATGAGAAATACTATGATGTTAAATGGAAAGTACTCTCAAGAAGAAATGATCAAGTCAGTTGATAAAGGAATTTTTGCTGTGAGTTTTGGTGGTGGTCAAGTTGATATTACTTCAGGAAAATTTGTATTTAATTGTACAGAAGCATATGAAATTATTAATGGTAAAATAGGTTCACCAATAAAAGGAGCAACATTAATTGGAGATGGCCCCTCTATTTTAAAAGAAGTGTCACTAGTTGGAAATAACATGATGCTTGATCCAGGTATTGGTACATGTGGAAAAGCAGGACAAGGGGTTCCTGTAGGAGTAGCTCAGCCATCAATTTTGATTGATAAAATGACCGTAGGTGGAACCCAATTATAAAGTCATATGGTTAAAGATCAAGATCATTTAAAAAAAATAGCATCAGTTTGTATTGATACAGCTAAAAAATTAGGTGCAACAGGCTCAAATGCTTTTGTAAAGCACTCAATTTCAGAAACAGTTAATTTTAGGAATAAAAAATTAGATGAGTCAGATAGATCAGACAATTTAGGTGTTTCTTTAACAACATATATAGGAAAAAAAAAATCTACAATATCTTCATCAAATCTCACTGAAGCTAATATAAAAAATTTAATAGAAAGATGTATTGAAACAACAAAAATTACGCCTGAAGATGAATTTAACTCCTTACCTGATAAAGATCTGCTTGCTAAAGAAATAAACGAATTAAACTTATATGATGATAGTCACATAGAAAATGAAAAAAAAATTGATTATTTAAAAGAAGTAGAAAATTCAGCCTTTGGGAGTAAAGAAATTATTAATACTGAGACAGGTTTTTCTGAATATAAATCAAATTTTATATTGGCTAATAGTGATGGTTTTTTGAATGGATATAAGACATCTTCATTTTCCGCCTCTTGTGTGGCAGTTGCAAAAGACTCAAACAACAATATGGAAAGAGATTATGAATTTACAAGCAAATGTCATTTGCAGGATATGCTAAAACCTGACGAAATTGGGTCTATTGCAGCAAAAAAAACAATAGAAAAATTAAATCCCCAAAAAATTAAAAGTGAAAAAATTAGTGTTATTTTTGATAGAAGAATTTCCAAAGCAATATTAAGTACTTTAGCAGGTGCAATTTCAGCTTCAGCTATAGCAAGAGGCACATCATTTTTAAAAGAAAAACTAAATAAAGAAATTTTTTCTAGCTCAATTAATATTTTAGATAAGCCAAACATAGCAAAGGGCTTGGGTTCTAGATATTTTGACTCAGAGGGAGTGAAAAGTGAAGAGCTAAAATTAGTAGATCAAGGTGTTTTAAAACATTATCTAGTTGATACATACTATGGAAAAAAGCTAAACCTTAAATCTAATGGTAGATGCGATGGTACAAGTAATTTATTTTTTGAAAATGGAACTATCTCATATCAAGATCTTTTAAAATTAAATCAAAGAACACTGTATGTTACAGAAACTATTGGCCATGGAAGCAACCTAGTTACTGGAGATTATTCTGTTGGAGCCACAGGTTTTATAATCGAAAATGGGGTCTTCAAACATCCAGTTAGCGAAATTACTATTGCTGGAAATTTTAAGGATATATTTAAAAACATAACTTTAGCTAATGATCTTGAGTTTAAATA
>Ga0115566_10000452_pt1 | contig 35447 bp, 36 predicted proteins | sample COGITO_mtgs_1204_3_FD_87173 | JGI IMG/M metagenome (GOLD analysis project Ga0115566, IMG submission 87173) | Pelagic marine microbial communities from North Sea - COGITO_mtgs_120405 | ecosystem: Environmental > Aquatic > Marine > Epipelagic | place: Germany:Helgoland, sampling site Kabeltonne...
CCACGCAGCTAGATAAACCATAATGTTGCAAAAACGCATGTAGTAATTTGGAACGAACAGACATCATCACGGTATTTCTTTGGAACTTGCGCATTGACGAACCCATTGTCTCCTTGACGGATTTCATCGTTTCCTTGGTCTGCTTTATAAGTTTTTGGAAGCTGCATAAACAAGGGAAAACCAATCGATCCACTACCCTATTTAAGTTCTATTTCCTAACGATGGGAGTGGCTACCATGTTCGGAGGAATTTTTGGCCATATGTTTCTTTACGCCTTGTCCATGTCGTGGAAGCTTCCAGGTTGGATTGTCAGTATGTTCAGCATTATGTTGATCGAAAGAGCTGCTATCAATCATACCCGAATTTTATTCAATGAAAAGATTATCAAGACCTTACAAATAATTAACATCGTTGAATTGACCACATTCATGTTTCTGTCCATCTACTTTTTGAATTTCTTTTATGTTGAGTTTCACACTGGTTACGGACTCATGTTCGTGGTGCTTGGATTAGAAGGTTATCTCTATTACAAAACAAAAAACGAAGCGAGTAAATTCATACTTATCGGAATCGGAATTGCGGCCGTGGCTGCGCTTTTCTTTATGAATCATTGGGCGATACACCCATGGTTTAACCATATTGCAGCAAGTCACACCCTTATGGCTGTTGCGGCATATTTCTTCTATGTTGGTGCTTCAGAGGTGGATTTGACGGTTGTAAAAGATTCAGTCCAAGCTTAATCTGACCTTGCGTTTTATAACTTTGATCCATGCGCAATGCCTTGCTTTTTTTGAGCTTACTTTTCGGGGTCAACATGATCTTTGCGCAAGCTGCCCCAGTTTCCAATGCAATAGGTAGCATTCTGCCCGACAGCATATTTGCTCGACTTTTCCCTTCTTCCACACTAGATGATTTGGGTGTTTCGTTTCCCGTTTTTCGAACTTATTGTTTTACTGATAAAGGCGGAACTTATTACCTGTTGCTCACTGAAAATCAGGTTGGTGCGGCTCAAGAAATCAATGATTCCATCCGTGCGTTTTGTTTTAAGACAGCCAATAACACCTATACGCTTGAATGGACTCTAGGAGATTTCATTTTACCAAAAGGCAATGAATTTTCAGAAGAGTTTGGAATATGGTTTTGGACCAAATACACCAAACTCGAAGACATGGATGACGATGGGCTTGCCGATGTTGTTTTGGCTTATGGGACAAATGGCATCAACAATTTAGGAGATGGACGCATAAAAATCATGGTTTATTATCAAGGTAAGAAGCTCTTCATTCGGCATCAAAATGGCGAGCTCGATTTTGAGCGAAATACACAGGTGGATGCTGGTTTTTATGAACTTCCCGATTCCATCCAAATGGCTACAATTCAAATAATGGAAGAGATGACGACTAACCAACATGCGATTTTCCCTTTTGGTTGGCAGACCGCCATGAAGCAGCACAAAACCTATTTTGACGAACGATAAACGTTTCTCGTTTCAGTGAGATGCGGCTTCTTAACACTCGCTCCTACTTAGACTGACTTAATTTATTCCTGATAGGTTTCTTGAATCATGCTGACCTGAATCATGTTATTGCCAACGCTTGCCCCTTAGTTTGGTCGCTCCCTTACTAATTTGTAAAGCCAATCAACACCAATCACTTATGGGCGAGCACCTTAACCCGAAATTGGACGTTCAAACCAGAAAGAAGTTCATCAAGCATTTATTGAATGACGTGGAAGCATTGGAACAAATGATTCGCGAGGGCCAGATTGAAAAGGGCATATCGCGCATAGGAGCAGAACAGGAGTTTTGTTTGGTGAACCAAAATTGGCGGCCTTCAACTGATTCCCATTTGGTGTTAGAAGATTTAAACGACAGGCATTTCACCACCGAATTAGCTCGCTACAACCTTGAAATTAACCTTGACCCAATTGAACTTGATGCCGAAGCCTTGAGTCGAATGGAAAGGCAGTTGATAGATTTAATGGAAAAAGCAAATGCATCAGCGCGTAAACATGACCTACAAACCATTCTAACAGGCATTTTACCCACCATAAGTAAAGATGAATTAGGGCTCGACTTCATGACACCAAACCCTAGATACTCAGCTTTAAATGAACGACTTAAAGAACTTCGTGGACGGGACTTTGAACTTAAAATTCGCGGTGTTGACGAATTAAGCTTGGTCCACGATTCGGTGTTATTTGAAGCGTGTAACACAAGTTTTCAAATGCATTTGCAAATCGATCCTGATGACTTTATTGCCAACTACAATTGGGCTCAAGCCATAGCTGGACCTGTCTTAGGTATTTGTGCCAATTCCCCGTTGTTGCTTGGCCGCGAACTATGGAGCGAAACTCGAATTGCTTTGTTCCAGCAGAGCATCGACACACGAAATTCATCCTATGCCTTAAAAGAACAACAAGCGCGCGTTTCTTTTGGCAACGATTGGGCAAAGGGTAGCATCGCAGACATTTATCGCGAGGAAATTGCGACATACAAGATCATTTTAACCCGCGACATAGAACAAGATGCGCTAGAAGAATTAAGGCAAAATCGAATTCCAAAGCTTTCAGCCCTCGGCCTTCATAATGGAACCATTTACCGTTGGAATCGCGCTTGTTATGGCGAAGCAAATGGAATAGCTCATGTGCGCATCGAAAACCGTTATATACCCGCTGGACCGAGCATAGCTGATGAAATGGCCAACTTCGCTTTTTGGATTGGTCTGATGAAAGGTCGGCCGATTGAATTTGATGACATGGCCAGTGCAATGGACTTTCGTGAAGCAAAAGAAAACTTCATCAAAACTGCTCGAACCGGAAAGTCCTCAGTCTTGAGTTGGCAAGGCGAATTGATTTCTGTCCGTGACTTAATCGTTCAGAGACTCCTTCCAATTGCTCGATCTGGGCTTTTATCTTGCGGTATTCCTGAGATTGAAATCAATCGACACCTCGGGGTAATCGAAGCAAGGGCTGCAGGTAAAACAGGCGCTCAATGGATTATATACAACTATCGAAAGCTTCGCAAAACGTTTAAACGAGACGAAGCCCTTCTTCTTTTGACCAAATCGATGCACGAAAATGCGGAAACCAACCTACCCGTGCATACCTGGAAAGACATTGATTCTGCCCTACAAAACTTGGATTTTGCCCAGCGCGTTCGGCATGTAATGTCCACTCAATTGTTTACCGTTCGCTCAGATGATTCAGCCGATTTAGCTACAAGCATTATGCGTTGATGCCAAGTCCTAGCACGGATCAATTATCCATCGATATAGTGAATGAAGAAATAGATGAAGACCAGTATATCAATGAGGTGAAATTGCTTGAAGTCATCCACAACAAAAATGTTTCAATCATACCTGACCAAGACGGTAATGTTCATACGATTTCTGCTCCGATCCACGCGAAAAACGGTCGAGAAGAACTAACAGCAAAGGGAGATGGACTGAGCTTCGATTTCTCGGAACAACCCAACAAAGATGGCTTGTATGAACTCGACTTGGAATTTGATCGATCGGATTTAACGGATAAAGCCAAGCTGATATTAAATGTCAAGAACACCTCATGGTCTGGTTATGTGCTGCAAGAATGGTACGGCTTATTTGGTTCGGGACTGGAAGCTAACCAAGAACGAATGGCAAAGCGCAGTGCAGAAGAACTAAACGAGTGGCGCAAAGATCAAGGCATTAGCATGTCGGTTTTTGTAAAAACGGGCGAAAAATGGGTGTTTCAGCAAGACATTAATGTGGTTGGTAACACGGTATCGAGAGATATTGTGATTCCGATAGACTTAACTGCAGTTGAGGGTGACATCACCCAAATAAAGCTCGTGGCAGGCTTTAAACTGTGGGAAATAGATTTTGCACAATTGGATTACTCAGATAATGAAGCCGTCAGCATTCGTGAATTAGAAACAACGCTAACTCAAAACGATGACGACAAGGACATCGCATCAGACGACAAGTTGTATCGACACCTCCAATATGGCGACACCTTATCGTTGAACTATGAACTACGAAGCCCAAATTCAAATCAAAGCGCCTCATACGTGTTGAAGACGAAAGGCTATTATGACAAGCATTTTAATCAAGACGGCTCCATGGCTGTCCGCGAAGTCATGAGCTTTAAGAAAAAGGGACAGATGTCTCTATATTCAAGGTATTTGATGGAAAACATGTTTTCCGAAATAGAAGCAATTGATTAGTTCGAACAGCGCTTTCTTGAACCATAAATTACCAGAGAAGTGAAGGATCAGCATGTCACTTTTCGGCCCGAACCCGATGATTTTTATGCTACGTTAAGGCAAAAAGTTGACGCCCGCTTTGCTGACCAAAACGAAAGCAAATTTGGCAATCCAGCTTTTTTCGCCAAGGCCTTTCTATTGATCGGAAGCTATGTCGGATTGTATATTACTGTCCTTCTCACGCCATCCACAATCCTTGCTATGATTTCCTTGGTTCTGATGGGCCCCGTTGCCATTTTGATTGGCATCAATGTAGCGCATGACGCGGCACACGGCAATATTTCGAGCAGGACATGGATAAACAAAAGCTTCTTAACCCTTTTTGATTTACTCGGGACAAATTCCTATATGTGGCAAAAGCGCCATGTGTTTTCACACCATGTTTATCCCAATATTTTGAACAAGGATGCCGACCTCAAGCAAAATCCCATGATTCGAATTTTTCCGGGTGATGAGGTTAAGCCTGCACATAAATATCAATTCCTCTACGCTCCTATTTTTTACTTGCTCTACACCATAAACTGGCTCTATTTCCGCGACTTTAAGGACTTCACAGAAAAACGCATTGGATCGCTTGAAATAAGTGGACATAAGACCAAAGAAATCTTCAAGTTGATCGGATTCAAACTATTTTACCTCAGCTACATCATGGTCATTCCCATGCTGTTTTCGGTGTTGTCGTGGAAGATGGTTTTACTTGGAATGATCCTAATGAATTTTGCAGGCAGTTTATTGATCACCCTGGCGTTGATTCCATCACACGTGGCCGAAAACTCGCTGTTCTTGTTGCCAGATGAACAGGGCGTGATGCCCAATTCGTGGTCGCATCATCAGGTGCTTTCTGTTATTGATTTTGCCACAAGCAATTGGTTTTTGAACTTCCTTTTTGGTGGATTTAACCACCACATTTCACATCATTTGTTTCCGAACATCAACCACATTCATGTTACGAAAATCACGCCCATCATAAAAGAAACGGCACTTGCTTATGGCCTTCCTTATAATCACGAAAACAGCTTTTTCAATGCCTATTTATCGCATATCAAATTGTTGAAGAACAATTGGGTAAAACTGAGCGACATCGAACTATGATATTATGGACCGCCTTCATACCGATCACTGCCCTATTCTTCATCGTCTATTTTGACAAAATCAACGTCATAAGTCGCGGTAAAAAAAGCGCCTTTAAAATCGATGACCAAAACACATTAAAGGCAACAAAAAGGGAAGTCAAACTGACCTTGCTAAGCTTGTCCATGTTTGCTGCCATTGGCCTAGTCATGGATATTTGCTTAAAAGCAGGTTACGGGGCTATTTATAACGACTACCATTTCGGACTCCTTGAAACATTGTATTTGATTGCTTCTTTTTTCATAGCCTTGGCCATGCACGACCTTTACTTTTATGCAACCCATCGACTGCTTCATTCAAAACTGTTTTTCAACCGTGTGCATGCTGTGCATCACAAATCGCATAACCCGAATGCTTGGTCGGCATTTTCATTTCACCCAATAGAAGGACTTTTTCAAATTGGCATCCTTCCCTTGATCTTTTTCTTTCTTCCCATCCACAGTTTTGTGTTTGGCCTCTTCACGATATTGTTACTGTTTATTTCGGTTTATGGCCATTGCGGCTACGAACTGAGACCAAATAAGGTGGCGGCATTTCATATGTTCAATACATCGCTGCACCACTATCAGCACCACCAGTTTGTGCGCTACAATTTTGGCCTATACCTGAATACTTGGGACAAGCTTTTTAAAAGCAACTATCCGAAATATGAAGAATCCTTTGAAAAGTTAAGGGATACCATCAATGCCGCCAATCGCGCACAATGAAATAGGTCGTAGGCTGATTGCCGCCTGGCGAATACGTGTCGTAAACCACAAAGCCATAACGGGTGTACATATTGAGCGCGCTTTGTGACGTAGCTTCAGCTACAATGGGCAATTCCTCGGCTTTGGAATAGCCAAAACAGAAGTCGCGAATCTCTTTGATGCGAGCAATGTCTCTAATCTCATTGTCAAATCCCAACAACCAGAAATACAAGTGCTTGTCTTTCTTTCTTCGTTTTTGAATTTGGTATTCTCTCCAAAGCATTTTTGGGGTTTTGACCCAACCGATGCCGCTGTTAATCAACTTAAAGTAATAGGTAATGGTTTTGCTTAACGAAAGCTTTTTCCAACTCTTGAAGAGCAAGGCGACACCGCGCTCATCGGTCGTCAAGAAGGCACCTTCTTTTTCCATTGCCACAGAAATGCAAAAATTGAAGAGCACTTTTAGTCTTTCTGCTTTTTTATGATCGTTTTTAACCAGAGAATTGACGGCAGCAATATCCTTAAACGCGATAAAAGCGATCTTTTCTGCTAGGGCCTTATTTTCTGAAGTTATCGTCTTCATCACCACTTATTTTGCAAGACAAAGTTCCTCTTGAATTTCCTGCGTTGCAATTTTAGGCATCTTCACCTTACAGAACGGACATGGATATAAAGTCCCGTCATAATCGAGCATCAAATAAGACCTGCCACCGCCACAAGGAACGCTCGCTCGATATGCTGCCGGAAACAACACCGTTGGATAATCTACCAAGGCTGGATCAAAATTAAACCGCTCGCTCAAAGACCTCATTTTATCCATATGTTCAGGATGAAACTCAACGTCCTTATGTTCAAAATTACCAACAGCTCTCGGCTCGAGGATGTTGACAACAGGCACGTTCAACGATTTAGCGAGCTCAATAATTTTTTCGACTCCACCAGATTCAACTAGTTCTCTGCTCGGACATACATTGATGGAAACCATTATGCCTTCTGCCAACAAATGTTTAATGCCTTCGAGCACCCAGAAATAGGACTTTTTATTGCCTCTGAATGTATTGTGCCCCTCTTCATCGAAGTGATCCAAGCTTATTGCTGCTCCGTCCAAACCGGCTTTCTTTAATTGGGAAGCAACGTTTGCCGTAAGTCCAAAGGCAGAGGTGTATATCCATTGGTCGCAGCGGTCTTTGTAATGATGAATCACCTCCAGCATATCGTCCAATCGACTCAATGGTTCTCCGCCAGAATAGACAATCTGCCCGATTCCTCCGCGTACAAAGGGATCGATTTTGGCGATGTATTGATCGACCGTCATGATGTCTTTTTGATATAAGGTGGCAGCTTCCGAACAATGCGCGCATTGCAGCGGACAGCGCTTGGTGATGGCGACCAACAACCGCCTTAGCGTGGGCCGTGGTGGTGTTGTTTGCCGTTCTTCCAACAAATGGGCTGTATAAAAGGCATTAAACCCCTGAGAGGGCCAACCGGGATTGAACATATCCCAATAATATTTTCCATCCACCTTGAACCCTCTGACCAACTTTTTACCGCCCATTAAATCGGAAAAACGCATGATAAAAGTCTTGGTAGTTTGCAGCGCAACCAAAGGATTACCGTAGAGTTTGACAGCCAACCACCAGATATTGCCCAGCATCAAAACTCGGACAAGGTCATACTCAAAATGCGTTACCCTTCTAGGCTTCATCTAGCAAATTTAAACTTGCGTATGATTTGCTTAACATGGGTCAAAGCTAGTTTAATGTTAAGGTTGAAAGGGAATGAATGACCCATTAAACATATTGCGGACGTTTGATTTAGATCGATGCGAATTTTCTTTCCTGTAGTTCGAATGTTGAAAACGCTTTTCGTTTTCTTTATGTTGCGCTGGGAGCGTTAGGCTAGAATAATCTAGTTTTGGGTAGGTACTATTTAATCTAAATCGGTCAATTAAAAGCAAATGCAACAAAATACAGCGAGAATAAGCGTATTGCTCGGAACATGGTTACTCCTTTTGGTGCTTGCTTGCCACCACTCTTCTTTTGGTCAATGTTGTCCTTATTTTGATGAATTATCAATTATTCCAGAAAACCCAACAACAGCGGACTCTATTCAGTTTGTCTCCTTGATAGTAACTCCTCAACTTGGTAGGCAACTGCATTCCAGTTTTAGTTATACTAAAAATGGAACATTCAAACTCGAAAAATGCTTTTGGTGGAATACCTGGGAGGCATTAGATTATTTTAAAGACACGTTCAGTATTGGACAATTGGAAGCAGGCAACTACACTATCAAGGTTGCGGCTTTCAAGGCACACTCCATAGATTCATGTTTTCAATAACCAACAAACGATACGATTTTCTCTTTTTATGTTGCCTCAGTGAATTCCATTCAAGCATTTAACAAAACGGAAGAGGTCGGCCTTTTTCCCAATCCAGTTATCGGTGAATACATTCATATTCAAAAAAACGTTGAATTCGATCAGTTGATTTGCATGGACGCCATGGGAAGGATCGTCAAATCTTTGGCCACAGGTCGAAAAAATGACACTGAATTCAATGTCTCTGATCTAAGACCTGGTATGTATTCCATTTTGCTATTAAGTCAAAACAATATTGTTTCGAAACAGAAATTCATTATCCCCTAAAGCCTCATCCCTTGACTCCGACCGCCTTCTCTGCACATTTTTCACCATCAATGGCGGCCGAAATAATACCGCCAGCGTATCCAGCGCCTTCCCCGCAGGGATACAATCCTTTGATTTGAATGTGCTCTAAACTGTCTCTGTCGCGCGGTATGCGCACGGGCGATGACGTCCTTGACTCTGGCGCATGCACAACGGCTTCGTTCGTTAAATAGCCCTTCATGCTGTCGTCAAATTGTTTAAACCCTTGTTGCAAGGCATCATAGATGAAATCGGGCAAGACTTCACCCATTTCCACGGAAGTAGTGCCTGGCACATAGGAGCTTTTGGGAATATCCATGGATCGCTTTCCACGCGTAAAATCCATTAGTCGCTGGGTGGGAACACGCTGGGTTTCTCCAGCCAAATGCCAAGCACGCTGCTCTATGGCTTTTTGAAATTCAACACCTGCCAGCGGACCATGTTTGCTAAACGCCTTAAAATCTTCGGTGCGCAACTCAACCACGATACCCGAATTGGCCGTGCTTTGGTCGCGTTTGCTGGGCGACCAACCGTTGGTCACTACTTCTCCTGGACTCGTGGCGCAGGGTGCAATGATGCCTCCCGGACACATGCAAAAGGAATACACACCTCGCCCATCCACCTGCTTGACCACGCTATATGGCGAAGGAGGTAAATAAGGTCCACGGATTTCGCATTTGTATTGAAGTTGATCGATGAGGGCTTGCGGATGCTCGACCCGGACACCTAGTGCAAAGGGCTTGGCTTCAATGACAATATCCTTAGCCAATAGCAATTCAAAAATGTCACGTGCGCTGTGGCCTGTGGCCAATATGACCTTATTCGCTTTGATGCTTTCGCCACCGTGTAAAACCACGCCTTTTATAGTAGAAGCAGCAAGTATTAAGTCGGTCACTCGGCTTTCAAATCGGATTTCTCCACCATGTGCTAAAATGCACTCGCGCATGGATTCAATAATGGCAGGCAGTTTATTGGTGCCAATGTGCGGATGAGCGTCAACGAGTATGTCACGGCTGGCGCCAAAAGCCACCAAAAGGCGCAAAATGCGATCAACGTCACCGCGCTTTTTTGATCGTGTGTAGAGCTTTCCATCGCTGTAAGTCCCTGCTCCACCTTCACCAAAACAATAGTTCGAATCGGGATTAACGATGTGATCAATGTTAATGGCTTTCAAATCTCTTCTGCGATCACGAATGCGTTTTCCGCGCTCTAAAACAATGGGTTTTTTACCCAATTCAATGCAACGCAAAGCCGCGAATAGTCCTGCAGGACCAGCGCCAACGATGATGACTTCTTCGCGATTAGCAACTTGCTCATAAGCTGGTAATGTGATGGATTCTTCAATAAAACTATCATCGGTAAAGTAGCGCAACTTCAAGTTGATTTTCACCTGTCGTTGCCGTGCATCGATGGATCGCTTCAATACCTGAATATGTCGTATTTGATCGCTAGGAACTCCGCTCTCCAGGGCGACAGCTTGCCGCAACAACGCATCGGAAGCGGCAGTTTCCGGATCTACTTGAAATTGAATCGTGTCCAACATTTGACAAAGAACATAAATTCACTGCTGACCTCGAAGCGTGCCCAACAATTAAATGCGACCTTCGCGCCACAACCTTCCGAGCAGCTGCGCTCAGAGATATTCCAAAACACATGGCAACTCCAATCAAAAACCGCGAAGACATTCTGGCCAAACTGGGCATTGAAGAATTGAACGACATGCAGAAGGAAGCGCATGCAGCCATTTACAAAAGCTCGGATGTGGTTTTGCTTTCGCCTACAGGAACGGGTAAAACACTGGCATTTTTGCTTCCCGTTATTGATGAAATGAATCCCGATGAAACGGATGTTCAAGTATTGATTTTGGTGCCATCTCGTGAGTTGGCCATTCAAATCGAATCCGTCATTCGCGAAATGGGAACGGGTTATAAATGCAATGCCGTTTATGGAGGTCAGTCCTTTAATCAGGATCGAATCAACCTGAAGCATCCACCAGCCATCATTGTTGGTACACCAGGCCGCGTAGCCGATCACATGAGGCGAGGCATTTTCAATACAAGCCAAATCAAAACCTTAATCTTAGACGAATACGATAAGGCGCTTGAAGTGGGTTTTGAAGACGAAATGGATGAAATTTGCTCGAACCTCAAATACATTTCCAAACGCATTTTAACGTCAGCGACCAAGGAAACTCAAATCCCACCATTTGTCGGATTGCGTACCCCTACGGTAATCGATTATTCAAGCAAGGGTGTTCCAAAACTTGCCATCAAAACCATCATTTCTCCAACAAAGGATAAACTCGATACGCTGGTTAAAACACTTTGCCACTTAGGCAATCAACCGGGCATCATCTTTTGCAATTTCAAGGACAGCATTCAACGCGTCAGCGAATTTTTGGAGGAAAAGGGTATTCCACATGGCTGCTTTTATGGCGGCATGGAACAGCTGGATCGAGAAAATGCGTTGATAAAATTTAGAAACGGAACACATCAGCTTATTTTGGCTACAGACCTCGCTGCACGTGGTTTGGACGTGCCTGAAATCAAATTCATCATCCATTATCACATGCCGATGAAGGCACATGAATTTACGCATAGAAATGGACGAACGGCTCGTATGAAAAGCGATGGAACGGCCTATGTGCTGCAATCGGAAGGTGAAACTTTACCGGAATATTTTAAGGTCAAGGAAATTGAAACCTTGGTGGATGCTCCACTACCCGTAGCTTCAAAATGGAAAACCATTTACATCACTGGAGGGCGAAGAGACAAAATTTCTAAAGGCGACATCGCTGGACTTTGCTTCAAACAAGGTGGTTTGACAAAGGACCAATTGGGTGTTATTGAAATCAAACAAGACAACGCCTACTTTGCGGTTGATAAGGCCATTGCGCTGGATTTGGTCCGTGCCATAGACGGCACCCGACTCAAAAAAGCAAAACTTAGGGTATCGATCACCTAAGGTTTAAAACGGTGCGTTTCTATCCCTTATATAAACCACGGTATGACGAATACAATCCATTTCGTCTAGAATGTATAAGTTGTTGCCAAGCTTGGAATAAAAGATCCACATGGAAGTAGGCATTTATGGGTTGATTGGCGTCATTGTCGCGGGACTAATGGCGTATCTTGCTTCGCAAGCAAAACAAAAAGCGCAGCCAACGGCTCAAGGCACGTTCCATTTGCGACTTCATATTGCTTATGGTATCATCGGATGGGCATGTATAGTCTTGGGTATTGGCTTTTTTATCGGAACCATATTTTCTTCTGAGCCTTATATCCTCGAAATTGGCTTCGTTATGATGCTCTTTTTTGGTGTGCTTGGAGGCATTTGCGTCTTGTGGCACAGCAATCATGCTGTCTCTTTTAATCAACTCCAACTGCGATCTTCATCATGGTTGAATAACTATCAAACCATGGAATGGAAGGACGTGAAAAGCATAAATTACAATGCTGTTTCTGGTATGCTCATCTTTACCAATGCTCGGAATGAAAAGGTGAAGGCGCACATGCATTTGGTGGGACTTGGTTCACTTGGCGATGCGATAGAGGAAAACACAACATGGAAAAAATCAGACCTTAATATTTTATAAACCGAATCCTTTGAAAACGACATATTTCTTAGTCCTCACCCTGCTCCTTTTTGGATTATCCCTTTTCTGTGTGGCTTCATATTTCACCAAAACTGAATTGCTCAACAACTTTGACCACTTGGAATATATTTCAGGAAATTTAGCGTCCTTTTCCACTCAGCACAATGGATTCAGTAATTCAACTGTGCACAAATACTTAGATATCCAACTGCAAGAAAGCGCAGAAACCTTTCGCGATGGACCTTATCTGCTGGCCGGCCTAGATGGGCAAAGCTTCATTGATAAAGCGCAAGTCGGAAAACCCATTGAACTGGGTTTTAATCGCGTTGGAGCCGATCGTCCGCTTCGTTTGTATGACGTGAAATTTAATGGTGTTTCCATTGTCGAGGCATCGAGTGTGCGATGGCGATTGCAATTGGAACAGTGGTTAACGCTTCCACTTGCTGTGGGCTTTTTCCTTTATGGGTTGAAGTTAATAAAGGATAAAATGCGCAAGGGTGAAACCGAAAAGGCTTAACTCAAATCTATATTTGATTCGATTCAAGCCTCATAGAGGTACATAAATCTTAGCCTATGAGCATACAATCAGACCTGTCCGAACTGGTCGAAGCCAACATCATTAGTAGCGAAACGGCCACTCGAATAGAAGGCTTTTATGCATCAAAATCCACTTCTGGAAGTAGATTGATGTCTGTCTTTGCGATTTTGGGTGCCCTGCTTATTGGCCTTGGCATCATTCTGATTTTGGCGCATAATTGGGATGACCTCAGCCGATCAACCAAGACAATTTTCGCATTCTTACCCTTGCTCATCGGCCAAGCGCTGATGGCATTCGCCTTATTTCGAAAAAACGACAGCACGGCTTGGCGCGAAGGAAGTGGCGTTTTTCTATTTCTAGCCATTGGTTCGAGTATGTCGCTCGTAAGTCAGATTTATAACATTCCGGGAAACCTTTCTTCCCTTTTGATTACTTGGGGAATTCTAGCAATTCCCATCATCTATTTGCTTCGTTCATCCGTAACATCACTGTTGTACATCATCGCTATCAGTGTCTACGCCAACGAATTAGCGTACTGGGCTTGGCCTCATGGCAAACCCTACATGTATTTGGTCATGATGGCTCTGCTCCTTCCCTTTTATGGTCGCTTGTGGATGCAAGCACCAAAGGGCAACTTTACGGTCTTTCACCATTGGTTTGTAGCCATTTCGCTTGCTGTTTCGTTCGGTACAATGACTTCAGGATCGGGCAATGGCGAATTAATGATGGTCGCCTACATGAGTCTATTTGGGTTGTTTTTGGCCCTCGGACATGATTCCATCTTAAAACTCGGATCGACCTTTAAAAATGGCTATCGCATGGTGGGCACACTTGGAACAGTGGGCATGCTACTCGCCTTCAGCTTTGATGAGTTTTGGGAATCGATACGTAACCGCACTTTTGATTCATATCACGCATTTTCATCTTTTGAAGGCATTGCAGCTGTGGCTTTAACCCTGTTGACCTTGTATTTGTTGTATCGACAATGGGACAAAACGGGACAAGAAGTGAGGCCAATTCAACTCGCTTTTGCCGCATTCATTATCATCTTCACATTGGGAATCATCACTCCTATTGCCTCGTTTTTGGTCAATTTGCTCGTTATGGCGCTGGGAATATTCAACGTCATTGAAGGCAACAAAAAAGACCATTTGGGAATTCTAAATTCAGGTCTTGTGTTTATTACGGCACTGATCACCTGTCGCTTTTTTGATAGCGATTTGAGTTTTATCATTAGAGGATTGTTGTTCGTGGCAGTCGGAGTCGGTTTCTTCTTGGCCAATTACCTCATCCTCAAAAAAAGAAAGCAACATGAAGCATAAAGCAATCATCATAGCCGTGTTTGTCATTATGGCCTTAGCGCAATTGTTTGTGCCGGCTCAAATGATTATGGAGCGTGAAAACGTGTTGTCTACTGGTAGTGAATTTAAGTTCAGAACGGCTCCGGTTGATCCTTATGATCCCTTTCGTGGCAAATACATTACACTAAACTATTCGGTTGACAAATTTTATACATCTGATAGCACGTGGCGAGATCAGGCCAAGGCCTATGTGTTAATTGAAACGGATGCCGATGGTTTTGCGCGAATCGATGATGTAGTGCGCGAGGAACCTACTGACAAGGAAAATTACATCTATTGTGATGTGCATTTCAATGCTTGGCAAAATCCTCACTATTTATCTGTTGAATTTCCGTTTGACAGATTTTACATGGACGAATACAAGGCAAAAGAAGCGGAAATATCTTATCGCAATTTGGCGAATGACACCACTGTTGCGACCTACGCCCTAGTGAGCGTTAAAGCTGGTGATGCGGTAATAAAAGATGTGTTTATTGGGGACACACCCATCAAAGACTATGTGATCGAACAGCGGGTCGATTAAGCGGATGCGCTGGAATTTTTGTCTTAAATTGCTTCTATGAGCTTCGGCAGTATTTCACAGATGATGGAGCATTCGGTATAACCGATCGCTTCTCAATCGCCCAGTGCCTTTCAGTAAATTGAAGGAATCGCTCGCGAACGAAGTTTCCATAAAAGAAGGATTGACCTATCGAGAAGTCGATCCGAAAGAGCTAAAACGCATAAAAGACAGCATTCGTTCTCGCTTGAAACGCCAACAGCAGCGCGAAGCAATCATCAAAGCCGTAATCATTGCGTTTATCATCGGAAGTCTAGGGTACGCCACCTTTGAGCTGTTCTCTGGCGTAATCAAAGATTCCATAGAATCGCACGAACGAACGAACGATCACGGGCAAAGCGAATACTATCCTCAGCTGATACGAGATGGTAATGCTTGGTTGGATATGGGTGAATTTAAACCTGCCTTTGAGCGGTTTAACAATGCGCTGCTTTGGCAACCGCTTGACTTGGACGCAAATATGGGAATGAGTAAAGCTTATCTATTAGCTAGCGTATCGGACAGTAGTTATTGCATTATTGCAAATAAATCGATGCAGCGAACATACAAGCTCAGCGCTGAGCCAGAAATGCTGCAGTTTCAATTGGAGGCCTTTGCCGCTCGAGTCGGAGCGATTTCCACGGATCTTGTTTTTATTCCTGAAGAATCCACCGCACGGCATTGATTATTATCATCTTATTAAACGGAGTGTGGCCCTTAGCTTTGCCTGATGGAATCAAGACCAGATATAGCTTCAAAAAGTGATGTAAAAGTCATGCTGGATACCTTTTACGAAAAGGTCGTTTTGGATCCTTTAATCGGCCCCTTCTTTACGGAAATCGTAAAAGTAAATTGGGAAACCCACATGCCGGTTATGTATAGTTTTTGGGAATCGATTCTACTACAAACCCATGAGTATCGAGGAAATCCTATGATCAAACATTTGGCGCTGCATCAAAAGAAACCAATGAAACAGGAACATTTTGATCGGTGGGTTAAGCTTTTTCACGAAAACATAGATAGTAAATTCAGTGGAGAACGAGCTGTACTGGCTAAAACAAGAGCAATATCTATCGCGACAATGATTCGGATCAAAACCATCCAAGCCGACCAAGCTTAAATTGAATGGTTTCGATTCAGACTTAGGCAGAACCTATATTTTCATCCCCCAATAATTAGCGGCCTTTATATGCTTGATTCTTTCTTTACGCTCAACTGGACTCAAAGCATCAGCATTATCCTCGTTTTAGTGCTCTTATTCCTTTGGTATAAACTCATTTCTATGCGCTGGTCTTACAAAATCAGCAAGCCATATCGCTGGGAAGAAAGTGTCAAAAAGGGAAGTGTGAGCGCAAACTTGAAGAGCCTCGAGCGTAGTTACCGCGATAAGGTTCGATTCTATACCTTTTGGCTGCAAGCACAACGAATCAGTGACGAGAACATTTTGGGAGCTTTCGCAGAGCTCGGTGTCTATCGTGGAAATACGGCTAATATTTTACATGAATTAAACCCTCAACGGCAGTTACACCTGTTTGATACATTCAGCGGATTTGCCGAAGCAGATTTGAAGGTCGAACTGACTCAAGACGCGAAATACAACAAACAAATGTTTGAGGAAACGAGTGTAGAAGCTGTGAAGGCCTACATTAACGGCAACAACAACATTCACTTTCATGCTGGATATTTCCCTGAAACCACAGCTGACCTACCCGAACAACCATATGCCTTCGTTCACCTTGATGCAGACTTATATCAACCCACATTAAGTGGACTGCAATACTTTTATCCTCGGATGAGCGCAGGTGGTGTAATCATTGTGCACGACTACAACCACAATTGGCCTGGGGTAAAAAAGGCGGTGGATGAGTTTTTAACCACTATTCCCGAACGTCTTACATTTATGGCTGACTGGCAAGGAAGCGTGATGATTGTTCGAGATAAGCATTGAGATTTCCAACCAATTAGGCACTTACAGTAAGCTTAGCACTTCGTTCAAGCATTTAATTCCTCTTTACTAGATCTCAGCTTGAATTGGTTGAAACAGCTTGTGTACTAATAGATCATTAACAGCTTTATCTATCGTTGGGAATTCCCATTGGAAGCCCGCCAATCGGAGTTTTTCAGGATCAATCCACCGGCTTTTTAAAACCAATTCAGGTTGTGTTCGAATGAGCAAGGCGCCTATTTCGAGCATCCATTTTTTCAAATTAATGTGGAAGTCAATACCCAAACTGGCCCTTAATGTTGCCATCAGTTGGGCATTACTTACGGGATTTGTACTTCCGATATTCACTGGTCCTTCTAAGGTATTTTGATGGATCAAAAAATCTACTGCACGGCAGAAATCATACACGTGAATCCAGCTAAACATTTGTCGTCCGTTTCCTTGTCTTCCTCCCAAACCAACACGAGCGAGTTGACTCAGAGGCTGAAACGCACTTCCTTCTGTTCCCAAAACGATGGTTGTTCTGAGCGCAACTTTTCTCACACTCGGCAGGTCAAATGAATAAAACATGCGCTCCCATTTTTGACAAACATCAACGCTGAAACCATGGCCATAATCTCCATTTTTTTCCGTCATCGCTCTGTCCTCGGTATGTCGATAAATCGCAGCAGAAGCGGCATTCAACCAAACTTTAGGTCCGTTTTTAGCTTTTATAAGCGCCAATCCCAAAACCCGAGTTGTGTCCAATCGAGAACCATAGATTTCAGCCTTATTGGCTTCCGTGTAACGGCAATCGACTGATTTTCCACTTAAGTTAATTAGCACATCGGCTTCTTCAAGTGCTTTCGTCCAGTTGCCTAGGCTCTGTCCATTCCAATGAATGAATTGAATACCATGGCGCACTTCGTTTTGGCCTCGAGTCAACATGACCAATTGATGATCCTTGTCTTGAAAATATTCGATTAGGTTTTTCCCTAAAAACCCAGCACCGACCGCTATAACAATCTTTTGTGTTTTCATGATGTATGTATTAAAACTGATCAAGTACCAATTCTGTATTGTATTGTTTTTTCAACTGGTTTTGGAATATCACGCTCCCAATGATGGCAAAAGGCAATACGATGCTTGCCAATCCCATTCCTTCACCCTCTAACCATGCCCACCCGAATCCAATAAGCACAACAAGAAGACTCAGGAAGATCTGCAGTTTGCCCAGCCAATCATTGTCGCTCTTGGTGTATGCACTTCGAATAAAAACAAGCATGATCAATACATAAGGAAGTGATAAGAACATGGCAACAGCTGCCAATAAAAGCGTGTAGGGAAGAATGAACAGTAATTCATTGCTAAAATTCATCTTACCGTTGTAAAAGTACATGATGACTGCTGTTAAGGCTACAACCAAGGCGCCTAAAAGGATCGTTATGAACCAACCGATGAGAAATTTTTTTACTGTCATGACCCTGTGGTATTAAATGGAGCGTCCCGAAAAACGCTCCATAAGTGTTGTATTAAGCTTGACCAAAATGAGGCGTACCTTTTTTACTCAAAATGCGCTCTTGAATCAATTGATGTTCTTTGCTTTTCCTTTTACCTCGAAAGAATAAGAAGAGATTCAAGAATAGCATAACGCCCAAATAGATGCTGAATCCTCCAATTTTCATACTTAAGACTTCGATCATTTCCTGTGTCTCGAAAAGCTGATCGGCACGCAACTGAATACGCAAGATGACCAAAGCAAATCCAAGGTTTAACAGATAGAATCCCATTTCGAAAAGCCGATTCGTAGCCGTTGCAATTTCTTCGCGACCCCGAAATATGTCGATCATAAAGACTTTACCATTTTTAAATAAAATGCGAGCTACATAATAGGTGAGCAATAAAGCGATAGGTAAATAGATTAGGTAAGCGGTGATTATCATCGCAGGATCTAATTGTTGGTTGATTTCAAACGTTTCCATGATAATTGATATTAATTGGTTTTTAAGAATTTGTGAGCAATTTGAACCCAGGCCATATTGATGTAGTGCATCAATGCGAGTCCGAGTAGGATGAAGCCAATGCGTTCGGCTAAGAGTTCAGCGAGATCTTTGACACCTAGAATGGTTGGCCAATAGCTCAAGCTAACGGCCACATAACCCAGGTTCAATAGATAATATCCGAGTAACAACAAACGATTCAACATATCGGCTGTATCCTTATCTCCGATAAAAAGATCATATAAATAATGAGCTCCATTGATGTAAAACATCCATCCCACACGTACTATGATAAACGCGGTGATCATTCCGTATAGGATGTAGGCTAATATGTTATAATTGGTGATCATACTTTTGTTTCTATACTTTCAATATTTATTGAAACTTTATCTTCAAATTTTTTTATTTCATCAGGGTAAGTAAGGTCTTGTAAAACCAGTTTTCATCCGAGCGAATAAATTTATCTAAAGTGGTATCTGCCTTGCTTGTAAAGTCTTCCAACTCGCCCATCATTCGCCTAAATTCTAGAACTTCCTCTGAGTCGCCTTCGACTCCTTTCACTTCATTGATGGCCTCCAAAATTGGTTCCACTTCCCTCCTTTTTCGCTCCTTGGCTATTTGTCGCGCAACTTGCCAAATGTCTTTGCCCGCGCTGAAAAACTCCCTTCTTTCTCCCGGAATCAATTCCTTTTTCACTAATCCCCACTCCATCAAAGCGCGAATGTTCATATTGACATTACCGCGACTCACTTTCAATTCTTCCATCACTTGCTCGGTGCTCAACGGTTCGGTGCTAATGATAAGCAAAGCATGAATCTGGCTCATCGTTCTATTGATACCCCAGCTGCTGCCAAGTGTACCCCACGCCTGAATGAATTTTGCTTTTGCTTCGATGAATTCCATGGCACAAATATAAGCTCATTTATATATCTTTCAATTATTTCTGAATGTTTATTTTGAACGGTGTTTTAGTTTCCTGAAATACCTTTCGAGCGATGAGCGGATTTACCTACGATATAGTCTTATTAACACAAGAAAAATTTGTTCAACCTGCCGTTAAAGATTGGTACATAGACCAAGTCATGACGGAAGATCGGTTAGTGAAGCAAGCGCTTGAGAACCTCGGTTTAAAGGTTTACCGAACCAATTGGGATAATCAAAAATTTGATTGGAAATCCACGCGATATGTTCTCTTTCGTTCGATTTGGGATTATTTCCATCGCATAGAAGAGTTTATTCCTTGGTTGAATCGCACTTCCAAATTATGTGGTATGATCAATTCCTATGAAACCATTATTCAAAATGCCGATAAGCATTACTTGGAGGAATTACGTCAAAACGGTTTAAATATTCCAAATACAATTTTTATTGAGTCCAAAGACCATCGGTCATTAGCCGAGATTTGCTCGAAACTCGAATGGTCGGAGTTCGTTTTAAAACCAGCTGTTGGTGGCGCTGGACGACATACCTATCGATTTGACCGTGACTCTGTATCGAACTATGCCGATATCTTTTCTTCCCTTCTGGAAACCGAGTCCATGCTCATTCAAGAATTTCAACATCAAATTATCACAAAAGGCGAAATTACCCTGGTACTTTTTGGCGGCAAATACAGTCATGCTGTGATTAAAACCGCTAAAAGTGGCGACTTCAGAGTACAAGACGACTTTGGTGGCAGCGTTAAAGCCTACACGCCATCGCATGATGAAATCGAATTTGCAGAAACCGTTATGGCAAAGGTCAAACCGCTACCGCTCTATGGTAGGGTTGATATCATGTGGGACAATAACAATGAACTCTGTGTGTCAGAATTAGAATTGATCGAACCTGAACTTTGGTTTCGTTTAGATGATGAAGCCTCACATCGTTTGGCTGCTGTTGTTTATGATCAAATTTGTTTAATCGATCAATGAAACATTGACTTGATAAGCATTTTCCAGGTTCAACGTAGCTTTTATCGGTTTGTCATTCACTCTTATCGTCAAGAAAGTTGTTCGTGGCTCGATTTCGCGAAAGCTTTCAATTTGCACCCAAATTTCGGCTCCCGGTTCTGCGAAGCGAGTTGAAATGAATTTTCCATTGGCTTTAGCACTATTCAATTCAATGCCTACCAAATTCATTGGAATCGGGACCGAATCTATCCTTAACTCAAAGGAATGAGATAAATAATTGCTGTACAAAGCATGAAATGCAGTCACTTCCATTTCAGCCACGTTTTTTTCTGGGTAAGCGGCTTCCATTGTCTGTAAGGCCAGCTGATTGGGCGCCTTAATTTCTAATACCCAATATCCGTTTTGAAAGTCAAGCGAAGCTTTAGTTTCGACACTTTGAGCGAAGGATGCGCCCCACAAAACATAAAAACCGATGGTCAGAAATAGGCGTGAATTGGGCATGTTGTATGGTAGTCGATTATAGCTTCAAAACTACGATTGAAGTTAAACATCACTCGAATTGGCTCCTAAAAGTCCATTACTCGCGAATTCCATTTTGATGTCGAACCCTTTTGAATGCGTATATTTCCCTCACAACGAAAACCCCCGAATCCCTGGATCAAGAATCAGCCGCGTCACTTTATAAGAAGTTTTGGAAACATGACCTACTAGCAGCTATTAGCGTTTCCCTAGTGGCATTGCCATTGGCATTGGGAATTGCCATTGCCTCCAACGCTCCGCCTATTTCGGGTTTAATTGCCGCCATTGTTGGCGGAATTGCAACCACCTTTTTCCGTACGAGTCAAGTGGCAATTAATGGCCCAACGGCCGGTTTAATTGTGGTCATTCTAACAGGAAATGAGCTACTTGCAGATGAAAACGGAAGTGGTTTTCCCTATGTTTTGGCAGCAATTTGTATAGCCGGATTACTGCAAGTCCTTATCGGAGTTTTGCGGCTTGGTCGAATTTCAGAAATAGTCCCAAATTCAGTTGTTGAAGGAATGTTGGCCGCCATTGGAGTAATGATTTTGGCAAAACAGGTGCATGTAGGTTTGGGTCAAACTTCTTCGGCAGAATCAACTATGGGGACGCTGCTCGATATCCCAAAAAGTCTTTTATCCCTCGATCCTAAGATCACGATTATAACGGTCTTGAGCCTCTTCATTCTGATCATTTATCCGAAAGTAAAAAACAAGCTCTTCCATTTTGTCCCTGCTCCTGTTTGGGTGTTAATCTTCGCCATCCCTTATGTGTTTCTATACCAGCATATCGTAGCTGACGTATTGAATATTACCGACATCAATATTCAATTTCCCGAGACGCAACTCATCGACCTTCCCGAGGATCTTTTAAACGATTTGGATCGTCCGAACTTTTCTAAGATAAACAGCTTCCCTTTTTGGTTGGTGACCATATCCATCATGATCATTGCTTCCATTGAAACCTTGATTAGTTCGAAAGCCTTAGACAGCCTAGATCCATTAAAACGAAAAACCAATCTAGATCGCGATCTTATCGCTATCGGTTTGAGTACAGTCATCTCTGGTTTTTTAGGAGGCCTTCCAGTTATAACGGTTATTGTCCGTAGCTCCGTCAACATCAGCAACAACGCAAAAACGAAGCTTTCAAACCTCTTTCATGGCATCATCTTGCTCATCTTTTTACTTGTTTTAAAACCCGTGGTAGAGGAAGTCCCCTTAGCGGCTCTTGCAGCCATTTTGATTTATACTGGAATAAAACTAGCATCTCCCAAGCAATTTGCTGAAGCGTATGAAAAAGGAGAAGAGCAGCTTTTAGTAATGGCGTCAACGGTAATAGCTGTACTCATTTACGGTCTACTTTGGGGCATAGTATGCGGCATAATCATGGCTTTTATGGTACAATGGATAAAGTCAAGGATGACCATGAAATCCTTTGTTACAGCCATTTTCGTACCTCGGCTTACAGGGATTCAGCATGAAAACGACTATGAATTAAAGCTGGGTGGCGTTTTCAATTTCCTCAATTTAATGAAGGTAAAAGCGGCCGTCAAAAAAATTCCCGCTCGGGAAAAGGCAGTAATCAATTTTGAGGATGCGATACTTGTTGACTATTCCGTCATGGAGTACATTGGAAATTATGGTAAAAATTATGAACTCAAAGGGGGCACTTGGAAAGTGAAAGGTTTGGGCAATCACGATTCGACTTCATCTCACCCATTTAGCATGCGAATGTTAGATCCTAAACATCAGCATTCACCCAGATGGATGACAGAGCACCAACGGAACATGATGCGCGTATCGGCTAAATATGGCTGGCAATTCGTGATTGGAAAAGAATTCGACACGGACGATGTTAGGAGCTTTCCGTTATTTAAGGATCACCCAGTAGAATACATTCATAATGTGATTTCAGGATTATTGCCCGAACACAATTTGTTCATCAATATCCAAGACATTGTTTTTGACGAGGGTACGCGACTTGGGAAGATCGCCTATGATACCACGGTAATGATAATTGAATTGAATGACAACATTCCCGAATTCATGATGGAAAAAGAAGAGCTGTTTGATAAGCTTTTGGAGCGTGCAGGTTTTCGAGACTTGGCTTTTGAAGATGATGTCGCCTTTTCGAATGAACGATTGATACAAGCTCCCGATCGAGCAGCGGCAAAGGCCTTTTTTACGCCACAATTGAGGGCATTTTTATTAGATCAAAAGCCTTTTCACATGGAAAGTGACGGAAGAAGACTCTTAATATACGATAGGACGGAACTGTTAAATACTAACGAATTAGAGGAAATGATTCTGTTTTCGAAGGCATTTTTGATCGCTATGAAATAAGTGATTGATGCATTGTCATAACTTGACGAATAACGGAACGTTCACCGTCATTATAAATAACGAAATCGCTCATTTTGTCCTTCTCCTCTTGCGTGATTTGTTTCGAAATACGCGCCAATACTTGTTCCCTATTTATTTGATCTCGTTTCATTACGCGATCGATTCGAATATCTAGTGGAGCCGAAACGCTGATCACCAAATTGCAGTCGAGGTTTGATTCCGACTCAAATAATATGGCCGCTTCTCGCAAACAATAGGAATGTTTTTCCTTTCGTGCGTCAAACCATCGTTTAAAATCGACTTTTACTTCTGGGTGAATAATGGCATTTAATGCCTTCAGCTTTTCAGAATCTTGAAATACAACGGAAGCAATGAAAGCTCGATCGGCATGTCCATTTTGGTACGCATTCTTTCCAAAAAGCGCCATAACTTTCATTATCACATCTGAATTGTTATCTAGCAATCGCCTTCCCGCCTCATCCGCGTTATAAACGGGAATTTTCAAGATCGAAAATACTTTCGAAACCAACGACTTGCCAGCGCCTATCCCTCCTGTTAATCCAATTGTTTTCACAGTTTATTCCTTTTTTGAAATAACTATTTCAACTTGTTTAGGCTTAATGTTGATTTTATTCGCCAAGAGCGGCCATTTCGTGCAGTTCACTGGCAAAACCTGATAGCCAGGTTTTATATCCTCAAAGTCAACGTTTATCTCAAAATCTGCGCGCGAAACATCATTGTATAGACTAATAGGAACCTGTACAATCAACTCGACCGCATTCGGAAAGGTGATCATGGTCAACGAATCGGGAACATTGATTTGTTGGGGTGTAACCATAAATCTTCTTTCTGTGAGCCGATCAATGCGCAAACTTACCCCAACGGAGTCAGGCTTCACGATTGCATTGTTTCCTAGTTTACTTTGGTCAAACTTCGAACGGTAAACAACTTGCTCGCTCAGCTCTCCTGCTTGAATGGTTTGCGTTTTAATATAATTGAGTGTATCGAGGATGGAAAGTGGACCAAAAACTTCCACCTCGCTCGGTATGGCCGAAATCGAATCCAAAAGAACGTAGCCCGCTGTTAAGGTGTATTCTACCATCGGTTTTACTCGAATCATGCGCGATACTTTTAGATCAAAAAGGAATTCAATGCTATCGGACAGTACCCTATTTATGGCTACTGAACCACTCAGTCTATTTTGAAGGGATTTACTCAGTATAGATGGATCAAGGTAACCGCGCTGATAGCCATCAATTGTACTCATTTGAAGGTTATCGAGGTTGATGATTAGGGTGTCCTGACTCATCTTGTCTTCAAGGTTGAATAAATCGTAACCAATGCCACTTACATTAACCGCTAAGTTCTCAGGAATGTTGTTGAGCAAAACTTTATTCTCTGGGAAATTTATATAGCCAACAGGAACAATAATGGTAGAATTATACTGCTTTCCAAATGAAATCATCAACCAGGAGAAAAGCGAAACCGCGACACAGATGAGAAACACAAATAGTCTCCTCCGGTCGCGGAATATATCGTTTACACTAAAAAAGGATTCTCTGGCCATTTAGCCAAAAGTAAACCTATCGTTTTGCTTGTAATTCACTTTCTCCTGTACCTTGACTTAAGTCTGGAGAAACGGAAGATTTTTGAACACGAACGTCAACGCCATTCGCAATATTCAACACCAAATATTGATCTTTTATTTCAACGATTTTGCCGTGTAAGCCTCCGATGGTAATGACTTTGTCGCCTTTTCCAAGTGCCTCTCTAAACTGCTTAGCCTCTTTCGCCTTTTTTTGTTGTGGGCGAATCATGAAAAAATAGAATACGATAACAATTAGTATAATCGGCAAAAAGTCGAAAATTGGATTGCCTTCACCCAATTGTAAAAGAATTGATAATGTCATAATTTATTGAGCTGTTTCGCCAGTTGGTGTTGCTGGAGTGGTTGTTTTTACTTCTGATGCTCCTTCTGGAACAATTACATCACCTCTAAGTGCAACTACCGTTGTAGCAGGCTCGGTATTGGCGATTACTGATACTTTTTTATGTTGCTTACCGCTTTTGCCATCGCTGTTGAATATAACGTGCATATCACCTGAAGCGCCTGGTGCAATGGGTTCTTTTGGCCATTTTGGAATCGTGCAACCACAGCTTCCTTTCGCAGAAACGATCACTAAATCGTTTTCACCTGTGTTGGTGAATTTGAAGGTGTGCTCCACTTTCTCACCTTGTGTAATGCTTCCAAAATCGAATGCTTCCTCTTCGAAAACAAAGCTTGTTAACGCTTCAACATTGTTAGCAGTTACAGCTGTAGTATTCGACTCAGTCGATTCGTCTGTATGGTTATTTTCAGTTTGTGCTTGATCTCCGCAGCTTACCAATCCTATCATGGCAATTAGCGCTGCGCTGAATATAAATTTTTTCATCCTTTTTCGTTTTAGGCGGCAAAAATAGAATCACATCCTATCTTTTACCATTATACATTTTGATTTAGTTAACATTAAGGACCAAGTCCTTCATTTATTCCACCAATCCCCGTCCTCTTTTATTAATTCGTTCGTTTCGTTTTAAATCGGCCACCAGTTTATCCAATACGCCATTCACAAATATTTTGCTTTTGGGTGTGCTATACGATTTCGCTAATTCGATGTATTCATTTAGCGTAACCTTTACAGGAATAGTTGGAAAATGCTCTAACTCTGTCAAGGCCATTTTCATCAATATCATGTCGAGCAAAGCAATACGTTCGGTTTCCCAGTTTTTCGCCTTATCTGCAATCATCTCTGAATATTCTTCTCCAAACTCCACGGTTTTACGAAGTAGTTCCTTTGTAAAACGCTGATCTTCATCTTTGTTCTTATAAAGATCTGCCAGAATATTCCCGTGACTCATATCTATTTGGGGCAACTCCTGAATGGTTTTTATCAACCCAATTGCAGCAATGGGAAGATCATCTTGCCAGAAGATGTTGTGTTCCTCAAGCGATGCATGTAAAACTTCATTTAGTCCTAAATGTTCTTTGAATAAGGTTATAACAATCGCTTTATCCAATTCAAGACCGACATCTTCTCGAGCCATGTACAAATTGAAACTATCCTCCGTTTTGAACTGTTTAAACAGTTTTCTCAAATCATCGTGTTCCTCATCCCAATTGATTTTGCTTAATTCAAGCAGCTGCTTTAAGCGAACGTTTTCCTTTAGTATTTTGAATACTTGATTCTCAACAAAGCGCTTATTTGGATTTAAATCAGCATCAGTAGGAAGTTGCTTTTGACGGTTTTGCTCTTGAATTTCAGAAGCTACCTCTTCCATTTCCATGATCAATTTGATCAGATATAAATAGAGTTTATCTAGATCATTAATGCTCTCGAATAATCCGCGCTCAATCTTTTGCAAATCCGCTCCGTCAGTCCTATAGTATGCGTACAGTGCCTGAAATACCTTTACCCGTAAATACCTCCGATTGACCAAGGCCAATTTCATTTTTTTATCACTCACAAGCTTCTGTGGATTTGCGCCATTTTTTCGATTCGATCTTCAGCCATTTTATTGGCAATTTCATATGTGGGTCGGTCCGTTTTTAAAGATTCATTTAAGACCGACATGGTGGTGTCATAAATACGTTCGCAATGTTGCATTGCTCGCTCTCTATCATAGCCTTCTAACTCACTATAGCAGTTGATTAATCCACCAGCGTTTATTAAAAAGTCTGGCGCATAAATTATTCCTCGATCCAAAAGCATTTTACCGTGAATTTCCTCTTTAGCCAACTGATTGTTTGCAGCTCCAGCTACAATTTGACACTTTAAGTTCGGAATGGAATGATCGTTTAAGGTTGCACCCAACGCGCAAGGGGCATAGATGTCCATCGCTAAAGCAGTTACATTCTTTGGATCAACAACTTTTACGGATGGATGATCTGCGAGAACTTTTTTGATTTTGTCCTCAAAAATATCAGCGATCATAACCTCGGCCCCATCAGCGATCAAATGATCAACTAAAAAACCGCCTACATTGCCAGCACCTTGAACCAAAATCTTCTTTCCAGAAAGGTCATCATTTCCATAAGCTTGTTTAGCAGCCGCTTTCATGCCCACATAAACTCCATAGGCAGTAACAGGCGAAGGATCACCGCCACCTCCGTATGATTCAGGAATTCCAACAACATGCTCAGTTTCCATGTTAATGTATTCCATGTCTTTGGTTGTCATCCCAACGTCTTCGGCTGTTATGTATTTTCCGCCAAGGCTATCAACGAAGGTCCCAAACCTGCGCATCAAAGCTTCAGATTTAAGTGAACGCGAGTCACCAATTATTACGGCCTTTCCTCCACCTAAGTTAAGACCTGAAATGGCAGCTTTATAGGTCATGCCTCGGCTCAATCGTAAGGCATCCGTTATGGCTTCCGCTTCTGAAGCATATGCCCACATGCGCGTGCCACCTAAGGCCGGCCCTAATACTGTATTATGAATTGCAATGATTGCTTTAAGACCCGTAAATGGGTCTTGACAAAACACGACTTGTTCGTGTCCGAAGCCTTCCATGAGGCTAAGTGGTTGATTAGAATGAGATTCCACTTTGAACTTAATTTTAAAGAACCTGTTATCGAGGTCTGAGTTTGATCCGACTACATTTGCGCACTCGAAACGAGCGGCAAAAGTATTGGAATTCGCTTAGGATGCAAGCCGGGTTTGTAATGAATTGAAATGAAGGAATTATCGTATCTAAATAGACACTTCTCACGGTATAAATGGCACCTCCTAGGCGGAATTTTTTTCACAGCGATATCCAACTTATTTGCCATCTTCCCTGCTCAAATCATTCGATACGCGATCGATTTCGTTCAAGATTCACTAGTTGTCTTTCCAATATTTAATCAACCTGGACTCGTAGGTTTTTATGGTGATATGCTCACAAAAGCCATTCTGCTTTTTTCCGGGCTTGTTTTAGCATTGGCGCTTCTAAAGGGTTTCTTTTTGTACCTGATGCGTCAAACGATTATCGTGATGAGTCGATTGATCGAATTTGATCTGAAAAATGACATTTTCAATAAGTACCAGACGCTACACATGGCGTTTTATAAACGAAATAACACAGGCGATTTAATGAACCGCATTAGTGAAGATGTGAGTCGTGTGAGGATGTACCTCGGTCCTGCTATCATGTACACGATCAATTTAATTGTGTTGTTTGTAATGGTAGTACTGACCATGTTAAGCGTGAATGCAGAGCTAACCATCTATGTATTGACTCCTTTGCCGGTTTTGTCTCTTCTGATTTATTGGGTAAGTCGAAAAATCAATCAGCGAAGCGAACGCGTTCAAGCTAAGCTCTCTGATCTGACCAGCTTTGTTCAAGAAGCTTTTAGTGGCATTCGGGTGATTAAGGCTTACAACAGATTGGACGAACGGGAGCATGAGTTTAATGTGCATTGCAATGCCTATAAAGACACGTCACTCGAACTTGTAAAAGTGAATGCATTGTTTATGCCAGCTATGATTTTGCTGATCGGTCTATCAACCATTCTTACCATATATATCGGTGGACTATTGACCATTGATGGCAGTATTTCACCTGGAAATATTGCTGAATTTGTCATCTACGTAAATATGTTGACCTGGCCTGTTGCTTCCCTGGGTTGGGTAACCTCGTTGGTACAAAGAGCAGCCGCAAGTCAAAAGCGCATCAATGAATTTTTGGAAGTTGAAAGCGAGATTAAGAATCCAACGGAAGAAGAATTCGCCTTAATAGGAAACATCCAATTCCAGGATGTTTCATTCACCTATCCCGATAGTGGAGTTAAAGCGCTTAACCAAATAAGCTTCAACGTTGAGGCCGGAAAAAGCTTGGCAATTATTGGAACTACCGGCTCTGGCAAATCCACCATAGCCAATTTGCTCTGTCGGCTTTATGACGTTGATATGGGGCGAATTTTAATCGACAATCAGGCTATTGACTCTATAAACTTGCATGGTTATCGAAATGAAGTTGGATATGTTCCGCAGGAAGTTTTTCTGTTCTCGGACACGATAGGTAACAACATTTCCTTCAGCAAAACCATTTCAGATCAAAACCAAGATGCCGTCATTCAAGCAGCAAAGGACGCACAGGTTTATAGCAACATCATAGAATTTCCAAATGGATTTGAAACTCGAGTTGGCGAACGTGGAATAACGCTTAGTGGCGGACAAAAACAACGCGTGTCTATTGCTCGAGCAATTATTAAAGAACCCAAGATTCTCATTTTTGACGATTGTCTTTCTGCTGTTGACACAGAAACAGAGGAACGTATTTTACAGAATCTGAAACGGATAATGGTTGATCGAACTACGATCATTATCAGTCATCGCGTTTCCTCCGTCAAGCATTGTGATGAAATTTTGGTGATTGATGACGGTCGCATTTTAGAACAAGGCAGCCATGATGAGCTGATGGCTAAAAAAGGTGAATACCACGAAATTCACGAACAGCAACAGCTCGAAACGCTTCGAGTTTAATCCTCCCTTGGGAGCTTCTCTGCTCAATTCAATCAATTTTTCGTGTAGGTTTGTGAGGGTAAGCGAAAAAGACAGAGTGAATAAATAGCTGAAGAATGGAAGAACATGAGGCACCTTTCGGTCAATCCGAATCTGGACAAGAGCGCGATGAAATATACGCAAACGCGGTAAGAGCAGGGAAAAGAACCTATTTTTTTGATGTGCGTGCAACGCGCAACAATGATTACTACTTGACCATAACAGAAAGCAAGAAGCGTTTTAATGAGGACGGTAGTTCCACGTACCAAAAGCACAAGATATTTTTATATAAAGAAGATTTTGAGAAATTTTCAGATGCTCTAGGTGATGCATTCAAGAAGATTATTGACCTAAACCAAGAAAAGGGTAAAGAATTGGAGACAAAGTTGAATAATCAGTTTACTGACATCAGCTTTGATCAATTAGGTAATGACAACGACCCCGATTAAAGATCGAGCAACCCTTCGGGAAGGCTCATTTTCATGACTTTTTTCTGCTCGTCAATTTCAACTACAAAATCATCCACCAGAGGAATGAAAATTTCCTGGCCCGCTCGTTCAATCACAAGCAATGATTGAGCTGGGTTTTCGATGATATCCACCACTTCGCCTATTTCGTTGCCTAAATCGTCAATAATGGTAAAGCCATTATAATCCAATTGTTGATCTACTCCAAGCAGCGATGTCAATTGATAGACCGATTGACCTCTCCATATTTCTGCTTGCGCAGAATTAGTTATGGTCGCTAATTTGATTTTAGCTTTACCGTGATTCAGTTCCGCACTTGACTCCAATATATATGGGATAAAAGCACCCTGAACCTTTAAGAACAAGGATTTAAAATCTTTTAACGCGAAAATGTGAGACGAGCCAAGCTTGACAACCATGTCGCCTTTTAAACCATGGGCTTTCACCACCACGGCTATGTCAGTATATTCACTTTTGGCCATAAAAAAACCCCGACAAATGTCGGGGTTTGGTATTATCTATAAATCGAATTAATCTTCTTTTTTCACTTCTGCTGGAGCTTCTTCAGTTGGAGTCTCAGTTGCAGGTGCATCTTCAACCACTGGAGCCGCAGCCTCTTCTGCCGCAGGAGCTTCTGCTACAACTTCTTCCGTAGCTTCAGGAGCAGCCTCTTCAACAACTTCTTCTACGACCGGTGCGTTGGCCGCTGCGATAGCTGCTGCTCTCGCTTCATTGACTTCAGCTTCGGCCGCTAATCTTGCCTTGTCAGCATCGGCTTTAGATTTCTCTAAACCACTCACCTTGCTTCCAATAATATTAGCCTTATCTTCTTCCCACTTGGCGAATTTCGCCTCCATTTGTTCTTGCGTCATTGCTCCTTTCAAAACACCTCTCATAAGATGTTCCTTCATTAACACACCCTTGTAAGAAAGGATAGCACGAGCCGTATCCGAAGCTTGAGCTCCAGTTGACACCCAGTGAACACTTCGATCGAAATCTAGATCGATCGTTGCTGGATTTGTGTTTGGATTATAAATCCCTAATTTTTCGATGAAACGGCCGTCACGTCTTGCTCGGCTGTCTGCCACTACGATGTGAAAAAATGGTTTTCCTTTTTTTCCGTGGCGCTGTAGTCTAATTCTTGTTGCCATATCTTGATTAAATTAATCTGTTCGTTGCTAAAACTGGTTGATTAAAGCGGGTGCAAATGTATTATTTCTTTTAAATGCAAAAGTGATTGAAATGAAATTATCCAATCACTTCAAATTGATGCAGAAGTACACCTTGTCATTTGCCATCTCAAACCAAAGAGTTCGAAGGTTTTCCTAACCTAAAACGATCCGATTTTTTGGTTAATATAAGTTATTCTTATTCCGTCTTACAAAACCTCTTATTCGTCTATTATTTATTCCTCTAGAACCAACCCTAGACTACCGTATGCGTTCTGCACAATATCTTCGATGACTTTATACAAACACCAAAGTGTTCATTAGATCAAAACCTACCTTATGAGGAACTTTACGAGACTAGCCGTAGCAAGTGTAATTGCCGCATTTTCAACTCTCAACGCCTATTCACAGTGTACCAGTACGCTTTCATCCTTTCAACAATTAGATGATTTTGAGTCCGGACTAGTGCTTCTCCAAAATAATGCATCAAATGATTTTGATTGGGTTATTGGAACTGGGGGCACTGCTACAAACAATACCGGCCCTAGCGGTGCGGCAAGTGGAACCTATTACACTTATACGGAAACCTCTGGAGTTGGCACTAACCAAGTAGCAATACTTGAAACGCCTTGTTTAAGCTTCGCGACAAATAAATCACCTTGGATGAAGTTTGCGCTTCATATGTATGAGGGTACTGCATTCACTCAAGCGCAATCCATGGGAACACTATTGGTACAAGTGACCACAAACCCAACAGCGACTACCCCAACTTGGACGACTTTATCAGGCGGTAATTTTTCCAGTTATAATGTTAATTCATGGGCTTATTTCACTATTGATTTAAGCACCTATGTTAATCAAACAATTAAAATTCGATTTCGAGCTCAAACTGGAAACACAGGTGGTTTTCAACAGGCATATGCCTATGGAGACAGAGCGATTGATTCCTTATACATATCGGATGGTATGGCGGTATCGCCTATTAGCTGTCCTGGAGGAAGCAATGGTGTATTAAAAGCAGAAGCTGCTTTCGGAACGGGTTCCGGATACACCTATGTTTGGAATACAGGAGCCACTTCTCAAACTATTTCTGGTTTAACCGCAGGAACTTACACCGTTACCATAACCAATACATCAAGTAGCACTTCGAAAACTGTAAACAAAACCCTTACTGCACCAACCATTCCGACACCTTCAAGCCTTGCGGCATCACCAAGTGCTGTGTGTAGCAATCAAAACGTACCTGTTAATTTATCTATTGATTTTGCGGCAAGCGAAACCACCTATTCAGTGACTTCAGCCGTTTTTGGTGATGCTGGTTCTCAAAACACAACTGGCGCATCTGCATCAGTCAATATTACTGGCGCGCCACCTTTTGCTTCAGACGATGCCACACTTACTATTTTTTATAGAGGTGATATGGAAGCAGCAGCAGAATATGTTACCACAAAATCTGAAAACGGAGAAACGATAGGAATCACAACTCCTGCGAGTAACCAATGTTCAAATAATTACAACTCTGTTGACTTTACAGTTGCTCCTGATTCCATCAACCAATGGGCTGATGATGGCATAATTACCTTACAAGGAGTTCCTACGGGTATGACGCGCTATTGTAATGCTGGCGGAGGAACGTACTTTTCTTGGCGTGCGTATTACACCCTATCATACCCTATGTCAAACAGTATTCCCTACTGGTTTACTGGTTCTTGCGGGAATAGCGTGGCTAGCGCCATTGATTCTGGTTATAGTATCAGTGTAATGCCGACCACCACTACGACCTATTATGTAAGATTCTACAACCCAGCCTGTAACATGTGGGGCACGTGTAGTTCGGTAACTGTAACGGTAAATACCGCTCCTTCCATTTCGGTTAGCCCGGCTAACCCAGTTTATTGCGGAACAGTAGTGCCACTAACCGCATCAGGTGCATCTACTTATACATGGTCACCTGGAACGGGATTAAATCAAACCACAGGAACAACGGTTCAGGCTAGTCCTTCCTCAAATACGAACTATACGATAATAGGTATTGATGGAAACGGCTGTGCTGACACGACTTACAAAACAGTTTCCGTGGTTTCTGGACCATCGGTTTCTATAACGAGCACAAACGTTTCATGTAATGGAGGAAGCAACGGATTAGCCGTTGCATCGGTTTCTGGCGCCACAGGCTCGGTAACCTATGCTTGGAGCAACGGTGGTACAGGTTCTAACATTAGTGGATTGACGGCTGGAACCTACACGGTAACCATAACGGACGGCTCATCGTGTACAGCGACCGCCAGCGCAACTATCACACAACCAAATGCCATTACGGTTACCCTTTCCACCTTTAATGCCATTTGTAACGGAGGTAATTCAGGACAAATCAATGCTGTTCCTAGTGGAGGAACAGGGTCATATACTTATATATGGTCAACTGGATCAACGGCTTCTCAGATTACGAACCTGTCCGCAGGAACGTACACCGTTACTGTTACGGATGCTAATGCATGTACGCAGTCGGCTTCAGCGACCATTACTGCACCTTCCGCCCTATCGGCTTCGATATCGTCAAGCACGAATGTGAGTTGCTATGGTGGAAACAATGGCTCGGCTACAGTAACCGTAAGCGGTGGAACAACACCCTACTCTTATTCTTGGACAGGAGGCGGAGGCACGGCCGCAACAGCCTCTAACCTCACCGCTGGTACTTATTTTGTTTTTGTATTTGATGGAAACAGTTGTTCCACAGGCCCATTTAACGTAACAATTACGCAACCAGCGTCAGCGGTAACTGTGGCAATCACCACCTTTTCGAATCTGACTTGCAACGGAAGTAATAATGGGGCGATTACTGCCTCGGCTTCTGGCGGAACAGGAACCAAAACATACGCATGGAGTAATGGTGGATCGGGTTCATCTATCAGTGGATTAGCCGCTGGAACATACACGGTAACTGCAACAGATGCGAATGGATGTACGGATACTGAAACTCAAACTTTAACAGAACCTAATGTTGTATCTGCAACATTCAGCAACACACATGTTAGCTGCTTTGGCGGATCAAACGGAGCTTCAACCGCTACTGGTGTTGGAGGATCAGGAACATTCAGCGGCTATGCTTGGTCAACAGGCGCTACGACTGCAACCGCTTCATCACTTACAGCAGGAACATACACTGTCACTGCGACAGACAATAATGGCTGTACTGGTACTGCAAGTACAACTATAACTCAACCGACTTTATTGGTAGCTGCTATTGGCACACCTAACATGGTGAGTTGTAATGGTGGAACAAACGGATCAGCTACAGCATCCGCTTCTGGTGGTACAACATCTTATACTTATGCTTGGTCAACAGGAGCTACAACAGCTGCAGCTTCAAGCTTAGCAGCTGGAACATATACTGTAACCGTAACAGATGCGAAAGGCTGTACGGATACCGAAACGGTAACCATTACCCAACCTGCAGTTCTAGTGGCTGCCATTGGCACACCTACGATGGTGAGTTGTTTTGGTGGAAATAATGGTGCAGCTACGGCCAGTGCAACTGGAGGAACTACGGCATATACGTATGCTTGGTCTGGAGGCGGTGGCTCTTCTGCCACAACTACTTCTAGAACAGCTGGAACGTATACCGTAACTGTAACAGATGCCAATGGTTGTACGGATACAGAAACGGTAACCATTACACAACCAGCAACGGCAGTAACTACGACTGTAACAGCTCAAACCAACGTATCATGTAATGGAGGTGCGAACGGAACGGCAACGGCTTCTGCCACTGGCGGAACGGGAACCAAAACATACACCTGGTCAACTGGAGCCTCAACGGCAACTGCTACAGGACTTTCTGCTGGAACTTACACGGTAA
>Ga0115566_10000454_pt1 | contig 35394 bp, 29 predicted proteins | sample COGITO_mtgs_1204_3_FD_87173 | JGI IMG/M metagenome (GOLD analysis project Ga0115566, IMG submission 87173) | Pelagic marine microbial communities from North Sea - COGITO_mtgs_120405 | ecosystem: Environmental > Aquatic > Marine > Epipelagic | place: Germany:Helgoland, sampling site Kabeltonne...
ACTTTCGCGGCTTTCTCCAACGGTCAACCGACGATCCCTTACTCCTGACCTGGTCGCAAAAGGACGGCGAGCACTGCCCGGTAGGCGTGAACGTCCGATCCCCCTACGACAATCGCTACCGCGACTCCTTCCCATACACAGCGTGGGAAGACGAAGGCCTAACCATGTACAAGCGGCTGTTCGAGCGCTACGCCGCCTTGGGCATCGATACCGTCGAGCTGTGGATGTCTCCGTGGTGGCTCGCGCTCGAATGGATTCCGGACGCCCCTGGAAATCACGGTCTCGGGTACTACAGCCCCTGGCGAGCCTGGAAGCTTGATAGGATTTTTGAATGGGCCGAAGAATACGACATCGATATCATTCTCCTCATTCACAATCACGGGAAGTTTAGCACTTGGTGCGACTCTGACTGGGCTCGAAGCCCGTGGAATGCGAAGAACGGCGGACCACACGATTCCCCCACACGATTCTTCTACGACGAGGAAACAGTCGCTAGCACCAAGCGCATGCTCGACTACCTCGTAGCCCGCTGGGGCTATTCGCCCAGGCTTATGAGCTGGAAACTGTTCAGTGAAATCGACTTAACAGGCAAAGACCGGCAATGGTACAAGCACCCGCACATGGCCACCTGGCACAAAACCATGGGCGCATACTTGAAGGAGATCGACCCCAACAAGCATCTCGTCAGTACCCATTGGTCCACCAGCTACCAATGGGTAAATCGGGATGTCGCTGGCCTCAAAGAGCTCGACATCGTACTCCTCGACGCCTACTACCAAGGCTCCGGAGCCAATAAGCTCTACGTGACCGTCCAGAAAACCGGCGAGTTTGCATTGGACATAGAAAAGCCATGTGTCATCACTGAATTTGGGGGTAACCCCTACGGAGACACCATGGGCCACATCCTCCACCAGCATCACTTGGGGCTCTGGTCGGGGTACTTCCACAAGATGGCCTCCATCCCCTTCTTCTGGTGGTTTACACTCTTAGAAGAGCACCCGGGCCTATATAGCCGCTACCGCGGCATTGCCCGCTTTATCGACAACGAGGATCGCACTGGCGCGGAATTTCACAGCACGGTCCTTGGCCAACTCGGGTATTGCGAACTCCGCACCCCCGGGCGCCTGCTCCTTTGGATCTTCGATCGCAAGTACTACTACTCTGGCAGGCTGGATGCGACCCCAGAGGTACACGACGAAGCTCAGATTCAGCTGGAACTTGACAGCGGTAGGTATCATGTCGAGTTCTGGGACCCTACCAGCGGTGATATCCTAATAACTCGCGAGGTGCTGTGGGATAGCGGGGCCAAAAATTCGCTGCCTTTGCCAGCCTTCGAGCGCGATATCGCGGTAAAACTGTCGCCTCTCGGCCAGACGGAGTTGCGGGAACGTTAAGATTCGCTACAGTGCTTGTATATGCCGAGCTACACTGGAGAGATTTTATGATTCGCTATGTTCTTATGGCCGCCACAGCCGTCCTTCTAGTGGGCTGCACCACGACCGGTACGACGGTCAACACCGACAGCGGCGAGTCGTACGAATTGCGACGCAGCGGGAATTCCTTTGTGGTCGACGTCCCCAGCACAATTCAAGACACCCATCTTGCGATCCTTCGCGGGTTTCGTGACCTGCGCATTACGCCAATCATGCACAACGATGCGGTCTCCGCGCTCTACGAAGCAGAGTTCGCAGACGCCACGCCATTCTCAGTGCGCCTGTCGCAGATCGACCGGCACAACGTCCATCTCAGGATACGTGTCGGCACGCTCGCCGACCAGCCTCGCGCTGAATATCTGTTTCGCCAGTTTGAGTCGTACTTTCCCGACGAGCGGTTCAGCTTGGGACCGGACGGAAAGTAGCTAACGTGATGCCCAGCCATGTTCGACACCCCTCATCTTCACAGTGACTGGGTAAATCGCGAACTCGCGTCCCTGAGCCTGACAGAGAAGCTTGCCCAACTCCTCGTTGCGCATCTTAATCCGGAGCACAGCACGCCCATCCTGCAAGCCAGCTTGGGCCCCACCCCAACAGGCGGATACTGCCTGATCGGCGCCGACGCCAAAGACGTGCTGCGCACAACTGCCTGGCTCCAGAAACGCGAAGGTGTTCCGCCATTGATAGGTGCCAACATGGAGCATGGTGCCGGCCGCATCATTCGGGGTGCCACCGTGTTTCCGGACGCATTGGCTCTGGCAGCTGTTAACGACGAAAAGTTGGCCTTGAAACAGGCAGTGTCCATGGCCCGCGAGGCAAGAGCCCATGGCATATCATGGAGTTTTTCCCCAGTCGTCGACCTGCAGGCTCATCCCCATAGCCCGGCGGTAAACACCCGAGGGCTCGGCGACTGCCCAGAGCGAGTGATTCGCCTTGCTGAGAACCTTATCAGAGGCATGCAAAAGAATGGCCTTTGTGCCACAGCCAGGCATTTCCCCGGCGACGGGTTTGACGACCGCGACCAACATGTCTGCACCACCACCAATCCGCTTTCCATGGATGCCTGGCATGCGACCAGCGGCCGCATCTTTAAGGCCGTAATCGACGCTGGCGTACATACAATCATGACTGGTCATATCGCCTTGCCCGCCTGCGATCCGGGCACCAATCGAAAACTCGGAGCACCACCAGCCACGCTCAGTAGCCGGATTCTGCTGGATCTCCTGCGCTGTGAGCTCGGCTTCAAGGGGCTTATCCTAGCCGGGCCTGTCGACATGGGGGGAATCACCAGCCAGGGCAGCCATGTAGAGATTCTGTCTGGTGCCATCAACGCTGGCTGTGACATGCTCCTATTCTCGAATCCCAGCCGCGATCTGCCACTTCTCCAGCGTGCAGTTCAGCGTCACATCCTCAGTGAGGAGCGAATCGACGAATCAGTCCGCCGAGTCCTTGCTCTCAAGGAGCATCTTCAACTTCACCAGCCGTCCCCAAGCCCCGCTCTAACTGACGACGATCGCACCCGCCATGCCGCGACGGCACGTACGATTTCTCGCCGTGCGGTCACCGTAGTGCGCGATCGAGACAGCATTCTGCCAATAACACTTGGCCGCGGGCGCCAGATCCTGTCCATTCAGGTCAAGGGTGCGTCCAACCGCTCTCTGGCTACCATCGACGAATGTCTTCGTAGCAGCGGAGCAGATCTAACACGCATGATCGCAGGCGAGGCCGATCTCTGGATCAGTGAAGATGACGTGAATTCTTTCGACTGTATTCTGGTCCACCTGCTCTTCTGCCCAACCCGCAGCACCGCTCGCGTTCGTCCAGGTGGTATGTACATGCGCACCCTGAGTCGTCTCCTGAGTTGCCGACACCCGCGGGTTGTCCTGATTTCGTATGGCTCCCCCTATCACGGGCACGACTTCCCCCATCTTCCAACCCTCATAAACGCCTACTCCTCCGACACACAATCGCAAAAGGCTGTTTTCGATGTTCTCCAGGGCAAGCTAGTCCCAACCGCCACAAGCCCTGTCTGTCTAGATGCGCCAGCGACACTCAGCGAAGTCTGGGCACGCGAGACTGCCTGCCGTCAAGCCCCAAATTCCGAGCGAATAATCCTCGATGGGCTCACACGAAATTATTGACCTACAGTGAAAAGCCCAGCAGGCCGAAACAGGGTAGCAGTTCAGAAACGGTAGACGCCCCCTGCTCTGCCCAACCGCCGAATTCGGCAATCTGCTGCAACTCCCAGTCATCGCTGTAGTGCAGCAGATACATCTTGCGAGTCATTTCCTCGGGCAAATCCCGGAGATCGTCGAGCGGTGCATGGACCGAGCCGCGAAAAAACTGCACGCCATGAAACATGACGCTGCTTTTTGGCCCGTAGTAATCGAGCAGGGCGCGGTCGAACTTGGTGTCACAGGAGATAAAGACCTGCTCGTTGACAAACATCCATCATGAAATAAGGCTGGTCTCCCAGGTGGTGCTTTGCTCCGGAATGTGCGTGGTACGAAACAACTCGATATGCGATGGGCCATGCTGCACGGTATACGTTTCCCGCGGCTGCATTCTCTTCCTGCTCGGAGGGATCACCTCGAAAAAGTCGCTGAATGATAGCTCTTGAGCAGTACCCACATCTTTCTAGTTCCACTCAAGGCCACCACGAAGGGTATAATCCCACAATACCCGTTGGTAGTTCTCATCAATGATAATCGTGAGCTTTTTCTTGCCCAGCGTGAGCATTCCTATATAGCGGTTCATCAAAGCCAAACTCTCAATACCGCCGACGTGGTCCGCGTGTGAGTGCGTCAGCAACACCACTTCGATATCGGGTGGCTCAAGTCCGGTGACATCACGCAGCGCCCGCGGCCCCGTCATCGCAAAGTCCACCAGCACATGGTGATCTTCCTGCACCAACAAAAAGTTCAGTTAATTGTGCCGTGACGCGAACGCAGAACCAACTCCCAGGAAGAAGAATTCCAAGTCTCCGTCATTTGCCAGCGAATACTTTTCTCCAAGCTCCGGCCTACGCGTGATCATCCGGTGCGTCCGTTTCAGACTCCCAATCACCGTAATTAGATAAATGCCTCCTGACAGGCCTAATCCGGAAACTGAGCGCTCAACGCTCTTAGGCGCAGGATTCTGCCGCAGCCAGGACCGCTGCGAACGGGACGTCCTCCAGGCTTGCGAATCGCGGATCACGCGTCAGCGAAGGTCGCGATCGTGAAGTCGCGGGAGACGCGATGCCGCACAGAAACTTTGCCCGCTGCCTGGGGCTTTGGAGTGCTGCAGGTGCGTCTTGCGCAAGTTTGCGGATGACGGCCGTTTGCGGCTCTGTCAGGTCGGGACGCTCCAGCGACGGACCTGCTTCTGGGCGTTCACCTTTGCACCAATCACAGTGCCCACAATCTTGCCCCAACTCCTCGCCGAAATAGCCCAGCAGGCGTCGCACGACGCAGCCATTTTCGAGGAGAATCTCCTCAAGTCTTCCGATCCGCTGGATGTCACGGGATTCTGACGATTTGAATCGTGCAATAATTTCACTAGCAACAGCTTCCGGCTCAAACTGTGCCCCAGTGCGGCGATAGCCCTGGCGCACGCCACTGACCTGTGTCTGGATCATGCCCTGTTCTTCCATATAGTTCACCGCGGCGAGAAGTCGCGAGCGCTGCTCGCCCATTGCCTGTGCCGCCTCGGTGACATCCAGGCTCAGCCACTTCCGGCCGGACCTTCCATGGCCTAGCATTGTCCGCAGAAACGTCTGTCTCGCAGCGTCAAACCGCCCCATCGCCTCACCTTCGGGGATCAGAAAGGCGATCTTGTACACACTGTAGAACGGCGCAGTACCAGCCAGAACGCCCCCTAACTCCAAATAACACAGCAACGTATTCACCACCAGTGGGCGAATATCGTACCGCGTCGACAGGTCGTAGACAGAGACGTCAAACGAATCCCCCAGCCCGTGAAGCTCCCTCACCAGACCAAGAACACTGCTCGGCTCCGGCGTATCTCCATAGGTGAAATTCTCTAGCACAATACGATCCTGAGAATGCAGCAGGGCCTCGCAGATCGCCGGCACTCCATCCCGCCCAGCACGACCGATTTCCTGCGCGTAGTTCTCCAGCGATTTCGGCATGTTGTAATGGTATACGTAACGAATGTTGGACTTGTCGATTCCCATACCGAACGCGATCGTCGCGACCACAATGCTCTCGGCCCCTGCCATGAACTCATCCTGAATCTTCGAGCGTACCTCAGCGTCCAAGCCCGCATGATAGGCTGCTGCTGGAAGGCCTTTCTGCTGCAACCAGTCGGCTAACTGCTCCGCGGTTTTCTGTAGTGTCACGTAGACGATCGTCGCACCCGCTGCACGCTGTTGCAACCGCGCAAGCAGGGCATACCCTCGCTTCTTGAGAGGTGTCGGAGTCAGACGCAGTTCCAAGTTCGGCCGATAGTAGCCGATATTCACGTAGGCCTCGTCGCGAATGGAGAATAGCGCGCAAATGTCCGCGGCCACTTGTGGTGTCGCCGTCGCTGTAAGCGCCAGAACGCGCGGCACGGCCAATTGCTCCGCAACCCTTGCAAGTTTCAGATAGTCAGGTCGAAAGTTATGCCCCCACTCCGACATGCAGTGCGCCTCGTCGATCACCATCATTGCGATCTTTACTCGCTCCAGCTGTGACCGAAAACGCTCGTTTGAAAGCCGCTCCGGAGCCACATATAACATCTTAAGCGAGCCCGAGCGAATCTGATCCCAGACGGCGCGATACTCTTCGAGACTGAGCGAGGAGTCCAATCTCGCCGCGGGTATGTTGCGCCTGTGCAGAAAATCGATCTGGTCCTTCATCAGCGCAATCAGCGGCGACACCACGAGCGTAAGCTCCGAAAAAATGCACGCTGGAAGTTGGTAGCACAGGCTCTTGCCACTCCCAGTAGGGAACACCGCCAGCGCGGAATGCCCAGCGAGTAGCTGCTCTGTAACCTCGAGCTGACCCTCCCGAAAATCCGGAAAACCGAACCAACGGTCCAGTGCTTCTCGCGGCGAAATCTCAACTGACATGAAAGGCCTCCCCTGAAATACTTATATTTGTTAGCATGAAGATAAGGACGAAATCACTCTCCGCAACTGCGCTACAAAAAAAAAGGGGCTCAAACTCTAACTGGGCTGCCAATTCTACGTTCCTTACTTGTCTCGTAGCATCGCTTGTTTAGGGTACGGGCACGCGATACGCGGGGGGTATTTGGTGGCAACTACAGAAGCAACTCAAAAACAACGAAAACCCAGTCAGACGGTCCATGAGGTCGTATCTGCCCTGACTCTGCGTGCAATATTGACGCGCTTGGTTCTGTTGGCGATCGGCCTTCTTCTGCTCCTCGCTCTGATTTCTCATAATCCAGATGACACCTTCGTCCTAGAAGGTGGCCTGCGCGAATTCGCCACCGTCACGAATTGGATTGGTCTGCTTGGGGCACGGCTTTCCGGTACACTGCTGCAATGGCTTGGGTTTGCCTCATTTGTCGCCGCGGTCACCCTCCAGCTCTGCGCTTGCTCCCGCTTTGTCGGCCCGGCACTGACCGGCGGACCCGCGTTGCTATACCTCCTCGCAACGGGCTTGATCACTGTAGGTGCGGCCATGCTGCTAGGTATTTTTCCCGAATTCGGGGGCGCCCTCGCCGACAGATTCAATGTCGCTGGTATCCCTGGCGGCGTCTTGGGACAAAAACTGACAGCCCCGGGACCTATGGAATTGGGAGGCGGCTGGTTGGCCCTAGTGATGAACACCGCTGGCTGTGGCATTGTCTCAAGCCTGATGATCTTGATCGGTACCATCACACTCTATTGGTTCGACTGGCATGGTCATTTCTTGCGCCGGTTCTTCCCCGAACGCAAGGCCAAGGCCACCACGCCCGAGAAAGAGAACGATACAGAGCCGCAGACTGAGACGGAAGCTGGAGAACCAATTTCGGCGAAGCAGAAACAGAAACAGAAGCGCGAGGAGTGGCGCGCCGCTGAAGAACGCAAGCTTAAAGAAAAGCAAGAAAAGGCCGAAGCCGAGGCGAAAAAGGCCAGTCAGGTGGCCCCAACAGTCGAGCCAGTTGAACCAGCTCCAGTGAAGAAGCCAGCGAAGGCCCCCCCTGCGGTGCCTGCGCCCGCTGCTACACCAGCCAAGCCCCTCGTTCCCTTCAAACTGCCTGGAAATGATCTTCTCTCTCGCATCCGCAACGCAGCAAGCATGACCCCTAAGGAGGTCAACGAGAAGAAACGTATCCTGCAGGACACCCTCGAGAGCTTCGGCATTGATGCGCTGGTCGGCGACTCCACCTGCGGGCCACGCGTCACGCTCTACGAGATTAAGCCAGCTCCCGGCATTCGCGTGGAAAAAATCAGTAGTCTAGCCAACAACTTCGCGATGAATCTCCGCGCCGAAAGCCTGCGTATTCTGACCCCGATTCCCGGGCGGGATTCAGTCGGCATTGAAGTCCCCAACAACGTCTTCGGTCCGGTTTCGTTTCGCGACCTCCTCAACTCCCCGACTTGGACCGGGACAAAGGCTGCTATCCCCGTGTCCCTGGGCAAGAACATTGCCGGGCAACCCGTCATCTTGGATCTCGCAGATGCTCCCCATTTGTTGATCGCTGGCGCGACCGGTAGCGGAAAATCCGTGTGTATGAACGCCCTCATCCTCAGCCTGCTGTTCCGCTTCAAACCCGATGAACTGAAGCTCGTGATGGTTGACCCGAAAGTAGTCGAACTCAGCGTTTACAATCCGCTACCGCATCTCGTAGCACCCGTGGTCAGCGAAGTCAAGAAAGTTCCGCTGGCCCTGCGCTGGGCAGTCGCGCAGATGGAGTGGCGCTACAAAGTGCTGGCCAAGGTCGGCGTCAGAAACCTTGAGGGCTTCAACAACCGCAAGCCAGCGGCAGAAGTCGTGCTTGATGAAGACGGGCAGCCCATTCCCGCGCGCCTGCCGTTCCTAGTTATTATCATTGACGAGTTGGCAGACATCATGATGACCGCCAAGGCGGACGTCGAGACCTCCCTCGCTCGCATCGCCCAGCTTGGACGTGCCGCTGGCATCCATGCAGTTGTCGCGACCCAGCGCCCAAGCGTGAACGTTATCACGGGAATCATTAAGGCAAACTTTCCGACCCGTATTGCTTTTCAGGTATCCTCTGTCGTCGACTCGCGCACCATCATCGATGGCAAGGGTGCAGAGGCCCTGCTCGGCAAGGGCGACATGCTGTTTAAATCCCGCTCAGGCCGCATGGATCGCGTCCAGGGCGCGATGGTCAGCGATGAAGAGATTGAGAAAGTGATCGACTGCGTGATTACCCAAGCCCCGCAGGCTTTCAGCGAAGACATCTTCTCGCCCAATGCCATGAAAATGGATGATGCGGCTGTTGCAGCACTGGATCCCGATGGTGCCGCTGCAGCCCCGCAGGAAAAAGGGTTCGTAGACGTCGGCATCGAGACCATGGAACCCGATGGCGACGATGCTCTGATGATGCGCTCGATCCAAGTGATCGTCAAAGATCGGCGCGCCACCACGAGCTACCTGCAACGCAGTCTGCGTATTGGCTATAACCGCGCCGCCACCATGATTGAAGAACTCGAAAATCGCGGCATTATTGGCCCTCAGATCGGCACTGCGCCGCGGCGCATTCTGGTTGAAAGTATGGAAGACGCAATCGCCAAGTGCAAACAGGGCGGCGGTGAGTAGAATGTCGTCGGACACCAAGCAGCACACACGGCAGTTGGAGCTCAATCTTTGGGCGGATTTGATAGAACCAGTCGCGGCCCCCAAGCCAAGAGCCGCTACCGTGCGCGGAAAGGCTTCCAGCATCACACAGACATCACTGCCCTCACCTGCTGAATCGGCTCCGGCCGCGCAACTAGAGCTGTTGGCCGCTGCGCCTCCAGAGCCGGAATCTCAACAACAGGCTGAACAGGACAACATGCCAGACCCACTCGATACCATCACTGACGACGAAGCATCCGCCCCCTTGCCGGATGAGGACATTGAACAGTCAGTTCAAGACGAGAATGGTCTTCCTGTGGATGATGAGCCACCCGCCTCGCCCGAAGAGCTGGACCAAGCCAAGACAATCCCCGACGTCAGCGAGCCTGCAGCTCAGGAACCACCTGCCACCGAGGACACCTCCGACGGTAACGAAACAATGCTTGACCGGCCACTGGATACCGACCTGCAGAACGATGAAACCGAAGAAATTACGGCAGACGACACCGTTGAGGACGATGCGAACTCCGCAACTCCGGAACCCGTACCCGAAGAGAAGCCATTCAAGCTCAAACTGGCGGGCGAGAGTGAGACCACGGACTCGCCCCCCCCGAGAGCCGACACGCCCACCGTTGCAGCCCAGCCAGACGCCCCTCTCGAGGACGACCATGGCGGGAGTATTACCGCGGACGTCGTCTTTCCTGGAGTTCCCCTTAAGCCACCCGGCAAGGAAGACCATCGCTGGGTAGACACCCACGAACTGCACATCCCGGCGCTGGAAGACCAAATTGCATCGCGCGCTTTGGCAGGTGAATGGGCTGAGCTGCTCGCAGACGGCGTGTCTGCCGGCTCCTTGCTCACGCACGCGAGACGCAGCGGCAAGCGTACCTTGCCACAGGTCTCCTCCAAAACCCACATCAAGGCTGACTTCATCCGCCGCTTGGAGCTTGATGACTATAATTCCCTGCCAAAAGACGCGTTCTACGCGAAAGGCTGGATCAAGAAACTCTGCGCCCTCTACCAGATCCCGGATGAGCCGTTCTGTACGTTAATCTCCGACTGGTATGCCCAGCGCGAACAACGCGAGTTTCCCGAAGCACTCATTCCCGAAGAGAAGACCCTCACGCGCCGGCCGATCGAAGAGGAGCAAGACAGCGCCGAAGCCCGGCGCCCTGGCGGAGTACGCCTGCTGGCGATCGCAATTGCGGTGATCGCAATTCTCGCAGCAATCGGCACAGTCATATCAGTCACACGCGAGAACCCATCGCCCAGCGACTCACCGGTAGTCGCAGCCACGCAGCCTGTCGCCCTGCCGCAGATCATCAGCGAGCAGAATGTACTGGATCTGCTGCCCCCCGAAACACTACCGCTTACTGAGCTCCCCGTCCCGGGAGAGTAGGCTCGGCCGAGGCAGCCTGTGCTTACAGGCTGAAACTGTTTATGTCTGATCGCGTTTCATTCTTCACCTTTGGCTGCCGTCTCAATCAGGCAGAAACCGCCACGCTCGGCGCCTCATTTCGCCAAGAAGGCTTCTCCGTTGTCCCCTACGGAGAGCCGTGCGATATCGTCGTCGTCAACACCTGTACCATTACCGAAAACGGTGACGCGGACACCCGCAAACTCGTGAACCGAGTCGCCCGCAAACAGCCGCAGGCCAATATCGCCCTGATTGGTTGCCAAGCCCAGATGCAAGCCAAAGCTCTGGCCGGGTTCAAGTCCGTCGCCTGGGTCGTAGGCAATGCTAGAAAGATGGAACTTCCAACCATCATTCGCAAGCAACCCGCCTCCGACGAAGTCGTTGTTCTGCGTGAGCCCCCATCTCGCAAGCCATTCACCCAGCCCGTCATCGGGCGGGAAGATCACCGCACCCGGGCCAACCTGAAGGTCCAGGATGGCTGCGATTTCTTTTGCAGCTTCTGTGTCGTCCCATTTGCCCGCGGACGTGCCCGGGGCCGAGAGTTCGATGATATTCTCCACGAAGGAAAAGCACTGGTTGACGCAGGATTCCGCGAGATCGTCATCACCGGCGTAAATGTCGGCACCTACCAACTCGAGACGTACGGCTTCGCCGACGTGGTCGATGCGCTCTCCGCAATTCCCGGTTTGGACCGGCTGCGAATCTCATCGATTGAGCCTACCACCATTGCTCCGGATATCCTTCACCTGATTCAGACACGGCCCAACATCTGCCGCTACCTGCATGTGCCCATCCAGAGCGGAAATGACACCGTCCTCACTCGCATGGCACGCAAGTACACCACAGCGGACTTTCTAGACTTTATGTCCCAAGCGCACCGGGAAATTCCCGACCTCTGTTTCGGGACCGATGTCATCGTCGGTTTTCCTGGCGAGAGCGAACAGGAGTTCGACGAGACTGCCGACCTTATTCGCGACAACGAGTTCGCCTATCTGCACGTATTCAGCTACTCCAACCGAAAGCACGCGAAAAGTGCGGAGTTCGCAGAACAGGTCCCCACAGGCGAGATTAAACGCCGCAGCAAGATCCTGCGCGACCTCAGCGATCGCAAGCGCTCCATTTACATGCATCGCTACCTTGGCCAAGAAGCCGAAGTGCTCTTTGAGCAACAAAAAGACGGACGCTGGTCGGGCCTCACCGACACATTTATTCGTGTCTATGCGGAGTCCGCACACGACCTCGAGAACAAGCTCGTTCCCGTTCGCCTCGACACCGTCGAGCCCCGCGCGCTATTCGCGACCGTTCTTTGAACAGAGCCCAAACGGATCCGTAAAGAGATACTTGGGGCTATCGAAACAACTCGCTACTAGGTTGGATGACGAGGGCCTATGCACATACGTTCCATTCATTCCGCACGCCTAGATCGAGTCAGGAGCACCCTCGTTGAGCCGCATCTGGTACACACCACACCCGCTTCGAATCGGTCTACGGAATCAGTGACGAGCAAGCTTGGAGCCGACTTGGAGGTGTATGAGTTGCCCCGGAGACTCGTCTGCGGTCTCCTCGTGCGCTTTCACCAACGCGGCCCAAAGCCCCCCAAGCACTGCCTCAACCTGCGCATCACTCAGCGGCCGCAAAGAGAGTTCACTGGTAGTGTGCGCTGGCAAACGTAGCCACATGCCTTGCCGAAGTGGAAGTGCCAGCCACGACTGAGCAGTCTGCAAAGAGCATCAGTCAGTCTGAGTCTTGCAGCCGCTTCTTTATCCGCTCTTTCGCGCCCTCGGGAAGGCAATCTGGCTGTTGGCAGCAGCCTTCTTTTTCCCGCTCCGCCAGAATCCGCGCGCAGTCCTGCATAACCATCACGCCCTTGTGATAGCGCGAACAGATGCAGCAGAGCGAAACATGAAGCTTCAGGCCTAGGCGCTGCCACCTCGGCAAGTCCTCGTAGTTCGTTTCAGCCAGAGCCTCTGCAACTCGTTTACAGGTCCACATTTAGCGTCTCAGGTCTCCTAAGTTGCGTCTGATGCATTAATCGAATTTTCTGCGAGATCGATGCGATGTCGACCGACGATCCTTCGAGGATAACCCAAAAACCTTACACGTTTCTTGCGAAGAAACTCCTTCAAGCTCCGTCAGCACAAGGGCCTGGCGCAGCTGCTCTGGAAATTTCGTGGTGCATTTCTCCAGAATTTTCCAGAATTCGACGTCTTCAAACGACTGCCGTGGATCGAACTTCCAAGGCAGCGGTGTCCAGGTCGGAATCCCAGAGCGTTTCACGAGAAAGGTATCAGGTTTTTCGTACCCTCCCGTTTCTTCGGGCGGGGTCTCCCGAGCACTCTTCCGAAAATAGTCGCTGATCTTGTTGCGGACGCGATGTAGTGCGTAACGACACAGGTAGTCGCTATGCTCATCGCCCCATCGTTCGGGGTCAGAACTCTGCTGTTCCATATAGTTTGGGCGCGAATCACAATCGATTGAGCAGCATTAACTCGTGCGGATGAGGGAAAAGATAGATCTGATCCTTAAGGTAGCTGACGTCAAACTTTCGGACGTAGTGGCGAATCAGGGTGATCGGCAGGATCAGAGGCAACAGACCGAGCCGATAATCTTCGAGTACCTGTGTCAGTTCTGCCGTCTCTCGCGCATTCAAGTTCTTGGTGAAATAGCCGATCATGTGCTGCAGCGCATTGGCGTGGTTGCGAGTGGTAGGTGTTCGTTTCATGATACGGGTGAATGCGACCAGATAGGCAGACGCCAACGCATCGTCGTTGGGAAAAGCATCTGGACGTGCCAGGAGGCCTCCTGCGGCACGAAGACCAGTTTGGTTGTGGGCCATAAGCTGGTACTTATGGATCGCATGAAAGGTCGTTAGCGCAGCTCGTGTGATGCCGCCTGCCACCAATTCCCGCCAGCGCCGGTAGGCGAATAGCCGAGAGACGAAATTCTCTCGCAGCATCGGGTCGTTGAGTCTGCCCTCTTCTTCGATAGGAAGGTGCGGCAGCTGTTTCATCAGAACTGCTGCGAAGTGACCGACGCCCTTGGGAGCAAAGGAGCCCGAACTCCCATCAGGTGGGAAGATCTTGACGCGTTGCATGCCGCAACTGGGCGAGCGGCTCTTGAGTACGTAGCCGTGAAGATTCAGCGTTGCAAGTCGCTCGACGCGCTGCTCGGCATAGACAGCCATTTGTGCACTGTAGTCGTCTCCAGTTTTGGGCATGATCAGACGCGTCCCATCCTCTGCGTTCTCAAGTCGTAAAGTGGGGCGTGGTACCCCAAGTCCCATTTCCAACTCGGGGCAAACTGACACCCACTCGGCATACGTCTCGAAGTCACCAGTGAGGAAGCGATCACGCTTGTGTCCCCCGTCAAAGCGGACTTTCTGTCCGAGCAGGCATGCTGAAATACCGATGCGAAGTTTGGCCACGATTTACGCTTCCGATGAGCTTCCGGCCTCTTGGCCCGGAAGGTGGTTGTAAGGATACAGGCTCTTGTCCGACCAGTGTCAATAAATGCTTGCTGGAGAATCTTATTCTGAACGTTATTGCCAAGTCCCCCTCTGTGCCAATCCTTCTGACAGGCGGCACCGGCTACATCGGCGGGCGGCTACTCGCCAACTTGCTGTCTGCTGGCCACCGTGTGCGCTGTCTCTGTCGTGACCCATCTGTTCTACGCCAAGGGGAGGACACCAACTGCGAAGTGATAGCGGGAGATGTCCTGGCCCCCGACACATTATCGGCTGCCCTAGCGAACGTTGAGACGGCCTATTATCTCATACATTCCATGGGGGATCGCGGTAAGTTCGAGGAGCTAGAGGCTCGAGCCGCTAGCAACTTTGCTCATGCAGCGCGGGCCGCTGGCGTCAAGCGAATCATCTACCTCGGTGGCTTGTGCAGAGACGAGGACAGCCTCTCGGCTCACATGCGGAGCCGTGCCGCCGTAGGTGCACTGCTGCGTGAATCTAACGCAATTGTCGTCGAGTTGCGCGCCTCCATCGTGATTGGCTCCGGGAGTCTGTCCTACCAGTTGATTGCCAGCCTCGTTCGTCGGTTGCCTGTCATGATCACGCCACGTTGGGTGCGAGTCGCCGCCCAGCCGATTGCGATCGAAGATTTGGTCGAGATTCTCCAACGCTGTGCCCACCGGGCGTTCGACGATTCCGAGATCATTGAGATCGGTGGTCCAGACGTCGTACGCTACGAAGATCTACTCCAAACGTACTCGCGCTTGACCGGCCGCAAGCGGTTGCTCATCCCCGTCCCGCTGCTCACGCCCTGGCTATCGAGTCTGTGGCTGGGGCTTGTCACGCCGTTGTACGCCCGAGTCGGGCGGAAGCTGATCGACAGTATGCGCCATCCCTCAGTGGCAACGGCGAATCGGGCGCCCGAGTTGCTTGGGCGTCCCCTCATGACACTCGAGCAAGCCGTGCTACGGGCGCTGGATAACGAGGGGCACCTCGCGCCGCAGACCCGCTGGCTGGACTCGCATACAGCTGGGGGAACTTCCTTACCCGAGTCCGACGAGAAGTGGCGCATACCTCTGAGCGACGATCGCTCCATCGAACTCGATATCAGGCCAGAAGATGCTTTCGCGCCAATTCAGCGGATCGGCGGTGAGACCGGCTGGTACTACGGCAACTGGCTCTGGACGCTGCGCGGCTGGATGGACCTACTTGTCGGCGGCGTCGGAATGCGCCGCGGCAGAGCTCATCCTGACATGTTGGCCGTAGGAGACGTCCTCGACTTCTGGCGAGTCGAAAGCTACAGCCCCAACAGCTACCTACGGCTGAGAGCCGAAATGAAAGTACCGGGAATAGCCTGGCTGGAATTCCACGTAACCGAAACGGAGAGCGGGAGCCGAATCCGGCAGAAGGCCACTTTTCACGCCGATCCACTCGCCGGTCGCTTGTATTGGTATGCGGTAGCGCCGCTGCACCAGTTCGTTTTTGGCGGCATGCTTCGCAATGTTGCCCGTGCAGGCCAGAGGCAGGCAGACGTATAGCATGAACCAGAAACACTCTCCTGTCCGTCTCGGGCTCTGTTGCGTCTTCGAGGACCAACCCATTCAATTTCGCACAACGACAGCAGCCTATCTGAGCCGACTGGGCGCTCGCGATGGCCGCGCCCATCGCGACAGGCTAGTCGAAGAAAATTTCACCACGCTGGCGCGCGCAATCACCTGCTGTCACGAGCTGGGAATCGGTGCATTTCGGGTCAATAGTCAGATTATTCCGCTGGCAACCCATCGCGATTGGCCGTTTGAACTGAACGTCCTGCGTGAGGGTGAACTGGGCGGGTTGCTCGAAACGTGTCGACGTCTTGCACAGGAGTACGACATCCGGCTCTCAATGCACCCGGACCAGTTTGTCGTGCTATCTGCGCATCGGGAGTCAGTCGTCAACGCATCTCTCGCGGAATTGGAGTATCAGGCTGCGGTCTGCGAAGGAATCGGCGCGGACGTGCTCAATATCCACGGGGGCGGCGCATACGGAGACAAACTCGCAGCGCTGGCTCGGTTTGCAGACAATGTTGATCGCCTTTCCGATGCCGCGCGATCCCGTCTTACGGTCGAGAACGATGATCGGACCTATACACCGGGCGACCTGCTGCCGTTGTCTCGGTTGACCGGAATTCCGCTTGTGTACGACGTTCATCATCATCGCTGCAACCCAGATGCGCTCAGTCTGGCGGCCGCTACCGAAGCCGCGCTGGACACCTGGAACCGAGAGCCTTTGCTGCATATTTCCAGTCCAGCTGATGGCTGGGATGGACCCAAGCCCAACCGCCATCACAGGTACATTGATCCGACAGACTTCCCCGACGCGTGGCGTGCTCTTTCAAGTCCCGTGACAGTAGACGTCGAAGCCAGAGCGAAAGAGCTCGCCGTATTAAAGCTGCAACATCACCTGACCTCGCAAGGTACGAATTAAAATGCGAGTCACCCATTCGGAAGTTTTGATTATAGGTGCCGGAATCGCCGGTTTGGCTGCGGCTCGCAGAGTCCACGAAGCCGATCTGACGTGCCGCCTCCTAGAGAAAAGCCGCGGGCTTGGGGGACGCTGTGCGACGCGGCGCTTTCATAATGCCAGCTTTGACCATGGGGCTCAGTTTTTCACTGTTCGCAATCCGCCACTAAAAGCGCTCGCCGAGTCATGGTTGGAGCAGGATTCGATTCGCGAATGGTGTCGTGGCTTTCCCTGCGCAGCCACCGGTGCTGGGGCCGGAGTCGATGGCTACCCGCGCTATTGCAGCAGTCCAGGAATGAATCGGCTGCCAAAGGTTTTGGGCAGTGGCCTTACGATCGAGAAGCAGGTCCTAGTGACCAGCATCGAACGTGCTGCCGATGGCTGGCATGTTGCGAGCAGCGACGAACGTCATTGGCACTCACATGCTCTCATCGTGACGGCTCCGTTACCGCAAACCTTGGCCTTACTGGAGCCTGATGTAAGCCGTCAGGTTTTGACTTGCTTTCCTGCGCTGCAAGAGGTTGACTACGATCCGTGCTTTACGGTGATGTTGGCACTCTCAGGTGAATCAGGCGTCCCCCCCCCTGGTGCGATTCGAGAGCCCAATTCTGCGATCGATTGGATTGCGGATAACAGCATGAAGCACGAGACCGGTGGCCCCGCAGCGCTGACTGTCCATACCAGTGCAGCATTCACACGCCGTCATTTCGATGCGCCTCAAGAAGACGTAGCGGCCGCGGTCATCGAAGAAGTGCAGCCCTATCTCATGGCTGATGTTGCAGCCTGGCAAGTGCATCGCTGGCGGTATGCCAAGCCACGGGAACCATTGTCGGTTGGAGCCCTGGCGCTTCCTGGCACACATCCTCTCGTGCTAAGCGGTGACTATCTCAACACCCCTGCGCGTCTCGAAGGCGCGTTTGACTCAGGCATTTCCGCTGCGACCTACATACTTGCTCAGAGCTGATGATCTCTTGGATCCTCACCCTGAATGTGGCCAGCACGCTTGTGATGGCTGGCCTGATTTGGCTCGTGCAGCTCGTCCACTATCCGGCTTTTGGCTTCGTTTCCGAAGCTGCGTTTCCTCAATTCGCCGTTTTCCATCAACAACGAATAAGCCTTATCGTTGTGCCGGTAATGCTCCTGGAATTAGTCACCACGCTGCTGATGATCTACAAGCCCCATCCCGCCTTCCCGCTCCGCATGGCATTGGCCTCTGCGGTGTGCCTCGCAGTCGTATGGTTCTCAACCATTCTGCTACAGATGCCAGTACACCAGCAATTCATCGCGGGGAAGAATTCTGCTCTCATCGCAGAACTGACTTTAGGCAATTGGTGGCGGACGGGGGCCTGGAGTATCCGGGTGGTTCTTCTTGGCATAGTCCTGCAGCGCTGCGCTGCGAACTACGCAGCCCCGGCACAAAATAGCTCGAGTACGAGACAGTAGACTGACCAAACGATAAACGCATCGTGCTACAGGCATGGCTGAACGAGTTTTGGCAGATGAACATAAGCCTACCGCTATGGCTCTGTCTTCTGTGAGTGAGGCTGGGACGCTCACCGTGCCATTCGTCCTGTGCAAGGAAGTCGACGATCAAGGTGTTACCTTCTTCACCAACCTGAAGCCTGTCGGAGGATAGCAATTGCTTGCTTCTCCCGGCGCTGCCGTAGCGGTTCACTGGGCTGGTCTGGAGCGTCATGTCCATACGGGAGGGCGGGTCGAACGAGTGTTCGAGGCAGTGGCAGACGCTTCGTACGCATCGCGAGATAGGTTGTCTCGAATTGGTACGTGGCCATCACAGCAGAGCTAGCCCCTGGCCAACCGTCAGGACCTTCTGAGATGCGGTAGCTGATTGCGACTCGCGCTTCTCGGGCCCAGTTCCTCCCCGACCGTCTCATTGGTCCGGCTTTAAGCTCGTTGCATCGCACTGAGAATTTTGGCAGAATGACCGGGATGCCTGAATGAGGGCTGGGGGCTCACCCAAGGAGCGACTGGCTGGCTCAGTTGGCAGCTCTGCCCATAGCACGCCAGATCAAAACTCTTGACGCCGCCATGATGGTAATCCCTCAGCTCTCTCGACCCGCCGTGCAGCCCAACATAGACTCGCCTTCAACGATTGCACCTTACCTCGCCGGGACTTGCGACACCAGTCTTTTGTTGAGCTGGTTTGTAAGGATTCAGAATTCGCCACGACTCGTGGGCAACGTGGCGCTCGGTCACGACGCACAACAGGAGATCAACATGGATCACAAAGTTAAGGACATAACGCTGGCTGACTGGGGTCGCCGGGAAATTGAGGTCGCCGAGCATGAAATGCCCGGTCTCATGGAGATCCGCAAGCGCTACGCGGCCAGTAAGCCGTTGCAGGGCGTCCGGATCTCCGGCAGCCTGCACATGACTATACAGACCGCTGTACTCATCGAAACCTTAAATGACTTGGGCGCGGATGTGCGGTGGGCTTCCTGCAATATCTTCTCTACCCAAGACCACGCCGCCGCTGCGATTGCGGCTGGTGGAACCCCGGTGTTCGCCTGGAAGGGCGAAACCCTAGAGGACTACTGGTGGTGCACCAAGCAGGCTCTCACCTTCCCCGGCAACAACGGACCGCAGCTTATTGTCGATGATGGCGGTGATGCGACGATGCTGATCCATCTGGGCTTTTCCGCCGAGAATGATGCAAGCTTCCTCGATCTGCCTACCGACAACCACGAGCTTGCGTGCGTTCACGCAGTCCTTCGCGAGACCCTGGCTGAATCGCCCACATTCTGGCACGGTGTCGTCAGCGAGTGGAAAGGCGTCTCTGAGGAGACCACGACGGGTGTTCACCGCCTCTACCAGATGCATGAGCGAGCCGAACTGCTCGTGCCCGCCATCAACGTCAACGACTCCGTCACCAAGAGCAAGTTCGACAACCTGTATGGTTGCCGCGAGTCTCTGGTCGACGGTATCAAGCGTGCGACAGACATGATGATTGCTGGCAAAGTTGCGGTCGTCTGTGGCTTTGGTGACGTCGGTAAAGGCTCCGCACAGGCGCTGGAAGCGCTTGGCTGTCGAATCATGGTTACCGAAGTCGATCCTATCTGTGCTCTGCAAGCCGCGATGGCCGGCTACCACGTCACTACCGTCGAGAAAGCCCTTCCCGTCGCTGACATATACGTGACGACCACGGGCAACCGTGACATCATCACCGTCGACCACATGGCAAAGATGCGCAACCAAGCGGTGGTTTGTAATATTGGCCACTTCGACAACGAGATTCAGGTCGAGCAGCTCAATGCCCACCCAGGCGTGGAGATGCTTGAAATCAAGCCTGAGTTTGACCGTTACACCTTTCCAGGAGGAAAAAGCATCTATCTCCTGGCAAAGGGCCGGCTCGTAAACCTCGGGTGTGCCACAGGTCATCCCAGCTTTGTCATGAGCACCAGCTTCGCCAACCAAGTTCTCGCCCAGATCGCGTTGTGGGAAGAGGATCACGCCATCGGAGTCCATGTGCTCCCAAAGCATCTCGACGAAGAAGTCGCTCGATTGCATCTTGAGCACATCGGTGCCGAGCTTACTGTGCTCACGACCGAACAAGCAAGCTACCTCGACATTCCCGTTGAGGGTCCCTACAAACCGGATCACTATCGCTACTGATCTAATGATGCGTACTTTGGGCACCACTGGTGCCCGAGGTACGCATTTTATCCCAGTGGAAAATCTTGCGTGAATCGTGCGCCGAGCCTTCTGGGGGCCGAATTTTTCCTAGGTTTCCGGTCACGATCACGGCGGCGTGCTAATGGACTCATTCCAGTCGATGCTTCTACGGACAAACGGAAAGAACAGCAACCTGCTCCCCGTCTGGCAAAAATACTGTAACTTTGAATTTCGGTCTCCCCCGTCTACGACGGCAAGGTCTTGTACCTGACCGTTCCCCCGCGTCTCGTGCAAAAGACGTCCTTGATGGTCCAGAGTGATTAGTAGGAAATTGTTTGTAGTCAGTAACGAAGCGGAGTTGAATTATCCTTCCACTTCAGCTTTCAAGGCCCCAAAGAACGGCACTCCGCTCCGGTACTTTCGTTATTACGGACGACGGTCTCTGGACGTCCGGGTTGGATGCACGAAGCGTCATTCATCCCTTTGCCGTTTTGGGCTCCCAGTCTGCATTGGCTTGCCGCGCAAGCCCCAGGGACTAACACACGCAAAATGACCACCTCAACCGATCCTATGGCACCTTCAAAGTGTGCGTCTACATGACGCCAACACGGTGTGGAATATGGCAAACGACTTGATACCATTTGACGCTGGGGGCAATCGCGGTGTAAGATTATCCCAACTGGCGCCGATTTGGTGCTGCTGTTGTCTGTTTCGTCCCACGCCGCCGTCACCCACGGATCGTACCTACAGCAGGGAACGGAACATTCGATGGTCATTGTCTGGCGGACAGACGTGACAACAACCCCGGTGGTGAAATTCGGGAAGACGCTTGATTCCCTGATTGGGACCTGCGCGAGCAGCAATATTGTCGTCCGCACCACGACTTCCGAAGAGCCGCTTCACACGGCACCAGACGGAATCTTCCAGTACGAGGCCACCCACACCGGTCCCCAGCCCGGCAGCACTTACTGCGACACGCTCGCTGATGGTGATGCCCCGCTTGCCGCTGCCTCACGACGCATCCAGTGATTGGTGCCAAAAAGCCGACCCGTATCTGGGTCGTCGGCGACTCGGCTACGGGCGGGACAAAAAGCGGTGTTCTCCGCCCAGGAGGACGTTGTCCAGAAATCCGGGCGCCCCCTTGATCTTTATGTTCACCTTGGTGATATGGCCTATACCCGTGGCGGGGACGGAGAATTCCAAGTTAAGTTTTTCGAAATTTACGAGTCACGTTTGCGTAACACAGTGTGTTGGCCGACCATGAGGAACCACGAGGGGCTCACCTCCGAAGGCAAGCATGGGACTGGCCCCTATTACGATGCCTACGTGCTCCCGGCCCGTGGTGAAGCGGCTGGTGTTCCACCTGGCACCGAGCCCTACTATTCGTTCGACTATGGCCCAATCCACTTTGTTTGCCCAGACAGCTTTGACCTCGACCGCAGCACCGATGCCGCCATGGCTGTGTGGCTGAAGGAAGACCTGAAAAAGACTCAGGCCAAGTGGCTCATCGCCTTCTGGCATCACCCACCCTACACGCTTGGTTCCGATAACAGCAACACTGAAAGGCCGTTGGTGGACATGCGGGAGAACCGGAGTCCGTTGCAATGTGCGGCTCCTTCTGCTGCCCTTACCGGGCGTACTGGTTGGGGATCGGTTCCGGTGATTGCACCACCGGCGTCTTTCAATTATTCCTCCGGGATACCAGCCAACACCACTGGTCTTCACCCGGTAGGGAGGCAACAGCCCCAAACACACAAAAGGCGCTGAGTCCACGAGGAACTCAGCGCCTTTCGTCAGAAATCTGGGTGACAGTTCAGGGGGCGCCCGGCGAAAAGACGCCGCCGCTGGCGACGGTAACGCTGCCGCCGATGGTGCCGATGCCAGCAAGGGTGCCGCCGCTGTTGACGGTGACACCGCCGCCAACAGAACTGGTGACTTGCAGTGTGCCATCATTCACCGTAGCCGTTTGGGTGCCAGTGTACGTACCAGTAACTTCCACGGTGCCTGGCCCTTCCTTGGTCATGAAACCGTTTTGCCACCTTACAGCAAGGTCCAAGTCCACATCGTCTGTGCCATCAGCTACAGTTAATTTGATTGTGCCAGCACCTTGCATGTTCATGAAGCCGCCATTGGTTGATGAGATCGTATTTTTGTTGCCACCATTGGTGATGAAGTTGGTGATGCCCCAGCTTTGGAATAGGTGGTTGCCGTTGTTGAAGTTAACGGCCCCACCGCCAGTGCTGTCGAAGGTGAAGGTCTTGGCCGTGTAATTCGTGCGATTAGCGCCGCCGACACTGGACTCGATTTCCAAGGTCCCGGTCCCGTTGATGCTGAAGCCTGACGTCTGCACGCTGTCCAAGTCTGCGGTATTGCTAATCCGCAGGGTACCACCACTGACTGTGGTCGGGCCGGTAAAGTTTGAGGTCGACAGAATCTCAAGCGTTCCACTGTCGCTTTTGACTAGGCCGCCAGCACCATTGCCAGTGACTAGGCCGGTAATGGTCTGGTCTGCCGTGCTGCTGTACTCGAAAGTTCCGTTCTGAGTGATGTTGACGTTGTTAGCGTAAGTCCCGCTGCCAAGTTGGCCGGCACCATCGATTATCATCCGACTGGCGTTCTGGATGGTCGTGTAGCCCGTATAGGTATTGACGCCAGTAAACCGCCAGTAGCCCTGCTCGCCTGATCCTGCTTGGGGTGTGGTATGGGTGACTCTAACATTGATCGTTCCCGAACCATCGCTGATCACGCCGGAGACGGTATTTGTGCCAGTGTCCGCGGTGCCGGCGAATTGGAACTGGTACGAGCCCGAACCTGTGGTGGTCAGGGCGCCGCTTAAGTCGAGTGCGCCGTCTTGGGCGACAATCCGGTTGCTGCTGGTGGAGGAGCTGCGAAACGTCCGGTTCGTCGATGCTGCGCCGGCTCCCGTATACCAGAGCAACGGTTGCTGTCCGCTGCCTCCCCCCATGGTGATGATGCTGCCCGTCCCTAGCGAGCAGGCCACCCCGGAGTCGGCCACGGTGTTCACATTCAACTGACCTGTGACAAGGCTGATGTGCGCGGGAAAGGTATTGACCCCGTTGAAGGCGATGTAGGCGGCGTTGTTCCGCGGCCGCAGGTCAGTCCCGGTCGCACCACCGATGCTACCGTTGAAGATGTAGTGCTCGCCAACGGTGTTCTGGCGGCCGATCTGGAGCGTCCCGCTGAGTTTGTCGATATCGCTGTTGATGGACATGGTCTTCGCGCTGCCACCGCCGGAGGCAGCCTTGATCTGCGTGTTGCCGGTCGATATCGAAATGGTCCCGCCGTCCAGCGTGAGAGCACCGGAGGCTTTGCCAAAAAACAGATTAGAAGTGCTCACCGTTCCCGAAATCGTAATGGTTCCCGCAGCAAGACCGATCGCGTCAGTACCAAAGCGCGCAGCGTCGTTGTGTGCGGTTGTTATCGAGCCAATTGCGGATGCTCCAGTGCTGTCAGTGCTCCAGCCAATTGTCGGCCCCGGCGTGGGGGCGCCCCACGTGCCACCGGCGGTTCCGAAACCTGCTGTGCTCCCGTTTGCATCCCAGTAGTAGTTCGCCGAATGTGCGGAGATTGCCACGATGTAAAAAAGGAGGGCGCCTGCGAGTAGGCACACAGATGATTGAGTACGGTGTGAGTTTGTATCAAAGCGCTGCATTAGTCTGTCTCCTGGTAGGCCGGCCGGGCGGCGAAAAAAATACAGTAATTAAAACCTAGTCTGCCGTCGGTAAATTGCAACGTCTGCAAATCACTTAGTGGTTGTTATGTCTACATCGAAACCGAGATCGAAATCGATCGTTATGGGATTCGGACACGAAAACTGGATGTCTATCGAGTTGCAATCGGCTACGGAGCACCAGTTTACAGTCAAGCTGCGGAATTGAAAGGTATCCACCTTCCTGATCGAGACCAATGGCGTCGGGCGAGTCAGCCGATCATGCTCAACATTGCCAAAGTCGACGGCAAACGGCCCCCGCAGATCGCCGGTGCTACCCTAGGAATCACAGTGTGGCTGCCTGCGGCGACGCTCATAGGTAGTCACTGGAATGCGCCGCGATCCAGGATGTCTTGGTCGTAGGCAGGGCATTGGGCATTGACGAGAGTCAGAAGCACAAAGCCGAGCTAGATTTAATCGCGGCAATGCTAGCCGACTCGGTGTTCGAGGCTCCCGTGTTAAACAGGATACCGTACGATATGGATTCGATCCCGATAGCGATTTCGATCCCAATTTCGACACGAGCAAAAGCCGATCATCAGATGCTGGCCGGTAGTGGGCAGATCCGTGCGTTACTATTGCGGCGCCTTCCGTTGAGCTGGCGGATCTCTATTCGAGGGCTTTTTTTTGCATTAGGTTGCCTGTGTGAATCGTTTCTTGCCGCGCGGGGATCGATCCCCTAGCAGATCGCAAACTTTGCCGGACAAATCCCGCGCTCCTAGAGAGGGAACGTGTGCGGGATAAGTCCCCAATGGCACTGACTTAAGCTGACCATGAGCATTTGAGAAAGGCTCCGCCAGGCAGCTATCTAGACGGGGATTCGTTTCCTTTCGCTTTGTTCCGCACGGTAGGATCTCCGCCGGGTCTTGAGTGTGAACTTTGTGCCGTCGTCGCTTGATTACTTTCGGTTCGCTGCGGCTTGGCCGTAGCGGCATAGGCACTGCAGCCGCTGCTTCTGCCATCGTTTGGCGAATTTCCCACCAATTGTACTTGGCCTGTGTGCACTGGAGGAGGTGGCCAGCTAGGGCGTGGAGCTTAGCAGTGAAGCTCATGCGATGAACGCTTTCGCCATTGGTGGCGCTGACTTCTAACAGCAGGGTCAAACGTGCCTTCAGTTGATCTACGGTGGCCTATCTCAAGGAGGAGCACAGCATGCGGACTGCGCGCATACGCTCGAGCAGCCCCGAGGGCAGCTATCTTCATTTGTATCATCGCGCTACGGGGTACCCAAGTGACCGAATCTTCGCTGATGTGGAGCGTCAGTTCCTGTTAAATCTGATTCACGATGTGTCCCGCCTCTACACGCTGGAGATTATCGCAGTGACGGCGATGTCAAATCGTCTACACATCGTTGCGTTTGTCCCTAGAGAGGCACCGCAAATGGAGCGGGCATGCCAGCTGTAGAACGCGTTCTACACAGGCAAGAAGCCGGAGTTGCCCCCCCCACTGGCGCGTGATGCGGAGCACATTCGAAAGCGCATGGGCGATTTCAGTGCGTTCATGGCACATTGGCAACAGTGCTTTGCTGCATGGTTTAATCGGACGAGCGCAGAGCGTCCGCACGGGCGGCTATGGGGGAATCGGTTCAAGCACACGATCTTGGAAGGGAATGAGGGCCTCTGGACCTGTGTGCAATATGTGGAGATAAACGCAGTACGTGCTAGCATGGTGGACGAGCCAGGGGACTATCGATTCTGCAAGTGGGCCATCCGTTGTGGTAGGGGGAAGCACCCGTATGGTGAACACCTTCTCGAGGATCTACGCCACTCGCTGGGGATGCGCGAAAAATCATGGATGATAAACTAGTTTGAGGCAGAGTTCCGGTCTGAGCTAGCACGCCTAACGACATCCGAGCGCGGCCAATCAAGCGAAGAGATCCGGCAGGCTGCAGGGGGTGCCCACAAAAGAGGAGTCGCTACGGCTGTAAGTGACGCGTCGAGCACGCTACTGGGTTGACGGTAGTGTGATCGGATCCAAGCAGTTTGTCCGAGAAGTAGCCGCTGATGTGTATGGTGACGAACAGAGCAATCGAAAACGATTCGGCAGGCGGGTGCTGGACGACGCCACGTCTCTGTATTCACTGCGGCGCCTAAGTCAAGAGTAGTCACCGGACCTCGGAGCTTGCGAACTGTTTACAGACCCGCGACACGCCCAGGGCAGCAAAAATTCGGGAGTTAATGATCACTAGCCTGTGAAATAAACACACTGAGAATCCAGAGAAAGCCTACCCAATTCCGTTTAACTTATCCAAAGCCAGAAACAAGCCCTGCGTGCCGCATCCGCCACCGCCCTGCGCCTGAAGCGCAACGTAGAGTTGGCGTACCAATGCAAGTCCAGGAAGCGACAATTTCGCAGCCTCGGCCTCCTGCAGCGCAATGCCCATATCCTTCACAAAGTGGTCCACCACAAATCCCGGAGCATAGTCACCTGCGGCGATTCGAGGCCCTAAGTTGTTGATGAGAAACGAGCGGGCGGCCCCACTGCCGATCACGCCGATGATCGCGTTCTGATCCATGCCCTGACGCGCTGCATAGAGCAGGGATTCACAAACTCCGATCATGGTCCCGGCAACGAGGATCTGGTTGCACATTTTCGTATGCTGCCCTGCCCCGGCTGGCCCCATGAGCGAGATGGTTCCTCCCATGCGCTCCAGCAGCCATCGAATGCGCTCGAACGCCTCTGAATCGCCGCCGACCATGATCGCCAGGGTGCCCTCTCGAGCCCCGACATCACCGCCAGAAACTGGTGCGTCCAATGCGGCAATATCGAGCTGCCCAGCCCGCTCTGCAATCTCCTTGGCCAGACTAGGTTGGCTCGTCGTCATATCGACGATCGTATGGCAGCTCGGAGCTCCGAGCAGCACGCCTTCTCTGCCTAGATAGGTGGATCGCACGTCTGCGGGATAGCCAACAATCGAGAACAGCACCTCGCACCGCGCGGCAACTTCCGACGGTGCCTCGCACCATACGGCGCCCTTTGCCAGTAACCCGGCAGCGCGCGACTTCGTCCGTGTATGCACCACCAGCTCATGCCCAGCCGCCTGCAAATAGCCCGCCATCGGGCCTCCCATAATTCCAGTGCCAATCCAGCCGATCTTCACGTATCCCCCTCGCTGTGTCCTACGTAATCTGATGCCCAAGCCCGAAAGCATGCCCTGCCACCCACAGATCGCAAGGCGAAACTGAGCGGTAGCCATTGCCTGCGCATCGCTGTCAGCTATGGTCCTAGATGCCTGTCGAATCCCCCATCTGCTATCTCAACGGAAGCTACCTGCCGCTGTGCGATGCGTCTATCCCTTTGGAGGACCTCGCGATCCTGCGTGGTTATGGGGTTTTCGAGTTCCTGCGCACCTACAGCGGCATAGTTTTTGAGCCCGAGTCGCACTTCGAACGCCTGCACCATTCCGCCAGTAAGATCGGCATGAGTATCCCCTGGACCAATGCTGAGCTGTTATCGATCATAACCGAGACCGTTGCCCGAAACCGCTTTGCAGAGGTTGGAATCAGGCTGATTATCACAGGCGGCCGCTCAGCAGACGGCAAGCACGCCGATGGCCAGCCATCGCTGGCGGTGATCGTAAAGGCGCTACTGCGCCCATCCGCAGCCGAATTCGCAGCAGGCGTCAAGGCCATAACCATTCGCTTGACCAAAGACTTCCCGACCGCCAAGTCGATCAGTTATGCAGGTGCCCTGATGGCGCTTGGCCGCGCTGAGCAAGCGGGCGCCCAAGAAGCGCTCTATCTCGGCGAGAACGATGTGATCTTGGAAGGAACGACGGTCAACTTCTTCGCAGTTTGCGAAGGGATTCTGCGCACTGCCCACGATACCATCGTGGCCGGCATTACGCGCCAAATCATTCTCGACCTCGCCCAGGACTTGCTCCCAGTAGGCGGACCGGTAAAGCTTCACGAGCTCCCGACCGTGAGCGAAGCATTTGTCACCTCCACGAGCAGAGAAGTCATTCCCGTTACGGAAATCGACAGCCTCCAGCTCAGCGACGGAGAGCCTGGCCCGATTACGCGAGAACTGCGCGCCAGGTTTCAGGCACACTTATCGACCAGCCAGTTGTGAAAGCTTGTCAGTCAAGCGAGATCAGCGCGATGCGTACTCCAATTTTTATTCTCGGTCTTCTTGCCGCTCAGGTTTGCCTATCAGCCCCTATGACTCTTGAATCCGCACTGGGAATTGGGGCCTCGAACTGGGCCGCAGCCAAACTGCAGGTGGACCGAGCAGATGCCACAGCTGCACTGGCCGTCGAGTTCTCTCTGGTTTTCTACCCAGACCACAAGCTCCCCCTGCAACTCGCGGACGATCTTGCGACTGGTGGGGCGCCCACGGAAGCAGATTATGAAGTCAGCGATGAAAAGATCGCTTCCATTCTGAAAAAGGGGCTGAAACTGCCGGATCAGTCACGGGCGGCGCTGTGCGCAGCGATGCTGTACAGAATTGCTCCCCACGACCCAGATGCACGCCTCACGCTGACCAAGGCCAAGATTGCAAAGGATCCGACCGATCTGCTGAAATTGTTACGCCTCCATGGCCGGAATCCAGGTCCCCCCAGCGAGAAGGTTACACCCACTAGAGGGCCGAACTTCAAAAGCCTTCTCACCACCTTGCAGCAAAATATTCTGGGCACCCTGACCGTGGATAACGATTTTGTGGAGGAAGTAGAACGGATGCAATCACTGTTGCAAGTTCGAGCTGAGGCCAATCAGCCAGACAGTGAGGTAGCCGCACTTTATCTTGAACAAATCGAAGTTCTTCTCAAACATGCCCGCTACCGCGCAAGCTTTCTCAAAGAGCCACCGACCGCCGCGACAAAGGAAAAGTGGGAGGCACATGGATCCAAGTATCGCGCGGAACTTGACAAAACACTGAGTCACCTTGGCAGCTTCCAGAAGAAGCTGCGCAAATCCGACCAAGATCAAGTTGAGATTCGCGATGGCGAAAAGCATCATTTTCCGGTCTATGATATTACTCCCACCGAGTTGCCGGAAGCAATACTGCCAGCACTTAGGCGATTCGCTGATTGGGCCGATCAGTTCGCGGCTGCCAATAAGCTGGAACTTACGAAGGTCTACGGAAAAATTAAAAAAAAGAGGTATGTCGCGTTCATCGAACTTATCTCTAAGCGAACGGCCCCAGACAGGATGCTTAATGCGTTTCAAGAAGCCCAGAAAAAATGGGGGGTCCTCTGCCGCGAGTCAAATCTGACCAATAAGCCATCCCTTGCTCACATAGTCATCGTCAACCGGAAGGGACGCATCCTTGCCGCATCATCCTTGGAGGATGGTCGCCAGCTACTGCCGCCCCAAGGCGTTAGGCCATAGGCCTAAATTTCAGTTGCGCCCAAGCGTCCGGCTGACTATCTCGTAAACATCTGCGGGCAGGCCGGCTGAACCCACAATTCGCTTTAGCTCAGTTCGTGCCAGCTTTTGCCGATGCTCAGGTAAACGCGCCAGATCCTTGAAGGCCAAAGCAATCCTTGAGGCAACGCTCGAGTTGTAACCAGCGACTGTAATCACAGCATCCGCGATCAGCTGATAGCCCGAACCGTCGGCGGCGTGAAAGCACGGGGCGTTAGCAGAAAAGCTGCCGTACAGACCACGGAGTTTGTTGGGATTTCCCGCGTCAAATTGGGGATGGGCCGCGAGTGCTGTGATATGCTCTGGCTGCCCCAAAGTTGCGCTTCCGCCTTGTACAGCGAACCACTTGTTCATCACCAGAGGCTCATCTTTCCAGCGCTCCAGAAATACCTGCAGGCCTTCAGTTGTCTCGGCACTGTTCCCCCTCGATAGGCACATCAGTGCGGCAAACTCATCCGTCATGCATGTGGCTCGACGCATCTGCGCCAACGCCAGCGTAGGACCGCCCGGCAAGCGCGCAAGCAGCGACAACGTTACATTCCGCAGCGCCCGCGCACTAGCACCATCACGCCCCGGCACTGCAGCAGGCTTAGAAAGAGCGCCATAGGCAGTGCGAAGTTCGCATTCTGCAAACTTCGCGAACGCATCGTACCACGCTTCCCGCGCATGCCAGGCAGTGACATGGTCCGCGATCGGAAACGGGGCGATAATTTCAGTAACTCCCGGCAACGTTAAAGTGCGCGCCGCAAACATGCAGTCATCGGCAGTCAGCACCGATATCATCGCGCGCATCAGTGCTTCGGAAGGCGCCCCACCGGCCAAGATCACCGCCAGTTCCGCGTGCAGAGCCCGCTGCGCTGCCTCGAAACGATTGAACAAGTTCGTATCTGCCTTCAACAGCAACAGCAATTCGTCCTGCGAGTACTCATACGACAGAATCACCGGCGCAGAATAGTCCCGCAACAACGACGGAACCACGGGCTCGGTCACATCCGAAAAGGTAAAGGTCTGGGCTTTTTCGGTGAGGACAACGAGCCGCTCATCGCCTACTTCCTGACCGTCTCGCCCGAGCAGCCCAATTCGAATCGGGACGACGAACGCAGCAGGCCCCTCATACCCCGGGAGCTGACGACATGTCTGTTCCGCGGTGATGCGAACTTCGCAATTCTCAGCATCATACGCCGTGCTGACGCTGACGGTTGGAGTTCCGCCGAACCGATACCAATTTCGAAACTTCCCCAAGTCCGCACCAGATGCAGCCTCCATCGCCGCCACAAAATCTTCGCAGGTAACGGCGCCACCATCGTGTCGCTCGAAATAAAGGTCTGTTCCCTTCCGAAATGCGTCCGGTCCGATCAGGGTATGGATCATGCGTATGACCTCCGCACCCTTCTCGTAAACTGTCGGCGTGTAAAAATTGTTGATGTCGATGTAGAAGTCCGGACGAATCGGGTGCGCATTCGGACCGGCGTCCTCGGGAAGCTGCGCATGCCGCAGGTCGATCACGTCGCTGATTCGCTTGTCCGTGCGCGAGCCCATGTCAGCGCTGAACTCCTGGTCGCGGAACACGGTCAAGCCTTCCTTCAAAGTCAGCTGAAACCAATCTCGACAAGTCACCCGGTTTCCGGTCCAATTATGGAAATACTCATGGGCGACTACGCCCTCAATCCGGTCGAAATCAGCGTCGGTAGCCGTCTCAGCCCTGGCCAAAACACAGGACGAATTGAAGATGTTCAGACCCTTGTTCTCCATGGCCCCGAAGTTGAACGCATCCACCGCCACGATCATAAACAAATCGAGGTCGTATTCGCGCCCGTAGACCTCCTCATCCCAGTGCATCGCATGCTTCAGGGAAGCCATCGCGTGGGCACAGCGGTTTTCGTTACCGTGGTTCACATACAGGTGTAAATCAACGTCTCTGCCGCTCGCCGTTCGGAATTCATCCTCCACCAAAGCAAGGTCGCCAGCCACGATCGCAAATAAGTAGCAAGGCTTCTGAAAGGGATCATGCCAGGTAACGAAGTGGCGGTTATCCGGTAATTCGCCAGCCGCAACCTTGTTCCCATTCGACAGCAAAATAGGATACGTCTTCCGATCCGCCTCAAGCCTGGTCGTAAATACCGTCATGGCATCCGGTCGGTCGTAAAAATAAGTAATGCGCCTAAAGCCCTCGGCCTCGCACTGGCTACAGAGCATATCTCCTGAGGCGTAAAACCCCTCGAGTGCCAGATTACGATAGGGGTCGATACGAACTACAGTGCGCAGTGCAAACTCCGCGGGCGGCTCATGGACCGTCAAGGTCTGCTCTGACACTGCGTAGGCGCTGTCTTTAAGCGGCATGCCATCCACAGAAATCTCTCGCAAACTCAGGCCCCCCCCATCCAGAACAAGCGGAGCGGAATCTATCTCAGCGCAGCGCGAGATTATGAGCGTGGATTCGACATCTGCAAACTCCGCAAACACCTGAACACTCAGGTTAATCGACGTGATGCGATAAGGGAGTGGCGCGTAATCTTTGCGGTATCTAGGGGCCGGATCTTCCGACACGATCAGGTCTGTTCCTGCTGAGGTAAAATCTGAACAGCCGTGCCCTGAACCCGTACCTCGTAGGCCTTTACCTTCCCGAAAGCAGGGGGTGTCAGAGCTTCTCCCGTCTTGAGGCAAAACTCTGCGCCATGCCAGGCACAAGCCACACGATGCCCCTCGACAAAACCATTTCCCAAGGGGGCACCAGCGTGTGTGCAGAAATCTTCGATCGCGTAAAAGCCATCTTCACAATGGAAGAGCGCGATATCCTCTTTGCCACAGCGAAGAGATCGCCCTTCGCCTAGGGGAATATCGCTTGCTTGTGCAATCGTAACAAACTCAGCCATTCACCGCCCCAGACTCAGAACAAAAATGATAGCGATTATAATTCCGATCACAAGCGCGGTGAGCGCGACTGCACGGACGGCTGCATTGCGATGTGTTCCTGGTGGCGGAGGAGGCATATGGCTACCGAATAATTCCAAAAGGTAAGTGGGTAACGAAACTGAAAGTAAGCGCAGGCTAGGGGCTAGATCTGAATTCATCCCCGCTCCGGCAGATATGCTCCATCCCAAATCAATATTTTGCGACCTGCGTAATACGATAACTCGGATGGCACAACATTCCACTCGACGCGGACCGCGGCGAATCTACCACAAGCCTGTCCAATCGCCATCGCAATCGGTGCAACTCGAATCGCAGAAGCCGCCTGTTGAGTGGCACCCACTATGCCGTCTCGCGAGGGTTGGATTGTGTGGCCACGGTGGTATCAGGCACCCCATGGAAATAGGATACGCGAAATCCCCAGGAATCAATTCCGGAGGCACCATCCACGCGGATAGCCTGCTTGAATCCAGCGCAGTACCTGCACGCGAAGCGTGGTGGTTCTCGGGCCTGAATCCGGTTCAGCCCTTTCCGACAAAGAAGAATCAATAATAAAAGCCCCCGGCTCTGCGTTCTTGAACATACAAAGCTTTTGCCGTGCAATCGTGAGTTCCCCCGCTTCACGCGCCTTGGTCTAGACGTCTTGAAACCCGCAGGCGCTGACACGTGACGTAACACGCAGTGCCTCGAGCGCTGCCTCACTCCCCCCAGAAAGGTAAAGTCATCAGGGTGCGCAGCGACGTAAGCGCGCAGCCCACCGGCATCCACGTTTGCAACGTTCAAATACATGCCGCGAGGCGCAGTTGCATGGCTCTTCCGTCGACCAGCCCAACGGACCGGTTCCAGTCGCATCCACAAACGCCTTGGCCCGATATCTTATGAAAACCGTGGTAACGAACGTTAGTACAAGGTTCGCTCAGCATTTCCTGCAGCGCAATTTTGAGGCTCTCAGTGTCTAACGGCAAAGACGTACTAAGCACACGGTAGTGCTGTCAGGTACATGCCCAGAGCAAGACGAGGTAACCAGGCGACCGATGAGCTCCTGAGGGATCCCCCGCCCTAGCTGAGTCCCCCAGGAACATGAAAACTGGCGAAAGGAGCGAGGCCCATCCCATTTAGCGAGCCACCGAGGAAAGAGTTCTAAGCGAGATTACATCGTATGTACAACGCTTCTGCACCAGCTGCACTCCTTCTGCGAATCCACGCTACATACAGCCTGCCGGTCTGTCTCTTAGACGAGCAAACGATTCGCCCCGCAGCCCCAACCGCAACTATCGCTCAGCGCGAGCCTCGTGAATCGTTCCAGTGCCCCCTGCCGCCCTTGCCGCCCTTGCCGCCCTTGCCGCCCTTGCCGCCCTTGCTATCTGGCTTGCGGGCGTGCGTAACGAGTTGCTTGTCGCCCCCTGACTCGGATGCATCTTTGAAGTGCTCAATGATCTGCTCCGCCTTATTGAACGGCACGGTCACAAACGAACAGCCGTCCATAATCTGGATATCGCCGATTAACCGAGGCTTCATAGGCACACGACGGGTGATGAAATCACAGAGTTTGCGAGGTGTCATCCGGTCTTTACGCCCAAGCCCAACACACAACCGCGCCTTCCCCTCCTCGTCGAGCTGGCTGCCCCGGCTCTTGCCGACGTTTGCAATCTCACTATAACCATCGGGATTTAATTCATCCTCAAAAGCGTAATTAAGAAGTGCGGCGATAATCTGCGTGGGCTTCGTTCCCTCCAACAAATCCCGCGCCCACGCATAATACTGCTCGTCTACAGGATCAGGCAGAGCGGCACTTAGATCCTCGTGAATCTTCGCCCGCTTCGCCGCCAGTATCTCATCCACCTGCGGAATAGTAGACTTCTTGATGTCAGTCTTTGTCGCACGCTGGATGTACATCAAGCGCTTATACTCGCTCGGCGTGATAAAAGTCACCGCAGTGCCAGACTTCCCAGCCCGGCCCGTTCGGCCAATACGATGCACGTATGACTCAGCATCGTAAGGCAAGGCGTAGTTAATGACATGCGATAGATCGCTAACGTCAATCCCACGCGCGGCAACGTCGGTCGCAACCAGAATGTTACTTTTGCGCTTTCTGAACTTGGCAAGCGTGCGCTCACGTTGAGCCTGGGACACGTCACCGTGGATCGGCTCCGCATCATACCCGCGGCCTACGAGCTGACTGGCGACCCCATCAACATCGTTCTTCGTTCTACAGAACACGAGTCCATAGAAATCCTCTTCGAAATCGATAATCCGACACAGTGCCTCGAACTTATCTGAAGCACGAATCTCATAGTAAATCTGCTCCGTGAGCGCGGTCGTATTGCTGTCCGCCTTCGCAGTCAGCACTTCGTGCTGACACATATATTTTTTTGCGAGCGAACGAATTCTAGCCGGCATGGTCGCCGAAAAAAGAAGCGTGCGCTTATTCGGGCCCGTGTGCTCCATGATCTCCTCGATATCCTCGACGAATCCCATGTTCAGCATCTCATCGGCTTCATCCAGAACCAGATGGCGGATTGCACCAAGCTTGAGCGTACGACGCTTCAAATGGTCGATCACGCGACCAGGCGTGCCTACCACAATGTGCACGCCCCTCTTGAGTCGACGCAACTGCTGATCAATAGACTGCCCGCCGTAGATTGGCGCGACTCGGATGTCCCGCTCGCCCTTCAGGGAGTTAATTTCCTCCGCTACCTGAATGGCCAGTTCTCGGGTTGGGGCTAGGATAAGCGCCTGCACTTCCCGGCTGTCAAGATCCAACAACTCAATTAGGGGGAGCCCAAACGCTGCAGTTTTCCCGGTGCCGGTCTGTGCCTGCGCAATAATATCAGTACGATCTTCGAGCATAACCGGAATCGTCATCGCCTGAATTGCTGTAGGCTCTTCAAACCCTTTCTTATTGATCGCAGCGGTTGTGGCCGCACTAAGGCCCAAATCCGCGAATGTCTTCGACTCGCTCATGTTAATCTCGCCCGGTGTAATATGTGAAACTGGGTAACGTACTGCGTTGCGCTGTACACGCGCCGGCAGGGCAAAAAAAGGTCCCACGCCGTGGGGACAGCGTAGGACCGGGGGGGAAAGAAAAAGGCTGGCGACGTGCTACTCTCCCATGACATTGCGTCATAGTACCATCGCCGCTGTGGAGCTTAACGACCGTGTTCGGGATGGGAACGGGTGTGGCCTCCACGCTATGATCACCAGCCA
>Ga0115566_10000457_pt1 | contig 35349 bp, 32 predicted proteins | sample COGITO_mtgs_1204_3_FD_87173 | JGI IMG/M metagenome (GOLD analysis project Ga0115566, IMG submission 87173) | Pelagic marine microbial communities from North Sea - COGITO_mtgs_120405 | ecosystem: Environmental > Aquatic > Marine > Epipelagic | place: Germany:Helgoland, sampling site Kabeltonne...
AATCCTAAACGACGTGGCGCTAAAACACGTGGCACTAACAACGCACGAAAAGCGCCAGCAACTAAAACACTGCTGATGGAACAAAGTGCGCTAAATCAGATATTTTTTGATGCTTTTGAACGTGGACGCTTGCAGCAAGTGTTTAAGATGCGTGCGCCACCGAAAAACAGAACACCAACGCGACGTGCTGGGTTTGATGCTGAAGAATACAATACGCTTACACGCTATCTACGCAGTTATAGAGACCAGACAAGCGTTTGAATGCGTGGCACAAGATGCAGAGACAGCAGATGTATTACTTTGTGCTGTTTTTGGCGAACAGAGGGTTGTAAGAAATCGCAGCCCTTTTTTCTTCCTACGAATACTAGTTTTGACGTAAAGTCACATTAATTTGGGGGATGTAGTATCATGTTTCGTTACATGTATATATCCTATAATAAATATTATGTAATATAAATACCTGTATCGCTTTGCAAAATCTTATTAGATACGTTAAATTATAAAAAATCATAAAGGACATCCAATGTTTGATCGTTCTATCAAAATAGCACCGTCGATCCTTGCGGCTGATTTTGCCAATTTTGGAGCAGAATGTCGCGCTGTTGAAGACCAAGGTGCCGATTGGATTCATATTGACGTGATGGATGGTCACTTTGTGCCCAACATCACTTTTGGACCCGCCACCTGCGCCGCTATTCGTCCGCATATTCTGGGCGTTATGGATGTGCATTTGATGATCGCTCCTATTGATAGCTATATTGAAGCCTTTGCCCATGCTGGTGCTGACATTATTACTGCGCATCTTGAGGCTGGCCCCCACATTCATAGAACTTTGCAAGCCATTAGAAATACTGGAAAAAAATCGGGCTTGGCCCTTAACCCGGGTACGGGTTTAGATGGGGTTGAAAACCTTCTTGATATGGTTGATTTGATTTGTGTGATGAGTGTAAATCCTGGATTTGGTGGACAAAGCTTCATTCATTCTCAGGTTGAAAAGACCAGAAGACTTCGCCAAATGATCGGCGGACGACCCATTCATATTGAGATTGACGGCGGTATCACTGCCGAAACTGCGCCGCTGATGGCATCGGTTGGCGCCGATGTTTTGGTTGCGGGTTCAGCGGTATTTAAGGGTGGATCCGTTACGGATCCCTCCGTTTATGGACGAAATATAGCAGCCATTAGAGCTGCGGCAAAAGCCGCGCAGTCGCATTAAAAACGGCCTTAATGCATATAAAAATAAGATAAAAAAGGGGCAAGAAAATCACTTCTCGCCCCTATTCAATTAATAATAAGATATCAACCAGCTAAAGTTTTTGCAACTTCTGCTGCAAAATCTTCTTTCTCTTTTTCAATTCCTTCGCCAACGGACATGCGCACAAAGCCCACAACTTCAACACCAGCATCTTTTGCAGCTTGTTCAACTGTGACGTCGGGGTTCATGACGAATTTTTGGCCCAAAAGGGTCACTTCTTCAAAGTATTTTGCCATGCGGCCCACAATCATCTTTTCGATCACCGCTTCTGGCTTACCAGATTCGCGCGCCTGCTCAGTCAAGATACTTTTCTCACGGGCGACTAGCTCCGGCGACAAATCTGCTTCAGACAAGGACGCAGGGTTTGTTGCCGCTATGTGCATTGCTATTTGTTTTGCAATTCCATTATCGATGCCTTTTATCGCAACCAAAACGCCGATTTTGCCCATACCGTCTGCCGCTGAATTATGCACATAGGCCGCTACAGTGTCGCCGCTCAGCGTGGCCATACGGCGCACCGATATATTTTCACCAATGACCGAGATAGCTTCCGTGACTACGGTATCAACGGATTTACCATTCAAGTCCGCCACTTTTAGCGCATCAATATCGCCAACGGTCAAAGCCGTTGTTGTGATTCCGCGTACCATATTTTGGAAATCACCATTTTTGGCGACGAAGTCTGTTTCAGAATTAACTTCAACGGCAACGCCTTTGCCACCCAAGACGGACACACCGACCAAACCTTCAGCCGCAATGCGACCTGATTTTTTAGCCGCTTTGGCAAGACCTTTGGTGCGCAGCCAGTCAACGGCCGCTTCCATATCGCCTTCGGTTTCGGTTAATGCTTTTTTCGCATCCATCATGCCTGCGCCAGTACTGTCGCGCAGTTCTTTGACCATCTGAGCCGTGATTGCCATTGGGCACTCCTATGTAAATAAAGATCGGCAGGGTTTCCCCTGCCGACAAAAGTAAAGTCCTTCGCCTTAAGATTCGGCAACCACAGCTTCTGCGATCACTTCTTCTTCAGGGGCTTCTTCCAATGCGCCCAAGTCAACGCCAGCGGCACCCATTTGGGCCGACATGCCGTCAAGTGCTGCGCGGGAGATCAGGTCGCAATAAAGACCAATTGCGCGTGCTGCGTCATCATTGCCTGGAATCACATAATCAATGTCTTTTGGTGAACAGTTGGTGTCCACAATACCTATCACAGGAATGCCCAGTTTTTTGGCTTCCAAGATGGCCAGGCTCTCTTTGCCCACATCAACCACAAACAGCAAATCAGGCACGCCGCCCATTTCGCGAATTCCACCGAGTGAGGCTTGCAATTTGCCTTGCTCACGCTCTAGGTGAAGACGTTCTTTTTTGGTCAGACCTTCAGCGCCATGGTCCATCAACTCGTCGATCTGTTTCAGACGCTGAATTGATTTTGAAACAGTTTGCCAATTGGTCAAAGTGCCACCCAACCAGCGGTGGTTCATGAAGAACTGCGCCGATTTTTCTGCCGCTTCTGCTATAGGTTTTTGGGCTTGGCGTTTTGTGCCAACAAACAAAACACGGCCGCCTTTGGCAACGGTGTCACGCACAACTTTCAAAGCTTGATCAAGCAGCGGAACTGTTTGTGTCAAATCTAGGATGTGAATGCCATTGCGGTCGCCGTAGATATATTCACCCATTTTAGGGTTCCAACGGGCGGTTTGGTGGCCGTAGTGAACGCCAGCTTCAAGCAGCTGACGCATGGTAAAATCAGGGAGCGCCATGTCCAATGTTCCTTTTCCGGTTTGCGCCTCGGCGCGGCCATCAGATCGGGAAGATCCCTTTCCAACCGGCGGACCAACAAAGGATTTACTTTGCCAAGCCCAAGCCACGCCTGTGAAGTGCTGCGCGTTTACGTGTTTCATAGGCTGATTGCAAGACCTTGAACGCGTATTTCATCCCGATGGCATATGTTTTTCTCCTGTTTTCATGCGGGCCTTGGCAATAGGCCTTGCACATAGAATACCTTTCAGGCGAGACAGCATTATGACAGATAAAACCGCCCTTCCCCTTTCCCCTTTGCAACCTATTGATGTCTTGTGCATCGGCTCGGTTTTATGGGATGTGATAGGACGCACCTCTGTCCCTATGGCTGCGGGGGACGATCGGCCAGGGCATATTGTGCGCCAACCTGGTGGGGTTGCTCTGAATGTTGCTATGGCTTTGCGGATTTTGGGCCTTAGGCCAGCGCTTTTATCAGCACTTGGCCAAGATAGCGACGGGGCTGCTTTGGTTTTGGCCTGTCAAAGGCTGGGGCTCAATACGGACTATCTATATCACTCCAGTGATCTATCTACAGATTTTTACATGGCGATTGAGGGTCAAGGCAAGCTTATTGCAGCCATCGCAGACGCCCACACACTTGAGGCAGCGGGCCATAAAATTTTGCAGCCCCTGTCAGATGGACGTCTGGCCCGCGCCACGGCGCCTTGGACGGGACCTATTGTTCTTGATGGCAACCTAACCGAAGGGGTGCTGCACGAAATCGCCCATGATCCACTTTATGCCAAAGCGCAGCTTTTTGTGGCCCCCGCAAGTCCAGGAAAAGCCAAGCGGATCAAGTCACTTTTGGCGCATGGGCAAGCGATTTTCTATGTGAATTTAGAAGAGGCGGGCTTGATGTGTGCATGCGTATTCTCCTCGGCCGCTGACGCAGCTTTAGCACTAATTGATCTTGGGGCCAGACGTGCTTTGGTCACAAACGGCGCGCAATCTTGCGCCGATGCGCTGCGCGACGGCCCGCTTTTGACTCAATCGCCGCCCCAAGTGCCTGTATTGCGCGTTACTGGCGCGGGAGATACGTTCATGGCCGCCCATATTGTGGCCCATCTCCATCAAAATGACCGTGCCAAAGCTCTAAATTTGGCAGTTTTGGCTGCGGCCCATTTTATTTCAACAAAAGGTGATTTTTAATGCCTCAAATGTTGCCCATGATCTATGCTCCCGAAGTGCTGGCCGCCCGAGCAGAGGGCCGCCCGATCGTAGCGTTGGAAAGCACCATTATCACCCATGGCATGCCCTTTCCTGACAATCAAATCATGGCGAAAAGGGTCGAACAAGATCTGCGCGACATGGGCGTTTGCCCTGCCACCATTGCGGTAATGGAGGGGAATATTCACATTGGCCTAACCGCCCAAAATCTTGAAAGACTGGCGAAAACGAAAGAAGCTGCGAAGTTGTCGCGTGCGGACTTGGCGGTCTGTGTTGCGGCGGGCACAACGGGGGCCACCACTGTGGCCGCCACGATGATTTGCGCGGCTATCACGGGGATAAAAATCTTTGCCACCGGTGGTATTGGCGGCGTGCATCGCGGTGCGTCGGAAAGTTTTGATGTCTCGGCCGATTTGCGCGAATTTGCTCTGTCGTCCGTGACGGTGGTTTGCGCAGGCGCCAAAGCCATTTTGGATTTGCCCAAGACCTTTGAACTTCTCGAGACCTACGGCGTGCCCGTTATCGCCTTTGGGCAAGATCAAATCCCCGCCTTTTGGTCGCGCGAAAGCGGCCTTATAGCCCCTTTGCGTATGGATGACCCGAAAGCGATTGCCCGCGCCCATCAAATGCGCGCCGCCCTTGGGCTTGCGGGGGGGCAATTAGTGGTCAACCCGATTCCCTATATTGACGAGATCCCCAACCATGAGATTGAGCCCGCGATCCTGGCTGCTTTGGCCCAAGCCCAAGCACAATCGATCAGCGCTAAAAAGGTGACGCCTTTTTTGCTCGATTACATTTTTCAGATTACCAAGGGGCGCTCATTGGCAGCAAATATTGCTCTTATGCGCAACAATGCAGTTTTGGCAGGGCAAATTGCTTTGGCTTTTGGCGCAGATTAATTATATTTGAGAGCTGGTTATTCGACTTATTTACCGCTATTTGACAAATAAGTTTACCTGAAACTAACCTTCCAAAGGATTTGCATGTCTGACAGTGCCCCTTCGACAAAACGCCGGCCGTTTGCGGGACTGCGCGCAAGCTTTTTAACGGGACTGGTAGTGGTTTTGCCCATCGGGCTGACCATCTATCTAATTTGGGCGGTGATAGGCTGGATTGACAGCTGGGTATTGCCGTTTGTTCCTTCGGCTTTGCAGCCTGACGTCTTGTTGCGCGATTTGTTTGGAGCTGACACGCGTATAGGTTTGCGTGGGGCTGGGGTCATTGTGTTTTTGGTCTTTACGATTTTGATGGGGTGGATGGCAAAAGGTTTTCTGGGCCGCTCGCTTTTGGGTTGGGCCGAGCGGTTGGTTGACCGTATGCCTGTTGTCCGTTCAATCTATAATGGCATTAAGCAAATTGCCGAAACCGTCTTTGCCCAAACCGAAAACAGCTTTGAAGAGGCTTGCCTAGTCGAATTTCCTCGCAAAGAGGCATGGGCTATCGGGTTTATCTCAACTAAAGCAAAGGGTGAGATAAAGAAAAAGCTTAATGACGTTGATCAACCCCATGCTGTATTTATCCCCACCACGCCTAACCCCACCTCAGGCTTTTTGGTGTTTATTCCTGAAAAAGACATCCGGCCCTTGGATATGAGCATCGAAGACGCTGCCAAGTTGATCATTTCGGCGGGGCTTGTCTATCCGGGCGCTAAGCTAGAGGCAACAGCCAAAGCCGCGCTTGAGGCGCAGGCCGAGCTACTTATTAAACCTCATAAACCTTAAGCCTAAAGTGCCGTCCAGCCGCCATCAACACTAATTGTGGTGCCCGTAATTTGATCCGCCGCCCCCGTGGATAGGAAAACAGCAGTACCGCCAATTTGTGCGCTGGTGGCGAATTGGCCCGAAGGTTGGCGCGCCAACATTACCTCACGCACTACCGTGTCGCGGTCCATATTATGTGTTTTCATCTGATCAGGGATTTGCGCCTCAACCAAAGGGGTTAGGACATAGCCAGGACAGATAGCGTTACAGGTGATGCCCTGGCCCGCCGTTTCCAAGGCCACGGTTTTTGTTAGCCCCACAACCCCATGTTTGGCCGCTACATAGGCCGATTTATAAGGGCTAGCAGTTAGACCATGCGCCGAGGCAATGTTGATCACCCTTCCCCAACCACGTGTACGCATTAAAGGCAGTGCGACCGCGGTGGTGTGAAAAACCGAAGACAGGTTAATCGCCAAAATGGCATTCCATTTGTCGGTTGGAAAATCCTCAACCGGGGCCACATATTGAATGCCCGCATTATTGACTAAAATATCGACTTGGCCCGCTTTTTTAATCAATGCACGGCAGGCCGCCTCATCCGACATATCGGCGGCAATATAGCGGGCGCTGACCCCAAATTCAGCGGCAATATCGGCTGCTATCGCATGATCGGCAGCACTGTCGCTAAAGGAATTTATAATAACATCCGCCCCCGCGCGCGCCATTTCTTGCGCCACACCCAGACCAATGCCCGAATTTGACCCTGTGATCAGGGCTGTTTTACCTTTTAGCATCTTTGCCTCCTGCTTTGAGACTTTATAGGCCCAAGTTAGGCTGCTGACGAGCCTAAAGAACCTCAACCTGGGTAAAGGGAGCTTCCATAGAAAGGTGTCACCGCCAACAAAAAAAACGCCGGCACAAGGCCGGCGTAAAGTTATTGAGGCAGGTTTCATACAGGCAGAAACCTATCGAGCAGTACCCTTTTGTACTACGCCAAGTGCACGTGGCCAAGTTAAAAGTTTGAAATTGACCTAAAAGCGTATTACCCTGTGGATAACTATATCCATTCCCTAAAATAAAAGTACATATCCCATGTCAAACACCCGACTTTTAAAATGTTTTTCGTTGCTTTTTTCGGCATTTATTGGTGCCATCGTTACGGGGCAAATGGCTCTTGCGCAGGGAAAACATGGCATAGCTATGTATGGTGACCCTGCCCTTCCCCCAGATTTTGTGTCACTGCCCTACGCCAATGAAAAAGCGCCTAAAGGAGGGAAAATCATTTTTGGGGAATCGGGTGGTTTTGATTCGTTACATCCATTTATCATTAAAGGCAAAGCCCCTTACGGGATGGGTTTACTGACTTTTGAAACACTTATGGGCCGTTCTTATGATGAACCCTTCACGCTTTATGGGCTTTTAGCCGAATCGATTGCCACAGATCCAGCCCGCACATGGGTTGAATTTACACTGCGGTCCGAGGCCCGATTCTCTGATGGAAGCCCTGTCACACCCGAAGATGTGATATGGTCCTATGAGACTTTGGGCACCCTTGGAAATCCGCGATATGCGGGCAGTTGGGCTAAGGTGGAAAAAGCAGAAATTACGGGGCCCTTGTCGGTTAAATTTACCTTTAACGTACCCGATCGCGAACTGGCTTTGATCATGGGTTTGCGCCCGATTTTGCAAAAAACCTATTGGCAGGGCAAAGATTTTACCGCTTCAAGCCTTGAGGCCCCGATTGGCTCAGGGCCCTATGTAGTGGGCAGTTTTGAGGCGGGGCGTTATATTAGCTTTGTGAAAAATCCAAACTGGTGGGGCAGGAAACTACCCTTTTACCAGGGCATGCATAATTTTGATGAAATTCGCTATGATTATTTTGGTGATGGAGGCGTGGTGTTCGAGGCCTTTAAAGCCGGTGAGATTACCTCATACCGCGAAAATAACGCCGCTAAATGGGCCGCAAATTATGATTTTCCCGCAGTGCAATCGGGTGATATTGTCAAATCAAATATCCCACACCAGCGGCCTACGGGTATCAATGGCTTTGTCTTTAACACTCGGCGCGCGCTTTTTAGCGATTGGCGCGTGCGCGAAGCGTTGATTGGGGCGTTTAACTTTGAATTAATCAACACAACAGTTACAGGCGGTGCGCAACGGCGTATTTCCTCCTATTTTGCCAATTCCCCACTTGGTATGAAACAGGGGCCCGCCACAGGTAAAACATTGGCACTTTTAAAACCGTTTGCAGACAGCCTACTGCCTGGCACTACGGAAGGATACACCCTGCCTATCTCTGACGGATCAGAAGCCAACCGCGCATCCATTCGCGTGTCCAAAGCCCTGTTGTTCCAGGCTGGTTGGTCGGTTGAAAATGGCGTCTTAAAAAATGCCCAAGGTAAAGATTTTAACTTTGAAATTCTATTGACCCAAGGGGCAGATGAACATCTGACCGTGGCCAATATCTATGTTGAGGCCCTAAAACGGCTGGGAATTATAGCCAGGATCACCCAAATTGACAGCGCCCAATATAAAGAACGCACAACCGCCTATGATTTTGACATGGCCCCCTATGCGCGCGGCCTCAGTCTCTCACCCGGTAATGAGCAGATGCTTTATTGGGGCCATGAGGGTATTGAAAAACCTGGAACGCGCAATTGGATGGGCATGAATTCACCGGCAGCCGAGGCTATTATATGGGCAATGCTAAATGCCCCGTCGAACGAAGACTTTATTACAGCAACCCGCGCACTTGACCGCATTTTAATTGCAGGGCGCTATGTCATTCCCTTCTGGTATAGTAATTTTTCGCACATAGCCCATAGTAAGTCATTGCATTTTCCAGAAAAATTACCCATATACGGTGACTGGTTGGGGTTTCAACCCGAAGTCTGGTGGTTTGAATGATAGGATAAATCATGAAACTGATTTTTGCAGCAGTTGTTCTTTGTAACCTTGCCTCCTGCGGCACAATTGATGGCATCGGCCGTGACATCTCGGGTGGTGCGAATACGGTTGGCGGCTGGTTTAGATAGGCCGTTATTTTAGGGATGTTACCCATAAAATGGTGGCATCCTCTTGCGACTGCGAAATGACATTATGCCCCATTGAGGCATCATAATAACAGCTGTCGCCCCGTTGCAATTCCAGTGGGGCATAAAACTCGCCATATAGCCTAACCTTACCTGTTAAAACATACAAAAACTCTTCGCTATCATGGCATACCCAACCGTCAAACTCTTCTATCGCGCAGGCACACACAGTGGTGCGATATGGCAATATTTGTTTGGTTGAAAGAGCTGCGCGGCCAGTAGCTCATACTCATAAGTCGTGGTGGCATGGGCCTGCCCTCTAAGTCTTTTGTGACATTCAAGCGCCCCAGTACTTGGTTTGATGAGGGGTGGGAGCTGCGGCACCGAGATGGCCAGCCCTTCGGCCAGTTTTTTCAGTGCCTCATAGGTGGGGGGCATTTGGCCATTTTCAATTTTGGACAGGGTCGAGCGGGCCAGCCCAGCATGACCTGCAGCTTGCTCTAGTGTCCAGCCGCGTTCTTTGCGTAATTCACGCACCCTTGCCCCCAAATTCAGCGGCTCGGCAACACTTACCGCGCCGTTCTCACGCGCAATACGGATAATAGCAGGAGTGTCCAACCTTATGTCCCTTGGGTAATACTGATATATTTGCATTATTTCTACGAACTGGCTACAAGCTGTTTTGCGTTGGATCAACCTTTAAGGGATAAGTATATGATTAGGCTTGATGTATTTTCCGATCCCATCTGCCCTTGGTGCTATATCGGCAAAACTTTACTGGATCGGGCATTGGAAAAACATCCGTCGCATCCATTCGTGATTGAATATCACCCGTTTCAACTCAACCCCGCCATGCCCAAAGATGGGGCCGAACGTTCGGCTTATTTGACGGCGAAATTTGGCGGTCAAACCCAATTTTTCGAAACTTATGGCCGTATCGCCCAATCGGCCAAAGCGGCAGGAATTGATATCAATTTTGACATTATGACACGGGTGCCCAATACGCTTGACGCGCACCGCATGATCCATTGGGCGGGGCTCGAGGGTAAACAAGCCGCCATGGTCGCGGCCCAGTTTCGCGCCTATTTCCGCGAAGGTCGCGATTTAGGCGATGTGCAGATATTGGCTGATCTGGCTGCCCAAGTCGGCATGAACCGCGCTGTGGCCGAACGGCTTTTGACCACCGACTCCGATCTTGATGATCTGGCCTCGCGAGACAAAGATGCGCGTGAAAAAGGTGTCAGCGCTGTGCCTACCTATTTGATCGATAAACAATATGTTTTGTCAGGCGCACAGCAACCCGATCTTTGGGCGCAAGTGATCAGCGAAATCACAGTCGAGCTGGCCTCCAAAGCTGGCTAACTTTTTGGGTCCGTATTTTTAGGCGCACGGGCCTTTTGAGCCAAATCTTTGGCCAGTGCAAAGGCCCCTTTTATACGGTCATGCTCGCTGGGCCAGTCAAACATTACCACGATCTTATTGTCTTTGACACGCGCTTTACCCAGATGGGCAGTGATAAAGTCAACCAGACCTGCAGGATTGGCGTAGTTGTCTTTGTAAAACTGTACCGTAGCCCCTTTGGGCCCCGCATCCAGCTTGGCGATTCCCGCCATTTTGCACATGGATTTAATCCGCACTACGGCCATCAGGGTCGTCACCTCACGCGGGATGGGGCCAAAACGGTCGATCAGTTCGGCGGCAAAGCCTTCAATTTCGACCTTGCGGCTTAAGGTGGACAGGCGTCGATAAAGCCCAAGGCGCAGATCAAGATCTGAGACATAGGTTTCGGGTATCATTACCGGCACGCCTAAATTGATGCTGGGGGCCCATTGCTCATCCATATCAGTAAGGCCTTGCAACTCACCCGAGCGAATTTTCGAAATGGTTTCTTCCAACATCGATTGGTAGAGTTCAAAACCCACTTCTTTTATATGGCCAGACTGTTCTTCGCCCAGCAGATTTCCAGCCCCACGTTGGTCAAGGTCGTGGCTGGCTAAATTGAAACCTGCCCCCAAGCTGTCAAGCGTTGCTAAAAGTTGTAAGCGGCGGCTAGCCTGCGGCGTCATTGGTGCACGCGGTTTGGTGGTTAAGAAGCAATAAGCCCGCGTCTTGGCTCGGCCAACGCGCCCCCTGATCTGATAAAGCTGGCTCAGGCCAAACATATCGGCACGGTGAATAATCATTGTGTTGGCAGTAGGAATATCAAGACCAGACTCGACGATGGTGGTAGCCACCAATACGTCGTATTTGCCGTCATAAAAGGCATTCATACGGTCATCAAGCTCGCCCGCAGCCAACTGACCATGCGCGATAATATATCGAACTTCGGGGACCTGCTCGGTCAAAAAGGCCTCAATATCAGGCAGATCTGAGATGCGCGGCACCACGAAAAAACTTTGCCCGCCCCTATAGCGTTCACGCAACAGCGCCTCACGCAGGGTGATAGGGTCGAATTCCGACACATAAGTACGAATGGCTAAACGATCGATGGGGGGTGTTGCAATAATCGAAAGATCTCGCACACCTGTCAGCGACATTTGTAACGTGCGTGGAATGGGCGTGGCTGTGAGCGTTAAAACGTGCACCTCGGCGCGCATTGCCTTTAGATGCTCTTTATGAACAACGCCGAAATGCTGTTCCTCATCAATAATCAAAAGCCCTAAGTTTTTAAAAGAAATTCCCTTGGCCAGTAGCGCATGGGTGCCGATGCAAATATCAATTCGGCCGTCCGACAGCCCCGCACGAGTGTCATTGGCCTCTTTTACCGAGACAAAGCGCGATAGGGGCCGTAAATTGATCGGAAAGCCGCGAAAACGTTCTGCAAAGCTGCGGTAATGTTGGCGTGCCAGCAGGGTTGTGGGGCAAATGACCGCCACTTGCATGCCCGCTAAAGCTGCAACAAAGGCCGCGCGCATTGCCACTTCGGTTTTGCCAAAGCCCACGTCCCCAACGACCAACCGGTCCATAGGGCGACCCGCTTCAAGGTCCGAGATCACATCTTGAATGGCCGAAAGCTGATCATCGGTTTCTTGATAGGGAAACCGCGCGGCGAAAGCCTCCCACATGGCGTCGGGCGCTTCTAAAACGGGTGCATGGCGGAGGTGCCGTTCGGCTGCGATGCGCATAAGCTTTTCGGCTATTTCACGAATGCGGGCCTTTAGGCGGGCTTTTTTTGCCTGCCACGCGCCACTACCAAGGCGATCAAGCAGCCCCTCTTCATGGCCGTAACGAGATAAAAGCTCAATATTTTCAACGGGCAGATAAAGACGTGCGTTGTCGGCATATTCAAGGCTTAAGCAATCATGCGGCGCGCCAAGGGCTGTGATGGTTTGCAACCCATTATAGCGCCCTACCCCATGCTCAACATGCACCACCAAATCGCCAACCGACAAAGCGTTAATTTCATTTATGAAGTTTTCAGCCTTGCGCTTTTTGCGTGGTTTTGAGATCAGCCTATCACCCAAAATATCTTGTTCTGACAACACAGCAAAACCAGGTGCTATGAACCCTTGGTCCAGTGGCCAGAGTACCAAAAATAGCCCCCCTTTGCCCAGAGGTAGTGTACGCAGATCATCAAGCGCAACGGCATCATTGATGCCTTGGTCTTTGATCAGCCCAAAAAGCCGTTCACGCGCCCCATGCGACCAAGATGCGATGACCACCTGATTGTTGCGCCTTAAAGCTTTAATGTGGTCATGCAGGGCACTGAAAAGGCTTATAGATTCCTGTTGTCTTTCGGAAGAAAAATTTCGTCCCATTCGCCCTTCGGCGTCCAATACATTGGGCCCAGGTGGCTGCGGACTGGGTGAGAATTGAATGACGCGACGATCGCTTATTGCCCCCTCAAAAGCGGCGTCGTCTAGATAAAGCAGCTCGGGCGAACTGGGCTTGTAAACGCTGTCAAGGCGGCCCTTGGCACCAAGCGCCTCTTTGCGTGCATCATATTGATCCGCGATTGAGGCCCAACGCGCAAGGCGCATGGCCTGAGTTTGATCATCAAGCATCACGGTGGCTTTTGGTATATAATCGAACAAACTTTCAAGCTTTCCATGGAAAAAGCCAAGCCAATGCTCCATTCCTTGATGTTTGCGCCCTGCGCTGACCGCCTCATATAGGGGGTCGTTTGAACCGGCTGTACCAAATTCAATACGGTAGTTTTGGCGAAAACGTGTGATGGCGTTTTCGTCTAAGATCACCTCGGACACGGGCGCAAAATCAACTGAGTTCAGCTTCTCAATAGTCCGCTGGCTGTCCGGATCAAAGCGGCGCGCCCCGTCCAGCACATCGCCAAAGAAATCTAACCTCACGGGGCCCGTGTCACCGGGTGGAAAAATATCAACGATACCTCCGCGCAGCGCATATTCGCCCGGCTCGCGCACTGTGGTTACGGGGGAAAATCCCATATTGTTTAAAAATGCTTTTAGTTTGGACTCATTAATGCGGGTGCCAACGTCAGCGCGAAATGAGGTGGTCTTAATAACCTCCAGCGCGGGCAGCTTTTGCGTAGCCGCACCCACTGTAGTTAGCACGATAAAGGGCCCTGTCGTCTGATCTTGGGTTGCTAGCCATGCCAGACTGGCCATGCGTTGTGCCGATATCTCGGGGTTGGGAGAGACGCGGTCATATGGCAAACAGTCCCAAGCGGGAAAGACAATCACTACTGAGTCAGGCTTCAAAACCATTAAAGATGCACGCATCGCACTCATGCGTTTGTCGTCGCGCGCTATATGTATGATTGGTTGGCCCTTGGCCAGCTCTTGGAGCAAAAGATAGGCGTCATAGCCCTCGGGCGCGCCGCCAAGCAGAATTTTATGCGCGTTTTTCATGGGCTCTATCTGCCTTGTTTTTGGCTAAGGTCAAGCCCATAGCTATGAATAATAGCCTTTAACAATCTGGACAAAGCCCCAAAGCACACAAAACACTAAAATTGGCAGTGAAAAAAGCCGGGTGATCAGCAATTGGCGCCGTAAGATTAATGCGAGCGCCGCCCCTTTCAGTTTTTGCTCTAAAATTTTTCGCGCCGTCACATGACTAAGTGCATGAAGGCCCGCCCAAGGGAAAAAGAAAAATGAGATGGCTTGCGATAAGTGGGATTGATAATAAAAACCGTAGGTCAACAAAACCCCCATCACGAATGAGGTGATTGCTACCATTCGCACCAAATGCGAACCCTTAACGTTTTTGATAGAACTACAATAAAAATTGCTCAAAACCTCAATCTTATATAGCGTCTCGAGGTTGCCTTGCTTGGCTTGGTGCAACGTATAGCGATCAACCCCCAAGATACGAAAACTCATATACGACCAATAGGTATAAAGTGTGATATAAAACCAAATATTGGTAAAAGGATCAAATTCTATAAGTCGCCCCAGCAGGGTATTTTCAAACATATGACGATTAAATCCCGTGCCTATTTTTCAAGTCTTGAGTAAGTGGCCATTCAATGGCACATATTCATTAAGAACTCACGCCAAAACTTTAGGATATCTAATGCAATTTGAGCAAGCTGCCTTTCCTGTTAATCGTTTTCGCCGTTTGCGCCGTTCTGAGGCCCTACGCGATTTGGTCGGGGAAAATCGTTTAAGCAGTGCTGATTTTATTTGGCCGTTGTTCATTCGTGACGGACAGGGGATAGAGGAGCCAATCCACTCAATGCCGGGCGTAAATCGTTTATCGGTGGACCGGTTGATGTTCGCGGCAGAGCGGGCCATGCTGCTTGGCATTCGGGCTATATGTTTGTTTCCATATACCGATAATGCGCTTAAAACCCCTGAATGCGAAGAGGCGTGGAACCCTGAAAATCTAACCAACAGAGCTATTCGTGGCCTTAAATTAAAATTTCCAGACCTTGCAGTGATGACAGATGTCGCACTTGATCCTTATAATAGCTTTGGCCATGACGGTCTGGTGGTGGACGGTAAGGTGTTAAATGACGAAACCGTCGCGGCTTTGGTCCGTATGACCTTAGCACAGGCCGATGCTGGGGCAGATATTATTGGTCCATCGGACATGATGGATGGGCGCATACTAGCAATGCGCACAGCGCTTGAGGATGCTGGCCACAAAGAGGTTGTAATCTTGTCTTATGCGGCCAAGTATGCTTCTGGCTTTTATGGCCCCTTTCGTGACGCGGTTGGCGCCTCGGGTGTTTTGGTGGGTGATAAAAAAACATACCAAATGAACCCTGCCAATCAAAATGAAGCCATGCGTTTGATTGCTCGCGACCTACGCGAAGGCGCTGATATGGTTATGGTGAAGCCAGGTATGCCATATTTGGATATTTGCCGCCTGGCAAAAGATAATTTTTGCGTACCAACTTTTGCTTATCAAGTGTCGGGGGAATATGCGATGATCAAAGCCGCTGCCCAAAATGGCTGGATCGATGGCGAAAAGGTGATGATGGAAAGTCTTTTGTGCTTTAAAAGAGCGGGTTGCGATGGAATATTGACCTATTTTGCACCCCAGGCGGCCGCCATTTTGGCTGAAATTCGCTAGTCTCTAACGTCGCTTGGAATGGGGCATAATTCAGGCTAAACTAAGACGAAATACAATACAACAAAACCTAGCTCAACAGCTAAGGTCGAAGGGTTAAGATGAAAAAATATATCGATTTGGTTTTGGTGTTAGGATCATTAACCATGCTATCAGCCTGTATGGGTACTGGTGAACAATCGGGTAATGCCTTTAAAAATCCCTTTACGCAAAAACAAGTTGAAGGCGAAGCCGCCGCTAAAATTGACGCGCGAGTTGATGTCACTCGCATCTATCTTTTTGACCAATATCCAGGCAGCCAAGAGCTTGAGGCCAAAGCCGCAGGTGTGCTTTATATGCCTTTGATTACCGAAGCGGGCTTTGGCATTGGCGGCGCCTACGGGCGTGGATCTTTGCGCATTGGCGGCATTACTGAGGCCTATTATTCGACCGCCAAAGCCACCTACGGCTTGCAGATTGGCGCACAGCAATACGCCCATGCGTTGTTTTTCATGACACCCGAAGCGCTCAGTTATTTTCAATCCTCGGAAGGTTGGGCTGTTGGTGCCAATTTGCGCTATGCTGTGCCTGAAATGGGCTTAACATTAGGTAAAGATACCACCGAGATTGATCCTGTGGTTGCCTATGTTTTCGGGCAATCTGGGCTGATAGTTGGGGCAACGCTTTCCGGTATGAAATATAATAAAATCAACCCATAAGCGTGCGTTTATAGCGTTTGGCGGCGTTTTTTTGTCTAAGTTTGCGGAGCTTATATGATCATAGTTTTTCGTGCGCTTTTAGCCCTTCTGCTGGTGGCCTTTGTTGTGATGCTTGGGGGCATTGGGTTAAGCTATTATTTTGTGTCGCGCTCTTTGCCAGATTATAATGAGAACTTTAGCCTTAAAAATTTGCACCAACCTGTTGAAATCATTAGAAGTAACAATGGCGTTCCGCATATTTTTGGCGTTCAAGATGACGATGTATTTTTTGCGTTAGGCTTTGCCCATGCCCAAGATCGGTTATGGCAAATGACCATCGCACGGCGCACCGCACAGGGACGTTTGTCGGAAATTTTTGGGAGCAGCACTTTTAAAATCGATGAATTGATGCGCAGACTTGATCTTTATGGTTTGGCAAAGTTATCGCTGCATGCCCAAGATGACACAACGAAAGCAGCGCTTGATGCCTATGCGGCGGGGGTGAATGCCTGGCTTGATGAAATTAATAAAAAAGCGCGTGGTCGTGGTGCGCCCGAGCTGTTTTTCTTTGCCAGTGAAATTGCTCCATGGATGCCCGAAGACAGTCTTGCGCTTTTAAAGCTTTTGGCGGTGGAAATGTCGACACATTTAGAAAGTGAAGTTCTGCGCGCGCGCCTTTCCTTGCTATTGTCGCCGGAGAAATTGCAAGATCTGTTGCCTGATGATCCCACTGAAGGTATCATCAGCACTCCCGATTATGCCACCATTGTGCCAGACATTGTCAAAAGAGACACCATTCAATTGGTGCAGTCGGTGGATATGGGGCCTTTGTCGCCCTTTAAAGGCAAGAATTTTGGTGGCGCTTCAAACGCATGGGCGGCGGCCCCTAGGAGGACTGCTCTTGGTGGGGCGCTCTTGGCCAATGACCCGCATACGGGATTTACTGCCCCTGCACTCTGGTATCTGGCGCGCCTGAGTTTGCAAGGGCATGACATTATTGGTGCTACCATTCCAGGGATGCCTGTGGTGTTTTTGGGTCGTAATGCGGATTTGGCTTGGGGGATGACCTCATCCTATCTTGACGATCAAGATCTGATGGTTGAGATGCAGGATCCCAACGATCCAGGCCGCTATCGTACTTACGACGGCTGGGCTCCCTATATCACCCGTCCCTCGATCATCACGATCAAAGATGAAGTGCCTATCACTATTAATCTTAAATGGTCGCAAAATGGCCCGATCCTGCCCGCCGATCAGTTTAATCTGGCCGCGATTACGCCCAAAGGTTACGACATTGCCCTGACCTGGACGGCACTGGATGCGGCCGATACTTCAATGACGGCTTTGATGGGGCTTATGAGCTCAAACTCGATCTATCAAGCGATTGAGGCGGGGCGCAACTTTATAGCCCCTTCACAAAATGTGACGTTGGCCGATAACAACAACATCGCCATGGTGACCTATGGTGCCATTCCTAACCGCAGCCAAGATCATCAAACTCAAGGTCGTATACCCGCCTTAGGCTTTGTTGCGCACAATCAATGGAACGGCTATCAGCCGTATTTCAAAAACTACCGCGTAGTTAATCCGGCTGCGGGGCTACTTGGCAATACCAATAATAAATTACCCGCCAGCGCCTTTCCTGATCATATTTCATATGATTGGGGTGACACGCAGCGCATTCAACGTTGGCTGTCTTTGATGAAAACCCGCGAAGTCCATACACGCGAAAGCTTTGTGGAGACGCAGCTCGACACCGTCAGTCCAACGGCGCGCCATCTTTTGCCGTTGATTGGTGCTGAGTTTTGGTTTGCCGATGCGGCCGCCCCATCAGGAACGCCAGCTGCACGGCGCTCCAAAGCACTTGCTTTGATGGTGTCGTGGAACGGTGAGATGAATGAACATATGCCTGAACCACTGATCTATGCCGCTTGGATGCGGGCGCTGCAAGATCGTTTGATCCGCGACGATCTCGGTCCCTTAGCAAATCAGTTTACCAATATTGATCCCTTGTTTCTGGATAGGGTCTTTCGTAATGTCGACGAGGCGGCGCGTTGGTGTGATATTGTGCAAACCTCTGGCTCTGAGACCTGCCCAAAAATTGCGCAAGAGGCGTTGGATGCCGCCTTGCAAACCCTAAGTGAAACATACGGTGATACAATCGAAAGCTGGCGCTGGGGCGATGCGCATCAGGCTGTTCAAGATCACCCTGTTTTAGGTAATGTGGGGCTACTGCGCTATTTGGTCAATATTCGCCAATCGACTAGCGGCGGGGACAATACGTTGATGCGCGGCCTGACGCGAGGCAGGGGATCAAACCCCTATGAGAATGTGCATGGCGCGGCTTACCGCGGCGTTTATGATTTTGCCGATCCTGACAGTTCGATCTTTGTATTATCTACGGGGCAGTCAGGCCATCCACTGTCGCGCCATTATGATGATTTGGGCCTCTTATGGCGGCGGGGAGAATATGTACCCATGTCGCTAGATCCGGCGCTGGCACGGGCTGGAGCTGCGGGCATTAGCAATTTGCAGCCGCTATCCCCGTAAGCGAGAAAAATCCCTTTTCTTGGCGGGGCGTCCAAAGAAGGGTGAACTGCCACCCCAAGTCATCTTGGTTTTCCGTTTGGATGATGTTTTGCGCATGAAGCCAAGCATAGGCGCGGCCCTGATCGAAGGGCAAACTGATGGATGAGGTGAACTTTGCCTGATCAAAAACAGTTGAAATGGCATTGACCAACCCGTCAATCCCTTGGCCGTTAAACGCCGAGACGGCAAAAGTATGATCGGATTTGTCCGCCTGTTCACGAAGGTTTAGCGCCGTTCCATCATTAACCAGATCAAGTTTGTTCCACACTTCGATTTGTGATGTCGTGTCTTTAACCCCAAGCGAGGTTAAAATATCGATCACGTCAGCAGATTGTTCGGCCGTTTCAGGGTGTGAGATGTCGCGCACATGAATGATCAGATCAGCGGCCAGCACCTCTTCTAAGGTGGCACGAAAAGCGGCCACCAATTCGGTCGGTAAATCCGAGATAAAGCCCACCGTGTCAGACAAGATCACCTTGCGTCCATCGGTCAGCGTCACGCCGCGCATCGTGGGGTCAAGGGTGGCAAAGAGCATATCTTTTGCCAAAACCTCGGCCCCTGTCATGCGGTTAAAAAGCGAAGATTTGCCCGCATTGGTATATCCTACCAGCGCAACCACGGGAAAGGGAACTTTGCGCCGCGCGGCGCGGTGCAGTTCGCGGGTTTTAACAACTTTTCCAAGTTGACGCTTGATTCGTACCACCTGATCATCAATGGCGCGTCGATCAGATTCGATTTGCGTCTCACCTGGGCCGCCGACAAAGCCCAAACCTCCACGTTGGCGTTCAAGGTGGGTCCAGGCACGAACAAGGCGGGTGCGCTGATAAGTGAGTGCAGCCAATTCAACCTGCATCACCCCTTCTCGGGTGCGTGCGCGTTCGGCGAAAATTTCTAGAATAAGACCGGTACGATCTAGAATTTTTACGCCCCATTCTTTTTCAAGATTGCGCTGCTGAACAGGCGAAAGCGTTCCGTCAACCAGCACTAGCTCAATTTCGTCAGCAGTGAAAATCTGTTTAAAGTCATTCACCTTTCCCGAACCAAGCAACATTGCGGGGTTTGCTTTAGCCAAGCGCACAACATCTGCACCCAGCACATCAATATTGGGCAGGGCAGCGGCTAATGACACAGCTTCTGCAAGCCCATGTTCAGCCAAGCGGCGGTGGTGTTGGCCTTTAAGCTCGAGGTACAAAACAAATGCCCGTGTGCGAGGTTTGGCAGTGCTATGGCCCAGATTTTCAAGGTAGGTGTGTAAAGGAGCTAAATCTTCATCCATTCAAAAGATCATTCTTCCCCCTCATAAAGAATTAAAGGTCCACCCGGCATGATGGTCGAAATAGCATGTTTGTAAACCAATTGTGATTGGCCGTCGCGGCGTAACAGCACACAAAAATTGTCAAACCAGGTAATAACACCTTGCAATTTCACCCCATTGATCAAAAAAATCGTGACAGACATCTTTGATTTGCGTACTTGATTTAGGAATACATCTTGTAAATTTTGTTTATCAGCAGCCATTTTCAGCCTTTATTATTCTAACGGGTCCGTTGTGAGTGTAAAACACGCCAACTCATCTAGGATTATGGGCCCCAAAAGTGGAAGTTTCCAGTCCTAAAACACGAAAAAAACCAATGCTATGCCTGCCAAGCCTGTGGCATCAGCACTGCTACCAGGGCCAAAACCTCTAACCGACCCAAGATCATGGCTAAGCCCAAGAGCGCCTTTTCCAGTATTGAAAGATCAACGAGCGCAATTGCCGCCTCTTGTGACAGAGATAAAAGCGGCCCAGTATTGCTAAAAGCAGCAAGGGTTAACGGCATCGAATTTTCAAAATTAAGCCCTATCAATGATAGGCACAAAAGCAAAAAAACCATTAAAAAAGAAATCAGCATCATATAGATCCAAGCCAAATGTGCCCCCTCGCGGCGCAGTTGGCGCGCGGCTTTGCCTCGCCCGCCGACAGAGTTTGGCAAGATGATGCGGTCTAATTCGCGGCTCACTTGGGTAAAAAGGGCTGCGGCTCGCAAGAGCTTAATACCGCCCGCTGTGGTGGCCACGCCCCCCCCGATGATCGCAAGGGCGATCAAAATAAGAGATGGATTGTCTAGCCCCGACCATGCCTGCGCCATGGGCCAGTGTTGCGAGATGAAGCCGGTCGTCGTCATAAAAGACAATGTGGTGAACAAAAAACCCCAAAGCGCGCCAAGCGCAGGTAATATCCCATACACCGCGTCCGTTTGACCTAACGCTAAAAAATGGCTTGAAAACATAAGTGCACAAATCGAAACAATCACCGTGGCCGCTAGCCGTAGCTCGGGGTCTTTGACCCAGTGCAGGCCTTCGGTGGTCATGATGCTATCGCCATAAAAACGCCGCGACAGGGTCAAGGCTAAGACTATAAAAACTAACATCTCGGCCAAAAAGGGAGAATTTGTGCCCGCCATACCTCCCACGGGCGACAGACCACTCGTCGAGATAGTGGCCAGTGCATGACAAAAAGCCGTCAGCTGCGTTTCGCCCGAGATGATCAATCCCAGCCACAGAAGCACAGTCGCCGCGCCGTAAACCGGAAAAATAATAAATAGCCCTTTGACCAGATGCTGCGAGCTATTCCGCTGAATACCTTTCTGAGCGGTGCTTTTCGCGTTCATAATCTCGGCGCCGCCAAGGTTAAAGGGGGCCAATATCCGCCCGGCTCCCACCAAAATCAGCAAACCGCCCATCCAGCCGACCAAAGCGCGCCACAGATGCATCGAGTTGGGTAAAGGTGCTTGACCTGCAAACGTATCAAAGCCTGTGGTGGTCAGTGCCGAGGTCATGTCAAACCAAATATCAACGAATGATAGATGTGGCATAGCCTGATGGAAGGGTAAGGCCAGCATAGGCGGCAGAACGAAAAACGCCCCGACAAAGGCCAAAAGTTGGCTGGTCCCCACGTCGCGGGGGCGATAATTTTCGGTTGCAATCGCCAGCATCGCCGTACAAATTAAAAGGATTGATCCACCGTAAAAAAATGGCCGCGCCACCCACATAGGCCCCACAATTGCCGCATGGGCTGCAGGCACATACATAGTTAATGAGGACAACCCCATCAAAATCACCAAAAGCGGAAGATTCAGAATGGCTCGTGGCATGATCTAGAAAAAATCTACAGATACTTGCAGCAACCGTTCCACTTCGGCCACGTCTTTGGTCAGGGCAAAAAGCAAAATTACGTCACCATCTTCCATGCGCAAGTCTCCATGCGGCTTGAGAACCTTATCACCCTTAAGCACTGCCCCCACCAACACGCCTTCGGGAAAAGAAATGTCGCGAATGATCTGCCCCGCCAAAGGTGATGTGGAGAGCACCTGCGCCTCGATCACCTCGGCCTCGGTATCGCCGATAGAATAAATTGCCCTCACGCGGCCATGGCGGATATGGCGTAAAATCGAGGAAACGGTGGTTGCTCGTGGGTTAATGTAGGCGTCAATATTCAAAGGGCCCATCAAAGACACAAGGCTTGGGTCATTGACCAAAGCAATCGCCATTTGACAGCCCGCAGCCTTGGCACGTACCGCCACCAAAAGATTGGTCTTATCATCATCGGTCACAGCCAAAATAGCATCGGCGCGGTCAATACCCGCTTCGAGCAAAATATCCATATCCAACCCATCTCCATTCAAGACAATGGTGCGTTGTAAATGATCGGCCGCATTTTCAGCAATGGCGCGGTTTTTTTCAATAACCTTTACGCGCAGCTTTTCGGTGCGTATCTCAAGCGCACGCGCCACGCCCAAACCCACATGGCCTCCACCAATGATGACAATACGTTCTTGTTTATGAGTGGTTTTTCCAAAAATATCTAAGGTGCGATTCATATCTTCGGAATGCGAAAAAACATAAATCTGATCGCCTATAAATAGCTGATCTTCAGGTTCGGGGGCGAAAAGACGCCCCTCACGGCGCACACCTACCACAATCGCGCGCAGGGTCGAAAATAGCTCATTCAACTGGCGCAAAGGCGTATTAAGCACGGGGCAATCATCGTCAAGCGCCAGGCCCAAAAGCTGTACGCGCCCTTTCATGAAACTTTCCGTGTCAAAGGTCGCAGGCGCTGCTAGGCGCTGCAAAGCCGCCTCGGCCACTTCGCGTTCGGGGCTGATCACCACATCAATGGGTAAATGGTCGCGTCGATAAAGGTCGGAGTATATCGCATCCAAATAGCTTTGTGCACGCAACCGCGCAATCTTGCGCGGCACGCCAAAGACTGAATGCGCCACTTGACAGGTGACCATGTTTATTTCGTCAGACTGGGTGGCGGCAATAATCATATCTGCATCTTTTGCGCCGGCCTTTTCCAGGACATCGGGATAACTTGCAAAACCTGCAATACCGCGCACATCTAATGTGTCAGTTGCGCGACGCACAAGTTCGGGGTTGAAATCAACTATCGTCACCTCATTACGTTCGCCCGCCAAATGGCTAGCTATTTGCCAACCAACCTGACCTGCCCCACAAATAATCACTTTCATAAAGCTCTCCTTCGGCGCATCAAACCAATGTCTGTGGCATCCATATCACAGCGTTATGCCCTCTCGATAGGCTTTATTAATCTTTGCCCGCCGCTGATTTATCATCGGCTTTACCGAGGTTATTTACACCTAGGGATTTAAGCTTGCGGTGTAATGCTGAGCGTTCCATGCCTATAAAATTGGCGGTGCGACTTATATTGCCACCAAAACGTTTAATTTGAGCCAAAAGATATTCTTTTTCAAAAAGTTCGCGTGCATCGCGCAACGTCAATGTGGTCGTCAAAGCGGTTAAAGTTTGAGCTGATTCGTCAGGGTTATTACTGTTTTGTAGCGGCAACTCAGCTGGCGTGATCGGGCCATGTGTGTCGCTTAGGATCAGGATGCGTTCAATCAGATTTCGCAATTGACGTACATTTCCTGGCCAAGTCATGGTTTGCAAGACGGCGGCGGCTTCTTCCGTTAAGATGCGCGGTGCAAACCCTTGTGTTTTATGAAATACTTCAATGAAGTGGCGCGATAAAAGGGGGATGTCATCGCGCCTGTCTTGCAAGCGTGGCACGTAAATGGGTACAACGTTCAAACGATCGAACAGCTCTTGGCGAAAGCGGCCAGCAGCAATTTCAGTAACCAAATTACGACTAGTCGACGACAGGACACGCAAATCAACCCGCACCCGATCGGTCCCGCCCGCACGTACGAAATGCTGGTCGACCAGGACGCGCAAAATTTTGGATTGGGTCCCAAGGGGCATATCGGCCACCTCGTCAAAGTAAACGATCCCGCCATGCGCCTGTTCTAAAAGCCCCAGCTCAACTCTGCGTTCGGTGGTTTCACGGCCAAACAGGACCTCTTCCATTTCATCGGGTGCAATTCCAGCACAAGAGATCGAAACAAAGGGCGCCCGTGCGCGAGTGGAATTGCTGTGAATATAACGCGCAATCACTTCTTTACCAGTGCCCGAATCCCCCGATAGAAGCACGCGGCCGTTTGACTTTGAAACCTTATCTACTTGTGATTTAAGCGCCCTATACGAGGTCGAACTGCCCAAAAACTTGGCCAACGGTTGTTCTTTAAGTTTGAGCTGCGAATTCTCGCGGCGTAATTTACTGTTTTCAATAGCGCGCCCTACCACCACCATCAGCTGGTTTATGTTAAAAGGCTTTTCGATGAAATCATAAGCCCCTTGTTTGATGGCGGCGACCGCGATTTCTATATTGCCATGGCCAGAAATAATAACCACAGGCACATCTGAATTGTCACGTTTGACAATTCTTAAGATATCAATCCCATCCATCCGGCTGTCCTTAAGCCAAATGTCCAAAATTATAAGATCAGGTTCTTCGGTGTTCAGAAAGTTCAAACACTCATCGGCATTCGCGGCCAAGTGTACTGCAAACCCTTCGTCCTCAAGAATATCACCTATCAGACTGCGGATATCGTGTTCGTCATCAACTATTAAAATTTTGCTCATTGTGCCTCCGATGGCGGAATTTTAATGCTCTTCGCCTTGGCCGCTGAGGGCAGACGAATTTCTGCCATTGCCCCAAAATGGATTTGTCCCATTGCGCGCGTCGAAGCAAAGATCGGCGCATCTTGCAAACTCAGGGTGCCACCGTGTTCTTCGATGATCTTTTTCACAATCGACAGGCCAAGTCCTGTGCCTTTCTCGCGCGTGGTGACATAGGGTTCAAATAGGTGGCCGCGGTCGGGTGGCAGGCCAATACCATTATCCATAATCTGCAAAATCACTAAGTTATCTTGACTGTTTAAGGTTATGAAAATTTCTGGCTCATAGGAGGCATTACCAAATTTTTCAATATAAGTATCAATTGCTTCCGAGGCATTCTTAATCAGGTTCATTAATGCTTGCGACATCATCGTTTTATCGACATCAATCCAAATATTTTCGGCCGAGATTTCAGTGATCAATGCAATTTGTGGAATCGCTACCTCTTGCAAAAGTACGGCGTCATTTAAAATTTTGGTCAGATCATGTGTTCTTTTTTCAAGTTCTGGCATCCGCGCGAATTTTGAAAAATCATCAACAATTCGCCTTAAGTCATCGGTTTGGCGTATAATAACGTCAGTATATTTCTCAAGGCTATCAGCCTGATCTCCCACCAGGGGACGAAATTTGCGCTTTATACGCTCAGCCGATAGTTGAATGGGAGTCAAGGGATTTTTAATTTCATGCGCTATGCGGCGTGCAACATCGCCCCAAGCTGCCATTCGCTGGGCTGATACAAGGTCCGTCACATCATCAAAGGTCACAACATAGCCCTCAAGTTGGCCGGCACTGGATTGGCGCACGGCCATCCGCACAAGAAGGTTCTCGATCCGCCCGTTGCGCATCAGGCGCAGCTCTTCTTGTACGGCGTCATCATTTTGGCACTGCCGTTCAAAAAGCGCTGAAAATTCGGGTGCTATTTTTTGAATTAAGGGGCTCGAACCCTCATCTTGGAAGTCCAATAGTCGCGAGGCGGCGCGGTTGACAAAGGTCACCCGACCTTTGTCATCTAGTCCAATAACCCCCGACGTGATCGACGACAAAACTGAGTCAAACAACCGTCTGCGCCGTTCGGTTTGGGTGTTGCCCGCAATCAGCGCGTCGCGTTGCCCTTTTAGGTCATGGGTCATTTTATTGAAAAGCTGCCCAAGCATCGAGATCTCATCATCATCGTCACCTTCTGGCACCCGTACGTTTAAATTACCGTCCCCCACCTGCATCGCCGCCTCGGCAAGGCGGCCCACGGGGCGAGATAAACGCTCGGCGAACCATAGGCCAAGCCATGTGGCAGCCAAGATCAAAATGATTGCAAACCCCAAATACAGCAAGCCAAATTCGAACAAAAGCCGGCCGCGGTCTGCCTCAAGCTGGTGATAAAGGCGCGCGGTTTGTTTTGTCTCATCTAGCAAACTTAAAATCGATCCATCCACCACGCGAGACACGTAAAGATACCTATCTGCAAAACCTTTTAGATAAATCAGCGCGCGAAACTCATTATTAGTCCAATCTTCAATAATAACAGTTTCACCCGTCTTTGCACGGGTGATATCTTCAGTGCTTGGTTGTTCAAAATCGAACAAATACGACCTCTCACCCCGCGTATGCAAGAGCCCCGTACCGTCGATTAAATAGGCCTCTTTTAAGCCACGTTGGATATTGGTTTGCCCCACGGTTAGCGCTGGGCGTAGCTGGTCGTCCGGCAAAAGAAAGTTTTTGGTCTTAATGGAATTGATGTAGTAGGCTAATGATAAAGCATCTTCCGTCAGGTCTTTGCGATGCTCATCCTCATAGGCTTGTGCGGCGGCGAGTGAGCTTCCAACCACATTGCGTACCCGTTCGGAAAACCAACCCTCAAGCCCAAAATTAACCGTAAAGACCGCAAAAATAGCAACCAAGATGGTGGGCATCAAAGCTAAAAATGCAAAAACACCTGACAGGCGCAAATGCAAGCGAGAGCCTGCGAATTCAAGCCGGCGTTCGGCCATAATTCGCATGACGCGGCGCAGGACCAAGGCTGCAACCAACAAAATATAAAACAAATCAGCTAATAAAATCAACCGCAAGACTGTGGAATTGATATTTTGATTAAGCGGCCCCAAGGTCAAGACCGTAAAGGCAGCCAAAACAGGACCAATGAAGACCAGGCTTAACGTCATAAGATTTTGTATCTGCTGGCGCAGATGCAATTCTTTAAGTCTTAAGCTCTTTTTACCTTTTAGCTCGCCTATCACAACCTAATTCCTTTGGGCGGGTTCACCCGCTAAGTCACTTATGCGGCAAAATTGCTACAGAAAGCACAATTTGTTGCGTTTTTACATCAGTTTGCGGCGCCGTGTCACGCGAATATCAAGATCAATGATCTTTTTTCTAAGGGTATTGCGGTTGATCCCCAACAAATCAGCGCATTTGGCCTGATTTCCAGCGGTTGCATCTAGGGCTATTTCAATCAGCGGGCTCTCAATCTCGCGCAAGATCCGGTCATAGACCCCCACTGGGGGAAGGACACCGCCATGCAGATCAAAGTAGCGTTTTAAATGCCGCGCCACCGAGGCTTGCAGCTTTTCATTCTCATGTCCGCCGATCAAAGGTTCACTTAACGGGTTTTGACCAAATGTGGCTTCAACCTCAGACTTGGTGATGTCGAGTTCGGATGCGGTGACAACCAAGCGACGCAGCATATTTTCCAACTGGCGCACATTGCCAGGCCAGCTATAGTTGCGCATCAGATAGCGCGCCTCGGGGCTTAAGCGGCGCAAAAGGCCCGACTCGCGATTGGATTTGGTCAAAAAGTGATCGGCTAACAACGGAATGTCTTCGACCCGCGCGCGCAAGGGCGGCACTTCAATCGTCACCCCAACCAACCGGTAGTAAAGGTCACGCCGAAAGCTGCCTTTTTCAATATGCCCTGCCAAATCTACTTGCGATGTTGCCAAAATGCGTGGCGCATTTTCGCCCGGCATATCCAGCATGCGTACAATACGGGCTTGAGCCTCATCATCATTGTTGCCCACCTCATCAAAGACCAAGGTACCGCCCCGCGCGCGGGCAAGAAGGTCAAAGGGACCATCCATCGTCTTTAGGTCATTATTCTGCGCCACCACAAAGGGCATGGTGCGCCTATCAGAAAAATCGTGAATAGCGCGTGCAATTAAAGTCTTGCCTGTGCCCGATTCTCCGGTGATTAAAACGGGCAAGTCCGTGTTCATGATCCGTGCTACCAGTCGATACAGATTTTGCATCTGGCTGGTGCGCCCCACCAAGGGCAGATCATCAGTTGACGCTTCGGTTACAGTTGCAGCTTCTTTGGCATGCAGGTGGCGTTTAATCTTTAACGCACGGGCCGAGCGTTTCATTAGATCGGGCAGATCAAAAGGTTTGGGCAGATAGTCAAACGCGTCCGCTTCGGCGGCTTTGATCGCGGTCATAATGGTATTTTGCGCAGAAATTACAATCACGGGCAGGCCGGGGCGCAGTTTTGCAATCAATGGCAGGCTTTCAAGCCCGTTGCCGTCGGGCATCATCACATCGGAGATAACCAGATCTCCCTTACCCTCTTCGACCCAGCGCATCAATGTCACCAAGCTTGAGGTGGCATGCACCTTGCAGCCCGCCCGCGTGAGCGCTTGGGTCAAAACGGTGCGGATTGTCCGGTCATCATCGGCAACAAGAACTGTTCCATCCACTTTATAGATCCTTTACTGTTGGTCCTGAATGTGCGGCCAAAGCGACTGAGGGGGTGGGCTGCCCCCTAACTCGGGGCCAAGGGCAGCGCAACGCGAAAGACAGTGCGCCCCGGAATGCTTTCGACCGTAATCCACCCATCGTGTTCATGCACAATTTTCGATACCAGCGCCAAGCCCAGCCCGGTGCCATTTTCGCGCCCCGACACGAAAGGCTCAAAAACATCATTGGCTATATGCTCCGGCAGGCCCGGCCCATCGTCGATAATCTCAATTTGCAAAGGCAAAGAATTGCCAGACCCGTCACGCCTGCGAAATCGCCACGAGATATCAAAATAGGTATGCAGCCAAATGGTGCCGCCTTTGGCCCCCGCTGCTTCGGCTGAATTTTTGATCAGATTTAAGAAAACCTGCATCAATTGATCATTATCGGCAAAGGTTGGGGGTAAGGATGGGTCATATTCTTCGATGATATGCATATGTTTTGCAAAGCCAACGACAGCAGATTTGCGCGCACGATCAAGTGCGTCATGCACATTTACGGGCACGCGTATGGGCGGGCGCACATCGCCAAACCGTTCAACCTGTTCAAGTATTTTCACGATGCGGCGAGCTTCTTCCACGATCAGATCGGTCAGTTCGCGGTCTTCGCCCTGAAGCCCCATCGACAAAAGCTGGGCTGCCCCTGAAATGCCTGCTAATGGGTTTTTAATTTCATGCGCCAGCATCTCAGCCATGCCAATGGCAGATTTGGCCGCCGTTTTCGCCTGACCAGAGCGCCCCAACCGCTCGGACTGATCGCATGGCAAAATTAGCATCAACACAAGGTTTCCGCTTTCGAACAAAGGGGCCAGCTGCACCGAGATTTTCACCGGCGCACGTTCGCCAGTTGTCAGCTCAATATCATTGATGAAAACGGGCGATTGGTTTTGCGTGGAGCGCAAGGTGGCTGTGGCGATATCAGCATTAATGAACAGGCGGTCATAGACTTTGCACTGGGCCAGATTGCGTGCTGATAGGTTTAAGAAATTTTCGGCTGCCGGATTTGTATCCAGTATAGTGCCATCGGCGTGCAGCAAAAGGGCGGGCGACGGGATTGACGCCCAAAGCGCGCCTAACGTTTCAGGATGGGGCAAATCGCTCATGTGACCACCTGTTGGTTTGCAAAGGCTGATAGTATGCCCGACAGCACAGCCTTTGGATTGTTATCGGTTAAAAGAGGGATGCGGTACTGGGTCAGATCGGCCGCCTCAAGATACCAGCCCAAATGTTTGCGTGCCATTTTCAGCCCTAATGCCACCCCGTAAAAGTCAAGCATATCTTCATAATGGGCAGCGACAATATCGCCCAAAGCGCCCCCGCTTGGGGGGGGGGGGCTGGCCTGATCGGCCAAAGCATCAGCAACCGCACGTAAAAGCCAAGGGCGCCCTTGGGCGCCGCGCCCAATCATCAATCCTGCAGCTCCGGACTGCCTCAACGCTTTGCGGGCCGCGGCTTCATCGACAATATCGCCATTGGCAATCACGGGGACGGCAACCGCTTCGCATACTGACTTGATCGCGGCCCAATCGGCTTTTCCCTTATAAAACTGACAGCGCGTGCGGCCATGGATTGTGATCATTTGAACCCCTGCCCCAGCCGCGCGCTTCGCAAGTATTGGCGCGTTGCGCATCTCATCATCCCAGCCCAACCGTGTTTTAAGCGTAACGGGAACAGATACGGCCGCCACCACCGCATCTATCAGGCGCAGCGCATGGTCTAAATCTTTCATCAACGCCGAGCCCGAGTAGCCCGTGGTGACCTTTTTAGCAGGACATCCCATATTAATATCTATGATCTGAGCCCCATGCGCTTCGACGTACCGTGCGGCTTCGGCCATCCAATAGGCTTCGCGCCCTGCAAGCTGTACAGATGTAGCCCCTTGCCCAAAGCCAAGCTCGGCCCGCGCACGCGCCAAAGGGCGGGCTTGCACCACCTCTTGCGAGGCGACCATCTCGGAGACGACCAGGCCTGCCCCAAAGCGCGACACCAATCTGCGAAATGGTAAATCCGTAATGCCAGCCAAAGGGGCCAGAAAAACACCGTTTCTTAAACCAAGAGGGGCAGATGTTGTGAGTGTGCCTTGCGATGTCATACTCATTTTCTAGCGTTAAATTGGGGACTTGAACATAGAGATACGCGTAAAAATGCCTCAAAAATATACAATGCTTAAAATTTAGGCATAAATACTCGCAAAAATATCGCGTTTTAAAACTGTACCCCATCTGCAAAGCGGGAATTGCCTTAAGAGCCGCTTTCTTATAAAAGAGCCGAAAGAAGGGCATGATATGAGCACAGCCGTCATCATTCTGGCCGCTGGGCGCGGCACGCGGGCCAAAGGTCCTGTGCCAAAACAATGGCAAATGCTAGGCGGATGCACGGTATTAGAACGCACACTTCAGGCTTTTTCAGAGCACCCAGCACTTGGCCCTTTTGTTGTGGTCACGCATCCAGATGATCACATTTTCGTTCAAAATTTGCAAAAGGGGCTTTTGGTGGTGCATGGGGGAGAGACACGCAGCGCCTCGGTGCAGGCAGGTCTTGGGGCCTTGCAGGGTTTGGGCGTTAAGGTTGTATTGATCCATGACGGCGCGCGCCCCTTTGTCACAAGCGCCTTGATTGACGCTTTGTGCGTGGCCCTTAAAACCAATCTAGCCGCAGCGCCCGCCCTGCGCGTCACAGACGCTTTGTGGCGTGGGGGCTCGGGCTTCGTGCTAGAGGCGACCCCACGTGATGGGTTGTATTTAGCACAAACTCCGCAAGCCTTTGATTTTGAGGTAATCCTTTCTGCCTACGCACAGCTTAGCACGCCTGCCGCAGATGATGTCGAAGTGGCGCGTCGAGCCGGTGTGGCGGTAAAAATCATCGAAGGCGAGCATAATAATATTAAAATCACCGAACCCAACGACTTTGCCCGAGCCTTAACCATTTTGAACGGATATAAATCATGACAATACGCATCGGAAACGGCTATGATGTGCATGCTTTTTGTCCAGGAGACCACCTTTTTTTATGCGGGGTGAAATTGCCGTTTTCGCAAGGTCTGCTGGGCCATTCCGATGCGGATGTGGGTATGCACGCGCTGACTGATGCACTTTATGGGGCATTGGCTTTGGGCGATATTGGCACCCATTTCCCCCCCTCTGATCCACAGTGGCGTGGGGTGGCGTCGGATATTTTTTTGCGTCATGCGGGGGCATCTGTAACCGAGATGGGCTTTAAAATCAGCAATATAGATGTGACTTTAATTTGCGAGGCCCCTAAAATAGCCTTGCACCAACTGACAATGCGCACCCGTTTAGCGCAAATTTTGATACTGGGGGTTGATCAGGTCTCGGTCAAGGCGACCACGTCCGAGGGCTTGGGCTTTACTGGCCGAAAAGAGGGTATCGCGGCGCAAGCCTCGGCGCTGTTGGTTGCGCTATGAGCCGGCTTTTAGCAACATGGTTTGGCGTCGGCTATTTGCGCCCAGCCCCCGGCACATGGGGCTCTTTGGTGGGGTTAATTTTGGGGTTGATGATTGATTACTATCTTGGCTTTTTCATCTTGGTCGCTGCCTTTTTAGGTGTAACGACGCTGGGGTTTTGGGCCTGTCGCACGGCGCTTAAGGGTCAAGAAAATCAAGACCCGTCTGAATTCGTGATTGATGAGGTTGCAGGCCAGTGGCTGGCCCTTTTGTTCCCAGCTGCGGCCTTTTATATACGTGATCTGCAGGATTGGGCCTTTGTCGCCTATCCCGCTTGGGTGGGAGCATTTTTTTTCTTTCGTCTGTTTGATATCTGGAAACCTTGGCTGGTTGGGCGGGCCGATCAACGTCATGACGCGGCTGGGATCATGCTCGATGATCTTTGGGCGGGGCTGTTTGCGGGCTTCGCGGTCATGGTCAGCGCCGCCTTCACGCACGGGGTCTTGATGTGAGCGATGTCGTCCAAATATTGCGCCAGTCCCGCGCCAAAGGCTGGCGCATTGCAACCGCCGAAAGCTGTACGGGTGGCATGGTTATGGCTGCATTAACGGCGGTAGCTGGGGCTTCAGACGTTGTTGAAGGTGGATTTATAACATATTCTAATAATATGAAAATATCGCTTATTGGTGTGACTTCGGAGGTACTTTTAGAGCACGGAGCCGTCTCACTAGAAGCTGCGGCTCAGATGGCGGTGGGCGCGGCAAACCGCACGGGGGCCACCCTTTGCATATCGGTTACAGGCATCGCAGGGCCCGGCGGGTCCGAGCATAAACCCGAAGGCCGCGTTTGTTTTGGCCTTTATGTCGCAGGCGATATTCGGATGGAAACAGTTGAATTTGGCGCACTTGGTCGCGACCGAGTGCGCCAAGCGGCCACAGATCACGCGCTATCTTTGCTACTAGCAGCTAGTCTTTAAGTTTTTCCAATGCCCTATTTGGAGCATTTTCTGACTTATAAGCCCAAATTTTAATCATTTTTGAAAAAGCTGTTAAATGAGGCAGCTGAATTCACCCATGCCCATTTTCTGCGCTCCGTAATAGTTTATCCGTAGGAAAATTAAAAATGAGGGTATTATGAACGGCGCAGACACAAGTTTTATTCTGATCGCAACCGCACTGGTTTTATTTATGACATTGCCAGGTTTGGCGCTTTTTTATGGCGGCTTGGTGCGCGCCCGAAATGTTTTAAGTGTTTTCATGCAATGCTTTTCCATTGCCTGTTTAATGAGTATCCTTTGGTTAGCCTTTGGCTATGCGATTGCCTTTGGCGGCGAAGGCCCCTTTTGGGGTGGACTTTCGAAAGTGTTTTTAAGGGGCGTGACCGCTGATAGCCTAACGGGCACCCTGCCCGAGGTGTTGTTTTTCGCCTTTCAAATGACCTTTGCCATCATCACACCTGCCTTAATCGTTGGCGCATATGTCGAGCGTATCGGCTTTGCCTTTGTTTTGATTTTCTCGGGTCTATGGATGATGGTCTGCTATGCGCCTGTTGCCCATTGGATTTGGGGCGGCGGCTTTTTGTCGGATGGTGGGATTTTCGGCACCCTGGGCGTGCGCGACTTTGCGGGTGGCATAGTGGTGCATGAAACTGCGGGTTTGGCCGCGTTGATTTTGGCGATGATATTGGGCCCACGGCGCAAAACCAATATCCCACCCCACAATCCTGGCATGGTGATGGTGGGCGCTGCTATGTTGTGGGTGGGTTGGTTTGGCTTTAACGGCGGCTCGGCACTGGCGGCTACGGGGCAAGCGGCGATGGCAATTACTGTCACGCATCTGTCGGCAGCAGCCGCATCCTTAAGCTGGGCTATATGGGAGCGGGTAAAATTTGGCCGCTCATCCCTTGTGGGGACTGTGACGGGCACAATCGCCGGTCTGGCCACCATCACCCCCGTCAGCGGCTATGTTACCCCGGTTGAGGCTTTGATTTTAGGCGCTATTGCTGGTGTATTGTGCCAAGAGGCGGTCTTGTTGATCAAGAATAAGCTTAAGGTCGACGACACGCTTGACGTGTTTGCTGTGCATGGTTTGGGAGGAATTTTAGGTACACTGATGGTGGCGGTCTTTGGCTATGGCAGCTATGTGGCGCAGCTTGGTAGCTTGGCTATTGTGGGACTTTGGACGGTAGGGGTCACACTAGTGCTGATCTATCTGGTCAAAGCCATTGTTCCGATGCGTGTCACCCCTGAGGCGGAGGAAACAGGTCTTGATCTGTCATGGCACGGCGAGCGCGCCTATGATTTAACCAGCTGATCTGGCCCATAAAGCGTGTTGGCGCGGGCCTCAAACGCCCGCACAACGCGCTGCATCGCCTCGTAAAAGACAAGGCCGATCAACCCTTGCATAAGCGTATTTTTAAACTCAAAATCCACCATGAAATCAACGATACAGCCTTGATCTGTATCTTTGAACGCCCAAGTGCTTTTTAAATATTTAAAAGGCCCATCTAAATATTGCGTGTCTATTTTATGCGCCTCTGGCCATAAAATCACCCGAGAGCCGAACCTCTCGCGAAAAACTTTAAAAGATATGACCAGATCTGCTTCCATCAATTTGGTTCCATCATCGCGCGGCGTGACCGAGCGGATGCGCGCTGCCGCCGTCCAAGGTAAAAACAGCGGATAAGCGGCAACGTCCGACACCAAATCATACATTTGTATGGCCCTATAGGGCAACAGACGAGTTTCTGAATGGCTTGGCATATGATCTTTCCATGGGTAACATTTCATGGCATCAATGGCTAGATTCTAACAAAGATCAAGAGGGCCCATGCCAAATCCTGCGTATGAAGTTGACCAGCTCATCTCTCCTAAGGCCATTGCGGCACGCGTCGAAACGCTAGCGCGTGAAATCACTACCCATTTTTCAGGTACAGATAAGCTGATTGTGGTCGGGCTTTTGCGCGGATCCTTCATATTCATTGCGGATTTGGTGCGAGAACTTGATCTGCCAGTTGAGGTGGATTTTCTCGAGGCCTCAAGCTATGGTGACGCCACCACCTCTAGCCGCGAAGTAAGAATTTTAAAGGATTTACGAGGAGAAATTGCGGGTCGCGATGTTCTGGTTGTGGAAGATATAGTTGATACCGGTTTTACGCTTAGCCATGTTTTGCATCTGCTTAAGATACGAGAACCTGCCCGCATCAAAGTTTGTGCACTTTTAGACAAGCCGTCGCGGCGCGAAGTTAATATAACTGCCGATTGGATTGGATTTGAAATACCTGATGAGTTTGTAGTAGGCTATGGTATTGATTATGCTCAGCGTAATCGAAATTTGCCTTTCATCGGAAAGGTTAGTTTTGTCTAAGAAAATATTTTTAATTAATATGCGACAATTGCGTCTGGACTTTTTTGGGCCCAAAAAACCTAAATCAGTTTATAACACTGTTAACTGTGATTTGCATGGACTTTGCTTGTGCCCTTCTATTAACTG
>Ga0115566_10000460_pt1 | contig 35295 bp, 24 predicted proteins | sample COGITO_mtgs_1204_3_FD_87173 | JGI IMG/M metagenome (GOLD analysis project Ga0115566, IMG submission 87173) | Pelagic marine microbial communities from North Sea - COGITO_mtgs_120405 | ecosystem: Environmental > Aquatic > Marine > Epipelagic | place: Germany:Helgoland, sampling site Kabeltonne...
CGAAATGTTGTGGCAGCGAAATGTGTCGCCTTGATTCTTTAGCTGCTGAGGGGGCTGGGGAACCTCCCCAGGCTCAAATAATGGTTCAATTCATTGCTCAGGAAACCAGCATCCTTCAAGGCGACCCACAGATTCTGGAGAAGAGCCCTCTTTTTTCATTGTGAGGATTCAGTAGCGATCTTAAAGCTGCGCCGAGACGCGGAGACATTTCCGAGCCGTGGGTGCAACTTGGCAGCAGCGATATGCAGCTCAATACGCGTGGGGGCGTCTTCAATTTGAACGATCTCGGTAGTGGCCTGTGACACGGCCCGGGCGAAGGCGGCGTGAGCACGCGGTCCAGCGATCTCGGTATCTGGTGTCTGGCCCTCTGCCAGCACAAAGTCACCAGAACGAGAAAGCCGCGCAGTAGATTGTGAAAAAAACTGACTCGGACCAATCCTTTCCTCTTTGCGTTCTTTCCCCGGCCACCTTTTCTGGATTGCTTCTCTCTTTCCCTGGCTTGAATCGCTTGAGGCGCTCTTCTTGTCGGGGCATCCACTCTTCTCGGATGTGGCGACTCGCGGCATAGTCCCTAAAGACGAGCGTCCCGATGACCAACGCGGCGATCGCGAGCACGTTAAGCGTCATTGACACCCACCTGAGAAGTCTGAGTTTTCGTATTGTCTTCTTCATTGAGATGTCCCGATCACTGGACCCCGCCGGTATTAGCCGATGGGAAGTCGATCAGGATCGACCCAATGGCCTTGATAGCACAGGCAAGTCGCGCCTCAGAGCGCAGCGTCTGCAGTTTGCCGCGAATGTCCCAAATCTCACTAGCCAGGTAATCGAACTTGGCCCTTGTCTCTTCAGCTTGCGTCATAGGTGCGAGTTACTCTCAGGTCTCCCGCTTGGCGGGAGCTCTGCCACGTTAGCGTTTCGTTGCGGTTTAGCAGAACTGCCCATAGTGCGGGCCTTGCAGCGTTGGTATGTATGGCCAATCAGATTTGGACGAGAGGGCTTGCCTGGCAGCGTCGACCTCTTCTTCGGTCAGGTATAGGCCCCCAAGATCGTTGCCACCGTTGACTGCATAGAAGCGCACCGGCGCCTCACCAAGTTGTGCATTGATTATCGCGAAGAGAACGTAGGTAGCCCTCCCCCAGCTAGCTCAGTCAGACCTTGCGCAATTCGATTAACCATGAGTGCGTATTCATTCATTTAATGTCATCGAACGTTTAATCTTCACCCGACGAGGCGGCGCGCGTCAGCGCGCTCGCCGAGTTCGGGTGTAAGGCTTGGTTCGCTTTTCGGCCTGGGGGATTCACCGCTCGAAGGTGAGGATTCGACAGTAGCAAGGCATCAACATGCGCTCGAGCTCTATCGGCAATGAGGGATTTGTATTAGCTCTATCACTGTACCTTCAGGGAAAGATCTCCCTAGGTGCATGAGCAGAAGACCAGGCGTTACCAATGCGATGCACATTGCGATCGTACCAGGATTAAGCATCGCTTTGGTCCAGGCATATGCCCAAACTCTGCGCCGTGCAGATTTTCGCACTTCATTCAAGATGTAATCAGGGTATTTCATATTTCCGAGCGAACGCTCAGCTCTGCCCCTTGTGGGCAGCAGCTGATTGTTCGAATTTGATTCGTCGTCGGCAGTCCTCGATCGCCTTGTCAGTCTACTCTCTCGCGCGTGTGTTCAGTTCCGGCTCGCCCCGGGTCAGTAGGTCCTCCAGATCGCGCGGATGCGTAAGCGCGTTCCAGGCGGCCCTTACCACCGGATCATTGGAGTTCCACGGTGGCGTCGCCAACCGCTGGAGAACGCTTTCGCCTTCCTTGACGGCGGAGCAGGCCCGGGACAGGTCATTCCATAATTGCTGGATTCTTTGCATTGGCGGTGTCCTGGCAGTTGGAGTCAGCGCTGGGCGAACGCCGCGCTCAGCGGGGTGGCCCTTGGGCCATCTGGTGGCGTGCGTGGTTTATTTTGCTGTTCATATCGGAAAGGTGCGTGGTTTATTTTTGCTGTTCATATCGGAAAGGTGCGTGTTTCGCAGGTTGCCGTCAAGCCTGACGGCTGGATTTCGGGCGGTTGGCTCGGGCTCGCCGATTGCCGCGGATTCGGGGGGATTGACTGCAACTTGCGGTATCCGCAATATTGGGCGCGCGCGAGTCGGAAATCAGGATGATGGATATCGGATGTCCCCAAGCCGCAACTGGATGGTGCCCCACGATGGAAAACACCCTGTGTCTGGATACATTGACAAGGGCCCTGGCCACTGGATGGTGCCCGCAGATCATGAACAGCGACCAAGGCAGTCAGTACACCAGCGCCGCCTGGATCAAGCGCGTTCAAGGGGCGGGCGTTCTTGTCAGCATGGATGGAAAGGGACGTTGGATCGACAATGTCCGCATCGAAAGGCTTTGGCGCAGTGTCAAGTATGAAGACATTTACCTCAAGGCGTACGCAACACCGCGTGAATTGGGCAAAGGCCTCGCAGACTGGTTTGAGCGCTACAACAACCCCCGCCCGCATTCTGCACTCGACTATCGGACACCGAGACAATTCTACACTGAGGAAACTGCATGAGCACTTTGCGCTGGCTGCGGCCTTCGGCCGCCATAGGGCTTCGCCCCAAACCCCAAGGTTTTCAAGGCATGGCGGCAACTCTTCAATGTTGCCACCTTGGGAGAAAAGTGGGGGAGGCTGGCGACTCCCCCACGGTGCCGACATTGCGTCGTTACCGCTCCGGCTATCCCTCGGCAAGTTGCTCCTCAGCAGAGCTCGCTTCCGTTTCTCCGGAACCCACACCGTACACCAAACCCCGTCATTGCAACCGGATAGGAAGGAACTACCGTACCACTCAGCGACCCGCGATTCAATAAGAATTACCGCCACCTGGCTCCGGCAACGGCACCACCTCTTGCCCCCTTTTATGGCCGCTGTTTTTGAAATCTGTCGTGCGGTAAGGTGTCCAGGCAGGATTACCACAGGTGCCGTTTCGCTCCTGCCGAAGACGGCCTACGCGAAGCGACCTCATCAACTCAACTGCTGTCTTGACTCACTCTAAATACAATACACTAAATTAAACATAGATCTGAGATCACCTTAGAGTTTTAACAACTGGTGGGATATCCCCAACGAATTATGGAATAACTATTTAGGAAATATGCTATGAGTACTTACAAAAACCCCAGTGAGAAAATTTCTGTTTTGCGGAAAAAACTTAATCGATCGAAGAATGAGATTTGTGATCAAATGGAGTGCATCCCCAATTTAGAGGTGCTACTTGATGAATATAAGCAAGTAGCTGCTTATTTGCAGGATAAATCAGGCGAAATGGAGAATGACTTTCGGGCACTTGTTCAGTGTCGATTGAAGTTCGAAAAAAGCCGCACTTCACCGGGCTTGATAGCTGTGTTTTTGTCCTACCTCTTGATGCCTTTCTGTTTGGGTGCTTCTTTCATCAACTTTTTTACCAAAGGTACGCAGCGTGCCTATGATGAGGCATGTAAGTTATTCGAAGGTTTGAATGAGAAAGCAGTTGTGAATACAGATATATGCACTAACGAGAGTCTTTATGTTTCAATAATTAAGTATCTTGATCCTGACTTGAGGAAGTTAATAGCTCCAAAGTGGGATAAGGTTTTAGAAAAAAAAGAGTGCTGGGCTGGATGGAGTACTCCAAGTCGCGATATACCAACATGGCCGTTCTCAGTTGCTTACTTAACGGTGCTGTCGATGTTTGTTTTTTCAGTGGCGGATGTTGTCTACGCATGCTTTCCATCCTGGCTTGTGCCATCGGAGTCCATCATTGCAGCTATGCAGATGATCCCATTCGCACCATCTGAATCGATGTTTTATGGGCTTCTGGTCTTAACGTTACCATACTTCTTTGGGGGTTCCGCTGAGGGGAAGCTGGTCTTTTTATTTTTAGGACCTCTGCTAGGATTGCTTTTGCTACAAGCCTTACATTGGTTGCCTTTTGGTGTAAATGCAGTTTATTGCTTAATTGCTGGCTTATACTTAGTGGCCTTTTTGATTTATCGCAGCGAATCTTCGTCTGACACCCCGTTCGGAATATGGCGTGCCAATCGAAGTGGAATAAAGATCAAATCCATATACGGCTCCGAGGATGAAATCTATGGGAATATTAGCGATGCCCTGGCAGCTGGATTGAATTTTTGGAATGTTGAGATTGAGGATAAAGAGAAATGGATCGAATCCACACGGAACAGTGATATACCGAGGATACAAAATACGATCGAGAAACTGCAAAGTGAGATTGATATGGAAAATGCCCGGTGGGAAGGTCTGAGTGAGGTTAATAAATTGGCTGAGATTAAAGTGCATGAAGAAATAAAGACTCTGAGAAATAAGCAAAAAAATGACGACCTAGTCGCTAAAGAGTTGATGGAGTCTTCTAAACGCCAAGCTGCTGCAGCTGAACGTCAGGCTCAATCCACTGAGAATGCCTTACGGCAGCAGGTTTCAGCTGCGCGTGACGCTGCCAGAGCTCAAGAACAGCAAGCCGCTGCGGCAAAGGATCTGGCTAGAACGCAAGATAAGGCGGCTCGAGATCTGGCTGGAACGCAAGAGAAAGCGGCAAATACATGCGTGTATTGTAGAGTCAGTGGTCCAGTTGGGCCCTGTCACAAGAGTCCACACGGACAACATCGATTCGGTTAATTTTTGATGCAATTTACTTTCCTGATTTCAGACACTCAGATTTTGCTGCCTTGTTAATGTCTGCCTTAATAGAATCAAACCCTTGTGGGATCATTGTGGCTAGGCTGAAGTCGCCTATTTTAGCGATGCTCATTAGCGCTATGCTTTGCGTTTGAGCGATATGTCGGCGATCTGTTTTAATAAGGTAAGTCTTTTTCTGGGGTGTATCATTAATTAAAACTCTTTCAAAATCGCTACTGAATTTATCTGCCGTGGGTTATAGCAGAACAATACGCTTATCACTCTTCATTGTCGTTGCTGAGTCAGCGCTGAACGCCGGCATCTCCCAATGCGCGGAGCGCATTGGGAGAATGCCGTGGCTGGAATTTTGCTGTTGGTTGCTGGCGATGTGCGGACTCCGCAGATTGGCGTCAAACTTGAGCGCGGATTTTCGGCGATTATTCGCTCGTTCGCCGCCGCTGCCAAGAATGTCAATCTATTTTTGCGCTGCCCCTTGGTGTTTGCCTATCGTGTCGTGACTTCACATGTTGGTCAAAGCTCCGGAAAATCTGTTTGGGTCGCGCAATCTCGACTGCTGTTCAAAATGCTCTGAATGCCCAATGCCCAACAAGGAATGTCCAATTTCCAATGAAGACAGCGGAGCACGCACTCCCATACCTTGGACATTGGAAATTCCTTGTTGGCTGTTGGATGTTTCGGCGGAAGTCGAAATTGCGCGTCGCCATCTTGGCCTTGTGCAAGGTTTTCCGGAGCTTTGGTTGGTACTTCGCCGCCATCGGATGTTGATCTGTGAAATAGTCCGAAAACGTGCGCGTTGAGAGAGGAGGGGCAGATTGCCAAAGTGGCCCCGACATTGATCAGAATCTGTCGCCGTAATGAAACGCTTGAAACTTATGGTGCCCGTCAATCACAAAATTTCACCAGCCGTAATCTATGGTTCCCGTGATAGCAATTGGTCGCTGACCGTCATTGATCATTTTTTCGATAGCGCTCGATTCTTTCGAATTTGAGACTGTCGACCGGCTGAGTATAGACCAGCGTGTGACCAAGTGGGTAGAAGTGATCGCAGTCTTGGTCTGGCCACCATTTGGAATCGTAGGTGATGAAGTCATAGTCACGGCATTCGGCAACGAAGTGCAGCTGATACTGCCTGGAAACAAATAGCTGCAATAAGGTGTGGATCTGCACATGTATCGGCACGTCCGCCCTGAGGTGTCCATCAAGTAAGTGACGAAGTGAATGCAAGGATTGTTCAAAATTGGATGCCCCGGCACGGGCGAGATATTGCATTATGCTTCCCTCGCAGTCTGGCCAGTTGAAGGCAATGGGATCCCCCCCAACGAGCAGCATCGAATTAAATTATCCGCCCCGCAGATCGAGCAGCGAGAACGTATCTGTTAGTGCGAAATCTTCTGGATTCAACGCTATGATCTCCCATTGCGCGTTAGCGCATTGGGAGCATCATCTGGTTCGTTAATTACGCAATTCTGCCGGTATTCCACTGACTTCGTTCTGCAAAATCGGGTAAAGACCAAGGCTGTTGTGCTGTCCTCATGCCATGCCTCCTCCTCCCGCCACTCGACAACCCAGGCACCGTCGGAATCGCCTCTCTGTGTCACTTTTAGACGGCAACGCTCGCTTGAGCCGAATGCGAAAGCGTTGAGCGCCTCGTCTTTGCAATCGAATTCCTCGTGCCAGCCATCAAACCCGACCGTAAATCCTGGGGGGGGGGACCGTCAACCAATCAGTAAACCCAGCTTCGGTTGGCGGGGCAATGGCGATATGATCGTCGGTTGCCTGATACGACAACTCAGGGGAGTTGGCCAACTTGGCTTCGATCTTCTCGATGGTGGTCATATCAGTGGCGGAACCAAGGGGTATCTGGACAGCTGGCAGATGGTGTGCCAGGCGTGCGGTGAAGTTGCTAAAACAGTGAAGTGTAGGTGAGAAAGCGGAGGGCGCAAGCAGGGATGTTGACGGAGGCCGGGTTCAGGTGTCAGATGTAGCTTGACGACTACCATGCAAGAAAAACTGCGGCGTCAGCCTGGCCCAGTTTCGCCGCCGTTGGTGCGGGGGAAGGGCGGCGGCTGCCAGGAGAATCAAAGAAATGCGGGGGCCGCACATTTTCTCAGCAGGCAGCTTGCGATGTTCAAGGTCGACCTGGCGGCTCACCCCACGGGACCGACTACGGAGCCATACGGCTGATGCGCAGGGCAAGGTCGCGTTGCAACGGGGGCAGGGCAATGACTAGCTCGCCGGAATCGGTCACGTCTAGCTGCGTGGTGGAAACCTCATCACTACCCCAGGTTTCCCAGAACTCGACGTTGTATCGGCCTGGCTTGAGGCCGGTGAGGGTGAAGGAGGTGTCAGCAATGAGATCGAAGCGATCGGGCTCGGTCGCCGTCGCAGGATGATAACGATCGCCCACGAAGCGTTTGTATTGGCGGGTCTGCGCTTTGAGAATTCCGCGCCAATCCATCCGGTTGAGCTTCTCGGGGGAGCGGAGACTGGTTTGGGCATCTTCATAGATCCATGCCCAAGCGGTTTCGTCAGTATGCCGGTAGAGCGCTCGCAGGTCGCGGATGCCGTCTAGTTTTCTCAGGGAGACAGCCCCGTAGTGCCACTCTTTGCCGCGCATCTCTGTCCCCGCCACGAAACGGGCAGCCGTGGCATGGAAGCGGTCGAGATTTTTGGCAAACACTAGATTCCACCACCAGGGATATGGCGCGCCAGCGGTCCGCTGCATGAGTCCAGCCCAGAGACCATCGTGAATATGTTGAGACATTTCCTGGACATTGCCAGCAATCGCACTGCCGCCATACTCCTCAATGATGGCGGGTTTGTCGAACTTTCGCAGGTACTCGGTCACCTCATGAAAGCGGTCAATGGCGCCGTTGGTCTCGGCATAGGCCGCAATCTGGGTGAAGTCGATTTCGGGCATTCGCCACATCCCGGAATCGCCAAAGTTGCCCGCGTACATTGTCGAGATGGGATGCTGTCCGGTATCATAGGTCCGGAGAACAGCGTGCATTTCTTTATGCCAGGCGCGGGTGGGAACGCGCTTCGCCCCGACAGCATCCACTTCGATCCAGGTGGTCCAGCCAAAGATGGTGGGATCGGCACCCCAGCGCGCGGCAATGTAGCGAAAGCGCTGATGAAACAGGCGCATCGCTTCCGGATCGGTCATGACCTTACGACGATCCTCCAGTGGCCCACCGTGCACACTGTTGTAGGGGTTTTCATTCCACTGCCTGTCGTAGGTGCTGGCAAAAGGCCCGTGATTCTGCAGGGCCAGATCCACGACAATGCCATGGGCAGCAGCACGCTCGAAGATCCAGTCCAGCTGCTGGGCATTGCGCAAATTGTACTGACCGATTCCATGATAGCCCGGCACCGTCTTGTGCCACTCGATTCCACCAAACCAGGGCGCCATCCAGATTCGCGCCAGATTGATGCCGGACGCGCCCATCTGGTCGATGTAGCCCGTCATGGCTCGCGCGCCACCGTTGACTGAAGGCAAGGGATAGTCACGATCCCGAGGCTGGGCATTGTCAATCGGGGAGCGCAGGTTGATGCCAAGCGGATAGAAGAATTCACCATTCTCATAGGAGAAGTAGCGGTGGTCATCCGGGTCGACCTGGATAAAACCGCGAGCCTGGGAAGGGGCGACCTCCCAGGTCTGCCATGCGGTCTTGACCTTTCCGCCACGATCATCGTGTCCGGTCAATCGCCACCGGTAGGTCCCCGATTCGCGCGGCGTATAGCGCACACGCCACTCCGGCGGCCCGACCGGAAACAACAGCTCGTCGTCGCCTCGATAGGTGGCCCGGTAGGCTTGAAAATAGAAGGCAACCGCTCGGGTGGTTTCACCGTCGGGCGGCTGGATCTCGGCCGCAACATCAATAGCCCGAGCATCAAAGGGGTTCTTGTAGACCCGGGAAAGCGTGAAGCGTGCCTCTGCCATGACGTTCTGGCTGGCAGTTGAAAAGGAACTCAGAACGCTGGCGGCCAGCGGCGCTGGCGCAGCTGGATCTGGCTCCAGAGAAACGTCCCGGATCTCAACCCCGTTGATTCCGTGATCATGGCTGAATAGTTTCAGCCCGACCGTGCGCACGCGGCGCAGGCTCCAGGGACCAAACTCTTGGCCATCGTGCTTCAGCGGGTACCAGTTTTGCTGCAAATCAGCGGTCACGGTGATCTGCTTGCCTTGGCGCACACATTCGCTCACATGCTGCTGGAACCAGCGCTCGTCGCCATCGCGCAGATGCACAATCGCCTTGAACACCGTTGTCTCGTCAGCCAATTGGCCCAGTGGCTCAACCACGAGTTTAACCTTCGCATTGTGCAGCCAGTTTTCTTCGACGGTGAATTCGACTTCGCCCAGCGGGACATCATGGTGCAGGGCCGCTTGTTGAATCTGCTGTTCGAATTCAAAGTGCTGGGGCAGGTAGGAAGCCCCCAGGACCAGGGCCACAGCAGCCGCGAGAATCAGGGCCAGGCTCAGATACCGGCTTCTCAGCGAGCGATTGGCCGGGGCTGGAGTGGGGGCCGAGGTGGTCTTGGCGGTCGTATGGGGGAGGCCATGTGCAGTCTTCTCCCAGTAGAACGGTGCCCAGAGGTGCTGGAGGACGCCTTTCCAGGCAGCCAGGCTCATCAACGCCCAGTACAGGGGTAGCCCGAGGGCGGCAGGCACAAGCCGTATCATCCCTCTCTGCCAAGCCCCGATGGCGTGCACGAGCATGAACAGGAAATTACACGTCCCTAACACAACGACAGCTACATACAGATAGGCTGTGTGGGGAGAGGAAGGATGGAAGATCGCTTCAGCTCGAACGGCGCCAACAGCCAGCAGCAGCCAGCAAAACGGTTGCATGAGCAAGGCAAAGACGTGGCCGCCGATCACCAACCACAGGCACAAATACTGCCAGATTCCAAACTCGCGGATACCGTGTGACGGGCTGCGCGTGTGAACTAGCAAGGTCTGCCAATACCCCTTGACCCAACGCGACCGTTGGCGCAGCCAAATGGCCGGGCAGCTCACCGCTTCTTCCCACGTTGTCGAATTCAGCACCCGCGTTTCCAGGCTCTGGCGCGCCATGTGCATGCCCAGGTCGCAGTCTTCGGTCACGTTCCAGGCATCCCAACCGCCTAGGTTTTGTAATGTCTCCGTCCGAAAGTGATTGGAGGTCCCGCCCAGCGGAATCGGGGCGCCCAGGGAGTGCAGCCCCGGCAGGAAGAGATCGAACCAAACCGTATACTCAAGTGTAAACCAACGGGTCAGCAGGTTTTGCCGGGCATTGTAGTAGTTTAGACAGGCTTGAAGGCAGGTGACCCCCGGCAAGCGCCGAAACGTCGCAACCGCCTTCTTCAGTTGGTCGGGGTCGGGTCGGTCTTCTGCATCAAAGATCACCAGAAACTCGCCTCGGGCACATTCAAGGCCAAAATTGCAGGCGCGAGGTTTGGTTCTGGGGATGCCATCAGAGACGATCACGGTCGAAATCCATGCTGGCAGCGTAAGCATGGCCACGGCAGCTTGGGTTTGCTGGTCATCTTCCTCGAGCAAGAACTGGACATCGAGTTTCTGCTGCGGGTAGTCCAGTTGCGACAAGCTGTCGACCATCGGCCCCACCATTCCGGGCTCCTGATACATGGGGACGAGAATCGTGTAAACCGGCAGACTCTCCTCATCCAGCAAGGCCAACTCTGCGACGGACAGGTCTTCCAGATCATGGCGGATCAGTCCGCTTAGGATACTGACCAGCTTTACGGCGACAACCAGCGCAAAACCGCCGAGCAGCACCAAGTCAAGGCTGAGGCCAAGCAACTTCCGGTCATAGAGCCCAAGCCCAGCAGTTGCCAGCATCAGCACAATCACCAAGAAACGCTGACCAACGCTCCAGGTCGTACGGGCAGACTGTCGTGAATTCAAACCGGGCAATGAGAGTCCTCGGGTGGCAAAAGGCGACGGAAGCCAGGCGGCAAACGCAGGGAAATTAATAGCCCGCGAAAGGCGCGAAACAACGCGATTGTGGATATTTTTGGGTAGGGGAGGGGGAAGAAAAGTCGCCCGCGAGCCGAACTCAGGGAGATGGGCTCCCAGCAATGAGGCAGCGGATCCGCAAAGACACGAAACGAGGATGGGGGACGGTGGGGCACTACGATGGCTTTCGAGCAGTATCCAGTACGATGCGCTCCCATTCGCGATTTGGCTGATGACCGAAGTTGACGAGGAGACCGAGACGATAACGAGTTGCATTCAGATAGTTGTGCAACTGAGCGCGACGTTCGTCACATAGCTTCGACACTGATTTGGGTTCAAGGATAGCTTTGGCATAGCAGATGAAGTCCGGGATGTATCGCTGCTTCAATTCCGGTCCACGATCGCTGAGCTTGAGTTGCGGTTGTGCCATGGCGGAGATGCCTTGGGTATCCAGCTCAATCTTCATGCATTCCTGATAGACAGGCTCAAAAAAGCCACAGGCGGTATCTTCGGAAACCTCAAAACAGGCACCGATAATCTGATACGCTTCTTTCCGATACACCACATCCTTATTCATGGCTCTTCGCGAGTTTGGGTTATTCATCATCTTCCGTCCCGAGACAATACAGCTACCGTCACATCTCCTTCCGGCAAAGAGGAATGGCCGACGAAGCACGCGGATGAAGATATGATGTGTCAGAAAGAGAAAGGGATGTATTGCACGCGAAACGACGCGAAAGTGGAACCGCAGAATTTCGTTTCGCGGGCCCTATCTTTCCCACGCCCCTACAGTCCCTTTTCCTTTCCCCTTTCGCGGGCGATTTCCCGTCGAAGTGTACGGACAGCTTGCGCGACCGATCATGCGGCGGATGGCGCTGAGAAGTGTCTCAGCCTTAATCGAACTTAGCCTTCACGATCCACGTTCCCGGTTGAACAGCGAAGGTGACATAGCACTTGCTGTTTTCCCGAAAGGTCAGACCGGCAATTCCTGCACGCGGGGTACCACTTTGCCAGACGGTCGTTCCGTTTGCCTCGACCCGGGTGATTGTGGAACCAGTACCTTTGGGGATACCGATGATGGCGGTGGTGTCGGCTGGGGAGGTCAAGGTCATGCTGAATGAAGCTGGCTCATTGCGCAGTTCCAGAGCGATGTTCCCCTTCACCGCGGGGACCGTGGTCTTGATGTACTTCAGAGGGCCCATCTGTGGGAGGACGTGGTAGGTTCCGTAGCCGGGCGTGACCGGAGCCACACCTGCACCGTATTGTGACAGCAGGGTTAAGGCACCGCCGCACCAAGCATGGTCAATGGTGCCGCCGCCGTGGCCGCCAATCCGCCAGTCCTCCCAGAGGGTGGTGAACGGATGATCGGTCATGATCTTAAATCGCTTCTTGGTTCGGGTGATGGCATCGTCCTCGAATCGCATCACGTACAGGGCTTCGCCGACGTACTTCTCCATGTAGGGGCTGCTGTGTTCCTCGGTTCTGAGGACCTCGCGAATCGCATCGTATTGCTCGGGCTTGGCCAGGCCGGCGAGGACTGCCAAGGCATGCCCACGATCATCGGTTTCGCCCTTGTAGTCTGGCGAGCGGTATTCGGTGCCGTTCCAGAAGGTTGTATTGAAGTGTTGCTCGATGCTCTTCATTCTGGCTTCAATGCCTGCCACATCGCCTTGTGCGCCAACTGTCTGGGCCATGTTCAGCTGTCCCTTAAGGGCCAGGTAATACCAGCTGTTGCACAGGATGGTCATGTCCTTGTTATCTCCCCAGTCGCCCCAGGTCCAGCCGCCTTTGCGTGGCACCACGAGGCCATCGTCGCCCAGCTTCCAGACCGATAGATAGCGCGCCACCGCGGGATAAACCGCGCGGATCGTCTTGATGTCGCCGGTATACTGGTAGTAGGTCCAGAAACCAAAATAGCCGACCGAGTTGAGCATCTGCATGGGGAGCTCGTTGTGCCAATTTCCCGCAGGAACCGGGGAGTAGATGGTTTGGTCTGCCCGCTGCCAGTTCATCAGCTCAAGGATGCCCTTTTGAGCCAAGAGATTACTGCGAGGATCTAGCGCATAGAAGGCCTCGCCCATCTCGTTGACCATGTCGCCCCACCACTGTGCGCGCTCGCGATCGGGACAGTCGAAGTAGGTATCACGCATAGTGATGTATAAGGTCCGCAAGGCCTTCTGGCGGTAGTGATTCAGAAATTCATCGTCGCACTCGAAGACGCCAGTGAACTCGGCATTGTAGCCGGTCTCCCGGTATTGCAATGCGAGAATCTTGAATCCAGCGGGAATGGTGTAATGGGCTTCGTGACCGTTCATCCACCCCAGGTTCTCGTATTGCTGTACGCCCTGCCGCGTCACATACTCAGCGCGCACATTGGGCGATCCACCGCCACTGTAGTTGTCCATGCGAATGTCGATGAGTTGTCCCCCTGGGCCTTCGACCTTCAGATATGGCGTGATCTGAGCGTTATAGGGCAGCTTGGCCTTGATCGTGCTCCCGTCTGAGACGGTCGGTAAATCTGCGGCGTTCGCATAGTCTTTTAGACCAAAGTCTTTCCACAGCGGAATCACACGGTGCACCAGTTGGTTCCATGGGCTGCACGGCGGCTTGCCGTAGGTGCCCGCAGTCAGCCAGACTGAATCGTCGAATCCCGGATTTTGCCAGCCGAGCAAGTCGTTCCTGGCATCAAACCGGATATTGGATTCAGGCAGGCGAAAATTCGGCTGCTCGCCAGCTGTTTTTTCATAAGCTGGGTGCGTGATGGCCTTCCAGTCGCTGTCACTGAGCAGCGGCGTTCCGTCCAGATCCGCATCGAACACCAGACCAGCCTTGCCGCTGCTGTTGTGGCTGAAGCCGTGCTTGCCGAAGTACCAAAGCAACACAGCAATCGTGTTGTCGCCTTCCCGCAGATGTGGCGTCAGGTCCACCTGATCGAAATAGGTGTCGTCGCGGGTTGGCCCGCGCTTGACTTGGCCTTCAAAGACCACCAGCGTGCCATTGATCCAGAGCCAATACTTGGAATCTGCGGCGATTCGCGCGCTCGCCTGCTGGGGCGCTGCGTCAAGCTGAACGACCTTGCGGTAGCAACTCCAGTGGTTTGCAGCCTGGTCGTTCGGACTCTTCGAGGCCGGTTGTTCCTGGCGAGTCAGGAGATCAAACTCGTGGTTCTCCGCAACCGACTGCGTCATCTGCTTGCCGTCAACGGTGTAGGCCAGTTCCAGAGTCTTTAGCGTCCCAAGTGCGGGATCGCCGCCGGCTGTCGCGTTATCCGCGACGACTGTGAAGTCGCCAGAGGCAATGGCCTGCTGAAAGGTCTCCGTGAGGTCAACCCGCCGTCCCGGGTCGCTGCTGACTCCATAGAGGGCCTGTGTAATTCGTATCTCTGGGATGTGCTGGGCAGGTGCTGACAGCGCAGGGACGCCAATCCAAGTGGCGCGCCACGGAGTTTCAGCCAGACTGCTCGACGTTGTCATCAGTACACTCATTAGAATTCACATTCCTAGGTTTATGATTGCTCTGTATGTTTGAGATGTGGTGCGGGAAGAGGCCCGCGACGTTGATTTACCGTGGGGCCGCATGCCACCGAGCCTTTCTACCCCGGCGAAAGGCACGATCAGTTGCCGAAGATCTTCTGGCAGCTACCGGGGCAACGCGCCAATGGCTCTCTAGCTGCGTAGCGAAAGGACGTCAGTCTCGTAGGCTTCCATATCAGCCAACCAAGCGGCACCAACTGGCACGCCAGTCCTCTCACAGAGCATGTCCCAAACAGCGGCGAATGGCATGGACGTGAACTCCTCCATCAGGGCGAGGCGATGCGCGTTTTTTCCTTCCAACTCATAGGACTGAAGCTGTTCGGTCGGGTCCAGTAGGGCATAGAGAATGCCCTTCCGTGCGGCACGGGTGCCAGTCACGTAGGCACCGATACGGTTGATCGAGGCGTCGAAAAAGTCGAGCGCAATGATCACGCGATCCCAGACATTGCCGCGCTGAATTTCGAGAAAGACGTTTTTGAGGTCGTCATTAAACAGCGTAACGTGATCGGAATCCCAACGGATCGGACGGCTCACGTGCAGCAATATCTGATCCATGAACTGCAGATGGCTGGAAATCTTGCCGTGAATCGTTTCGGTGGGATGGAAGTGCCCCATGTCCATGCAAAGGCCAATCTTGCGGCTCAGGGCATAATCCGCGCAGAACTCGGCGGAACTGACCACATATTCTTCCGAGCCAATCCCAAAGAGCTTGCTTTCGATAAAGTCGACGCACTTGGCTTTATCAACCGAATCATCGGCCATGATCTCGTCGTAGGATTTCGCCATGCGGGCGCGCGGCCCAAAGCGGTCAGCCGGGATGTCCTTAGCACCATCGGGTGTCCACCAGTTGACGTGGCACGGGGAGCCCTGCGCCTCTGCCATCGCCTCGGCGATTTTGCGGGATGCCTGGCCGTGCTTCACCCAGAAGGCCCGGATTTCGTCGTCACGGTTTGAGAGGGTGAAGCCGTCTTCGGCTTTCGGGTGGGAAAAGAATGACGGGTTGAAATCGAGCTTGATGCCCTCTTTGCTCGCCCAGTCCATCCATTTCTGGAAACCGGCAGGCGTCATTTCATCGCGATCGACATAATGATCGGCTTCGTAGTAGAGCGCATGCACATTGCAACGCTGGGTTCCGGGAATCAGCGACATCGCTTTGGCTATATCAGCACGGGCCTCCTCGCCATTGCGGGCACGGCCGGGATAGTTTCCTGTTGCCATGATGCCGCCACCGGCCAGCCCTTCAGGCTTGGTTTCAAAGCCAACTACGTCATCTGCCTGCCAACAGTGCAGGGAAATAGGCAGTGCCAGTGCTTTCTCGATGGCTCTGTCCGTATTAATACCGAAGGCCGCATAGCGTTCCTTCGCCAGTTTGTATGCTTGTTCGACAGCCATCTCTTTCTCCTTTGGATACGATGCTGATAGACTAGCCTTGCAATCGATTATCCGCCTTGACGATATCGCCAAGTTGTAGCATGATCCTCCCATAGCCGCGCGCCTTGCGGTGTCTGCGGCCGGGAGTTCGGGACACGGCGTGTGCCATGTCCTGAACTCCTTTTCTCGAATTATGGTGCTAAGCCAGCAGTCAGGGCTGCGACGTTGGCGCTTCCCTGAAACGCGGGAGACTCAAGTGCACCAGCCGAGGCCGGGCCTTGCTCGCGATACCCGATCCTCAGCCGTGCGACGGTAGAACCTTGACGCGAGCGAAGTTCAACTGGCAGACCTGAGTGTTTGGGCTACTTCAGCAAGTCGATAATCCGGTAGCCGCCCGAGAACCCGGCCTCAGACACGTATTGGACGCGCTCCTCACGGTAGGCGTCGGTGTGTTCAAAATGCACGTGGCCACAGAAGATGCCGGCCAGGTTTTTGCTTTCGCCTCGCATCAGGAGTTCATACGTCGCGAGGGTGCTCGGGTCGCTGCCCACGACTTGCCAATGCTCCCGTTTCTCCGCCGTCCAGCCGTGCGGGCTAGCCATCATAATCGGTGCCCCCCAGCTCCTCAGCACGGCCGGTGCGAGGGATTCGATCCAAATTGGAATATGAATGAACAGCAGGCACGGCTGCCCGGTGGCAAGCTCGCGGCGCAGAAACGTCAGCTGTTCGAGACTGATCTGGTAGGTGCTGTTGTCCAGCGCGATCAGACGCACGCCGCCCAGTTCCATTGACTGGCAAGCTGGCGTGCCGCCCGTCAGCCGGTGAAGACGCGGGTAGTACTCCTGGCGAACGGCGTCGGACCAGGCCAAATGTTGGAAATGCCAGTCGTGGTTCCCAGGCGTAAACAGAGTCGGTGCGCCCAGAGCCTTCATTCCGAGTTCGACGTGTTCGATGCCCGCCCATGCCGGGAAATCAATGATGTCGCCAGTCAGTACGCCGGCGTCTACGCCCAGTTCACGCGCTTCGCTCAGCGTTCGGTCGAAGACCTCGCGCGTCGATTCGCCATTGGGCGTGTGTTTGAAGAAGAGTCCTGGCCCGCGACTCTGGCTATACGGGACTGCTTCGGGGTCGCGATCATCTACCTCGGTCATATGGCTGTCCGTAAGGTGCAGGATCCTCAAGTCGCGCTCCAGACCCGAAATGTGAATGCGCGCTCGGTCGCCGCGTCCGGTCGGCTCGTGTCGAATGTCCATCTGTCGTGCTCCCGGAGTATTCCGTAGTCGTGGCGACTGCCGCCCAACAATGAGATGGGAATGTACCGCCTTCGCTGATTCCTTCACGCACTGGTGATAGAGATTGGCCCGCTCTCGCAATCTATTGATGCGGCGCGTTTTCCCGCGTCGAGCGAGAGAGTCGCAGACTTTCTACACAAGACACCTATGCTACCGTGATTAATCACGAGAGGAGATCGAAATGAATAACCCCAATCAGCTTGACTGCGACACGCCCAGACGAGCTGGCCTCGGCGACCAGTCCCAGTCGATAGTTGGTGAACCAATCATCGACCACGCAGACGACAGGCCTGAATACGACATCCTGACCATCCAGTAGCAGCGGTTTCTCCGATGCCTTGGTGATCAGTGCCCATCGGTGTTCATCAGTGCTTGATTTTTTCTTCAATCAATCACAACCTGGCTGCCCCACCAGTCTTCGTTTGGCTGCCAATCCGGGTGCAGGTATGCGGCATGGCTTACCTCAAGTTTTGGCATCAACTCGTGCTTCAATTGATGTAATCTGGCTTTTTCTTTATCCGGGTCATAGGCAGAGTCGGGTACCGGAAACTTGGCATCGACTTCAATCAACCAGGCATCTAGTCGTTGGCGCAGCGTAGCAGCCAGTAGTTGGTTTTCGGCAATCACATCGTTCTGTTCGCCTGGATCTGACTCGAGGTGATAGAGTTCATCGTGCCCGTCTTCATAGTAGTGAATCAGCTTCCAGGGACCATTTCGAATAATTGAGGAAGGCTCTCCTCCCTGGTTGCCATAATGTGGGTAATGCCAGAAGAGATCGCGGCTGGCGAGTTCCTCAACCTGTTCTCCACGTAGGAGCGACACCATGCTTTTGCCATCAATCATCTGCTCAGCTGGCACTGAAATGCCGGCTAGTGCGGCAAATGTAGGATAGAAGTCGATCCCCGACACCGGTGTATCGCAGGTCGAGCCTGGTGAGGTGATTCCCGGAACCTTTAGGTAAAGCGGTTCGCGAATCCCCCCTTCCCACTGACGGCCCTTGCCGCCGCGAAGGGGAAGCATAGAGGAGGAGTAGGCATCGCCAGAAGAGACCCCACCGTTGTCAGAGGTGAAACAGACGATCGTACTGTCAGCCAGACCGTGTTCTTCTAACGCATCCAAGACGATGCCTACGGCATCATCCATGGCCTCAATCATGCCACCATATACGGGGCAGTCCTGCACCTGGCGCACGGGCAGGTTGCGGTCGAAGATGAAACGAGTTTCAGGCACGCCTTGCGCCACAGCCTTTTTGCGGAACTTCTCCCAGCGCTCCTGACTCGTCTGCAGGGGTGCATGAACCGAGTAAAAGGAGAGGTAAGCCAGGAAGGGTCCGTCCCGTTGCTCGCCGATAAACGCTGCGGTTTCCTTCGCCAACCGCAAAGGAAGGTTTTCCCCGTCGTGGTCCGGCTCCAGTTTTGGATTCTTGAACGGAGCAAAATAACTATCTGGGCCGCCAGCCTTCCAACCGCCTTTATTAATCTCAAACCCAAAATCTTCGGGATCGCGCCCCTTATCCCCGAGATGCCACTTCCCGGCAAAGAAGGTGGAGTAGCCGGAACGGCGCAACGCTTCGGCAAAGGTGACTTCGTCAGACCTGAGGCCGTGCTCATAGTCAGCGGGGAGCAGTTTGTTACCCCGACCGGTATCTCGCCAAGCCTCCCCGGACGGTGCGCCAATGTATTCAGTGATGCCGTGCCTTGGGGGATACTTGCCGGTCAGAATGCTGGCACGTGAGGGACTGCAAACCTGACATGTCGCATAGCCCTGGGTGAAGCGCATGCCTTCATCGGCGATCCGGTCAATGTTCGGGCTTTCATGAAATGTGCTGCCGTCAGCACTGAGGTCATTCCAGCCCAGGTCGTCCGCCAAGATAAATAGGATATTGGGTTGTTTCATCGCTTTTTCCTTTGCTGCAAAAAGATTCTGTCAAAATTGTCCTCAAAAATCAACTTCTACCGTCAACATCAGCAACTCCCCAGCTGCATGCCCTTGTCTGTTGTCCTGGAACTCAGCCGAGAGTCCCACTGGTTCGGGGACCAACGCTACCAGTGACCGCGTCGTGATATACGATGCCAGATTCGCGGTCGAACTCGCACTGTACTTCCATAGATATCCTTCGGCGCGTTACCATTGATACGATTGACACCATTCGGCTCTGGGGTCAAGGTTGATCGCCAATTAGAAACGACGCATCGCTAGCTTACCCCCAATTACACAGATAGAGTCCATTTTTACTCGAAAGTCGATAGCCGTCATGCCTGAGTACCCCGATTCTTGCTCAAGAACCGTGGTGCTGAAATTATCCCACAACCAGACTTGAAATAGCCATCATTATACATTTGCCGCGTATCTAGAACTAAACGCCGTCTCGCAAAAGGCAGCCAGCCATGTACTCGCGGGGCAAGTCCATCAAGAGCAGCAAGCTGGGCACCAGTCGCTGGGTCGATACCACCAGCTAGGCGGCCCACAAGGACTACAGGGAAGTCGCCCGCGACGTGGAGATGTTCTATCGCAGCATGGACTGCCTACTGAAGGCCAAGGACGCGATTGAGTCAGCGGTGTATCAGCGCTTGCGCAATCTGCTCAGCGTCAATTTGAAGTTGACGTTCTACGATATCAGATCAACCTATTTTCATAGTGGCCTGTCCGACCAGCGCCCACGGGTACAGCCGCGATAGACGCCCAGAGTTGGAGCAGATCGTCATTGGCGTGGTCACCTCGTACGAGGGCTATCCGCCCAAACACTTTTTCTTTGACGGGAATACCCGCTACGGCAGCACGGTTGCCGATGTGGTGCGAGAGCTTAAAAGCAAGTTCCAGATTCACGAGACGACCTTCGTCGATGATCGCGGTATGATCAGCAAGCTGAATCTCGAGCGCATTGTCGAGAAGGACTTCGATTACATTATGGGTGTCAAGCATCGGCAAGAGAAGATGGTGCCCATGCTGTTGGTGGATGGATAGCTCTTTACCGATGATGTGCGTGAATGGTGCAAGCTGAAGATTGCGGATAAACAGCTGTCGGTTCGCGACTTCTTGCGCTCGCAGAGCGCTCGCTTGTTTGGATTGCGCGCGTAGCAGAAAGGGCCAGCACATTCACGAGGTGCTGATGCGGGTGCCGTTTATCGTCAAGCCCCCAGCGGGAAGCGATCGCGGCAAGCGTGAGTCCTCACTGATCAGCACGGTGGATATAGCCGCAACCAGGCTGGGGGGAGCCGAGGCCGAGATGCCAAGCGAGATGCCTTCGCAAGATCTTTCCCACTATCTGCAAAGCGACGAACACTTGAACGACCGCGAGTTAGGCTACATGGGAGCCGGTGGGCTTCGGGCGATGCGCGATGATCGCTGGAAGTTCTGTCAATACCAGGACCGCGCCGACGGGGAGTTATACGATTTGCACAATACCCCCTGGAAAACCACCAACCTATGGGACGAGCCGGATCAGGCGCAGAGCGTAAGGGGGACTTTCAACGCAAGCTGGTTGACGCTCTGATTGCGTACAGCTCACGAGCTGGGACGCGTTGGAACCTGAGGGCCCCACAACTTTAGATTAGGCGATGCTGGGCTCTTCAGGTTGGCTGGAAAGTAAAAATCCACTCGAGTGGACTACTATCGATGGACGCCAACTCGAGTCGATCGTTGAGCTGGCCATCATCGACCAATCCGCAGCCCTCGGGCTAGCTGGGCCTGTCGTCGTTGAACTTGAGCTTGACCTCGCCGTCCTCGAGGACGAGCGTGGCTTCGAACGCGCGCCCGGCTTTGGACTTGAAGCCCTTGAGGACGCTTGTCTTGCCGCTCTTCAGCAAGGTGGTCGCAGTCTTGGCACTGATGGTCTTGCCAGCAATCTTCTTCCAGATGGTGAATTTGCAGCCGGCCTTCCAGGCGGAGCAGCCGAAGGCCTTGGCGCTTTGAATGATCGGCGCTCCGCAGGTAGGGCAGGGGCCAATAGACTCTGCGGACTTCGCAGCACCATTCGAGCGTTTACCAGATCGCTCTGTGCTGTCGCTGGAGGAACGTCCAGAGCGGGCACGCTGGCCGCCGGGACGATTTTGGTCTGCGACGACCATGGGAATCTCCTGCAAGACGCCAGGCCGACAGAGCGTGAGCAGTGCCGGGCCGCCTACTTCCCCAACAATCGGATCCACCAGCCGACCAAGCTGCAGGATTTCCCGCGCCTGCTGCTGCGTGAGTGACAAGTGGCGGTGTTTCTTCCACAGCACAAAGTCGCAGCCTTGCTTCCAGTTGGCGCAGCCAAAGCCACGGGCGCCTTCGATGATTGCCCCGTCGCATTTTGGACAGTTTCCGATGCGGTCGCTGTCCACGGCGGTAGGGTTGCGGACAATCTGTGTCGTGTAGTCACGGATCTCGCCCAGGAACGACTCCGCATTGCTGGTGCCAGCTTCGATTGCCTTGAGCTTGGCTTCCCATTCACCAGTCAGTTCCGGAGACTTCAGGCCTGGCGTCGTGATCAGCGAGATCAAATAGCGCCCGGCAGCGGTTGCGGCCAGATTCTTACTCAGCCGTTCGATGTACCCCCTTGCCAGCAGGGTTTCGATGATTTGCGCGCGTGTGGCTGGGGTGCCAAGACCTCGCTCGCGCAGGGCCTCTTTTACTTCCTCATCGGTGACGGTGCGGCCGCAGGTTTCCATGGCGGAGAGCAGGCTGCCTTCGTTGAAGGCCTTGGGGGGCTGCGTCTTGCCCTCGTGAATGAATGGCTTGTGCGGGCCTTGCTCACCAGCCTGAAATGCGACCGAGAGATCGACCTCCGCATCATCGGTTTTGGTCTTGGCCTTTGGCTTGGGGAAGAGCTCGGTCCAGCCTTGCTTGACGACGCGTACGCCTCGGGCCAAGAAGGGGATGGTTGCGCTCTCGGCAGTTACGATTGTGCGAAGTTTCTCGCAAGCAGGATAGAAGGCCGCGATGAATTGAGTCTCGATCGCCTCGTAGACCTTGCGCTCGGCATCGGATAGGTGACCGGTCTTTCCCGTAGGGATGAGCGCATGATGATCAGTGACTTTTGCATCATTGATGATGCGATGGGTGATTGACAACTGCTGCAGGTCCAGCTTAGCAATCTCATTCGGACGACGCTTTTCGAGCTTGCCCAGAATCTTGGGCAACTGCCCGCGCATATCGTTGCTCAGATAGCGCGAGTCGGTCCGCGGATAGGTGATCCATTTGGCCTCGTAGAGGGACTGGGCAATCTTCAATGTCGCCGCCGCCGACAGATGGTAGCGGCGGTTCATGTCCCGCTGGAGGCTGGTGAGATCGTAGAGTAGGGGAGGAGGGATGCGCTCCTGCTTTTCCTTGACGTCTTTCACCACCAGCGGTTTCCCAGAGACCTTTTCTAGCATCTGGATCGCGGCGTTTTGATCCGTAAAACGGGTTTCATGCTTGAAGCGTGTGTCGCGATAGTTCGTGTGTACCTCGTAGAATGGCTCGATCTTGAAATTGCGAATCTCGTCGTCGCGACCGACAATCATGGCCAATACGGGTGTTTGCACGCGGCCGACGCTCCAGAGCGCCTTATGCTGTCCGAACTGAATGGTGTAGGCGCGGGTGGCATTGAGCCCGACTAGCCAATCAGATTCACTGCGGCAGCGGGCGGCACTGTATAGAGCATCATAACGGGACAGCGGCTGAAGGTTCGCCCAGGCAGCGCGAATTGCAGAGTCGGTCAGGGAACTCAGCCAGAGTCGACGCGTGGGGATTCGTACGGCACCGCTGAGTTGCTGAATGTAGCGAAAGATCAGTTCGCCTTCACGGCCGGCGTCTGTGGCGCAGATCAGCTGCTCGGCTTTTTGGATTGCCGACTTCACGATGCGAAACTGCTTCTTGCCGGCCGCGCGGTCGATGACGCGCAGCTTAAACTGATCGGGGATCATCGGCAAGCTCTCGTACTGCCACTTCTTCCAGGCCGCGTCGTACTGATGTGGCTCCTGGAGCTCGACAAGATGGCCGAGTGCCCAAGTGACACAGTAGCCGTTGCCTTCAATCATCCCATCGCGACGTTGGGTGGCCTTTAACATCCGGGCCAAGTCACGAGCCACGGACGGCTTCTCGGCAATGACCACAATCAAGGCGCAACCTCCCGGGGGGAGCGCGAGATAAAGAATGCGCCAATGGTTGCGGGGATGATTTGGACAATGGTGAAATGGGCCAGCGTGCCGTTGAAGGCTTCCGCTTGGGTCAGGCCAAATTGGGCAAGGAGCAGCACCGCGGTCCCTTCGCGCACGCCGATACCACCAATGCCGATCGGCAGAATGGTACTCAACGTGATGATCGGCAGAAAGACCATGACGCGCGCCGGGCAATCCGGCGCGAAGGCCTGCAGGACTAGCAGGCCTTGGGTGAAGTAGACAATGAATCCGCAACACGCCAGCAGGATATTGGCAGTGAGTTGCCCATGCCCCGTATGGACGATGCCATCGAGAACCCGCCCGATTTTGCTCTTAATGCCCCCGGCGGCAGCTAGCGCTTCCACCTGACCGCTAAAGCGCGGCGCGATGAAAAAGACAATCGCGCAGAAGGCGACAAAGCCGAGGCAGGCGACAATGCCTGCGGCGAGCTGCAGTGATGTTCCGACGACAAACAGGCCGATTCCGCCAAAAAGGGACAGACTGGCGAGATCGACCAGCTTCTCGAGAATCGTCTTGCCGGTCAGCTGCGCGCGCTTGTCGCTGGTGACAAACAGAGACCGGGCAGCTTCGCCGGCAGCCAGCGGCGTGACCGTGGCCAGAAACAAGCCAGCCAGGTAACTCCGAATTGCGGTCGCTACCGGGAAGTTGGGCTCCAGAGAGCGCGCCAGCAGGGTCCAACGCGCCACTTTGATGCCGATAACGATCGGGGTTAAGGCAGCAGCATAGGCAAGCATACGCAGGTTGCACGCTTGCAGTGCCGCGATGATCTGGCGGGGGTTAACCCACCAGACCAACAGAGCGAGCAGAAGGAGCGTCGTCGCTGCGCCAATAACGGTGCGGCGACGACGCCGGCCTAAACCGGAGTTTACCACTCAAGAGAAGCTGCTGTCTGATACTCGGTGACGCGTGTTTCGAAGAAGTTCTTTTCCTTGCCGAGGTCGATGGCCTCACTCATCCAAGGAAAGGGGTTGTTGGTGTGGTAGCACGCGGCTAGGCCGATGCGTTCCAGACGACGGTCGGCGATGTGCCGCACATAGTCATCGAACATGTCTGCGCTCAAGCCGAGAATGCCGTTCGGCAGGCAGGCCTTCGCGTAGGCAATCTCAAGTTCCACGGCCTCATTAATCATCGCCAGGATTTCCTCTTGGAAGGCTAGGGTCCAGATGTCTGGATTCTCAGCCTTGATCGAGTTAATGACGTCGATCCCAAAGTTGAGATGAATGGTCTCGTCTCGCATGATGTACTGGAACTGCTCGCCGATGCCAGTCATCAGATTGCGGTTGTGCAAGGACAGGATCATGGCAAAGCCGCTGTAAAAGAAAATACCTTCCATAATCACGTAGAACCCGATCAGGTTCCGCACGAAATGGCGCTGGCCTTCGAGCGTTTCCGTGGAGAACCCTTCGGCCATGATGTCCTCGGTCAGGCGCATCTCGAAGTCATCTTTGGCAGCGATGCTGCTAACTTCGTGGTACATGTTGAAGACTTCGCGTGAATCGAGATTGAGGGACTCGACGATGTAGTGAAAAGTGTGTGTATGCAGGGCTTCTTCGAAGGCCTGGCGCAACAGATACTGGCGCGCTTCCGGGTTGGTAATGTGGCGAAAGATCGCGAGCACGATGTTGTTACCAACCAGGCTCTCACCAGTGCTGAAGAAGCCGAGATTGCGGATGATCACGAGCCGCTCGCCTTCACTTAGCGCGTCTGACTTCCAGAGCTCGATATCGCGCTGCATCGGGACTTCGGTGGGCATCCAATGGTTCGCGCAGCCATTGAGGTAATGCTCCCAGGCCCAGTGGTACTTGATGGGCATGAGTTGGTTGACATCGACGGCATTGCAGTTGACCATGCGTTTGTCGTCTGGGTTGATCTCGCGGCTGAGATCCCAAGGCTTTGCGGGGGTATCAGAGACTGTGCAGCAGGATGACATGATCCGGTTCCTCGTGCGTAAGGGTTTAGGAGGGGAGGGAGAAAGAAATTTCAGCAAGAATAGCACGGGCGGCGTCTCCGGGCGATGCCGCATTGCGCACAGGGCGACCGACTACGATGTAGCTCGCCCCGTTTTGGAAGGCGACAGACGGGGTGACTACGCGCTTCTGGTCGTCGTCAGGACGGTTGGTCAGTGGACGAACGCCCGGCATCACAATCAACAGCTTGTTGTCGAGGTGCGCGCGCAGCCGTGGGGCTTCAAGCCCCGAAGAAACCACGCCGTCGCAGCCCAGTTCCAGCGCGCGCCGGGCGCGACTCAGCACGATGTCCTCGATATTGCAGGCAAAACCAAGGTCTTCGACATCGCCCTGATCCAGGCTGGTTAGCACGGTGACACCCAGAATCTTTGCGTTGCCTTTTGCCTCAGCCGCTGCGCGCAGAATCGAATCGTTGCCGTGTACCGTGACCAGGTTGACCCCACGGTCGCGTACCTGAGTCACAGCCTGGGCCACGGTTGCCGGGATGTCGAAGAACTTCAGATCCAGCATCACCTCATGGCCACGGCCGGTCAACCAATCAATGATTTCAAACCCAGCGGCCAGAAACAGCTGCAGCCCGACTTTAAAGTGCCGCACATCAGGCTCGAGTTGTTGTACGAGCGCCTTTGCATCCTCAGAAGTGGGAACGTCCAAGGCAACGATCAGTCTTTTGTCTAACGAAATCATGACATGCAAGCCCTTACTGACAAGCGTCGCAGTCTGGATCCAGAATGCTACAGGCCGAAGGCTTGACTTCCACCGTTGTCTGGCGATCCACCTGAATGTTGGCCGAGGCAGACTTGCTCTTCATCCAGCGCGGCTGAATACCGTGGCGGTTCACGTCTACGGTAGACTTCTCGATCTGGGTGGCAGCCGTACTGCGCAGGTAGTAGGTCGTCTTGAGACCAGAGCGCCAGGCGCTCTGGTACATCTCGCTTAGCTTGCGCCCGCTCGGCGCGGCGATGTAAAGGTTGAGCGACTGACCCATGTCGATCCACTTCTGCCGACGACTGGCGCATTGGATGAGCCAAGAGGCATCTGTTTCAAACGCTGTCACGTACTTGCGGCGGATGGTCGCGGGAATCCGGCCAATCTCCTTTACGCTGCCGTCGTAGTACTTGAGGTCCTCGATCATGTCCGAGTCCCAAAGTCCAAGATCCTTGAGGTCTTGGACCAGATTGTTGTTGACTACGGTGAAGTCGCCGGAGAGGTTGCTTTTAGCAAACAGGTGACTGTACGTAGGCTCGATTGACTGGGTGACGCCGGCGATATTGGAGATCGTGGCAGTCGGCGCGATGGCCATGGTGTTGCTGTTGCGCATGCCGTGGCTCTTAATCGCTTCACGGACCACGTCCCAGTCCATCCGGGTCGTGCGATCCATGTCTAAATAGCCGCCCCGCTCGCGCTCAAGGAGAGCCACCGTATCAATCGGCAGCATACCACGGTCCCACTTCGAACCTGGAAAGGATTCGTAGGCACCACGTTCCTCGGCCAACTTACTCGAAGCGAGAATCGCATAGTACGAAATCATCTCCATGGACTGATCGGCAAACTCCACTGCTTCGGCGCTCGCATAGCTGATGTCAGCATGATACAGCGCATCTTGGAAGCCCATCAGGCCAAGCCCGACTGGGCGATGACGATGGTTTGCGCACTTTGCCTCTGGAGTTGGGTAGTAGTTGACATCCACTACGTTGTCTAGCATGCGCATTGCTGTCTGAATCGTTCGCGCCAGTAGTGGCTCATTCAGCCGCCCTGCAGCCATGTGAGCCGGCAGGTTGATGGAGCCGAGATTGCAGACTGCCGTTTCTTCTTTGCTGGTATTGAGCAGGATCTCGGTGCAGAGGTTTGAGCTATGAACTACGCCCATGTGGTCCTGCGGACTCCGCACGTTGGACGGGTCCTTGAACGTAATCCAAGGGTGGCCGGTCTCGAACAGCATCGACAGCATCTTGCGCCACAGTTCTTGGGCAGGAAAGCGCTTGAACTGTTTGATGTCACCGCGGTCCGCCATTGCCTCGTACTCAATGTAGCGCCGTTCAAAATCTGCCCCGTAGAGATCGTGAAGATCCGGGGTATCACAGGGATTGAACAACGTCCACTGTGATTCGCCCAGCACGCGCTTCATGAACAAGTCTGGGATCCAGTTCGCGGTGTTCATATCTGGCGTACGCCGGCGCTCGTCGCCCGTGTTCTTGCGCAACTCGAGGAAATCCTCCATGTCGAGATGCCAAGTCTCTAGGTACGCACACATCGCGCCCTTGCGCTTTCCGCCCTGATTTACAGCCACTGCGGTATCGTTCGCCACCTTCAGGAATGGGACCACGCCCTGGCTTCGGCCATTGGTGCCGGAAATGTGACCGCCTGTGGCGCGGACATTCGTCCAATCGTTGCCAAGTCCGCCAGCCCATTTGGACAGGCGCGCATCGTCAGAAATCACTTTGAAGATATGGTCGAGATCATCCATGATCGTGGATAGATAGCAGGAACTCAGTTGCTGATGCAGCGTGCCAGCATTGAACAACGTCGGTGTCGATGAGACAAAGAGAAAGGAAGACAGGGTATTGTAAAACTCGATGGCCCGCGCTTCACGGTCTTGCTCATTCTGCGCCAAGCCCATCGCCACACGCATCCAGAAATACTGCGGTGTTTCGATCCGGACATCGTCGATGTGGACGAGGTAGCGGTCATACAGGGTCTGCGCACCCATGTACTGAAACTTGCTGTCCCGCTCGATCCGTAGCGCCTGCGACAGGCGGTCTACGTCATACTCCAGCAGGACCGGATGATAGCGCCCAGCTTCAACGCCTTTCTCGAGCGTCGTGCGGAAGCCATTGCGGTGAACGGTCTCGGGGGCGCCGGGATCGAACTCCCCCAGAACCTCTGCGTAGACGTCCTTCAAAAGCAGTCGGGCAGCCACATATGTATAGTTGGGCTCCCGCTCAATATGGGACTTTGCCGCCAGGATCATGGCCTTGTTCAGCTCTTCCTGGGTCGCTCCATCAAAGATTACCCGGAGAGTTTCCTCGGCAAGCGCCTGTGCCGAACAGACGTTCTCTAAACCGCGGCAAGCAATCGCGATGTGACGACGCATCAGCTTGGTATCCAGAGGGATACGTTCACCATTCACCAGAATATGCAGCTGCTTTTCCGGTTCCTCTGGCGGAATATCTTCTCGCAGCTCTCTGACTTTCCTGCGATCTTCTCTGTAGAGGATGAATGAGCGTGCTGCTTCAAAATGCCGATCAATCATCAGCTGCTTCTCAGCTTCGTCCTGAACCCCTTCGACGGTCAGGTCCTCGCCAGCCAAGGCGCGGGCGACCTGCTCGGAAACCACATTGTTGCTGACGCTTCTTGCACTCCGCTGCAACTCTTCCGTAAGCGTCTCGTTTTCTCTAAGCTGAACTGAAGCTCGGAACGCCTGCTCAATTGCCCGGTGAATGCGCGCTTCCTGAAAAATTGCCCGGCGGCCGTCCCGCTTTTTGACACGAAACTCGCGGTCAACGAGGGGGTCTAGGCCGGCGAGTGGAAGTTGAACTTCAACGGACGATTTGATCATAGTAATGGCTCTCCCTGCAGCAAAAGTACGAATTTATTAAGTTTAGAACGACGTGTTGATAACTTCCCTGGCTCAGCGCGCTTCTTGCAAGAGAACCACTACATCTTGTGGTCAGCCCGCGCCGCGGCCCATAATATAGCGGCGGTATTGGCGAGTTGTTAACAATTTCTCTGAGATTTTTCTAAATTTTTCCAGTTCCACGCGTGAGCCCTTGTGACTCATGCTGTTAGGGACACTGGCGTCGAGGCGGCGGTTGCGGAATGGCCTCGCGACCAGATTGATCGTTGAGATGGTGGCATCTCCGGGCTTCCCGCCAGATTGCGCGAATTCCTGAGACTGGTTGGCTGTGTGGCGTTGAAACGTTTGCGCGCTCCATCCCGGCCGGAGCAGCCAGCAGCATAGCGGAAGCTCTCGTCGAATACCGGAAGAATCGCACAACGCGAACAAAGCAGTAAGTGACCTACATCGGACAGCGCGCCGGATTGTCAAATTCGGATGCTGGCTCGCTTGGGCAAGTAAATTTTGAATTCTAAAAAGTCTGGGGGTGTTTCGAATTGGCTGCATTAAGGTAGGTTCCCTTTCTGCTGCTATGCCGTATTTTCCCGCGGTTGCCACCGGCGCGGGCGGTGATGGCAGGCGCGAGGCAACTCACGCCAGAGAGCGCCCGGTCCTTCATCGTCGACCGCGGGCACAATGGACGGCGGCTCAGCACTGGCAACGATGAGTCGCTCAACTCTTGATCCCACCACGGCCAGATCCTGATGAAATCAGGTCAGGGGCTCCAGCCCCTTAGTGGTGCCTCAAGTAGGTGCGAGTCCGAGAGGAACGCCCAGAATGAAGCACTTGATGGCCCAGAATGATGCAGATTGCGCCGTGTTATCTGTGGGGCGGCCGCTTAGTATGACGGACGGCGAGTTTGCGGGCGGACCTCCGCCCGGCCAGAAGCGCCACTGGTGCACGGAGATACCCGAGCTCAAGATTGTGCCGGGAGCTACACTCACCTTCCTGAACGACTACCTAATTGGAATCGAAGCGATCATTAACAAGGCATCCACACGGCTAAGCCTCACGCTGTCCCTACTGCGTAGCGGATTCGCTCTGGGTAATATGGAGCGGCGACCAGCATTGCTCAAAGCCACGCAAGCCCCCGGCGGATTGCTGGTCTATGTGGGCGACGATTTTGTGAAGGAGGCAGCCGAGGCCGTTGGCGGCGGCAGCTTTCTGGCCCACGGCCTGTATCGAGATCAGGCAAAACTGGCGGCGGCCCGTTCCTACATTGCTGCAAACGGGCTGGCTAGAAAAATCACGGTCTCAGGCAAGGATGAAGGAACGCTGTTCTTTGCGGGTAACGTCGTAAACCTGCTAATCAGCGGGGAGAAGTTACCGGTCGCAAAGGCAGAGGTCATGCGGACCATGACTCCCCGTGGCGAAGTGCTTGCTGTCGACAATGGCAAACGGCAGGCGGAGACTAAGCCGGTGCCGAGCACGATCGATGACTGGACGCATAACCTCTACGATGCAGGGAACACCGGTGTGTCGTCGGATCTCGAGGCTCGCTTGCCGTGCCACATGCAGTGGAGTTGTGATCCGCCCTTCAGCCGAAGCCACGATGGCAACAGCAGTATCCTGACCATGGTGTCGGCCGCTGTTCGCCCAATCCTTATGATCGACGAGGGCTCGACCGCCGTTCTCTCGCTGCCGTCGAAGTGGCACGTAATCGTGCGGGATGCGTTCAATGGCAAGCTGCTGTGGCGCCAGCCGCTCCCGCAAACGCTGCTCATGCAACTGATAGAGGTACACAAATGACACCCGGACAGCTGCTCGCCGTAGTAACGGCAGTGCTTTCACTCACAGCCATGGCGGACATCAAGCCAGCAGGACTGTTCACGAACAACATGGTCATTCAGCGCGAGTTGAAAGCCCCTATCTGGGGCTGGGGGGACGCAACCTTCGACTACACGGGCTCGGGGCTGATGGCCAAAGGTGGCAAGCTCCAGACATTTGCCATCGCCGGACCCGACAAGACGTTCGTCTGGGCCGACGCTGCCATTGAGCGCCGCGACGGGGCCGACTGCGTGGTGGTCCAGGCTGCCGGTGTTAAAGAACCAATCGCAGTACGTTACGCCTGGGCCGACAACCTCGCGCCATGCAATCTCGACAATACCAAGGGATTCCCAGCATCCCCCCTTCCGGACAGACACCTAGGACCTGACGAAGTAACATCGCGCCCCATGGCCGGGATCAACGCAGGCAATCTTAAATCGAGAGCGTAAAGCATCATGACTGAAATGTGGACAGACCTGAAGGCAACAATCCAGAGCTTGACAGTGCCGTATACAGGCGTCTTGAACACCACCACCGAGTGCCGAACTATCCCCGACTGCCCGCTCACCGGAAGCGGAGCTTGCACGGTCGCCATGGAGGCCGAAGACGGCTGCTTGACCTACTTCATCACGCGGACCGATTTTTGGGTTAACGACGTCCAAGAAGGCGGAGAAAATGGCCGTGGTTTTCCGCACTATAAGATCAATCCCGCGCCGATTGGGCGGTTGCGGATTCGTTGCGACGGAGAGGCCACGAGCGCGATCCATACCCAGGATATGAGTACGGCCTCGATTCGTAGTGTCTTTCCAGTCGCTGGCGGCACCCTGACGTCCACGCTGGTCCCGCTGGCGCAGGAGGACAGGATAATTGTCGCCTTGCGAGCAACGGCCGACACCGATGTCTGCATCGAACTCGAAGCAAGCCAGCACAATCGGCTGTGTGTCACCATGGAAGGCGTGCAGGATGGCAGTCTGTGGTGCGCCAAAGAGCTTACCTCCGTGTTAATTAGCAATGCCTGTATTGCAGCCGCCGTGCTGGGTGCGGATGCGGTGGATATCGCAGCGGATGCGGCCCTGAAACCTTATCTGCGCGTCACCGTCCGGGCAGGAGAGGAAGCCCACCTTGTGCTCGCAGTGAAGAGTAACAAGGACGACTATCAGCATCGCGATCAAGCGCTGGCGGCGGTTGCGGAGTTCGCAGCTGCGGACATCGCACCAGCGCTCGCAGCGCACCGGCAGTGGTGGCAGGACTTCTGGCTGCGCTCGACGGTCAATCTTGACGACCACGAGCTCATGCGTTTTTACTACGGTGCCACCTATGCCCTGGGCTGTTGCTGTGAAATATCCGGACGCACCCCGCCCGGACTGGCTGGCGGTTGGGTGCAGAACGACGCGCCCATTTGGGGCGGCAATTACACCATGAACTACAACGGCGAGGCACCGTTCTGGGGGCTGATTTCCAGCAACCGCCAGCAACTCGGCATGCCCTACGTGCGCATGATTAACGACTTCATCCCGCGCGGTCGAATCCTCGCCCGAGAACTCAAGACCAAGGGCATTGTCATGCCGGTCATGATCGAGCCATGGGGGCACACCGACCACCCCGATGCACTGTATCAGAAGAGCAATGCCTCGCTCGCGGCAGTTTACCTCGTAAACTACTACGACCACACCCATGACCACGCCTTCATGCGCGAGTACCTCTATCCCTACCTGCTGGAGCTGACCGCGTTCTGGGAGGACAACCTGGTTTTGCTGGATGGCCGTTACACGATCCAGGATTCGACAGCCCGCGAACGCCTCCCCGGTGATCTCAACCCCGGGCCGGAGCTTGGCTACGTGCGCATGGTCTTTGCAGCCGCGCTCACCGGCAGTGAGGTACTGGGGATCGACCTCGGCAAGCGCGCCCAGTGGCAGGACTATCTTGCCCGACTCAGCGACTACCCGACAACCTGCGAGAACGGCAGCCCCATGTTCAAAGAGACCGAGAACCGGCGCGAGGTGGCCATGCACGGCCTGCATGATAATCCCGTCTGCCTCGATCATGTCTACCCAGGGGAGGCCGCCTGCACTCCGGCCTACCAGCTCCTCACCCGCAATACCCTCGACTATCTCGACTCTTGGAAGCAGGAAAATGCCTTCCCCAGGATATTTTCCCAAGCCGTTCGCGGCAAGTACGAACCGGAGGCGATTCTAGGGCATCTCAAGGCCCGGTTTACGCTCGGCCCAGCGCCCTTCGAAACGCTCCGCAACAACTGCACGATTTCACCCAAGGTCCACGGTATCGAGGCAGTCGGGGCGATCGAAGCAGTCAACGCCATGCTGGTGCGCGACAATGGCGACGGCATCGAGATCTTCAACAACTGGCCCCGACAACGCAATGCAGCCTTTACCCAACTCCGGACCAAAGGCGCGTTCCTGGTCTCGGCTAGACTCGAAGCCGCGGTCGTTGTGGACGTCGCCATCATCTCCGAACAGGGGCAAGAATGCGCTATCTACAACCCTTGGCCGGACAGCGAGGTCACGGTGACCGGCGCCGATGGCTCGACACAGCGACTCCGCGGCGTAACGCTGCGCTGGACTACCCTCGCAGGTGGACGCTACCAGCTACAACCGAGCACCGCCCTCTACCACCTGGATGGCGACCAACTCACAGCCATGGCAGACGGTGCCTTAGATCTGCGCAGTCGCACTCCCGGCAGCGGGACCAAGGTGTTGCACGGAGACCAAGTAGTCGCCGAAAGCCGGGAGCAAATCGTCTCGTTCCCTGTTCAAGCCGGGCGGGTCTACACGATTCGGGAATCGCCATTACCCTTGCTGGCCACTGTGCAGATCGACGAGGCCTGTCGCTCGGTTCCGGCTGACTGCCAGAACACTCTGGACATCCTCTTCGATACGCTCGACGACGCCTGCAGACTGAGGCACCATTTACACCTGAGTGACGGCTCCGTGGCCGAGCAACCCGACTCCGTCTGCTACACGCTCAACTCAACCGACGTGGTCGAGATCACGCCAGACCACGTCGTCAGGCCGCTCGCGGCGGGCAAGTGTGAGATCCGCTATACCATCTCCAGTCACGGCGTCGAGTTGCGGGGCACGCTCCTGGCCCAGGTAATGTCACGCAAGGTTGTGCGCAACGTCACGGCTACGACCGAGGGCGAGACGCAGTCCTGGGGTCGCCCGATGCACACGCCCGAGTGCGCCGTAGAGGGCGACGGCATGAGCGGAGCAGACGTCACCGACACCCAGCGCCCAAATCCCTACGGAACCGGTCTTTTCGGCACCCAGCTTTCGCCTGGCGCGGAGACCTTGCTGACCTTTGACCTGAAACGAGAGCTCGAGTTGGACCAAATGTGGGTCTGGAACTACCACTGTCCGGATGACAACTACCGGCGCCTCTGGTGGCATGGTGGCTCCGCGGTCGGCATCCGCGACGTCCGGGTCTACACCTCACTGGACGGCAAGACCTGGACCGAACTCGATAACGCTGGCAAGCCCTTCCGCTTTGCCCGTGCCAGCGGAGAAGACCGCTGCATGGCTGCGACCAATCTCGTTGGCGACAACCTCCCGGTCTGCTTCCACAGCGTCAAAGCCCGCTACGTCAAGCTAGTCCCCGACCTCCGCCCGTGCGTCGGCAACTGGGGTGCCAAGACCTTCGGCGTAAGTCAAGTCCGCTTCACAGAGAAGCAATAACAGCCATGAACCGATCCAACCTGTCGGAAGCACTACCTGTCAGGGCTCCCAGTTGATGGCGGCAATGGTGGAGTAATCTAGTGTGGTAGATCGCTAGGGTGACACACCACACTAGGATTCTGTCGGATATGCGTTTAGCGTGTTGGACAACTCAGTCGACGGTTCGTCCGATCGTGCTGAAGGATATTTCGATTTTGGGGAGCGGATCGTTAGATTTCATAGTCCTCCACCTATTCTGTAAAACGAAAACCAACTATTGATTGGTTTGGTTTATCCCAGAAAAAAAGAACGTAAACAACGGTAGACAAAATGAGACAAAGAGCATTTTTCGTAGGATTAGCATTTCTGGCCATGATCGGCCTAGCGGATGCGAGCTTGCCCAAGAACGTGGTCGTGTATGAAGGAGAAAGCGGCCCGGGCAAAAGCAAGCACGTGGTCTTTATCGCATCCGACCACGAGTATCGAGCTGAAGAAACCTGCCCGGCCATTGCCCGTATCCTGGCAAAACACCATGGCTTTAAATGCTCGGTCATCTTCGGCGTCAACGACCAAGGCTTCATTGATCCTGGCAGCTCGAACATCGCCGGTACCAAGCTGTTGGATGAGGCAGACCTGCTATTTATTTTTACGCGTTTTCTAGACCCCAGCGACGAACAGATGAAGCCGATCGATGATTATCTGAATCGGGCAGGGCCGGTTATCGGCCTGCGTACGTCCACCCATGCGTTCAGAAATCCTAAATCTACCTATAAGAAGTATAGCTTCAGGTACCCGGGCGATGAGTACAAGTTCGGCTTTGGCCGCCAAGTGCTGGGCGAGAGCTGGGCCGGGCACTATGGCCCGAATCACAAGTCCAGTACCCGGCTGGATATTGTGCCCAAGAACCAGGGCCACGTGGTCCTGAGCGGCTGCAAGGACATGCATGGGATGGCCGGCGCATACAAGGCCGATCCTGAACCTAATTCGGTAGTTCTTGCGATGTCGCAGCCCCTGAGCGGCATGGAGCCGGACTCGGCCACGGACGAGTCCAAGAAGCCAGTTCCGGGTCTTTGGGTGCGCACCTATCAGGGCGCTAAAGGCAAGGAAGGACGCGTCTTGGCTACCACCCAGGGAGCCTCCGAGTGCATCCTCAACGACGGTCTCAGGCGCTGCCTAATCAACGGCGTGTTCTGGACCATGGGGCTGGAAGAGCACATTACGGATGATCTGGCGATCGATTTCGTGGGCCCCTACAAACCCAAAACCTTCAATTTCAAGGGCCAGAGTAAGGAC
>Ga0115566_10000462_pt1 | contig 35242 bp, 39 predicted proteins | sample COGITO_mtgs_1204_3_FD_87173 | JGI IMG/M metagenome (GOLD analysis project Ga0115566, IMG submission 87173) | Pelagic marine microbial communities from North Sea - COGITO_mtgs_120405 | ecosystem: Environmental > Aquatic > Marine > Epipelagic | place: Germany:Helgoland, sampling site Kabeltonne...
GATTAAAGGCGGTCTTTCTGGACTTCGTCTCGCTTCATTAAACTCTAGTCCAACTTTCACTGGCACTGTAACAGCACCATCATTTATTACAACAACAGATATTGGCGATGACAGTGATGGAAAAACAATCCCAAATATTAAGTGGGTGAGAGATCATATTTCAGCAAATAATAATGATTTATGGGAGATAGAAAGTAGTCAAGTACAGTTAAAAAATGATAAAGTTGTGAAAATAAATAATTTAGAAATTACAGATATGCTAACGATTAAAGGCGGTCTTTCTGGACTTCGTCTCGCTTCATTAAACTCTAGTCCAACTTTCACTGGCACTGTAACAGCACCATCATTTACTGCAACATCTGACAAAAATAAAAAGGAAAATATTGAAACAATTAGTGACGCAACAAGTAAAATAGAATCATTGAGAGGTGTTTCATATAATCTTAAAACAGATAATACAAAAACACATTATGGTGTAGTCGCACAAGAACTAGAAGAAGTTTTCCCAGATATGGTTCATGGAGAAGAAGGTAATAAGTCAGTTGCTTACATGGAAATAATTGGTGTTTTAATAGAAACAGTCAAAGATTTAAATAAAAGAGTAAAAATACTTGAACAAACTTCTAATAATTAATATATAGATGAATAATTATAAGTTCACTGCTTCAAATGGAATACAAACAGATATTAAAGAAGTTTTAAATATTTTTACACCAGGAAGTAGTAGTGAGTTTGGTACATTTACCGATTTAATAACACACCCTCCAGAAAATATATCGGTTGATCAAACTGGTGGTCAAGCTGGTGTTGGTACTACTAATAATAATTATACGCGTAACGGAGTTGATATTTTTTCCCAAGCTGATAGTTTTTCGGCACCCTACGTTACTAGAGATAAATATGGTCCATTAGCTAACTATAAGTTCTTTTCTTTTGTTTCTTCCCCTTATATTGATGTGCCGATTCCGCAATGGGCTAGTTATTTGAGAGTATTTTTAATCGGCGGCGGAGGCGGCGCTAATAAAGTATTGAGTGGAGGTGCAGGCGAGTTTGTACTTAAGCAAATAGGACCTTTGTCTGGGACTAGCAATACCTATAAAATTGTTGTGGGACAGGGAGGTGAGAGTAGGGATGATTTTTTTACAGCTAAGGATGGTGGTTGGACGCGGTTTTATTTAAACCAAGAATTGTCGCCCCGCGCAAAAGCCTGGAATGGTACAAGCGGAAACAGCGACACCGGCGAACCTGGATATGGCGGCGGTACCACGAAACAAAGTTTTACAGAAGTACATGATCAAGGTCGTAATGGTAATCCAAATGGTTATGGAGGTTCCGGGACCAACCACGACTATGATAGACATTATGGATTCTTAGTCGGCGCCCATTCCGCCCAGATTGGTCAAGGAGTGGTGAAGGAAATGAATGGCCAGATTAATTACGGCGGTGGTGGAAATACATACGACTCCACGCACACCCCCCATCACGGGCAACCTGGATGTGCGTGTGTATTTTATTTTGCTGGAAAACCTCCAGATTGGACTCTTTCATAGAATAAAAATAAAAATTGATATAATATTTTAAGAATAGTAGATTATATCAATAAACATGGATACCTTAGCAAAACTAAACCCGCATCCTAGAGATGAACATATTGAGTTTGATGAACCCTCCCACACTTATACAATTGATGGCGATAGCGATTATACGTCTGTTACTACATGGAATCATAGCCATTTTAAACACTTTGACGCCGACAAAATTATTGCGAAAATGATGAAAAGCAAAAATTGGTATAATAGCAAATATTATGGACAAACACCGGAAGAAATAAAAGCAGGTTGGGAAAAAAACAGAGATGAAGCCGCTAATGCTGGTACAAAAATGCATCTGGATATTGAGAAGTATTATAACGGTGTGGAGGTAAAAAATGACTCTGTTGAATACGCACAATTTTTAGAATATGTGAAAGATAATCCGTTCAAAAAATACAGAACTGAATGGACTATATGGGATAAAGAGCTTAAATTGGCTGGCTCAATTGACATGGTATATGAGAACCCAGATGGAACACTAATGATTTATGACTGGAAGAGGTCAAAAGGAATTGTGAGAAATAAAAGATGGGAAGAATATTCTATTACACCCGAAATATCCCATATACCAGATACAAACTTTTGGCATTATTCGCTACAGCTTAATACATATAAAGCGATTTTAGAAAAAAATTATGGGAAAAAGGTAACAAAATTATGTTTGGTTTGTCTTTATCCAACGCAAAAATCATATAAATTATTTGAGGTTCCAGATTTAAAAGAAGAGATAGAGGAACTTTTCAATATAAGAAAAAACAAGTATAAGAAACTTAAATAATAATCTAGTAAATTATAAAATGAGCGTAGATATTTCGATGTTTGATGCAGTACTTACGACAATTGGTATTTTTACCACAGGTGCATTTTTGTCATTTTTTATTGTTGCACAGTGTATATATCAAAAACAAGAGCCAGAGAAAAAGTTGGAAGAAAAAGAAAATTATGATGAGAAATATTACAAACTGTTTCAAGAATTAGAAACAAAAAAGCTAGAAAAAGAAAATATTGAACAACTAAAAACAACATTTCTAAGAGAGATTACTCCAGATGAATTAGAAGTAATTATGTGCTATGATAATGATAGTGAAACTTTTAACTATTGGTCTGATAGCAAAAACGTTAAGTTTTTTACTTTAGATGCTGTTGCACAAAAATATAGTATTGATAATGATTGCAAAGAATTGTGTGTGGATTATAAAAAAGAATATGATAAGGCTTTGAAAAAGTTTGAAGAAAAGCAAAATAAGGAAAACAAAGAAAATGAGGAAAATGATGAAAACAAAGAAAATGAGGAAAATGATGAAAATAAAAAAAGTGTTTTTGCAAAGTTTAAAAGTTATAATACAGTAAATAAAGAAACTACTTCTGATGAAAATGATTCTGCTATTATTCCGGAGAAATGTAATAGATTTAAACATTGTGGAAAAATTAGTGAATGGCAGGTGAAAACTGAAAGTAACGAAAAAAATCATAAAAAACAAAAAAATATAAATATGGAAGAATGGTTGAAAAATAGAAAATTATCAGCATTACCGTGCATTGAAGAAGAAAAAGACAGTTCTAGCGCAGAGAAAAAATCTAACGACAAAAAAGAAAAATAAAAACTGATCTTTCTATATACTATGAAAAAACTAAAGGGTGGTAATAATAATTCTGGCCCATTTACATTTAATTCAGACACACATTTAAATGTTTTAGGTCCAATTGATTTGATCGAGGATGCAATTGAAGAAATATTTAAAAAGTTTATTTCTATTTTCAATTTTGAAAATATTTTAAATAATAGTTTTGTGGAAGGTGAAGTTTTAAATGTATTAGGTGTTGATCCAAACTCTGACATTGGAACTATTGCAAACGAAATAGAAAAAGGTAAAACACTAGCAAAAAAAATAGAAAATAGTCCAGAATTAAAAAATGAAGTTGTTGGTCTTATAAAAGAAGGAGCTAAAGTCGGAGAAGATATATTGCCAGAAGTAAAAGATTCAATAGATCAACTTACTCGTGACGCAAATAAAGCACTGCAAAAAACAATATCTAAGGCAGAGGATGGTTTGACACAAACAGGAGAAAAAGCACTTATGTCAGCCCTTGCAGAAGTTCCTGTTGCAGGTGGAATAATAGATGCTGCTATAACTGTTGCTGATTCTGTAAATGAAGTAGAAAAGGCTACAAAACCTTTAATAACCAATGCTGCTGAAACAGTACAAACAATATCTGACGCCGAACAAAAAGTTAAAGAAAAATTAGATCCATTGAAAAATGCAGTACAAACTGCTACAGATAATATAAATAATGCAATACAATCTGCTACAGATAATGTAACAAGCGGCGTAAATAATGCAGTACAATCTGCTACAGATAATGTAACAAACAGTGTAAATAATGCAGTACAATCTGCTACAGATAATGTAACAACCAAAGTAAATAAGGCACTTCAAGGTGCAACATCATTAGATCGAACCACATCCCTATCTTCAATAAAAGGTAATCTTCCTCAGGTTGGTTCTGGTAAAAAGAAAAAGAAAACCAGAAAAAACAAGAAAAAGAAAACCAGAAAAGCAAAAAAAACTATGCTAAGAATTAAAAGTATTGTAAATAACTTTACTAGAAAAAATAAATAATTTGTAAATAATAATTATAAATTATTTATTGGAGGCGCTATTTTTAGATAGCCATTTTTGAAAACCGATGCTTTTTTCTATATCAAATGAACTTTCCAAATGTTCTATAGCAATTTTCAATACTATTTTTTCTTGCTCACTTAATTGATTTATGTAGATTTTTATAAGCTCTTCAGTAGCTTCCATTATTTTATTAATTATTATATTTTTAATATTATTTATTCAATTTTGTTTAGTAATCATACAAATAAGAGGATTGCTATATTTTATGTTTGATTGATTTAACATTTGAGTAATACTTGTATCTACAGTATATTTGTTTGTAAATAACCATGAAAATATTTTTGGCAAATCATCAATGATAGCATATTCTGATATATTTTCTGGATTCAGTAATATGTACCCACATGGATTATATCTTTCACATTCAGAGTTTTGCTGAAATGCAGATAGTTTATTGAAAACAACCTTTTTTGAAATATTATTTAATGGAGAGTTTGGCTTTCTGTCTAAAGCAAGTACTTTTTTATAACATTGCTTTTGTGAATCGTAAAAAGGTTTTGAAGTAATAGAATAAGTTTCAGACATATTTATTAGTAATAAAGAAAAAATTGAAACACAATAACCTCATTTATAATTTTTAAACTCAAACACTTAACAAGATAGAATGACCACTACAATATACCGATTCAAACTTTCAGATGATATTACCGAAATTGTCACACATTTTGCTAAGATTCATCAGCACGATGAAAGAAAACAATACAAAGAATCTTGGAAAAAATGGTGTGCCGATAATGAAAATATGATATATCGTGAAACTACTCGCCTTAGCGATCTAGGATATCAGGGTGACGTGATTAGTAAAATGTATAAGGCAGGCAGATACTATTTTCGAAACAAAAATATCAATGAAGAAAAAAAACCAAAAAAACGAAGGCAATATATCTCTATGGATTCCGATATTTTGGAAGCAATGGATGATCATATTAAAACCTGCTCGAACAATGAAGATTATTCGCCTGCATCAGGATATGATGAATTCTGCAAGAAAAATGTAAATATTCTTAAAGATGAAATCACACGTATTTGCGAATCAATTAATGATATTAAACCAGCAACACTTTCTAGCAAGTTTAAAAAAACATATAAAAACAGGTATTATTTATTTACAAAATCGAGATCAAAAACAAACACAGAAAAATAGACTTTACGGAAATATCCATATTTTTTATTTATAATGCTTGTATATGAGCAAATTACTTAGTCAAGGTGGGTTTGGATGTGTATTTTATCCAGGAATAACATGTTCTGGTAAATCTAGAAAAAATGATAAGATTGTTACAAAAATACAAGTAAGAGATTTTAATTCTGATAATGAATCTTTGATAGGAGAAATAATACAAACATTGCCTAATTATAAATTATATTTTTTGCCGGTAGTCGATAGTTGCAAGATAGATATAAGAACAGTTAAAAGTAAAGATTTGATGAAATGTGATATCATTAATAATTCAGTAAAAGAAAGTTTTGTTGGAATGGATTTACCTTATTTAGATGGGGAAAATATAGTGAATGCTTTGACCGATAAAAGAGCTGGATTTATTATAAGAGTGATATCTGAGTCATATATTTATCTATTAAATGCAGTTGAATTATTGAAAAAAGTCAATGTGCTGCATATGGATATTAAATCGGCAAATATTATTTATAAAAAAAATAGCAGTTCTCCAAGAATTATAGATTTTGGGATTTCAATACCTTGCGATAATCTCACAAATGATAACATGAAAAAATATTTTTACGGATTTTCACCTGAGTATTTTGTTTGGGCATTGGAAATACATGTTATTAATTATTTGTTGCACGAAACAGAAAATAGTTTAACAAAAAAAGATATTGATATAATTTCTGAGGCATTTGTTAGCAGTAATGCAGCATTAGATTTGTTTTCTGTTGAATTTGTTAATAAATATTTATTCAAAACAAAATCATATTTAAAAAAATATGTAAATATGCCAAAAGAAACAGCTATACAAAAATTACTGGAAACTAGATGGAGTTGGGATTTGTATTCTCTTAGCATAATGTATTTAAGAATAATATTTGCTTTATTTTCTTCAAAAAAAGAAAATATATTTATTAAAAATATTATTGGGGTTTTAAAAACAAACATAAATCCAGATTTTAATGATCGCATAGATGTTAAAAAAGCAAGAGAGAACTTTTATGATATATTTTATATGGATGGAGATGTCAATGAGTTTATTGAACTTAAAATGATTATTGAAAAAACAAAAAATAATAATACAAAAAATCTAAAAAAAATGCTATTGGAATCAAAATCAATGAACGCGCAAACTATTCTTAATTAGGACGAACAAGTAATCTTTGATCTCTAAAATAATTAAAAGGCCTATTTTGTTTTTCATGCCGATATAGTTCCAACCAAATCCTGGACAGTAATCTTCCACAATGCCTACAATCGCAATCGCAATGACAATTTTGTCTGGGGGTATAAATAAATGCCTGAGGTTTTGTAACAATAGATAGTTCTCCGTAATAACAATTCGTGTGGTCAAAATATGCTTTTTGTATTTCATGTCTGATACAGCAATTGCAATGATAATACCAATTCACCGCCAAAGGTATTTGATGTATAAAATATTTTTTATATTTTTTAAGAAATTGTTCTGGAAAAACGTATGGTGTATTGGATACCAAATCTGCATTATCTTCTTTTTTTTTTTAAAATCCATTTTACAAAATGCCCGTGAGCTTTTTCTTTTATTTTATCATGCATATACGAATTATAGTACTGACACCTAGATACATATCCAAAATATGTATCTAGAATATGTTCGCAGATTTCCATAGGAAATATTTTATTAAAGCCATTATAAAATTGATTTGTTTTCAGGTAGTTAGTTCCTTGCTTATGATATGAAAATGGCATTTTCGTGTAAATATTTTATAGAATTATATAATATTTGTTAATATCTTTAAAAATAATCAATTTTCTAAAAATATTATTTATTTTGCATATTTTCTATAACTTTTTAATTACATTTTTATCGACTATTTCTAGTTTTCCGACCATGTTTCCTTTTTTTCTTATGTTTTCTTGTTTTGTTATTTTTCCCATGAGCTGATCTGATTGCCTTTTCAATATTATTTCTACACTCATTTAACGCCTTATCTACTTGCATCATAATGTGATGTACGCTATTTTTGTCTTCTTGATGACTTTCATGATGACTTTCATTGTCACTTTCATTGTCACTTTCATGGTCACTTTCATGATCACTTTCATGGCTAGTTATTTCGGTGTGTTTTTTCTTTGACTTTTTATGTTTTTTGCTAGATTTGCTGCCAGGCGGTGCTTGAATAAACTCTTTATCATCGCCAGATTTGACTTTTTTCCATCTTTCGGATGTTGCTTTTGAGATTGTTTTTACATCTAGTTTTTTACCAGCCTCATCTGCTTTGCGTTTTAAGCTTGATGAAACTTCGCTTAAAAGTTCTCTATAAGTTATTTCTTTACGAGTCATATACATTATACAAATAAAAAGACAAAATTGAGATGATTTTAATTAATATGTTATTATTATTAAAATATGACAACTTTACAATTTTCGGAAAATCTTTATCCAATTGATGAAGTGTTTATCACATTTACACAATGTTTAATTAAAAAAGCAGATTTAAATGAATGTTTGTTTTGGTTATTTGAAATAGAGGCTAGCTCTAAACATGTTGTGCAAGGATTGTGGTGCATTTATAATCAGTTTTATTGCTTAGGAAATATTGGATTAAATGTTTATATTGCAAATAAAATTAAAAAATACAAAAAAGACAATGATATAATTCATTTATGTGGAATAGTTTGTAATCTACGCCATGCGATGCCCTCAATCGTTTCTTACAAAATATGCAATGAATGTAATAAAAATAATGGTCCGAATACCGTTTATAGAAATTATATTATGCCAGAAAATATTGATAAACGATATTATGGATTAGTATCAAGTATTGAAGCTGGAAATATTGTAAATATTGGATCATATTTGTCTTCATTCGATAATATGGATGATGTATATAACGTTTGCTTGAAATTATTTGCTTTAAAAAATATTTGTTTAGCTGATATAGATTACAGAAATACTAAAGATCCTATTGATATATTTCATGTAGCTGCTTTGATATCTAGAGCATGGAACTATAATAATCATAAAAATACAAAAAAAATGTTGTTTGTGGCAGTAAATAGCCAGATTGTTAATAATATGAAGCATCATTTTACTAAAAAATCAAATAAATCATGGAAAAAACTAACAGAGAAAAGATTATATGCCACACATAAATGTTTAGGACCATCTTATTATTCTAGACAATGCGTAGATATAGTAGATGCTTCTAGATATCACTGGGAATATTATGCATATGATTCCAAAAATTGGAATAATAGATTTAAAAAGTTCGGTGGTGTTCAAAATCACGATACAAAAATAGTAGATTTCCCTAATGATGAAATGTTAGAAGCATTCTATGAAGATGATAATAGCATGGATTTCGATGAACAACCAATTGAAACACAATTAATGAGTAACCACGCTATAACTATTATTGAAGATGTTGATGTTTGGTTTAATGGGCTAATTAATGAAAATATCACTAATAATTTTAATAAATTAAAATTGTAAAATCTTATTTTAAATATTTTTTATCATTCAATGAAATATTATTTTTGCTTTGTATTATATATATATAATGTACTCTCCTACCCCAAAACAAAAAAGGCAAGATAATCAATTAAGAAATGCATTATTAGCATTAAAAGAAGCATCATGTTTAGAAAGTAAAATGGAAAAAATGACATGTTCTATGAATGGTGGTAGAAGAACAAGAAGAACTGCTGCTAAGAAACCCGCTAAAAAGAAAACGGTTACTGCTAGTGCTCCTTCAAGAGGACGCAGAGGAAGAAGAGCACCTGCGCCTAGATCTCCTAGTATGCCCCCATTCACGCCTCCGGAAGCTAGTGTCGCAGAAGCAGCTCCTGAAGAAAAATCCAATTCCAACAATAATAAATCACAAACATCAAAAAATAAAAAACCTACTCCTATAAAATTAAAGGCTAGACGACATTGTGATGATGAGGAGAATTGGGGTGAATATTTGCGCTTAGCACAAGTACTCCTTGTAGCATGTAGTGTTGGAGTTGTAGCAACTGGAATAGCTAGTACATTTTTTGGTTACGCTGATAGTATGATGGAAACCATGGGTTATGGTAGCATGAATAAAGCTTGCTCTTCTGGAAACTACTTACCGATGCAGTTTGCTTCAACATTTGTCCCGGGCATGGATGATTGTGCAACAATAACAGATCGTTATTCTAAGTTTATGCTGGGTGCATGGGGAAGTTTAGTTGCTCTTGCGGCAGCATTCAAAGCTAACTTGCCAGGTAGTGTTTCGGAAACACCATCTGTCATGGTGGAGATGCTGGCAAAAACACTATGTAGATATTTTAAAGAAAGGGAATTGCATGAAGAACTTATGCAGCGTTTAGCAAATGCTAACAAAAATAATGGATTGACACCGGAGCAGGTAGATGCTAGGATTAAAGAAGCATTATCTCAGGTAGGGTCTTCTTCTGCAAGCGCAAGTACAACACCTACTTCTAGATCTGGTACTGCAGGTCCCGCCGCCGTCCATAATAGCCCGATTGCTCAACCAAGTCCCTCATCAGTAAATATGCAGGGGCGTGCACAAACACCAGAGCTTATAACACCTCCTGGTGTTTCTGGATACATGCCCGATACTCCACCCGGTGTTTCTGGATATATGCCTGAGCAGGTTGAAGAAAAATATGAGTCACCTCCGGCGGCGGCGGGACCTGCAGTAAGAAGAAGTACTAGGAAGCGCGCACCTGCGGCGGCAGCCTCTAGTTCAGAATCTAGTAGCGAGGAAAGTGGTTCTAGTGAGGAAGAATCCAGTAGCGATGAAGGAGGTAAAAATAAAAAGCATAAATCGCGAAAAAAAGCTGTGAAAAAGCATCACAAGAAAATGACTAGGAAAAAGCATCACAAGAAAAAGCATCACAAGAAAAAGCATAAAAAGGTAGCAAAAAAGCATCACACGAAAAATAAAACTCATAAAAATAAACGAAAACGATAAAATAAATAATAACAAATCATAATTTTATTATTTATCTCTCTATTTAATAGATATAAATGCATATATTTTTTTTAACAAAGCAAGGAAAACAAACAACTATGAGCAGAGGCACATATTATATGACAATTAATGAAGAAGATGAAACAACAGAACGAGACTGGAAATATATATTATCATCTATTAGACAAAGCAATACTGTATTGTGTAAAGGTGTTGTCGAAAAATCTTTTATTTCGGATAGTTTAGATGAAACAGATGTTATTGTAAAATTGTACTTATATGATAACAATAAGGGCCCTTCTTCAAAGACATTAATTGGATTTATGATGTTAGAATTGCAAGATTATAATGAGAAAAGAGACAACTATAAAACATTATATATTAACATTTTATGTGCGAGTGTTAGTAGTCGTCAGTTAAAAGGAAAAGAATTAAAACCAGGACCAGGTAGCATATTATTAAAACAATCCGAAAATTATGGTCGATCAATTGGTTGTAATAAATTAAAACTATCAGCATTACCATATGTCATTAATTATTATGGAAAATATGATTTTAAGCATTTAAACTCTAGTGGAAAAAAACATAAAAGTTTAGAAAATAAAGGTTTTTCTGCATTTAGATTTAAAAGTGACACTGATTTAGAAGATGCTTTTCTGGTAGCATATGCCGCAATGGTAACAAAAGAATTAACCTTTACAAAAAGAGATAGAGATAATGCTAGAGATTATTTTGCCGCCGCATTAACAAAATACTTTACAAAAGATAATGTTATATTTTTGGTTCATAATAATAAAATTATAGCATTAGATAGGGATGATGATACAATAGATGAGAGATTAACAGAATTAGTATCAAAAGCTCATTATTATAAGCCATTGTTGAAACATTTAATGGATTTGCGAAAAAAAGGCTTTTCAGTAGATGATGAATATAAACCGGTTGGTTTGAGAAGAGCCGTTGAAAAAGATAGCGACGGAGATTATCTTCCTGCAGGATTATCAGAAGGTTTTACGATGATTAAGTTATTGAAAAAAGGTGGTGGTAAAAAAACAAAGAAAAGAAATCATTGGGATGGATGGTCAAATATATCACCAAAAACAAGGAAACAACGAAAAAAAATGCACAAGCGATGTGGTGATAGTTGTTTCTTAGGAGATAATTTAAGTTTTCCGGTTTGTAAAAAAAATACATGCAATATAAATGATAAGGGTTTATGGGCTGCTTTTATTAGAGCAAAACAGTGGGGAAATCATAAAAAAACAAGAAAAAAATATGTAAATATTGCAAACAAATCCAGAAAAATGTTACGAAATAGAGGATTTTAATGCGTTATATAATATGATATTGCTTGCTGTTGGCCTATTTATTTCTTTTGTCTATTCTGTTTATATTCTTCCACTACATGCTGGGTTAGAACCTTTAGTAAATCCTACTGTATATCCTGTACTATATAGAGGAATTGTTATTATTCCATATAATAAATCAAAAGCTATACATTTGCATCATTGGATAATATATTTATTTATTTGTGGAGCAAGTATGTTTGGTTTATTTATACAAGGACTCAGCTACAAGGATCGTTTAAAGTTTATTTGTAGAAATCCTTATAAGTAGAGAGTATAGAATATGAAAATGTGTTGAGCAATATAATAATTAATTAGTCTATTATATTACTTTTATTTACTATTATTTAGTAACTATCTATGTCTAATAAAACAATGTATATTTACAAAGATACACACATGCCAAAATATGGATGGTTTCAGGGATGTTATGTTTGTAATACAATTACTAGCAATTTAGAAGAATATGATAGAATTATTAGCGGTAATGTTTTATATACTGTTTATATTTGTAGGTCATGTCAAAGAAAAAAAAATAATCATAAAGAATTAAAAGATGTATTTAATGCTCATGTGCAAGATTATATTTTAATGAGTCCCCGTTGAACCATACCCACAATCAGCTCGCTCTGTTGTAGGCAGCTCTTCCAAACATTCTACCACTGGAACAATAGCAATTTTTTCCAAAATTAATTGAGCAACACGTTGTTTTTCTGTAATTGAAATATCGTTGTCACCATGATTAAATACTACAATTCCAATATTTCCGCGATAATCAGCATCAATTACTCCAGCGCCAATATCCGTATGTTTTTTCCAAGAAAATCCTGACCTAGGTGCAATCCTACCATAACAACCGTCAGGAATAACTACTGCAAGATCAGTCATAACTAGTGCTTTTCCTCTAGCAGGAACAACGATATCGTATGCCGCCGAAAGATCATAACCTGCTGACAACTTACTCCCTCTAGAGGGAATTGTTGCTTTATTAGATAGTTTTTTAACTACTAGTTCCATGATGTATATGATATATATGATATATATTCTTTATACTATTTCATAAAAAACTGAAATGATTTAAATGTAATAAGTTATTTTATAAAAATGATTACTGCGCAAACACTCGAATTAAAGAATCGGACCACTTCATCTAACATGAATGTTTTATACAACAAGAGCAATAATGACATTGGGTCAAGGCATCATAAGCACCTCTCTTCTGCTATGCAAGAGGCATATAAATCGGATATTTTTAGGAGACATGGATGTGTTATAACTAAGGGTGGAAAAGTTATTGGTCGTGGTTATAATGAAAAGCGCACTCAGTCACGTGACAATCTAATTAAGGGAGGTTGCACTTGTCACGCAGAAGTATCTGCTGTACGTGATTGCATGCGCACTTCCCGACATCATAGAAGGTTCAAAAAGTGTAAACTATCTTGCCCACTCGAACCCTCTTAAGGATACTACCCTTTATGTAGTAAGAATATCAACAGGTGGTAATTTAAGAAACTCTGCGCCATGTAAAAATTGCTTATCTGTAATAAAGTTTGTTGGGATAAAAAAAATAGTTTTTAGCAGTGATGATGGTAATATAAAAATATATAAAACGGACAATTATAAAACAAAATATATAACAAGCTGCCAAAAATATATGGTCAAAACTAATTCCATAAAGCATTGAATAGTTATCAAATAGAATATTATTTTTTTTTATCATAATAATATTTTATGTTACAGATAAAGTCAAAACACCGGGATTATTTGTTAAGCTTAATTAATAGTAATGAACAAAGATACATCTTGGCAACCATTACTATCTATGGTTCTTAATTTAGCAGATGGATATGCCGACCTTTTGATAATTGAAGGCATATATATATTAAAAATGATGTCAAAAACCCTACAACATCGTAGAAATTGTAAATTGCAAATATTTGTTAATAGTGAGTGGTTTTCTTGGTTCAAAAAATCTAATAATAAGATTCATGATATTATGTTGTATGATAAGTGGTATAAGAATATGATGGCTAAAAATAATTTTCCAAATAATAGAGGGGTAATTAATAAAAAAAGTATAATCAGTCATAGAGAGATTAATGGGTTTAAATATTATAAAAAGTTTTGGTTAATTATTGGTGTTGATGATTATAACCCGCCTTTCAGTAAATTAAATAATGCAATAAATGATGCAAAAACAATGGAAAACTTGGCAAATAACCTAAACTTTTCTATTTTCTCTCTTTTAGATAGTTCTGCAACAAAAAAAGGTATATCACATATTATTCAGAACACTTTATTTAATACATTATCTAATGGAGATTTGCTAGTAGTATCTTTTCACGGACACGGTTATACTTTACAAAGAAACGATCGCGATTTCGGGTTTATTGTTCCGCAGGATGCTACCGATGTAAATCCATCATCAATGATTAGTATGGAAACGATAGGTCACTGGGTACAAATGCTTGAATGTAAGCATGTTTTAATAATAATGGATTGTTGTTTTTCTGGATTCATGGCAGCGAGAGGTCCTCCATCTTCAACAAATGAAAATAATATTAATAATGTTGAAATTGCATCTTTATACAAAAATATGTGCCAAACGTGTAGAATTGCAATAAATGCAGGCACACATGATCAAGTAATTAGCGATGGTGGTTGGGGAAACAACTCTATATTAACAGGGCTTATGGCTTCTTATCAAAAATATGATGAAACAAAAGGATCAATGTTTCAATTAATGAGCTATCTTTCGTCTGAGATTCCAAAGCATACTGTTTCTTGTCAAACACCAACAATGGGGAGACTCTCTGGAGATCAGGGAGGTGATCTGTATTTGGCATTATAGTTTTAAATATATAAAAATCTTCGTTTCTCTGGATTTTCCACCAATATTCTCTCTAATAAATAAAATAATTTTGTTGGATAAATGCGTTTAATATTATTATCAATATTTAAAATATCTAAAATAAGTTTAGATATGCAAAAATAAGATGCGCTTTCATTTATTTTTATTGGTAGTTTATCGATGTTATTTAACTCAGGAGCAATATATTTGCTTTTTGAATAAGGTTTTGAAATAAGTATTTTGTCGTTTTTAATTGCATAAAGTTGTGGAAAATCATCAATTATAAATGTATTCTCTCCGGTTAATTTAATATTGTCGATATTGATATCAATAAAAGCTTTATTATTTTTTTTCAAAGCATCTATCTGTATTTTCAAATCAAATATCATTCGTAGCGCTTGGCTATAATTCAATGGTAAATTAATAGAATCGCGTTTTTTTGTTACTTTTCTATTTGCATCCATAAGTGATTTTTTTACAATGTCCTTCATATTTATATATATAAATTAAAGATTTTTAAGCAAAAAAATCTTATAAATGTATTAAGTATTTAATTAACGATTATTAGGCTTCGGGACTCTACTGGCAGAGCATTTCCAAAACCATGGTTCATTATAAACAATATTTACAGTTTGTTTTGTTAAAAGTCTATTTCTAATAATATTTGATTTTTCGGTATCTGGCCAATATTTGAAATGTATAAACACACGGGTGTAATTCTGAGATTTATTATTTCTACCAACAATATCTATTCTTTGAATACATTTTTCTTCAAAAATTGTTTCAAAAATGGTTTTTATTTCTTTATGGCTAAAATTTGGAAACACCCTAGGAATACAAATACTAGGCTGTGTAATGTCCATATTTTGTGTAGTCATTTTAAAACTATTTGAATAATTTTAATTCATTCAATTTTATTTACAATTCAATTAAAACAATAAACTGAATTGTAAAAACCATGCCTGTTTCTTGTAAAGGTTACTTTAAACATATATATATATATACTACTTAAATTATGATAATCCCGAGGGTCGCTGTTAAGAAACCATGGTTAATTACAATTAATAATACCTCATAACATTTTAAGTATTTTTTGTGCTGTAAGTATATTTGTATTGATTTAAAGATATTTATAGTTTTATATATACATATAATACTAGTTTATAAAGGAATACCTCCCCACATATTAACACATGAACTTTGAAAAGAAAAAAAATAATAGATTTAATTCTTTGATGGATGAAGTGAATACTGAAAAAGATCCATCTGACAGAAGTGATTCGAGAGATCGATCAGAGAGAAATCGAGACAGGTATGGTCGTTCAGATCGAAATCGAAGATATGATCGACAAAATAGAAATCGTAAATATGATCGAAACAATGGCAAAAATTATTTTAATAAAAAATATAATGATTATAAAAAAAAAGAAAAAAAAATTATTATGCCAGAAATAAATGATAAAATTCTATTCCCAAGTTTGGAAGAAAATACCGAAGAAAATAAAAGACAAAGTATATTTTTAGACGATGATGAAATAGAAAAAAGTAAAAGTAAATGCGATTGGAAGTCTATCATTAAAAATCAGAAACCAGATGTTAAAAAAGATTCCCCTGATTACATTAAACCGGGTTGGGTTAAGATCGAATATGATAAAATACAGGGGAAGTTTGTTTATACTTATGGAGATAAAGTACCACCATTGCATTTAATAGTTGAATGGAAAAAGCAGCAAGCAATACAAAAAAGGAACGAGTTTATAAAACGAATGGAAGAACAAGAAGAGTATGATTATTATATGCATGAATATGAAATAGTTCCAGGCTATGAAGATTATGAGGATTATGAAAGCAGTGATGATGAGTTTATAGAAGTCATGGAAGAAGAACCTTCAGACGAAGAATATTATGAAGATGATTATTAGAGAATCGTTAAAATAAACAACACAATATATCAGTATTTATTAGATGAATAATAATGATATAGATATAAGTTGGATTGATAATATTGAAAAAAAAGAGAAATTATATGATATTTTTTACAAAGAAAAGGTTAAAACAATCACAATTCATGTTATTTATATAAACAAAAACAATGAAATACTTAATATAGGAAATCAAAATATTAATATCAAAAATAATACCCTTTATAGAAAAGATTTTATTGATTTAATAAAACAGAAACGTGTATTTAATAATAAAAAGTATTTACCGTTTATTGTATTAAAATATAACATTAATTGCGATTCAGAAACAATTTTAAATAATAACTGGAATAAAAACTATTTAACAGTTGAAAAAAATATTTCTGATTATATTTTCGAGGACTCTGTTGCCATGTTAAATGATCTTAATTCAATGTTTATTGTTATGAAAAACTATAAACCAAAAAATAATAAAACAAAAAAGGTTTTCATTAAAACAAAAAAAAGGAAAACTAGGCGATGTTATTGATGAAAGTGTAATATACTTAAAGCTTTTGAAATATGTATCTATAATTATCATGGAATTAGTAGCACAACTAGACAACACCTCTTGTAAAAATCTAGGAGAAAATAATCATCCACAGTATTCATGGATAAATAGTGATTTTGAAACGAATATTACAAGATTATTTTTTCAAATAGTACGAGCCGCAAGTTATAATTATTCAATTGTTTCTGATAAATATAATGACATCATAAAAATAGCCATAGAAAATAATAACAAAAATCAAATAAATTACTGTATTAGTTTGCTTTTTCAAACTAGAGATCATAATGGTGGAAAAGGAGAATATGCTTTATTTTATGCTTTGCTAGCAGTATGGGATAATTATAGGAATTATAGCAATATTGGTGATATTTTAACAAACGGACTAACCCTTTGTTTTGAAGAAAAAAATAAACACGAAATGCCTTATGGTTCTTGGAAAGATGTAAAATATATATTTAATTATTATGCACAGCTATACAGTAAAGAGCAAATTATTTGTAATTGGAAAAATTATCCAGTACTTGCATCTATCATGGAGATTGTTAAAAATAAATATAAATCAATTTCAGAGTATAATAGTAAAAAAAGTTTATTTTCAAGATGGATGCCTCGTGAGAACTCTAAAAAGTTTGGATGGATTGCTAATATAATTGTAAAAGATATTTATGGAGATATTCGTTCAAAAACTCAATTGAAAAAGTATCTTGCAAGATATAGACGTTTTATGGCATACGAAAATAAAAAATTAAATACAATACAGATAAACCAATGTAAAAAAACGTGGAAAAATATAGATTTTGAAAAACATACTACGAGCCTTACACTGCAGAGGCAGAAAAATGCATTTTTGTGTATTGGATCAAATAAAAATGCTGAAAATCAAGAAGACAGAGTTATTTGTAAAAACAATTACATTAAATATATTGAAAAGTGTAAAAATGGAAATGCTGTTATGAAATCTAGTAAGGTTGGATTGGGTGAAATGGTGAAGCAGGCATATAAATATGCTAATCGATCAATGGTTGAAAATAGTGTAGAGGTAGATGCTTTGAACACCGCGTGGCAACATCAATGTAAAAATAGTTTAGATTCTATTTTTGAAAATGCAATTGCTATATTGGATACATCCGCGTCAATGACATGGGAAAACTGTCCATTTTACGATGCAATGGGGTTAGCTATTAGGATTGCTGAAAAATCATCTTTGGGAAAGAGAATTATGACTTTTTCTAATAAACCATCATGGATGATATTTGATGAAATAGATACGCTAACTGGATTTGTAAATAAGATTAAACATGAAGCTAATATTGGATGTAATACTGATATTTATGCTTCGATGCAAATGATAGCAGATGCGTGTGTTGAAAAAGACCTCCATCCATCATCAGTAGAAAATATGTTTTTGTGTATTCTTTCTGATATGCAAATTGATTCTGCAATTAAAAACTATAATAATGCAACACTAAATGATAACATTAAAGCAATTTTTCATAACGCAGGTTGTAAAACAAGTTTTAAGTGTCCTTATAAACCACCGATAATTATTTATTGGAATATGAGAGAAACTAAGGGATTCCCTACTGCAACAAATGAACCAGGTTGTATTTTGGTCTCTGGATATACGATGGATGTTATTGAGGAACTTGAAAATAAGGGACCGATAACTCTACAAAAAATTACTCCTTGGGAAAATCTCAAAAATATTTTGGAAAAACCTAGGTATTCTAAGCTTTGGAAATAAATGGTTTATATGATATTAAAATAAAATATTATATAAATCTAGATAAACATATTTTTTTTATACTACATAATAACAATATGAATGATTCAATCACAAATAATGATGCAATTTCACTGATAGCCGCAATTCTGAGCGGACCTAGTAATTTTAATATGAATACGATATTAGATAACAGCCTGCATGATGTAGGTGGTTTTATTAATGTTATATCAGAAGAGGGGTCAAAAAAGTTAAAAGAGGTAGGTTTTTCAGAGACAGAATGCATTAATTCAAAGTGTCCAATATTTCATATTGATTTCGAAGAAGGCGAAATAGTAACGCTATTGCCATGTAACCATGCGTTTTCTCCGGATGCCATAAAAAAATGGCTAGAAAATGAGAAAGCAGAGTGTCCAATCTGTAGGTTTAAGCTTCCTTCAAAAGAAGTTAGGCGCAGCAGCAACGTTGCTGATGATAATAGTGATAATGTGAGTGATAATAATAGTTTATTTCCGGTTATCCCAATAAATACAAATATTCAATACGACAATAATACAGATATTAACATGTTGCAAAGTATTTCGATACCCATTAATGCACCAGCAATTGAGTTTCCATCACATTCATTGTTTTATCAAGATAATTCTACAAATATAAATCAATCAAATGTTCCATATAACAATTTAGTCCATCCTTTTGGACCAGGAAATGTGTTTAGAATAGCACGAATCATTCATGAAAATGATGATGAAAATGATATAGTTCAATCTATAACAAATATACCAAATGTAAATGCAACTATTATGAATATTTTAAACAATACTGTTTCTGGTATTAATTCAACAACTGTCAATACACACAATTTATATGCAGATAATGGTACTTCTGCAAATAGTACTTCTGCAAATAGTACTGAAACATACATTAATAATATAACTAGTGATAGCGAAAGTAGTGATGTTAATGATAGGGTTTTCTATCAGGATATATCTGATGAGGATTTATAAGTATTATTTTCCAATATCTTTTCAAATAATTTGCAATTCTCACAATCACAAGGTACTGAAAACAAACAACCGCGATGTTTTAAGCATTGCCATTTATGATTAAACACAGTGCTCATTTATATAATCTTTAAATGTAGATTTTAAACATATAAAGATTTCAATTTTTATTTACTTTTTAGGGCTAGTTTCAGCTGTTTTTGTTGCGGTTTTGCAGCAGCAGCATCTAGGGAGACAGCAGCGAAATCTGAAGAATCTAACCTTAGGTCTAGGCATTGTAATATTAATAGACTTCATAGACTTTCTGATGGTAGATTTAGTTTTCTTTGCAACATCCTCTACAACATCTTCTACTGTATTCTTAATATTAACTAAAAACTTACCTTTACTTGCAGCGATAATCGTATCAATAATTTCTGCGACGAGACCACATGTAATGCATGCTAGCAAAAATGTGCGATCAGTTGGGTTGGCCATTGCCTGAACGACTAGCTTAAATAGCTTAATTGCAAAGTCTTTTTTATTTTCACCAGATTTAATTGGGGTGTCTTCAACATTTTCAATAATAAGACTGACAACTGTTGCCATTGTGCTTTTATTTACATTCTTGTTTTTTAGATCTTGGCGCAATTTATTAACGAGTTCTGTCTCATGTCTTACCATATATTTTTTATCCCGTGCCAAATCTGCTTCTGTTAGATTTGATACATCTACTACAATATTTTCTGGATTTGAGTTTCTTCGTTCCGCACTCATATTATGATATAAGATGGCAAAAAAAAATAATCAAATATTTAATATAATATATTATTTAATTTGAAGTTATTGATCTTATCATTTGTGCCGCACTTTGACTACAATATGGAGAAGTAACGGCATTTGACAAATTATGATTAAAATCATAACTATTATTATTATCTTCTAGATCTGTTAAATCTGTTTGATTATACCCTCTTTGCAATCCTTGCGATGTTTCTCTAGATAAAATGTATGCAATGCCATTACTAGCATTCAATGCTCTAATCGTAATAATAATATCATCGCATAATGTTGTTATAAATTGATCGTCATCGCCATTATTTTTCATAAACTCTTTAAGTAGCTCAAGATGTTTTTTCAACTTTGCTTCTAAAATGTCTTTTTTTGTAAAACAATTGTCAATTATAATATTACTAGATTCTGTGTTTTTATTTGATGCAGGAGCTGTTCTTTGTCTTAATTTTTTTGGCGCCCTAGGAGGCAACATAAACGGACTATTTCTTTTATTTGGACTACGCACAGATTGGTAATTATTGTTAAAATTATCAAGATTCGTTGTTTGCTTTATTTTTTTTGATTCAGCCATCAATACTTGTGTTTTTTGCCTTAATACATATTTTTCTACTTCTAGATCATTATTTTTTTCTGGGTATTCTATTTTAGATTGTGTAAAAGTTTTTTCAGACCATTTATCGTTATAATAAAACTCGCCGTTAATGCTAATTTCAATATCATCCGTAGTTTTTTTAAAAATCCACGATTTATTGCTTCCAGAAATAAACTGATTTATCAATAAGCTTGATACCCATGTATTTGTTTTAAAATTATATATAAGACCTCCATTGATTGTCATGGTTATATTTTTCCCAGTCTCATACATCACGCTATGCATCATATCTGCATAAACACAGCTGGAACTTTCAATACTTGAAATACAGTGGTAGTCTGTTCTATTAAGTTTATTTAGTTTTTGCATCAAAGCATAACAATGGTCCGCACTATAACCAATCAATTGGCAATTAATCTGAGCATTTTCCAATAATTCAGCTAGCTTTATTTTTAAAAGATCAGGGTCTTGTATTCCAGCAGTAGCCTCTCCGTCACTCATTAAAGCTACTGTTGTTTTTAGTTCATTATTATCAAACTTCAGACTTTTTGCTACATTTAATGCTTTGCTAATATCTGTCATTCCGTTGGCCTCTATTTGTTTTATGTAGTCAATAATTTCTTTGCAATCTGTATTCTCATCAATAAATATCTTTTTTCTCTTTACTTCGCTATCAAACTCAAGCAACCAAATATCATGAGTCATAGATTCATTTTTAGCTTGATTATATAAGTATTCTATAATTCTAATTAAAGTATCTTTTAAATTATCTAAACGCTTTCTTTTTTCTTTACCTTCCACAATATCCATTGATCCTGATTTGTCGCTGATAAACATCCAGTTATAATTTTTATTTAAAGGTGACGCGATTTCATCAACAGTTACCTTAACTAAAGCATAATCCTCTATCTTTTCCGGTGTTCGTGATCTAATTGTTACTTCGACCATTTTTATTGATATTATAACATACTTTGTGTTAATATCAATTTTATATTAATTATAATTTTATTTTTGGAGATTTTTAATAGCCGATAGATAATCATCTAGTCTAGATTGAACATATTCGGATGCATCAAAATAACTAGAAAACTTTGTACAATAAGCAACCGGGCTATTTGGGAGTGGAATGACAACTTCAATCTCATCTTTAGTTGCCCTAATCTTAAACTCATCATATTTAGAATTAGGATTAACGTAAATAATACTGCCTTGCGTATCTTCTACGCAATTCCATCCAATGCTGTCAAACTTCTCTGCAATTTGAATAAACCCCTTATTCATAGGGACACTGTTATTTGTTGAGGCATGTGTGATAGTACTCATTCTTATTATAACATTATGCTAGATCTTTAAGCAATTTTTTTATTTGTTCATTGACATTTTCTTAAACATAATAAAGCAAAAAGTTTTTCATAAAATTGAAACAAAAAGTTTTGCAAAATACCAAACACATAATAATAACAAATCAACATGGCCATTTCAAGTGACCCCCTCAAACCCACAGAAATCAAACTCGCGTTGGAACACGAAGAAGATGTCGATGATAATTTTACATTTCCGGAAATGTCGCCGATTGAAAAAGAAATTATCATTGAATGGTGCTCACTTACTGATAATGAAAACTATCAAGGTGAGCCTTTTAACGGGGTTAATTTACATGAGCTTTTGCGAATATTGGTTACAAAATACAATGAAGTCACACAAGAAATGTCAAACAAGTCTATTCAATATAAACTTATCGCAATGGGTTGGACGCCGTGCGTAGATTCACAAGGAAACAGCAGTAGCTTAAATAATCCGATGTGCTCGCTTTTGCTGATGAGAATGATACTATCCCTCGCCGCAAAAGAAAAAAAAGACACTGCGCCTATTAAAAATAAACTAATTAAAATGTTTGAAGATCTAAAAAAATATTATTTGATGTAAAACAAAATACTATACAAATGTCAGAAAATTGAAATACTTTTTTTGTTAGTTATATTAAACACTCACAAACCCACAAACTAACAGCCTACCAAAAGCAAATACAAAAACACAAACATGCCCGGATTTGATTCAAAAATGTCCCTTTATATCCCGCGTTGCGATACTCGCTCGCTGCCCGCCAAGACGCCTGAGTCCTCTACTGAGGACTACGAGATGCAGATCGCCGATTTCATCAAGAAGCAGTTTCAGTTCCAGAGGATTGGCACCGTCTCTAGGGTGGATGTTGTCAAGAAACAGTCACCGGATGCGTATATCTACTACATCGCATTTGTCCATTTTGACAACTGGGAAGACAATGAAAACACTCGCGCCATTCAAACTGCGATCAACACCCCAGGAGAGCGCGCAAAGCTGCACTTTCACGAGAAGTGGTTCTGGATTCTCAACCGAAACGCAAAGCCTATTTCTCAAGGAGAGGCTGAGCTGAACCGAGTAATCGCCACGCAAGAGGAGGAGATCAATTCCCTCAACTCGCAGATCTTTCAGCAAAATCATCTCATTATGAACCTGCACAATCAACTCACTCACATGCAACAGCTCGCAACATACAACATGAACCGCGATGCCCACTTTCCCAGCCTAACTACCGGAGTATCCGGTGAATAATGAAAACACATAAAAATCAAAAAAACAAAAATCAAAAAAAAACGAAGAGCGAAAGCTTTTCTAATTTTTTATTAAAAAGCCTATTATAAAATAAGCATTTTAATAATGAGTTTTAATAATGTACGCTCCGGCTGGGGGTCGAACCCAGGACCTCGCGATTAACAGTCGCACGCTCTAACCAACTGAGCTACCAAAGCAAAATTAACTATTTTTTTTTACCAAAAAAATAAAGCTAAAAAATGTTTATTATGTCTATAATCAATTCATTATAACTTTAATGTTTGTTTTTTTTCGCTGTTTGATTAAATAATAAACTATTTATAAATAAAGCATTGAACTTGGTTTATTTACATATAGCCTTGCCATATACCTTTAAACTTAATTAGACACTTTTATTTTTTTTATTGATATAAAGAAAATAAGTAGAAATAAATAAACCAATAATAAATCCAACACTTAGCTGCATCGCAGTGTGTTTTTTAAAAATATATCTTTGACATAATGTTGCTACCATTTGTGTAACAGTAGCAATTTTTAATAAATAATTTGTTTTTGAAAAAAATACAATACCTAATTGAGTTCCAACTATTTGGGCATGCCCAGATGGCATACCATATGTACCATCATCTATAAGTTTTTCTAACATATTAACATTTTTTGTTCCACTGGGTCGCTTTTCTTTTATCATTATTTTTAAAACAATATTTAATAACATACTTCCCGGAAGCAAAAAAAACATTTTTGCATTTTCATAATTACTTTTATTTTTATTTATTTTACTTATCATTATAACACCACTTGTTATTAACAAACCATATGCACCATAATAACTAAGCAATTTATTCATTTTAATTTATCACAGATTTTATTTACTAGAAAAAAATTGAATATCAAATATATACACATTACGCTATAGCGGGCTACCATGGAATCTATTAAAAATGATAGCACTCTACAATATATCCAATATTTTTAGGGTTATTCTTAGTATCAATATTTACTTTATATCCTTCTACAACAATTTTGTATTCATTATTTCTAACATAATATCTTGTTGCGATTGTTTTTGCATATTTATTGGTATTTAATTTATTATGAAAGTTTCTTACCCAAAAAACATCATGATTATCTGCATGCAGGAAATCTAATGATAATCCTACAACTTTTTTTGGATCACATCCACATAAGGTTTTTAACCTGTTGTTAACACATATAATATTACCTTCAGTGTTTAAACATATGAATGTTTTAAATCTTTCGGATACAGCATTATTTATAAGTGTTTCTCCACATGTTATCTTTGACAAATCTTTTAAAGAGAGATTTACTTGTTTTTCTTGATGTTTAACAGGATCTGGTGAATTATACAGTTTTCTGTAAAAAAACATTAGTAATTATATTATAATGTTAGATTTCAATTGAAATTGTTGGATAATAAAGTGGTGGTCCTCTATTAAAACTATTATTTGTATCTGATTCATATTCACTATCAAGTTCTATATCTGGCTCTGTATCAATCTCTATATCTGTGTCAGCGTCTTCTAATAAATCAAGTAAAATCCGCCTTTCAGTTTCGCCTAATTCAGAATACCAAACACTTCCTCCAAAGAAGATGTTTTCAATATTATTAAAATTATTTATGTTGTCATCAAAATCACTATTTTCAAAATCTTCAGAATTGCTTGAATTATCTGTTTCAGTCAGGGTTTCAGATCCAGAAGCGCCAAGGTAATTATGATTTTCTAGTACAAATGTAAGGTACCTTACCTCCCGACCGCAATTAAACATTTCATAAAGATTTGGATGTGCTCTTAAACATTCGACAATATTGTTTCTACACATAGGACAACATGCAGCGTTTGTAGAACGTGTAATGTTTTGTCTAAAACACTCAGAATGATAAGTATGTCCGCATGGGGTATGATAAACACTAGTATTTTCTACCGTATCCAAACAAATCGCACAAGTCGTATCTAATCTACACATAGACTCATATATTAACTGATTTGATGATATTGCATTTGATAGATTCGTATAAGCAGAACGAGTAAGTACTGGCATTTTATTTACTATATTCATAAGACATTATAATAAAATATATGCAATTTTATTATAAACATAAATACTTTACTTTACTTTTTTGATGTATATTTTAGATTACTACTAAGTTTTAAAAAATTGAAATACTTTTTTAAAAATCAGTATGCGATACCATCCCAAAAAAAAACAAACTTGCTAAAGAAAACATGAAACGCTCCCACAGAAATAGCTCCAGTCGCAACAAACGTCGCACTCCGTACTGCAAAATATGCCATGATGCAGGCAAGTCTGCCGATGAATACACGTCTCATTACGTGAAGGACCGCCCTGGACCAACCGGAAAAGTGGTGTGTTTATATCTGTTGTCTCTGAAATGCAGATACTGTCATGAGACCGGACATACACCCAACCACTGTCCGCATGCTCACGGAAAGAAGATGTCGTCCGGCCACCATCGCCATGGCTGCCCGACAAAGACAGAAAATGCGGACCAAAATGGCTGGGTCATAAAAACACCTACTCGTCGGCCAAAAAAGCATCACTGCAATGCACCAAAAAGACCCAATCGCAGAAAAGAAAAAAAGAATCTGTTTGAGAAGCTTTACCTCGATGATGAAGAAAATCATCATTTTCCCAGAATGGTGCTTCCTCCACTGGTCCGCATGGAAGAAAATATCCCAGATCCGAGAGTTAAGGTCAGCCCAGAAATTGTTTCATTCGAGGACGATGAAACCCCTGAAAGCAATGATCGGTTCAAGGGAATGAGCTGGTATGATATTGTAATTGCTGAAGAAGCAGAAGAGGAAGAAGAGAGAAAAAAGATGCTATGTATGTGAGTAAGAAAATCGCCTTTAGCTGGCCCATCAACACACGATGTCTAGAATGTATATATGAAATAAAATATCAACACAAAAAAACAGAAATGAAAACAAAAATGAAAACAAAAAATAAATGAATGATAAAAAATTGCATTTTTAATGAAAACGTTTTATTTTTCTTAACTTATTTAGTATTAATAAACTAATAACTATGCCAACGAAACTATATATTTTACTTTTTTCACTTTTATTTATTTTTTTTCCAAAAAAAGCTATGATATTAAATAAAATACACCATATATGTACCCATTCTTTATTTTCTAAAAGTTTTCTCTCTATTTTAACAAGAAAACAACCATCAAAAACCAAATGCATGGTAATAATAAGAAGCCACATAAATGAGCCAACAATAATAAGTACATCATCATGAGAAAAAAGCATCAACGCAATCATTAATACTCCAAAAAAATGTAAAAATATTATTAGCGCAGCTCCATTTTTTTTGCTTCCACAAACATCTTCAAAAGCACAAGCGCCGTTATTTATTATTTGATTTGTATATTTTTTTTTTGTTTTTTGCAAAAGCATTATTACACTTATATAAGCTGTTTATTTTTAAAGATAAACTATTACTTTAAAAAATTGAAGGTAAATATATTCGTTATACTTTTTTATTAGTACAAAGAAATAACAAAAATGGTTAAAAACTTTGGTGGAAAAAAAGGAAAAAAAATCAGCCGAAAACGACAAAATATCAGTACAAGTAAAGGCGTACGGGTAAAATCTGACCCAGATGAAATATACGCTGTTGTTCTAAAACTTTGTGGAGGAGCAATATGTGAAGTTCTGTGTGAAGATAAAATCACACGGCTATGTGTGATTAGAAGTAAGTTTCGAGGGCGAGGCAAGCGAGGTAATATCTTGTCACCAGGTGTGCTGATTATGGTTGGAAAAAGGTCATGGGAAGTTGTTTCTTCTGCAAAAAAAGAAAAGTGCGATTTGCTAGAAGTTTATAATGACAATGATACAAGAAAACTAAAAAATGATCATCCTGGAAATTGGGAGATTTTGACAGAAGGTGATCCAAATTATAGTAAAGATGTAAATGAAGGCGATGATGAAATTGAGTGGGATCATGGTGACGGTATTAACACAGATATTCTTAATCAGCTTAATAATGAAGCGCGAGAAAAAACAGATAATAAAACAGCAATCAAAAATAATCTAGAAGATATTATTGATATTGATGATATCTAAAATATAATACAAAATACTAAAATTATTTTTATTATTTTGAAGTTTAACATAATGAACTGCCAACAAACATCATTCCTACTAATCCTAGAGCAAATCCTAAATGGTAATTAAATTGCATTGTTTTGTAAATATCTAACCAAGCTTTTCTTTCTTTTTCAGTATTTAAGTGCAGAACCATATAGTCAGTTTTTGGGTGTAAAATATAAAAAAAGTAATTAACACTATAAGATATTGCCATAACAAAACATATATTAGACATTCTAGATATTTTACTTTTTTGATTGTTCAATACATAAAGTGCTAATATAGAAATAATAAATCCTAAAGCAAATCCTTTAAAATAAATGTTTCTTCTCTCTTGTGTAATGTTTAAATACCTTTGTTTATTTTCTTGACTTAGTTGTTGGAACAATGGATCTTTTAAAGATTGCTTATCCACTCGCATACAAAGAAAAATGCTAGAAAAAATAAAAGCTCCTGCGATTAAACACGATTTATGACAAAGCATATATATATTATAAAAATAAATTATGTATTTTTGGCGTCAATTATATAAAAATATATTATACGATGAATAATTACAATATATTATTTGACGATATATTTATAGAATTAACACATTGGTATAGTAACGGTACATATGAAAATATTCCCAAAAATATGCCTAAGCAGTTTATTAAAGATTTAGATCATATTTGTAAATATTATTACAAAAAACAAATAAATAATATTAGTAAAACGTATTCTATAAAAATTACCAGTGAAAGCTATCTAGAATATATTCCATTAACATTATTTGTTGAAAAGTGGAGAGAATATCTACCCCTAAAACATGTTTTTAAAGACACTTTAATTCCCAAAAACATATGCAATTCACCAATTTTTGAGTATGATTTATTTTATCCAAATACACCCAACTGCATTGAAAAAAATAATAGAATATGCCATATTTGTGGAGAGAATGATGCTGATGGAATGATGTCGAGATCTATAGAAAAGTATTGGGATTGGAGTTGTGATGGTTGTTACGACAATATGATTTATAATAGAAATGAAAGAATACCACCAGAGGTAGAACAGTGGTTTCCATTATTAAAATCTTCGCGAAATCAAAAAAATGTTAAATTATTTGCTATAAAATATTGGAAATCATTAAATATCCAAAATAAATTGTTACATGTTAGAAATACACGATATGCAGAAAACTCTATTGATAACTGGATTGAAACAAATAATTATACAAATATTTTTGAAGAAAGATTTAGATTATAAATAAGTAATTAAATAATTATTAAATGAATTATACATAATAATTATTTACTTCTGACGGGAGTCGAACCCGTAACTTTGCAGTATATATATTACATACACACTGTGCTCCCACCAATTGAGATACAGAAGTTGAAATATAACAATAAAAAATATAGCCCCAGGTGGGACTTGAACCCACAATCTACAGATTAGAAGTCTGTCGCGTTATCCATTGCGCCACTGGGGCTTTAGAGATTCCTCTCTAGTATTAACTATATAATTATCTTTATTACAATTTTTCATTTTAACACATTTAAACTATAAACCATCTAAATAACATCTTGCAAGATATTATCTTTTACGAAAACTCTTTCATTATCTAATCTCAGTTTTACATTTGTCCATAGTTGTTGTTTTTTTGTTATCTTGCTTTGTTTGATAGTATTTATTTTTCTTTTATTGACGGCAGATTCTGCATCCCAAATCATTTTTTTAATTTGTTCTGGTGTAGCATTCACATTTGTTGAAATCTTTGTCAAAAGATACGGAAATGGGTGAAAATCAATTGATTCTGGAATAATAGGAATATTTAGTTTTAATGACATTATATCATATTCATTTTTAGCTTTGTTTTTTACTATAAATCGACGATGTTCATAATAATATGATATTGCATTTTGAAGCATTTTTATATCGCCTGGTAGTCCGCCAAATCTTGCTCTATGATAAAGAGACAAAAGCTCGCTTCTTTCAGGATTAGGAATAGCAGACAGTTCGGGCCTTTGTTTAACTGTTGTTTTAGTATTTTTAAAAACGGTATCTATATCGCATAAACCAATTACAAACTCTACTATAGTATTTACATCTGAATATGTTAGCTTTCTATATTTTTGACTCATCATCAACCAAACTATCACAGAATATCCATATACTAAACAAACATCTTCTATTGCTATAATTGCTAGCCGCCTCAATATTGCATTTGCATCTTCATACAATAATGCTAATACCCCCTGAATTGCTGGAACTGTTAATTTTCTTCGAATCGCTTTTTGAACATGCGATTTATACAAAGGGACATGCACAGTTCCAGGTGTTACAATCATTGGATCCCATATCTGCTCATTGTTATATTTATCAGACTCTAACCAAAGCCTTACCTTATCACTTTCCCCTATATAAACCAAATTGCTAGCATTCGCAACATTTTTAAAATAAGCAATTTTATTTGCTGGATTATATATAAAATCCCTCATACCTATATTTTTTGGTATATTGTCATTCCAACCCTTTAACTGATTAAATGTTAATTGTCTCAACATATTCTTATAACTTTATGTCTTTATAAAAATATGTTAAATCAATTTTATTAATATTATATAATTAAATGAATCGTTACTACTATGATATATTAATTAAACCATTTATAAAATTAGATGATAGGAAAATACTTTCAAAAAAAGACAGATGGTTAATAGCAATTATGCGTTGCAAAAATGATTCCTTTAAAATGCTTTTATCTAATATTTTCTTACATAGAGGAACACCATGTGATAGATACTGCATTTGTGGATATTTTAGAAAATATGATATAATTAATTGCTATGATAAATATAAAAACAACATTTCTTTGAGTAGCGTATAATTTTTTTTGTTTCTTTTCTCATAGTTTATTAAGAATGGCAAGTAAAGTAAATGATATAAATGATACAATAAATATTTTGTCTAAATTAGATAATGGTCATGATTTTATAAATCGTTCTGGAAATTATAAAGATCAAGCCAGATTGGCATTGCTTAGTTTGTTAGATAAAAGTTATCAAATTGATAGTGGTGATGTGACAACAGAGATTGGCAGCCTATTAGGACAGCTAACAGGAAATGGCGTCACTAGTATGACAACTAATTATGAGCCCACGGTTGAAAGTTATATTAAAACTAAATTAAATTATCAAACACAGGAGATATCTATACAAACAATATTAAAAGCACACGGAACTTGGAGTCAGATGCCAAAACAAGATAGACCTGAACGACCCGCTCAATGGATCAAAGTTATTGGTCACCGAGACCAAGCTCAACAACAAATTGATGAACCAAAAATGCCAGCAGATATGAAAAATATCCCCATCGCAAATAATATTATGCAAACAACCACTAATGGAAGAAGCTTAAAACTATCTTGGGATAGCAGTGATACAGCAATACCAGAATGGCAACTATGGACAGGTTCTAGCCCACGTATTTTGTCTGATTTTGTTTTGAAATATTTTTTTCCAACCTTGAAAGATATTGGAAGAGGATCGTGGGTTTTTGATGCCGGATCAGGAGCGATTGGTAAAATATTTACTAGTTTGCCTCAAATTGCAAGTGTGATTAACCCACTCGTTGTTTCAGACAGCGCACCATCTTCTTTAAAAAAATTGGGTAAAGGACGAAACATATTTTGTTTTCCATATAACTCTAATATTAATGTTACTGAGTATTCTGGACCAGCATATAAAGTAGAAGCAAATGTTTTAACAAAACAAAATAGCACTATTTTATTTGAATCTGGGATTTCACCTATTTATTCTGAAATATATTATATTTCTCCAAATCCAAATGTTCCATACAATGAAAATAATTTTAATCTTTTTAGAATTGTTATTAAATGTAATTTTGTGAATCTTGGCGACGGGGCAACTATAAATACTATTTCACGAATAATTGATTTTACAGATAGCAATAATAGTGGCCCTTCGGTATTATATCTTTCACAATTGATTAACGCTATTAGAACCTCGGCAAAACAAGATATTTACACTAATGTTAAAAGTATTGCACCAACACGAAAGTCTATATTGAGCATTTCAGAACAAATCTCTGACATAATTGTATGGGCAAAAACTAATCTTGGCATCGCAGATGATGCCGCTGATAATTCTGATTATAATAAATTAAAACTTTGGTTGTGTGGCCTTTTGTTTGATATAAAAAGATGTGGTGACTGGGAACAAGTTAGAAGCTGTAGTGTTTGTGCAGATTCTTGTCCAGATACTGGTGGGGTCGTTATGTTAGGCACAATTGACAGGCTATGCGGTGTTTATTCTTTTTTACAAGATCAACCTGGTGCATTTCATTCAAGTGGATCAAGTGATTCAACAGATTCTCCAGATGATGCAGACGCAGATACTAGTCAAGGCCAAAGTATTAGTCCATCTGCCTGGAATATTAGTTTAGTTAGAGCACCCAAAAATATTGATCCAAATGTTATGAAAGCAGTTGAATATAGAGACTTTTCTAAGAAAATGATTACTTTATGTAATTGTTTATTGGCATATAATACCGCAGAAGCTAACTCGTCGTCATCTATGGGTAGATCAATGGGATCATCACTCAATGACTTATATAGAATACTATCATTATACAAAAATCAATATATTCAAGAGAATGAATCAAGTGCTAGAAAACTTGTTCCAATTACAATAGAAGGTAGTGATAATAATAGCTCATCTATTATTGCACGGCTATCTTTGTATGATTTATATATAAAAGTAGTAGGTTACATACAATCCTTAGATATATGTAAGGTGGCAGACCCGGGATTAAATAATATAAAAACAATCAAACAACAATGTGTAAATTATTTATCTGATTTTTCACAAAAAATACAAGGACCGTCACAGGAATTAGCCGCTTTTGTAAATAGTTTTGAAGCATATAAAAATGATGCCTCATCTGGAGGTAGTATAACTGCTTATTATCAAAGCAAAGAATCCGCACCAGACATTTTTAGAAATACATGTTTAGAACTTGGGTTTTCATATAATGAAATAGATGTCATGGTTGAAACTGGTAATCCTAAAACAAATATCTCCAGAGATATTTATAATTCTTATCATCCTTCTGGAAATACATATGAGGTTTTAACTGGCATTACGCAGCAAGTTGATTTACAATACAATATAAATAGTAAGTTTAAACCACTGAATGATAGTGTATTTAATGCGCTAAACTTTATTGAATTACAAAAAAGCATTAATTCAATTCAAGAAAAGGTCAAAGAAGTTAGACAAAAAGGCACAAATAGTAGTTGTGTTATTGGCGAACAACAAGATTTAACTAAGGAATTGAAAGGACAAATAAATATATATTTTGGCAATGTTCTTGAAATGATTAATAGCTTTCAAAAATCAAACTCTAGTTTTAATAAATCTTTAAAAAGATGTTATAATAGTTTGCAGTATGAGATAAAACAAGTAATTATTTTGTCTACTCAAAAAATGATTAAAGAAACATTACAAAGTTTATGGCCTTCAAGTGAAAGAAGAACAATTAAAGTAAGTGGAAGAGGAGAAACTCCACTAGAAAAAATCAAGGACATGTGTACTTATGCAAATAATGTATTAGCATTTTTTGAAAATCTTGATGAAACAATAAAATGTGATTTATTAAAAAAAAGTGCTATTTTTCGAAACGTATCAATGTCAGGAGGTACCGGTGATAGTGGTCCATTGATGTTACCTCAAACTTGTTCTATGGCAGGTGGTTCGTTAAAATTAAAACAAAAAGGCGGAAATACACCACAAGATAAAGCAGTTAACTTTTATTGTGATACTGTTTTAAGTAACGTATTAGGCCAAATATCGGCGCAATTGAATGCATTTATACACCACAATTTTACACCTTCAAATGATATTGAAATGTCTTATGAGGATTCTGATGACGATGATGAATGGAATAGTCTTAAAAATTATTTATTGACTAATCCAAAAGCTATAAACTTTATTAGCGATTTGTATATTAATGCATATAATGCATTTTATAAATCTTTTGATCATTCACCACAAATATCCGGAAGAGATTCTGTATCAGAAATGATAACAAAATTAAGAGCTTTATCTGAAATATTTCCACCAGTCTCAGCTGCTTCTCCGAAACAAAGAAGACTTAGATCGGAAGTTCAGAAACTATCGTCACATCCTCAAGCAATAAAATATGTTATTGCTCTTTCTATTGCATCTAATCTTTATTCTCCATCAGATCAAGAATTACAAAGCAATATTAGTGATTATTATGATATGCAAAAAAATTATGCAGCGCCAGCAGATGAGCCTAATATTGAAATTAGAAAACAACAAACAATAAATAAAATTATTAATCAAGAGTTTGTTGATACACAAAGCTTAATTGATGTTTCAGCAGAAGGAGAACCTATTAATTTACAGCTAATAAAATACAAAATACCTGTCACTTTTGTAAATAGTCCTTATTATAGCTCATTGTATAAAAAAGATTCTAGATTTGGATTAGATCAATACAGAATTACACCTGGTAATTTTAATAGTGTAGTTCATATTACAATGAAGCTTTTTAGTAATACTAATGCTGCACCAGGCGATTCTTATATATATCTTTTGCTAGGAGATTTGAGAAACTCGCAAGATTACAGTGGATATATAGAGGGAAAATCTACTGATGACCTCCCTCGGAATACATCTGATGCGAGAGAGGGGACGAGTGAAACAAAAGAAGCAGATGTTGTAATGAGCGATGCTCCTGCTGCTGCTCCTGCTACTGCTGCTCCTGATGCTGCTCCTGCTACTGCTGCTGCTGTTGCTGCTCCTGCTACTGCTGCTGCTGTTGCCCCTGCTCCTGCTTCTGTTGCCGAGGCGGGTCCCTCTTCTATCGTCGAAGATTCTTCTGATGAAGACAAGGAAATGCACTCTGAGTCTGAAACCCATCCTCGTAGTCCTCTTAATTATACCGATTTTGAAAGCTCCGATGAAGCGCCCTCAGGAGCTGGTGAAGCGAAAACGCAAGATCCCTCGCCTGCCGAAGCGAAAAGACCAATGGGTGAGAAGAAGCCATCAAACATGGCAAACACAGCGAGCAAAAAATCGCAAGATCACTCGCCTGACTCAGAACGTAAACGTAACTCGAAAAGACCAATGAATTATGCGGACAAATCATCTAACATGAAAAATCCATCGGCGAGCAAAAAAACACGACGGCGAGTATTACTACCTGGAAGAGGAGGAAGAAGAAAAAATAAATTGACAAAAAGAAAACATAAAAATGGAAAGAAAGCCAAAAAAGCCAAAAAAGGTAAAAACCGCACCAAAAAAAGAAAGAAAAAACATAAATACACAA